>Ga0080006_1132800_pt1 | contig 61817 bp, 52 predicted proteins | sample RS3BMetagenome_FD_69209 | JGI IMG/M metagenome (GOLD analysis project Ga0080006, IMG submission 69209) | Ferric oxide microbial mat and aquatic microbial communities from Rainbow Spring, Yellowstone National Park, USA - RS3B (SPADES... ...
GTGCCGCAAGTCGATCCGAATGGAAAGCGCGATCGCGCGACGACCCGAAGATGGATCTCACACAGTGCGGAATGGACCCACCGGCCCGCGTCGCCGCGCCAGGCCGTGAACGGTTACAATGTCACTTGGATGGATCACCGAGTGCATCGACGACTGCGGCGGTAACAAAGTCGCTCAGCGCGACGTCGTGCGCCGCGCACTCGACCGCAAGGCGGTTCGCGACGTCGCACGGGAGGTAGAGTGTGAAGCGACGAAGGCGGCGCCCGTCTTTTCGCTCAATGCGCCCTTTTTGCGGGAGCCTCTCAGGCTCACTCGAAGCTCCCGGCCCGGGGACGTCGTGGGCGGAGGACCCAGGAGCGCTCGCGCTCTTCTGATCGCGCATGGCGTTGTTCTCGTACTTCACCCTGGCGCCGGTCGCAACGGACGCTGCCTAATCGCATGTGTCGGATGGTCCGTTGTGGACTATCAACACCGTGTTCCGCGGCCTCGCTCGGCTCTACGCGCGCGGCGCGCGCTGACGCGGGTAGGTGCGGCGGATGAGCGCGAGGTCGAGCCCGGCGCGGAGGAAGTCGCGCGCCTTGACCTTGGAGCCGTGCACGTCGACCCAGCGAGTCAGCGGCAACTCGACGAGCGACCGCGTCACGTGCTCCGGACCGCGCGGGTCGAGCGCCATGAAGCGGGCGATGATCTCGACATCGAAGATCCAGCGCGTCAGGAACGACTGCTCGAAGACCCGCGCGAGGAGCGGAGTCGCGCGAAACAGCTTCGCGCCGCACTGCGTGTCGTAGACGGGGAGCTCGAGCGCCAGGGACGCCGCGGTCGCGAACACGCGCCCCGTGTAATGTCGCCAGGCCTGCCGCTCGATGAGCCGCCCCATCAGCTTCACGCGTGACCCGATGACGATCTCCGCCTCCGGCCGCGAGTCGAGTACGTCGACGAAGGCCGGCAGCTCGGAAAGCGGAGTCGCGAGATCGGCGTCCCAGAAGCCTACCGCGTCGGGCGATCGCCCGAGCGCGTCGAGGACACCGCGGCGCACGGCTTCGGCCTTCCCGCCGTTGCGATCGAGCGCGACCACGTGCACGCCGGGGCGGTCCCGCGCGATCGACTCGAGCACCGCGCGCGTGTCGTCGCGGCTTCCGTCGTCGACCAGCACGAGCTCGAGCGAGCGCTCCCGAAGGCGCGCGTCGGTGAGCGCGCGCACGTCGAGCCGCGCTGCCTCGTTGTAGCAGGGGATGACGAGGGCGACGGAAGACGCTCGCACGCGGTGAACCTAGCATGTGGATTGCCTCCTGATGACGCGGACGCGCCTCGTCACGACGTGAACCTGCCTGCTCGTGAAGGCGACATGTCACGAGCAGGTGCCGATGCGCCTGCTCGAGGCGTGAACGCGCCACGCAATGACGTCGACGCGCCAGCCGAAGGCGTGGAGATGCCAGCCGACGGCGTGGACACGCCACGCGGCGGCGTGGCCGCGCCTCCCCGTGGCGCAGACGCGCCTCGTGAAGGAGCCGTCGTGCCATGCGCAGGCGTGGACGCGCCAGGGAAGCGGGCGGGCGAGCCGCGCGAACGCGATGGTGTGGCTCGTCATCGCCTTCACGTCGCTGCCCGGAGCCCTCGCATCGCTCGTCCGGGCCATGGCGTCGCCTCTCCTGGCGTGAACGAGGCTCTTCGTTGCGAGCACCGGCTTCCTCGTCGCGAGGAGGACGCTCGCGATCGCGACGGGAGAGCCCATCGTCGCCATGGGGAAGGGCGCCGGGGCAAGGACGAAGCTCGTCCCCGAGCTCGCCTCGACCACCAGTGTCCTCGCGTCGCTCGTTGTCGCGTGGACGAAGCTCGTGCTCGCTCCGACGAAGCTCCCCATCGCCCTCGGGACGCGCTCGGTCTTCAAAGCGAGACGCCTCGTCACGTTGCTCACGCTCGGCGAGGCCTTCATGTCGCTCGCTCGCGTGTTTGCGCGGCTCGAGCGCGGCCCCGCGTCGCTCGTCCGCCCCTTCACGCAGCTTGCGGACGTGCTCGCGTCGCTCGCTCACCCCCTCACGCGGCTCGTCCACGCTTGCACGTGGCTCGCTCACGCCCTCGCGCCCATCGCTCGCGGCTCAGAACGGCGTGATGCGAACGTCGTCCACGCCGGAGGCGCGGTAGAACCGCCGGCCCGGGAACTCGGCGCGCAGGCATCCGACCGCGTTGGGCGGCTTGTCGATGGCGATGATGGCGTCCTGGTCCGGATAGAGGTCGACCGGGAGGTTGCTCGTCATGTCGAGCGGATCGATGCCGCTGGTCCCGGGCGCCGCGAGCACGACGGCGTTGGTCAGGTGCATCTTCGCGACGGCGGTGCTCAGGCCCGCGTGCCGGCGCGTGTGTTGCTCGACGGTGGGCCAGTGGAGCGGCACGACGCGGATCCACCCGCTCGCGATCGCGAACGCCGCCAGCGCCAGCGGTCCGCCCCGGGCCAGCGCCGGTCGTCCCGCCCCGTGGGACCGCCTTGCCGCGACCGCGAGCGGCGCGAGCGCGACGCCGCCGCCAGCACCCATGGGCACGATGAGCGCCATCAGGTACCGCGGTCCGTAGCCCCAGTCGTATCCGCGCTGACCGAGGTCGAGGAAGCTGTAAAAGATCACGTACGCGACGCAGCCCACGGCGAGCGCCGTGACGAGCGAAAGCGAGCGACCGCGCGCCATCGCGAGCCCCGCCAGCCCGAGCGCCATCGAGCACGGCCACCAGCAGTACGCGCCCGTCGCGAGGGGCAGACCGTACTTCCACTGATTCGGCAGCGGCGTGCTGTACTTGACGACGTTCCAGGGGTGGATGACCGCCTCGAGCGCGTAGCCGGTCGTGAACCACTTGCCGAGCTGCACGCGCAGGATGACGAGCGTGACCGCAGACCAGAAGGCGAAGGAGCCCGTCGCCACGGCGAGGGCGCGCCAGCCGACGCGCCGCCGCGCGAGCGCATAGACGAAGACGACCGCGATGCCGATGCCCAGGAACGCGCCGTCGGCCGGGCGGGTGGCGACCATCATCGACGCGGCGCACCCGAGCACGGCGCCCCAGATCACCTGGCGGCGCCGGTCGAGGCCCGGCGTGGCCACCATCGCGAGCCCCTCGAGCGACCACGCGTAGAGCGCGACCGTGTACACGTGCGGGTAGCGGGAGGCGCCGTTCATCAGGATCGAGGTGCCGAGCATCGAGAGCACGGCGGCCGCGGTGCCGGCCGCTCCGATGGCGCGCGCGCTCGGCGCTACGTCCTCGCGGCCGAAGCCGCGCATCAGACTGCGCGCGAGCCGGGTGACGCCGACCACCATGAGCCCCATCGCCGCCGGACCGCCCAGCCACGTGAGCCCGACGGCGAGAAACGGCGCGAGGAAGAGGGGCCACCCCGGCGTGTACTGCGAGAACAGCCGCCCGGAGCTCTCGAAGACGTAGAAGCTCTCCAGGTACGTCTGACAGCGCGGCGCGCTGGCGTACAGGTGCCCCTTGGCGAAGACGGCCGCCTGGAACGTGTAGCCCCACTCGTCGCCGCTTCCCGTTCGCTCGTGCAGCACGAAGAGGCACACGAGCGCCGCGATCGTCGTCGAGACCGCGAACACCACCAGGTCGTGCACCAGGTACGACGGCTCCGGCTCGGGCGCCGCCGGCGCGCCGGTCGCTCGGTCGACCCGCGCCCGCGCGCGCACGAGCAGCCCCACGAGCAGGCCGAGCCACGCCAGGTGAAGCGCGCAGATCTCCGCGTCCGAGTCCTTGACGAAGCCGTCCACGAGCCAGAGCGGCACTTCGCCGAGGAGCGCCACGACCGCTACGATCGGCCGCATCGCGAGCGCCGCCGAGAGCGTTCCGAGCGCCGCGGACACCGTCAGCCACTCGCGAAGCGCGTCGTGGCCGGGCTTGTACCCGATCGACGTCTCGAACGGCGCGATGCCGAGGGCGATGACCGCCAGCCAGACGGCCACCAGCATCACCGCGCGGGAGGCGCGCGGGCCGACGCGCCAGAACAGAAGCAGCGCCGTCACCATCAAGGCGGCGCACGACTGCGCGGCGAAGAACGACGTCGAGAAATCGAGCGTGTAAGGCCAGTGCATGCGGTTCCGTCACCCCGTTCAGTGCTTCGAGCGCTTCTCCTGCGCGATCCACGCGTCCACGCGCTCGCCGAGCACGTCGAGAGGCAGCGCCCCCTCGCGCAGCACGAGGTCGTGGAACTCGCGCACGTCGAAGCGCGTGCCGAGCGCCGCCTGCGCGCGGCTACGCAGGCGTCGGATCTCGAGCTCGCCGATCTTGTAGGCCAGCGCCTGCCCCGGCCATGCGACGTAGCGGTCGACCTCGTTGGTGACGTCGAGCTCCGTCTTGGGGGTGTTGGCGAGGAAGTAGTCGATGGCGCGCTTGCGGTCCCAGTGCATCGCGTGCATCCCCGTGTCGACCACGAGGCGCACGGCGCGCCACATCTCGTAGGTGAGCTGGCCGAACTTCGCGTACGGATCGTCGTACAGGCCCATCTCGTCGCCGAGCGACTCGGCGTACAGGCCCCAGCCCTCCGTGAACGCCGTCCACTCGTCGTGGCGGCGGAACTCGGGCAGGCCCTGCTGCTCGCTGGCGATGGCGATCTGCAGGTGGTGGCCCGGCACGCTCTCGTGCAGCGCGAGCGCCATCATCTCCCACTTGGGACGCGACTCGGGCCTGTACAGGTTGACGAAGAACGTGCCGGCGCGCGTGCCGTCGGCGGCGGGCTCGCGGTAGTACGCGGTCGTCGTGTCGGGCGCCACCGCGGCCGGGATGGGCTCGACGCCGTAGGGGGTGCGCGGCAGCGTCTTGAAGAGGAGCACGAGGCGCGGGTCGATGCGCTTGGCCGTCGCCTCGTACGCCTCGAAGAGCGACGCGGCGTCGGGGTAGAAGAAGCGCGGGTCGGTCCGCAGCCAGGCGAAGAAGTCGGGGAGCGTCCCCTTGAACTGGACCTTCTCCATCAGCGCGAGCATCTCGCCGCGGATGCGCGCCACCTCGCGCAGGCCCACGTCGTGGACCTGCTGCGGCGTCATGTCCGTCGTCGTGTGGTAGCGAACGAGGTACGCGTACGCCGCGTCGCCGTGCGGCAGCTGCCAGGCGCCCACCTGCGGGAAGCACGCGGGCATGTATTCGCCGACGAAGAAGTCCTTGAAGCGCCGGTAGGCCGGCACCACGCCGCCGGCCACGGCCGCCGCCGCCTCCCGCTGCAGACGACCGCGATCGGCCGCCGTGAAGGAGGCGGGCATCTTGCGCAGCGGCGCGAAGAAGGGGCTCTGCGTCGGATCGCCGACGATCTGCTTGTCGATCTGCGCCGGCACCCGCTCCATGACGACGCGCGGCTGCACGATGCGCTCCTTCACCCCCTCGCGCAGCGTGGCGATCGTCTGGTCGACGTACGCGGGCAGCGCGCGAAGGCGCGCGATCCACTGCTCGTAGTCGTGCACGGTGGCGAACGGCAGCGCGTCTGCCAGGTCGTCCGCCGTCTGGATGCCTTCGCGCTGGTCGAGCGCGAGGTGCCACAGGCGGAAGGGCTCCCCCTCGACGCTCATCCGTGTCTCGCGCGTGAGCAGCTCGAGGCTCAGCCGGTCCTCGGACGACAGCGGCGCGGGGTCGATGGCGCGGAGGCGCGCCAGCAGCGCGCGGTCGTGGGCGGCGCGGCGCTCGAAGGCGGCCGGCGACACGTCCGGCCAGCGGTCGTCGAAGCGGTGGTCGCCGAGCTCCGAGGCGCGCGTCGGCCAGTCGCGCATCTGGTAGTCCCACTCGGCGTCGAACACGCCGTGAAGCACCTCGGTCGCGGCGGTCGCGCTGGCGGACGAGGCGGTCCCGGGTGCGCTCGAGGCGGCAGGCCGCGCTGCGCACGGAGAGCACGACAGGGCGCAGGCGGACGTGACGAGCAGCAGGGAGAGCGCGGCGCGCATCGCGGGCGCCCCACGTTAGCCGCACCTGGCCGCGAGCGGAATCACCGCGCGAGGGCGGCGGCGTTCGTACGGATGAACCACCCCGCCTCGGCCACCTCCCTCGACACGTCCAGTCTAGCGCCGGTCGTCGCGTACGGCGCGCCCGCCGGCGATGACGACCGTGAGGTGCTCGAGCGCGCCGACGTCGCTTCGCGGGTCGCCCGGCATCGCGATGACGTCGGCGAACGCGCCCGGGGCGAGCGTCCCCACCTTGCCGTTCCAGCCGAGCAGCGCGGCGGAGGTCGCCGTCGCGGCGCGCAGGGCCTGCTCGGGCGTCATCCCGGCGCGCACCATGTACCCGAGCTCGCGCGCGTTCTTGCCGTGCAGCGCCATGAACGCGTCCGAGCCCATGGCCACCTTCACGCCGGTGGCGAGGATCGCCGGGAAGCGCGCCTCGAACGGGACGACGAGCGTGTCGACCATCCGGTGCAGGTCGGCCACGTGCCGGGCGTCGAAGCCGAGGTGGTCGGCATCCTCGATGTAGTACCGAAGGATGTACAGCGTGGGCACCAGCGTGATGCCCTCCTGGGCCATCACGCGCGCCTGGTCGACGCTGAGCTGCTGCGCGTGCTCGATCGAGTCGACGTGCGCCGCGATCGAGTGCTCGATCCCGTCGGACGTGATGGCGTGCACCGCGACGCGCAGGCCGCGCGCGTGCGCCTCGGCGGTGGCGGCCGCGATCTCGGCGGCGGTCATCAGCGGCACGGGGTCGTGCGCGCCGCCGGTCGCGAACAGCTTGATGATGTCGAAGCCGGCGCCGACGTGCGCGTCGACCTCGGACCGAGCGGCTTCCGGGCCGCCGACCGGGCCGTCCGCGCCGATCTGGCTTCCCGCGCACTGCACGCGGGGTCCGGGGATGGCGCCGCTCGCGATGCGATTGCGCAGCCACAGATCGACGCCTTCCTCGCCGCCCAGGTCGCGGACGCTGGTGATGCCGGCCTCCAGCGTGAGGCGCGCGTTGCGCGTCGCCTCCTCGCGCCGTTTCGGGAGCGCATCGCCCTCGGCCTCGTTCGCGTACGACGTCAGGTGGGTGTGCGCGTCGACGAGGCCCGGCATGCAGAAGAGCGGGCGCAGGTCGAGCTCCTGCGCGGGACCCGGCGTGCGGTCCGCGGGGCCGACCGCCGCGACGCGGTCGCCGTCGAACACGACGCGCCCGTCGGCGACCGCGCCTCGCTCCGGATCCCACACCGTCCCGCAGCGGACCCCGTGCACGAACGTCGAGGGCGCGGGCATCGCCGCTGCCGCCGGAGCCGGCGCCTGGGCCGGAGCCGACGCGCAGCTCGCGCCGGCCGCCGCAGCCAGCGCGCCCCCGACCACGGCGAGACGGCTCGCGAGGGATGTCACGCGGCGAGGCGGGTGCACGCCGCGCAGAGTACCGCTAGGCGGCGATCGGCGGGAGCGCGGCCTTCGCCTTGCGGGCGCGCCCGTTCGTCTTGCCGGCGCTGCGGCGCGCCGCCTTCGGCGCGGGCGTTCGCTCGAGCCGCGCGAGGCGTGCGCGCACGCGCTCGTCGAGCGCGCGCAGCGTGCCGTCGACCTGCGTCAGCAGGGCGCGCTCCATGGAGGGGACGCTCAGCGCCGAGCGGACGTCGGTCTGGACCTTCGCGGCGCGCTGCGTCGCGAAGCGCCGCCAGCGCTTCGCCTCCGTTCGGACCACACCGATGAGCTGCAGGCTCGCCTCGCGCGTCTCGCCGAGAAAGGCCGCGCCGGCCTCGCGGGTGCGGGCGATGAAGGCCTGTTGCTGCTTGGCGATGTGCTGCCCGGTCTCCTGGAGCTTGGATGCGACACTGTCCACGGCGTTCCTCCTGGCTGGGACCTACCGTGCTTCCGTAACGCGTCGCGTTAGCGGGGTCAAGGGCGGATTGATGCGTTGCGTTGGCGCGGCTCCTCAGAAGCCGGCGTTCAGCGGATCGTACTTGCTGCCGCCCGTGGTGAAGCCCTGCGCCTTGTACCTCGACGACTTGGGATGGCCGTGCCACCGCGCCTTGTGGCGAGCCTTCGCCTTGTCCTCGCGCGCCTTGTCGGCCGCGAGCAGCTTGGCCTTCTGGTCGGCCGTGAAGCGCGATCCCGGATCCGCCGACGCGCTCGGGGTGGGCAGCGCGTACAGGTCGCCCGGCGTCGTCGGCGTCGCCGTCGAGGGCGCAGGCTCGGGCGCCGGCGGTGGCGGTGCTGGGGGCAGGGCGGGAGGCGGCGCGGCAGCGGCCGCAGCGACGGTGGTGCTTCCCAGCCCGGGCAGGTGCACGGCGCCCGACCTCACCGCGAAGAAGCCCGCGGCGCCCAGCACCGCCGCGACCGCGACGAAGCCCACGACGCGGCCCTTGCCCGATTTGCGTGCGAACGGCGCCTCCTCGACGTCGTCGCTCAGGTCCATGCTGACCGGGCGCAGGCTGTTCGGGACGGGAGAGTACGCGTACGCGGGCGCTGGCGCCGGTGCCGCTGCTGCGGGAGCAGGCGCGGGTGCGTCGAGCCCCGCCAGGTCGCCGAGCCTCGCCCAGCGGATCGCTCCGTCGGGCAGGCACATCGTATCGACGTCGATCCGGCCCGCGTTGAAGGCCTCGTCGATCTGGTCGAGCGTCATCCGCGCGACGTCGCCGTCCGCGGTCTTCACGTACCAGAGATTGCCCTCGGCGCTCATCGACACCTCCGCTCCGATGCCGAGGATGGCAAACCGCGCGGCGCGCCGCACCCTGAACACGCCGCGCATTTGCGTCTCGGTCAGTGATGGCACAGGGCTGCAGCCTCACTGCGTGTGCGGCCGAGCCGGCCGTGGCAGCAATCGTGGAACTATGCACCGAGAGCGTATTTCGAGCGCCGGAAAGGGTGCCTGGGACGCGATGGGCTACGGATGAAACGCGAAGACGAGCAGGCGCGCGTTCAGCGGATCGGGGACGTACGCGTTGCCGCTGGCGTCGGCGACGGCGTTGCGTGCGCCCGCCGTCGTTTCTCCGGTCGCCACCACCGTCGGCTGGCCCTTGTCGTCCACGCGCGCCACCGTGAGCCTCGCCGCCTTGGAGGCAGCCACGTAGAGCAGCCGCTGCGGATCGAGCCAGTCGATGTTGTCGACGCCGGCCCCCGTGTCGAGCTTGGCGACCGTCGCCCCGTCGTGGCCAGCATCGAGCACCACCACGTGGTCGGTGCAGGCGACGTACAGCAAGCGCTGGCCGGCGTCTGCGCCGAGGCCGCGCGGCCCCTCGGCGCCGCAGCCGGGGCTCCAGGTGGCCTTCGGCTTGTGCGTCTTGACGTCGATCACCACCGTCCGGTCCTTGTCCTCGAGGTTGGTGAAGAACAGGCCATGCGCGTCGTCGACCGCGTACCCCTCGGGGGCGCCGTCGAGCTTGATCGTCCTCTTGGGCCGGAGCGCGGCGGGCTTGGAGGCGTCGAGGATCGTCAGCGTGTCGGCGCGCGGCGTCGTGACCCACACCTCCTTGGCCGACGCCACGTAGGCGACCCCGTCGGTCGGCGAGGCCAGCGTCACGCACTTGCCGAGCTTCAGCGTGGCCAGGTCGACTGCGCACACCTGGCTCGTGGCGCGGTCGCCGACGTAGGCGAAGCCGTCGCCGATCGACACGGCGCTCGGCCCCATCGTGCGCTTCTTGCCGTGCCACTCGCGCTCGGCCGTCTTGAAGCCGTCGACGCGCGTGAAGCTGCCGCTCTGGGTGTCGTACACGTCGACGCTGCCGGTGTTGCCGACGGGCACCCAGACGCGCGCGTGCGCCGCCTCGTACGCGATGTAGTCGAGCGACGCCGGCGCCGTCGCTCCAGGGAGCGCGACGGGCTTGAAGGTGAGCTGCGCGGGACCGCTGGCCGGCGGGGCTCCGGCGTCGGGCTCCGCGGCCGCGGTCGACGCGGACGCTGCCGGCGTGGGCGCCGGCGCCGCGGTGGCGCTAGGAATCGGAGGGGGAGGCGGCGGGGACGGGGGAGGCGGTGTCTCGCCGCCGCAGGCGCACAGCATCCAGAGCGGAAGGGCCAGGCCCGGGCGCAGCTTCATGCCCGCTCTCTCGCACGAAAGCGCTCCCGCTGGCGAGAGCCGACTTCCCCCGCGTCCGCCGCAGCAGGACCAGCAGGGCGGGGAGGGCCACCACCGCGGCGGTCAGGCAGGCGATCTCGCCGAGCACGGCCGTGAGCCCGAACAGGTACAGCGCGCGGTTCTTCGCGAGCAGCAGCGACGAGTAGCCGATGATCGTCGTCAGCGAGCAGAGGCCCACGGCGGCTCCCGTCGAGCGGACCGCCCCGGTGATGTCGCGCTCGCCGTCCTGCACGTAGCGCGTCATCACGTTGACCGCGTAATCGACCCCGATGCCGAAGGTGATCGGGTACGCGACGAAGTTGCAGAAGTTGATCTTCACGTGCAGGAGCATCGTCGCCCCGGCGAGCCACAGCACGCCGACGAACAGCGATCCGATGACGTAGATCGACGCCTTTCGGCCGCGCAGCACGAGGAGCACGATCGCGATGACGCCGAGGAACGACGCCAGGCTGGCGATCGGCGCGTCGCGTCCGATCGACGACAGGATGTCGGCCGACAGAGGGAGGGAGCCGGCCACCCTGCCGCCGCTGGCGCGCAGCTGGTCCACGAACGCGTGGATCGCCCCCGCGCGCCAGAGCGTGTCGGAGGGACGCGGGTAGACGAGCACCGTCCTTCCGAGCGTTCCGTCGCGCTCGCGCAGCCCCGCCGTGAAGGAGCGCGGCAGATCGCTCGCCTCGATCGGCGCCAGGTCCTCGGGGCCGAGCAGCTCGTCGAGCTTCTTCAGGCGGTCGGGCGCGATGAGCGAGCGGATCTTGGGCGTCAGCGCCTCGCGGATCTGCCCGACGACGGCGATCTTCTCGGCCTGCTGCGGCGGCAGCACGTCGTCGACGCCGCGCACCGAGGCGACCATCGGCGCCAGCGGCCCGTGCTCGACCGAGTCGCGGATGGAACGCTCGGCGGCGGCGGCCTGCTCGCGCGTGTCGGCCATGACGACGGTCGGCGTCAAGTAGTGGCCGAGCAGGTTGTCGACCTTGCGCCCCCAGTAGCCGTCGCCGTTCTTCCACGTGTCGACGCGGCGCAGCTTGGAGAAGTCGCTCTCGAGCTGGGTGGAGGCGTCGAAGCGCGAGACCGTGAAGGCCGACACGGCCGTCATCGCCAGCGCCGCGGCCACGACGGGTACCGGCCAGCGCTCCACGAGTGCGGCGATGCGCCCCATGATGCCGAGCCGCGGCCGCTCGGCGCGCAGCACCGCCGCGTCGTCGCGGTCGATCCACTTGAGCAGCGGCGGGATGAGCACGAACGCCGTGATCCAGGACGCGACCATGCCCGCGCCGCCGATGTAGCCGAATTGCCGGAAGCCGCGGAACTCCGTGAGGATGAGGGAGGCGTACGACGCGGCCGCCGCGAACGCCGCCGCCAGCGTGCCGAGGCGCGCCCCCCATACGCCGACCGCGAGCGCGTCGTCGACCGACATCCCCTGCCGGCGCGCCTCGCGGTAGCGCGCCAGGAGCACGATGCCGACGTTGATCCCGTTGCCGACGATGATCGACCCGAGGAACGCGGTGTTCGAGTTGAGCTCGGTCACGTTCGCCGGCGGCAGCGACGCCAGCCCGAACGCGTACACGGTGGCGAGCAGCAGTGGCGGGAAGAGCACCGCGATGCTGCGCCACCACCGGTAGTAGAGGACGATGACCGCGATCTCGAGGGCGATGACGACGATCGACGAGACCGACAGGTCCGCCTCGAGCGCGTCGAGCTCCTCGACGGAGATGGCGACGTCGGAGCTGTAGCCGACGCGCATGCCCTTCGCGTACGCCTCCGGTCCGCCGAGGGCGTGGACGTCGGCCTTGACGCGGTCGAGCAGCGCGCGCGCCTTGTCGGCGCCGGTCGTGAACTCTCCCGCCTCGACGAAGAGCAGCGTGATGTGCTTCTGCGCGTCGGAGAAGCGCCCCGAGCCGTCCTTCTGGCCGGTGATGCGGCGGTCGTACTTCTTCTCGATGTCCGACGTGTCGAGCGAGGGCGGCGGCTCGGAGTCGTCGAGCAGCGAGCCCTCCTCCTTCTCGACCTCGTAGTCGCGGCGCGCCTCGATGCGCCGGAGCGTCTCCTTGAGGTCGGCCACGTCGACGTACAGCGGCGCGTGCTGCTCGACGAACTTCTTCTCGGCCTCGTTGCCGGTGCGCACCTCGCGCACCATCTCCGGCGGATAGGCGCGGATGCGCGCGGCCAGGTCGTCGATGAAGCGCTCGCCCGCGGCGAGGTTCTCGGGGCGGCCGGTGTCGACCACCACGCCCAGGTACTGAAGGCCGGGCAGGCGCGAGCGCATCTCGTCGAGCGCGCGCACCGACTTGGACTCGCGCGGCAGCAGCTCCTCGATGTCGCTCTTGAGGTGGCGGTAGAGCGACACGGTGCGCACGGTCGCCGGGATGGCCAGCACGATCGCCAGGCCCCACAGGATCCAGCCGTAGCGGACGGTCCACGCGACGAAGGCGCGGGTCATCGGGCCGGGGCCGGAGGCTCTCATGCGCCGCGCGAGCCTAGATGGAACTGGGGTCGCGTCAACGCGTCCCGTTCGCCTAGCATGCCCGGTCCATGCCGAAGCCCTCTCCGGAGCTGGAAACGATGATGGACGCGGCGCGGGCCGCCGGGGTCGGGCTGATGCGGCATTTCCGCGGTCGCGCCGACCTCGAGGTGCGCCTCAAGGGGCCCGCGGACTTCGTGTCGACGGCCGACCTCGAGTCGGAGCGTACGCTTCACGCGCGGCTGCTCGGGGCGTACCCCGACCACGGCTTCGTGGCCGAGGAGGGGGCCGCCGGGGAGGCGGCCGGGGCCGGGACACGGCCGGCGCGCTTCATCGTCGACCCGCTCGACGGCACGACCAACTTCCTGCACGGCGTGCCCCATTTCGCCGTCTCGATCGCGCTCGAGCGCGAGGGGCGCATGACGGCCGGGCTGGTCTACGACGTGCCGAAGGACGAGATGTTCGTCGCGGAGCTCGGGCGCGGCGCGTGGCTGGGCGACACGCGGCTCGACGTCTCGCCGGACGCGGATCTGTCCCAGGCGCTCGTCGCGACCGGGATCCCGCACGCCAACTCGCGTCCCAGGCATGCGCTCTACCTGCCCATGCTCGAGGCCATGATGCGCGAGGCGGCGGGCATCCGGCGGTTCGCGGCGGCCGCGCTGGACCTGGCGTACGTCGCGGCGGGGCGGTTCGCGGTGTTCTTCGAGCTTGGCCTGTCGCCGTGGGATCTGGCCGCCGGGGCGCTGCTCGTGCGCGAGGCCGGCGGGCGCGTGTCGGAGCCGGACGGGGGCGAGGAGTTCCTGGCATCCGGAAACGTGCTCGCTACGAACGGGCGCCTGCACGAGCGGACGCTGGCTCTCCTTCGCGGCCCCTAGCCGCGCGACGCGTCACCACGACGACGGCGACGCACGCGGCCGCGAGGATGAGCTGCGCGATGTGCGCGACGAACGCGATCGAGAGCGCGCGCGCCGGCGTGTCGCCGAAGCCGAGCGCGGGGGCGAACGCGAGGTAGGTGCCGTCGACGACGCCGAGCTGGTTGGGCAGCAGGTCGCCGAGGGTGGCGCCGACGAGGTGGATGCCGTGCGCGATGAACGCGTTGCGGGTCGTGACGACGCCGCCGACGGCGTGCAGGATGACGCCGTACTGCACGAGCTGCGCGGTGCGCGCGAAGGTGCTCGCGCCGAGCGCGCCCCAGGGCAGGCGCCGGCGCGCTTCGGGATCGAGGGGCGGGGACTCCACGGCGCCCGGCACGAATCGCCGGCGCTGCCGGTCGAGCCAGCGCCCGAGGCGGCCGTGGCGCAGGATCGCGATGAGGCTCGTCGCGATGGCGGCCTGGAACGCGACGTTGGCCGCCAGCAGCAGCGCGAGCGGCGCGCTCATTCCGAAGCGCGACGCCACGGCGGCGCACGCGGCGGCCGACATCAGCCCGTTGGCGGCCAGGTACGCGGCCTGGAGCTGCGTGCTCGCCGCCGCGGCGCGCGGCGCGCCGACGTGACGCGCGATGAAGGTCGCCCGCGCGACCTCGCCGGCGGCCCGCCCCGCGGGCACCAGGATCATGAGCGCGTACGCCAGCGCCGACGAGCGCACCCACGTGGACGCCGGGACCTGCCTCCAGCCCTCGCGCAGGATCGACCGCAGCGACACGAAGTCGCTGACGAGCTGCACGAGCTCGAGCGCCAGGATGACCGGCAGCCATCGCCAGGCCTCCCCGATGACGCGGGCGACGCGCGCCGGTCCCGCGCGTTCGACGAGGTACGCAATGAGCGCGAGCCCGACGAGGGCGAGCAGCGCTCGCCCCGCTGCGCGCCACCTCACGACGGCTGGCGCGCCGCCCACTCGGCCAGCGCTTCGCGGTGTTGCCAGACGCGCCGGAAGGCCTCGGCGTAGGCGTCGACGATCTCGTCGGGCTGCGCGATGAGCGGACACGACTGCGAGAAGAGCAGGAGCGAGCCGGCGAGCAGCCCGAGCGTGCGCGCGTACCGCGCCGGAACGTAGTTGAGCGCGAGGTCGGTCCCCCCCTCGAGCGAGCGCGGGAAGCCGCCGGCGCGGTCGCGCTTCTGGAAGACCGTCTGCGCGGGCAGCGGCACCGACTGCCACGTCACGACCTCGAGCCCCTCGGCGCGAAGCGCGCGGATCATGGCGTCGCGCAGCCGCTCGGGGGAGAGCGAGAGGCCGGCGCGCGCGGCGTCGAGGTGCACGCGGAACTTGTGGTGCACCGAGGTGCGCCCGGGCGGCGTCGCCGGCGGCGTCACGCCGGGCAGCTCGGCGAGCGCGCGCGAGAGCCGCTCGGCGTTGCGCTGGCAGCGCGCCGTTCGCTCGGGGAGCTTCGCCAGCTGCGCCCGCGCGAAGGCGGCCATCATCTCGTTGCCGCGATACATCGAGCCGATGCGCTGCGAGTCGAGGGCGCGCGTGCCGTCGAGCGGACGCGCCAGGTCGTAGTGCGCGGCCTCGGCGCGCGTCAGGTCCTGGCCGAAGTTGCGGACGGCGCCGGCCACTTCCGCCGCCGCGTCGTCGTTCGTGACGAAGAGGCCCCCCTCGCCGGCCGAGAGGTTCTTGCTCGACTGGAGCGAGAAGCCGCCCGCCGCGCCGATGGCGCCGACCGGGCGACCCGAGCAGGTGGCGCCGTGCGCCTGCGCGGCGTCCTCGACGACGGCGAGATCGTGGCGGCGGCCCACCTCGAGCACGGTGCCCATGTCCGCGGCGCAGCCGTGCATGTGCACGGGCATGATGGCGCGCGTCCGCGGCGTGATGGCCTGCTCGACGGCGACTGGATCGATGCATCCGGTGGCCACGTCGACGTCGGCGAAGACGGGGATCGCGCCCACCTGCACGACCGACAGAGGCGTCGCCACGAAGCTGTACGCCGGCACGATCACCTCGTCGCCGGCGCGCACCCCCGCCGCGGCGAGCGCGAGAACGAGCGCGCTCGTCCCGCAGTGGGTGAGCAGGCAGTGCTTGGCGCCGGCGTAGCGCGCGAACTCCTCCTCGAGCGCCATCGACTCGGGCCCGAACGGGCCCGAGAGGATGCCGCGGTCGAGCACGCGCGCCACCGCCCGGCGCTCGTCGTCGCCGACGACCGGCCACACGACGTGCTTCTCGCGCGAGAGGACCGGCGTCGCCCCGAAGAGCGCGAGGTCAGCGCGCATGTCCCGCATGCCTCGCCGTCACGGAGTCGGTTCGGCGTGCGCCTTGACGCCGTTCGTGTGCACCGGTCTGGCGGCGGCGGCGTGCGTGCGCGCCCAGTCGAGCAGGAGCTTCTCCTGCTTGAACAGGTCGTGCACGGGCGTCTCGCCCGGCGAGGCGTACGGCGACTTGAAGAAGATGGACAGCTGCCGCTGGATGCCGCGCTCGCCCACGCGCTGCGCGACGTCGAGCAGGCGCACCAGATCGATGACGAGCGGCGCCGCCAGCACCGAGTCCTGGCAGAGGAAGTTGACCTTGATCTGCATCGGCACGCCGGCGAAGCCCACGATGTCGATGTTGTCCCAGGCCTCCTTCGAGTCGCCGCGCGGCTTGTAGTAGTGGATGTGAACCTGGTGGTTTTCCACGTGGTAGCCGACGATCGAGTCGAGCACCGCCGCCTTGCTCAGCACCTTGGTCTTGTTCGAGCCGGGCGCGTCGAGCACCATGCCGTCGCCGTTGCCGAGGAAGTTGGTCGAGTACCAGCCGTCGATGAGCAGGCGGCGCGCGCGGAACATCGACGCCATCGCCGTCTTGAGCAGCGTCTGGCCCGTCTTGCCGTCCATGCCGGCGAACGGGTTGACCGTCTCGTTGGCCTGCTCGGCCAGCGCCGGCACGTTCGTGAGGCTCGGCGTGAAGTTGCAGTACGGGATGCGCAGCTTGTTGGCGATGTAGAAGTAACGCATCGCCGGCGAGATCGCCGGATCGTTGGCGTCGAGGCCGGCCTCGAAGGCGCGCAGGGTCTGGTGGACCGGCTGCACCTCCAGGAAGCTCTCGGTCGACGCGAGGTTGACCATGATGATGCGGTCGAGGCCGTGCGCCTTCTTGAACGACTCGAGGTTGCGCTCGAGGATCTGGAGCTCCTCGCGGTAGCCGGCCGCGCGCACGACGTTCTTCCCGTCCAGCTTCTGGACGTACGACGACGAGAAGACCGCCGGCCACGGCTGGATGCGCTCCAGCTCCGGCTTGACCTTCTCGAGGACGTGCTGCGGCAGGACCTTGTGGTGCAGCGCGCCCTCGTACACGTTGGCGAACTGCAGATCCCAGCCAGCGAACACCAGGCTTTCGAGCGGAGCGAAATCGAGCAGCTCGGTGATGGACTCCGCGATGCGCGCGTCCATCCGCTCCGTGACCATTCCGATGCGCGGGACCAGGCCCCGCTTCATCAACTCGACGCCAGCGATGACCGTCGACGCGACGGCTCCGTTGACTCCTACGATGGCGACTCCAATCCGATTCATGGCGAGCCTTTCGCGTGCTTCCACAGCAGCTTCTTCTTCGTGTCGTCGATGATTCGAGGGAACTTTCCCTGGACGTTTCCTCGCGTGACCTCCGAGAGGAACCCGCGCGCGCCGCCGGGCTTGAGCGCCACGACGCGCGGCGGGAGGATCGCCACCTGTCCGTGGCGGTGCTCGCGGTACACGCGGTTCACCTTGCAGAGCCCCTCGTCGAACGCCGCGGCGAACGTCGTCAGGTCCGCGGGCTCGGTCCCGTCCTGGAACTCGACGAAGAGCAGGTACCTGGACTTGGCCGTGCCGTCGACGCCGACGTCGGCGGCGGCGCCGAAGTCGCGCGTCGTGCACGGAAGCCGAGCGACCGCGTGCTCGACGGCGCGCTCGATCTCGACGTGCGTCGTCAGCTCCTGCGTGACCGACAGGCAGCCGGCGAGCCGCCCCATGAACTCGATGCGCAGCGGCGCCACCGACGTGAAGCGCACGATGTCGCCGAGCTCGTACGCGTACAGGCCCGACGGGGTGGTGACGACGATCGCGTAGGGGCGATCACGCTCGACCTCCCAGAGCGGCACCCGCTTGGCCGAGCTGCGATCGGCGCCGCGGCTCTCGAGGTCGACGAACTCGAAGAACGTCCCGCGGTGCGGCAGCATCAGCATGCCGCGCGCGCCGGTGAAGTCGGTCGTGGCGTACACGCCGCCTTCGGTCGCGTTGTACGTGTCGACGAGCGTCACGTCGTCGCGCCCGACCAGGTCGCGGATGACGGGCAGGTACGGCGCCGCGGACACGCCGCCGCCGAAGAGCACGCGCAGGTTCGGCCAGACGTCGCTCACCGTGCGTGCCCGGCGCCCGCGCCGTTGCGCCGCGGCGAGCACCTTCTCGAAGAGCAGCGTGAACCAGCAGGTCGTGCCCGTGACGGCCCGCACGTCGTGATCGAGGTAGCGCTCGGCGATGACGCCGAGCTTCTCGTCGTAGTCGGCCATGCGCAGGATGTCGCCATCGGGCAGGTAGCAGGGGCGGGTGATGGCCGGCATCCGCGTGTTCATCAGCGCCGGGTTCGACGTGATGAGGACGGGCCCCTCCTCGCGCATCGTGATGGGCGGGAACAGGCCGAGCGTGAAGCCGCCGCCGAACAGCCCCTCGTCGCCCGACCAGTGCAGGTAGCGCATCACCAGGTCGGTTCCGGCGCGCTGCTGGAAATGAATTTGCCGCTCGGTGATGGGCAAGAACTTTGGCTTGCCATGGTTGGAGCTGCCCGACGAGTTGCCGAAGTAGCGCACGAACTCGGGCACGAGCAGGTTGCGCTCGCCCTGGCGCATGCGATCGATGTACGGCGAGAACGAGTCGTAGTCGCCGACGGGCACGCGCTCGGCGAAGTCGGCGTAGCCGCGGACGCCGGCGAAGCCGTGGATGCGGCCGAACTCGGTCGCCTTCGCGTGCCCGACGACGTCGAGCAGCACGCGCTCCTGCGTCTGCCGCACGAAGCGCAGCGCGCGGTCCCACCGCGCGACCTGCAGCGCGGACACGCGCCGCAGCGCCTGCCCGACGACGAACGGGTACGGCGAGCGCACGAGCCGGCGCGGCGCGACGGGCGCCTCCGCAGGCGAGACGTCCCCCGCGGGCCGCGCGGCGCGTGTAACGTGCGCGGCGGGCATCGCCTGGTTGGACATCTCGTTCATCTCGGTCGACGTCATAGTGGGCCGGACGGCCGGACCTCAAGGGCCGATTCAGTCCTTGGTCCCGAAAGCGGGCGGGGCTAGGGAAGCCGAGCGGACGCCAAAGCGCAAGAGGAATACTGGATTTCGCGATGAGACGCGCGACCGGCGCCCGTTCTTCTCCTCCGTGTGCGCAGGCGTTCACGGGCGGCCGCGGCGGGAAGTTCACGTGCGTCGTCGCGTTCGCACTGGCGGGACTTTTCGCAGCGAGCGGCGCGCGCGCGCAAGAGCCGTCAAGCGGAGGCGTCGGGGCCGGCGGCGCGGCCGGCGCGGCCGGCGCGGCCGGCGTCGCCGGTGTCGACCATGCCGGTCCTGCGGGCGCGGCCGGTGTCGCGGACTCGAAGCTCTCGCCGCGCCGCTACGAGCTGGCCGGGTTCCCCATCATCGGCGGCAACAGCGACATCGGCCTGCAGTTCGGCGGCGCGGTCACGTACACGCGCTTCTACGACGGCGCGTACCCGTACTTGTGGAACATCGACCTCCTGCTCTCGGCCAGCGTCAAGGACGACGCGAACGGCTTTCGCATGGTGCAGCAGAGCCACGTGCTGCGCCTCGACGCGCCCGACCTGCTCGACGGGCGGCTGCGGCTCGACACGCGCGCCAGCTTCCAGCGCACGATCAACGAGGGCTACTACGGCGTGGGCGACGCCTCGACGGCCGTCCTGCCGGCCGGTCAAACGGACCCGGGCCGGCGCTTCCAGTACCTCCAGCAGGAGGGCCGCATCCGCAGCATCGCGCGCGTGCACAACGGCACTCCGTTCGACCTGGCGCTCGGCGGCAACCTGCGCCTCGAGACGCCGGACGCGTACGCGGGGTCGAAGCTGGCCGACGACATCGCCTCGGGCGCGATCGTCGGGGGTCAGCCGACGCTGCTCGCCACGCTGTCCGCGGGCACCATCGTCGACACGCGCGACAGCGAATTCATCACGCGCCGGGGCATCTTCTACCAGATCGGGGTGAGCGGCACCGTCGGCACGGCCGAGCAGGTCGCCTACGGCGAGGCGGCGGCCGTCCTCTCGCACTACGCCCCGCTCGGCGGGCCGTTCATCTTCGCCAGCCGCTTCGTGGGGAGCTTCCAGTTCGGGCGCGTTCCCTTCTACGACCTGCTCCAGGGCGGCGTGTTCGAGCCGCAGTACCTCTTCGGCGGCGAGACGGGGATCCGCGGCGTGCCCAACGGGCGCTACGCCGGGCGGGTGAAGATCGTCACCAACACCGAGATCCGCGCGACGCCGTTTCCACGCTTCACGCTGCTCGGGCAGCGGTTCCTCATCGGCACGACGACGTTCTTCGACGCGGGGCGCGTCTGGGAGGACTACGCGGTCCTCTCGCGGGCGGACGGCACGGGCCTGGGCCTCAAGTACGGCGTCGGCGGGGGCCTGTTCCTGCAGTGGGGCGAGGCGGCCATCTTCCGCGTCGAGGCGGCGTACTCGCCCGACGCGGTGGCGGAGAACCCGGGTTTCCCGATCGGGATTTACGTCTCGGACGGGCTGATGTTTTGACCTGCTCCTGCTCCTTGCGCGAGGACGCGTTCGCGCGTGCGATCGACGCGCTCGCGTCCCGGCACGGCGCCCTCGCGTCCGAAACCGACGTTGCCGGAGGCGGACACGACGCGCACGACGCCTTGCGCGACGAGTGATCGGATGGAAATCGTCGACCTTCATCCGGATCGCGTGTGATCCCGAGGGCTTGCTGGAAATCGACGAAATCGATCGAGTGACGGGCCCGCGCCCTACTGCACGACGTTCGCGCAGAATCCGTCGATGCACTGGAGCGACTTGTCGCAGCAGTCGGCGGCCGTCGTGCACTTGCCGTCGACCTGCGAGCAGCCCGACGGTGCGCCGCAGCTGCCGCCGTTGCACGCGCCGCCGCAGCAGTCGATGCCGCTCGTGCACGACTGGCCGTTCTGCTTGCAGGGCGCGAGCGTCGCGAAAGCGCGGATGTTGCCGCTCGCGAGCTCCTGCCCCGGCAGATAGAAGGCGGGGTGGCTCGCGTCGAGGCCCGGCTTGGTCCCGATCGAGATCGCGCTCACCCAGATCTTCTTCGATGGCGGGTTGTCCTGCGGATCGACGAGCACGTTGCCGTAGTTGCGGCGGCTCGTGAAGAACACCCAGAAGTAGCCGCCCGCGGCCACCGGGCTCACCGTCGGGTAGAAGTTCAGGTGCTCGTCGCGTCCGGGGTAGGGCAGGTAGCTCGCGCCGTTCCTGTAGCCGTTGGCGCCGTCGAGCATGTGCGCGACGCCGCTCGCGACGTCGACGATGTACAGGTCCGACTGGGCGACGTCGTTCTGCGGCGGGTTGAGGATGCTCGCGAAGTTGGGCGCGTTGCCCACCGCGAAGATGACCGCCTTGGAGTCGGGCGTGAAGAACGGCCAGCCCGGGTACGCGTTGGTGTCCTTGAAGATCTGCTTCGGGTTGGCGAAGGCGTTCGTCGTCGGGTCGAAGTCTTCCACGACCAGCGTGTGCCCGCCGCCGTTGTCGGTGTCGTTGAAGACGAGCTTCGTCCCGTCCGGCGAGAACATCGGCATCATCGCGTGCTGGCTGGAAAGGCCCGAGAACGCGATCGTCTGCCCGGTCTTCGGGTCGTACATCTGGCTCGCGCGCGGGCCGATCATCCCGGGGTTGTCGCCGGGGCCGGCGGGGAAGAGCCCGCCCGTCATCCCCGGCGAGCCGTCGGTGAGCACGCGCGAGCCGTCGGGGTAGACCGCGCTGAAGCCCCAGTCGTCGGTCGTGGTCGTCGCCAGCGGCGAGGCCGGGTTGGGCGTCGGCGTCTTCACCAGGTCGTACGACTCGCTCTGGATGAGACCCCCCGGGTACTTGTGGCGCTGCGCGACGAGCATCTCGCCGTTGCTCGACAGCGAGTGGCACGAGATGCACGGGCCCGTCGGCGACTGCCCGGGGATGGTCAGAAACGGCGTCGGCTTGGCGGCGCCGGGCTGGATGCTCATCACCGCGCCGTTGTTGCCGACCTGCGGCGAGGTGTACGTGTTGTAGTAGACGACGCCCTTGAGGCTCCCGAGCGCGAAGACCCACGTCTCGGTGATCGGGCCGCTCACCGCGCTGCCGGCCATTGTCGTCAGCTCGACCTTCAGCGGATCGTTGGCGCCGGTGCTCTGCAGCCACGCGGTCGCCCACACCTTGTCGGGCACCGGCAGCTGCATCGGGTTGGTCTTGCCGAAGCAGCCCTTGTACTCGAACAGACTCGACTTCATGTGCAGGTAGACGGCGTTGGCGCCCCCCGACTGCGGGGTCCACTGCAGCACCGGAGCGAGGATGCCGCCGGGGAAGATCGTCTGGTCGTAGGGGTAGAGCCACTTCATCGCTGGATCGAGCGGGCCGCCTGCCTGGAGGGCGCTCGCCTGCGAGGCGCTGACCGGGCCGGGGCAGTCGTCGATCGACACGGGCATCGTCGGCGTCGGGTGGCCGCCGCCGTCGTAGCCGGTGCCGCCGCCGTCGCCGTTGCCGAGCGAGCCGCCGTCGTCGCCGCCGCCGACCCCGTGGTTCGCGCTCGAGTTGGACTGTCCCGAGCTTCCGCAGCTCGCCACGATGGGAACGACGAGCGCCCCCGCGAGCCCCCAGCAGGCCATTCGATTCATGCGGCCCTCCGCGGGCCGGAAGCATACCCGCGTGCGGGCGAAGCGCACGCGCCCGATTCGATGGGCGCGCAGCTGTTCATTTCTGCTGCCGCTGAACCGTCCGCCCGCCCGCTCCCGCGCGCGCGCCGGCCTGTCCCGTCCTCGTGAGGAGCCTCAGGCCGCCGAGAAGCGGACCGCGTAGATCGGCGGCAGATGGCTGGACAGGCACGTCCACGAGTCGCCGCCGTCGTCGCTCGTCCAGAGCGAGCCGGTGGTGCTGCCGAAGGCGAGGCGTTCGCCGCTGCCGTCGACGTCGAGCGCGTGCCGGTAGACCAGGTCGTAGGCGTGCGACTGCGGCAGGCCGCGCGTCAGCGTCTCCCACGTCTTGCCCGCGTCGCGCGTGCGCGCGACGACGACCTTCGCGTCGACCGGGACGCGCTTCTCGTCCTTGACCGCCGGCACCAGCCACGCCGTGTCGCCGTCGTGCGGGTGCACGGCGACGGCGAAGCCGAAGACCGAGGGGCGCACGTTCGGGATCGTCACCCACGTGCGCCCGCCGTCGTCGGAGCGGAAGACGCCGTTGTGGTGCTGCGTCCAGAAGCGGTCGGGGTTCGACGGGCACTGCACGACGCGGTGCGGGTCCTGGATCACCTCGTCCTCGCGGCGCTGCGGGGGCATGTACTCCGCGAACATCCCGCGGCTCGACACGCCCCACGTTTCGCCGCCGTCCTCGCTGCGCCACACGCCACCCGACGAGACGCCGACCGCGATGCGGCGCGGCTCGCGCGGGTGCACGCACACCGAGTGGATGCCGGGCATGTCCGCGCCGCCGCCGAACCACTCCTTTCGCTTGGGGTGGTCCCACAGCCCGCGCGTGAGCTCCCACGACGAGCCGCCGTCGCGCGAGCGGAACAGCCCTCCGCCTATGGTGCCGCACCACAGCTCGCCGGGCGCGCCCCCCGCCTCGAGCGACCAGATCTGCTCGACGCGCCACGGCCACGGCTTGCCGTCGGGCAGCGTCTCGACGTGCCCCTCCGGCTGCTGCGGGAATGCGGGGGCGGCGAGCTCCTCCCAGCTCTCGCCGAGGTCGCGCGACCGCCGCAGCTTCACGCCGAAGTGCCCGAGGCCGAGCGCGGCGTAGAGCGCGCCGTCGCGCGGGTCGTGCATCGCGAGCGACACGGCGTCGCCCAGGAACGACACGCGCCCGAGCGCCCACCCCGAGGCTTCGCGGACGACCGAGAACAGCCCCTTTCGCGTGGACACGAACAGTCGCTTCGCCGTCATCGCCTCATCCTCCAGAGAGCGCCTGCATCACGTAGATCTCCGCGGCCGGCGCGACCGGCTCGCCGAGCGCCGCGCGGTCCCGCACCTGCACGCCGTCGACGAAGACGACGACGTGGTGGCGCAGCGCCCCCTGATCGTCGAGCACGTACGCCCGCGCGGCGGCGTGGCGCGCGAAGTACGCGTCGAGCGCGGCGCGCACGGTCGCCCCGTCCACCGATTCGGGCGGGCACGCGACGTGGCGCTCGAGGGCGGTGGTGAAGACGACGCGCGGCACGCGGCGGCGAGCTTACTTCTTCGCGAGCACCACCTGGAAGACCAGAACCGCCAGCTCCAGCACGAACAGCACGACGACGGCGGCCTCGAGCAGCGTGCTCCGGCGGCTGCGCAGCATGTCGATCATCAGCGCCAGGTCGTCCTGCACGATGCGAAGCTCGTGGTCGAGCGCGCGGTAGCGCTCCTCGATCTCGAAGGCGGCGCGCAGGCCGCGGTAGAGGCGATCGAGCGACTCGTTCTCCCACGTGGCGCCCGGCGAATCGAGCAGCGACAGCGTGTGGATGACCTGCGATCGCATCAGCATGCCGCGGCCGACGAAGCGCAGCATCTCCTGCGAGCCGGCGCGCAGCGTCCCGGCGGTGGCGAGCGTGCGCGAGCTCTGCTCGAGCGTCGCCACGAGGGCGTCGACGTCCCCCTCGTAGTACTCCATCGCGACCGACTGGGCGACGACGAGCGAGATGATCTCGACGGCGCGGGCGTCGAGCTCGCCGACGACGACGCGGTCGAAGCGCACCGACGCCGCCGCACCCGGGGCGATCTCGACGGCGAAGGTCTCCTGCAGCGCGGGGGTGCGCGGCTCCTCCCCGAGCTGCTTGATGAGCGCCTGCATGACGCGCTCGCATTCGGCCTTGTCGACGCCGATGAACACGAGCGCGCCGAAGTCGTGCGCGACCGCCCAGCCGGTCGGCCCGTAGCGCGCCAGAGCGAGGGTCTTGGTGAGGCGCACCCGCTCGGCGTCCTCGGCGAACAGCGCCTCGACGGCGCGCGGCTGCACCGTGGCGGAAATGGCGAAGGCGCGGATGGGCAGAAGCGAGTCGACCACCGGCGCGTCACTCGCCGGCGGCGGGCTGCACGGCGGGCTCGGTGGTGGCGGGGGCAGGCTCCGAGCCCTCGCGCGGCGCGCGCGAGAGGCCGAACAGGCGCCGCAGGCCCTGCGACGCGTCGTCGAACAGCGAGTACGCCACCGGCGTGGCGAGCAACGTCAGCGAGAGGGACAGCAGCTGCCCGCCGACGACGACGCCTGCCGTCGCGCGGTTGAACCCGGCGCCGATGCCTTTGGACATCACCAGCGGGATCATACCCGCCACGAACGCGGCGGTCGTCATCAGGATGGGGCGCAGACGATCGCGGTTCGCCTGAAGGATCGCCTGCAGCCTCGGCAGCCCCGCCTCCCGCAGCTGGTTGGTGTGGTCGATCTGCAGGATCGAGTTCTTCTTCACTACGCCGAAGAGCACCAGGATGCCGAGCACCGAGTAGATGTCGAGCGCCTGCTTGAACAGGATGATGCTGATGAACGCGAACGGCAGCGTCAGCGGCAACGACAGCAGGATGGTGATGGGGTGCAGCCACGACTCGAACTGCGCGGCGAGCACCAGGTACATGAAGACGAACGAGAGGACGAGGGCGGCGACGAACGCCACGAAGGTGCGGCCCATCTCCTTGCTCTGCCCGTACGGCGCGAACGTGTAGCCGACCGGCAGGTGCATGTTGGCGAGGATGTCGTTCATCGCCGCCGAGATCGTTCCGTCGGCGTAGCCCGGCGCAGCGTTGGCCATGAGCGTGACCATGCGCTCGCGGTTGAGGCGGTCGATGCGCGACGGCCCGGCGCCGTGCCGCAGCTGCACCACGTCGGCCAGCGGGACGAACCCGAGGCGCTGCGAGGGCACGGTCAGCAGGCGCAGCCCCTCCTCGTCGGCGCGGTATCGCCGCTCGGCGCGCACGTGGATCTCGTACTCCTCGCCGTGCTCCTCGTAGTTGGAGACCTGGTCTCCCTCGACGAGCAGCCGCAGGGCGTTGGCGATGTCGGCCGGCTGCACGCCGAGATCCGCGGCGCGGGCGCGATCGATGTACACGCCGATCTCCGGTTTGCCGGTGATGAGCGACGAGTCGATGTCGACCGCGCCGGGCACCTTCTTCAGCTTCGCCATGAACTGGTCGGCGATCTCGACGAGCTTGTCGAGGTCCGGCCCGCGCACGGTGTACTGGTTGCGCTGCGTCGCGAAGCCGCCGCCGAACGCGTTCACCTCGCTCACGGTGATGCGCAGGTCCTTGGGCTGCTTGGGGATGATCTCGCGGCGCACCCAGTCCATCAGCTCGTTCTGCGTGGTCTTGCGCTTGGTCGGGTCGATGAGGCCCACGTAGACGGTGGCCAGGTTGCGCGTCTGCGCGTTGTCGTCGCCGACGGTCGTCAGCGTGAGCTCGACGTCCTTGTTGGCGCGGATGGCGCGCGCGATGCGCTCGCCGATGAGCCGCGTCTCGCCGAGGCTCGTCCCCTCCGGCGCGCGCACCGAGACCTGGAAGCGCGCCTCGTCGTTCACCGGCAAGAAGCCCTTGGGCGCCTTCTTCGCCAGCGGCACGCAGGAGCCGAGCGTGACGAGCGACATGCCCACCACGATCCACCGGTGGCGCATGACGAACGCCAGGACGCGCACGTACACGCGCTCGACGGGCCGGTAGAAGAAGTCGACGATCCGCTCGCCGAGCGAGCGCGCGCCCTCGGCGTGCGCCTTCAGCCACCGCGACGACATCATCGGCGTCAGCGAGAAGCTGACGAGCATCGACACGGCGATGGAAAAGGCCATCGTCACGCCGAAGCTGCGGAGGAAGCGCCCCGGGATGCCGCCCATGAAGGCGACCGGGAGGAACACCGCGATGAGCGAGAGCGTCGTCGCGACGACGGCGAGGCCGATCTCCTTGGTCGCCTCGACGGCGGCGACCATCGGCGTCTCCTTCATCTCCTCGATGTGCCGGAAGACGTTCTCGAGCACGACGATCGCGTCGTCGATGACGATGCCGACCGCCAGCGCCAGCGCCAGCAGCGTGATCGTGTTGAGCGTGTAGCCCGCCCACCACATGGTCGCGAACGTGCCGATGATGCTGGTCGGGATCGCGACGGCTGCGATGATCGTGCTGCGCAGGTTCCCGAGGAAGAAGAAGACGATGACGGCCGCGAAGAGCGCGCCCACGACCAGGTGCTCCTTGACCGAGTCGACGCTCGTCTTGATGACGCCCGACTCGTCGCGCACCAGGTCGATCGAGTAGCCGGCCGGCAGGGTCTTCTTGATCTCCTCGACGCGGCTCTTCACCGCGTCGGCGACCTGCACCGTGTTGGAGCCCGACTGCTTGCGGAGCGTCAGGAGCACCGTCGGCACGCCGTCGAGCAGGGCGACCGTGTCCTCGTCCTCCTCGCCGTCGATGACCTGGCCGACGTCGCGCACGCGGAGGCTGTGGCCCGCCTCCTGACGCACGACGAGATCGCCGATCTGCGCCGGGCTGGTGACGCGCCCGTGGATCCGCACGGTGTAGTCGTTGGGGCCCGCCTCGACGCGTCCGCCCGGCGTCGTCAGGTTCTGGTTGGCGATGGCGCGCTGCACGTCGACCACCGTCACGCCCGCCCCGCGCAGCTTGATGGGGTCGAGCATCACGTTGATCTGCCGCTTGCGGCCGCCGACCAGCTGCACCTGACCCACGCCGTCGATCGACTCGAGCGCCCGCCGCAGGTGCTTGTCGGCGAGCTCGGTCGCGTCGCGCAGCGAGTGGCCCTTCGAGCGCAGCGCGAAGAAGAGGACGGGCTGCGCGTCGGGATCGAGCTTCTGGACGACCGGCTGGTCGATGTCCTTGGGCAGGTCCTTGAGGACCGTGTTGAGGCGGTCGCGGACCTCCTGCGCGGCCACGTCGACGTTCTTCTCGATGACGAACGTGACGATGACCTGCGAGACGCCCTCGGTCGTCACCGAGCGCAGCTCGTCGATGCCGCTGATGGTGTTGACCGCCTCCTCGATCTTGTCGGTGATCTCGGTCTCGATGTCCTCGGGGGCGGCGCCGGGCTCGGTGGTCTGGACGACGATGACGGGCAGGTCGACGTTGGGATAGCGGTCGACGCCGAGCTGCGCGTAACCGGCGAGGCCGATCACCACGATGACCAGGATGAGCACCGACGCGAAGATCGGTCGGCGCACGCAGAGGGCGGCGAGCCACTGCATGGCGCGTCACTCCGCCCGCGCGCCGTCGCGAACGTCGGCGCCCGGCTTGACGACGACGGCCTCTCCCGGCTGCACCCCGTCGAGCACGGCGACCAGATCGCCGTCACGCTCGCCGAGCTGCACGAGGCGCTCCTGCACCTGGTGGCCGACGACGACGAACACGCGCGCGCCCGTGTCGTCCTGCTCGATCGAATCGGCGGGAACGACGGGGTGCGGGTGCTTGCCGAGCTGGATCTTCGCCACGGCGAACATGCCGGGCTTGAGCTTGAAGTCGGCGTTGGGGACGACGGCCTCGATGACGAGATCGCGCGTCGACTCGCGGATGTTCGGGCTGATGAACTTCACGGTGCCGGTGAAGACCTGGTTCGGGAACGCGGCCACGGTGAAGCCGACGGGGAGCCCCTCCGAGATGGCGCCGACGTTCTCCTCGGGCACGGTGAGCTCGAGGCGCAGCGGGTCCGGGTCGTAGATGGACGCGACGCGCGTGCTCGGCTGCACGTACTGGCCGACATTGGCGTACCGCTCGCCGATGACGCCGTCGAACGGGGCGCGGATGTTCGTGTCGCCGAGCGCCTTGGTCGCGGAGGCCTGCTCCGCCTCGGCGGCGGCGGCCGACCACTGCTGCGAGGTGCACTGCGCGGTCTGCCGGTCGTAATCGGCCTGGGAAATGGCGCCCGTCTGCAGCAGGTGCTGCACGCGCTCGCACTCGCGCCGCGCCTCGTCGAGCTGGCTGGCGGCGACCTTGGCCTGCGCCTCCGCCGCGGACGCCACGAGGGTCGCGGTGCGCGAGTCGACGAGCGCGATGAGCTGACCGCGCTTCACGGGCTGGCCGCGCTCGATCATCGTGCGCACGATCTTGCCGCTCACGTCGGCGGCGATGTCCGACTCCTCGCGCGCGCGCAGCGTGCCGGTGAGCGTGAGGTACTCGGGCATCGGCCGCTCGGCGACCGTCGTCGTCTGGACGTGCACGGGGGCCGCCGCCTCGCGCGGCGGCGGCGAGGACGCCTGGTCGGGGCGATGGCAGGCCACCGCCGCGACCGCGAACGCGGCGGCGAGCACGAGCGAACGCATGCAGGGCGGGGAGTTAGGCATCGGGCGGGGGAGCGTCAAGCGCGCACGGTTGGATGCCGCTTTTTCCCGAGCGGTTGCGCGGAGTCTCAACGGCCGCCGCCCGGTCGCGCTCGACGGGCCGCCCGGTACTCGGTGAACCCCGTGCCGCGGACGGGGCGGCCGTTCCACGTGCCTTCCCAGCGGGCGCCCAGAAAGCCGCCGCCGGGCACCATGGGCGCGGCCGGGGTGGCCGCCTGCGCCTCGTAGCGGAGCGTGCCGGCGCTCGTCGCGAGCACACCCTCCCACAGCACGGGGACGGGACGCTCGTCCTGCTCGCGCCACTCGCGCGCGCGGACGCGGTGACGTCGCCCGGTCGCGAACGGCTCGCCGGCGCGCCCGCGACCCATCGTGCGCACGCCCAGGCCTGCGATCGAGAGCCCGGCGAGCACGCCGCCGTCGGTCGAGCAGAGCACGTCCCACTGCCAGCGGCGCGGCGCCAGGCGCGCGGCGTCGAACGGCACGTCGGCGCCCCAGGCGCGCTCGATCAGGGCGACGCCGCGCGACTCGCCGCGTTGGTCGCGCCACGCCAGCTCGCCGAAGGCGCTGGCGTACGACAGCGCCCGCGGGATGCGCACCCACCAGCCGACGTCGCGCGGCTCGACGCGGGCGTGCACCTCGACGCGCGGCTCGTCGACGGTGAGCCGCGACTCGGGCCAGCCGCTCCAGGCGAGGCCGGGGGCGTCGAGGCGCCACTCGCCTTCGGCGCGCTCGCACGTCCGCTCGTCGATCGGGTGAAGGTGGCGCGCCACGCCGCGCTCGCCGCCGACGAGCACGGCCACCTCGCCCGGGCCGTCGAGCGCCTCCACCGCCGACAGGCAGTGCCGCCCGGGGCCCGCCCGCCCGACGAACGCGTGCACCTTCGTCCACGCGTGCGCGCTGCCCTCCGGGAAGATGCCGACGAGCAGGTACGCCTCCCACGCCGCGGGCGGCGCCCTGCGCCCGGTAGGGGGTTGAACAGGAAGGCGGGAAGGAGGGAAGGGTTTGCCAGGGAAGAGGCGCATCCCAACCCATCTTCCCGCCTTCCCGCCTTCCTGTTTTCTCTAATTCTCGAGCCGCGCGCCGATGCGGTCCGCCGCCCGGGTCGCGAGCGCCATGATGGTCTCCTGCGGATTCACGCCGACGCTGCTCGGCACGACGCTGCCGTCGGCGACGTACAGGCCGGGGGCGCCGAAGACCTCGTGGTCGGGCGACACGACGCCGCGCGAGGCCGACGTGGCCATGCGGCAGGTGCCCAGCGGGTGGAACGCCGTCAGCAGCCAGTCGCTCGCGGCCGGCAGCGACCGCGCGAGCCGCGCCAGGTCCTCGGCGCCGGCGATGACGCGGTGCCCGTGCACGGCGGGGTAGACCTCGCGCGCGCCGGCGGCCAGGTAGATGCGCGAGAGGGTCTCGACGCCGCGCCGCAGCTTCTCGCGCTCGGCGCGCCCGAGCCGGTAGAGGACGACCGGCTGTCTCCCCCGGCCGGTCACGACGCGCCCGCGCGACTCGTCCTCCACCATGACGCCGAAGCTCGCGACCCTGTCGTACGACTCCATCAGCTCCATCAGCTTGCGCCCCGTGAACGCGAACTGGGCCGCGCCGAGATCGATGGGCGCGCTCGCGCCGAGGAGCAGGATCCCCTCGCGGCGGAACTCGTCGACGCAGTAGCCCTGCGGGATCGCCGAGTAGCCACGGATGTCCTCGTCGAAGAGCGCGCTGACGGTCGTCGCGGGGTGGATGGAGAGGTTTCGCCCGAGCCACCGCAGCCTGCCCGCCGCCGGATCGCGCGCCAGGAGCACGGGGCTCATGACGGTGCCGCACGCGACGACGGTCGCGCGCGCCCGCACGCGCACGCGCTTGCCCGTGGCGAGCGACGTCGCCTCGACGCCGACCACGCGCTCCCCGTCGCGCGTCGGGCGATCGGCGCGCACGCCGGTGAACAGCTGCGCGCCCCGCTCCAGCGCTGCCGGCACGTACGACACGTTGGTGCTGCGCCGCGCGTCGGTGGGGCAGCCGTAGTCGCACACGCCGGAACCGTCGCACGCCGGCGCGTTGCGCAGTAGCGCCAGGTGCGAATAGCCGAGCACGTCGCACCCGCGGGCGATGACGCGCGCCACCCCGCCCAGGTACTTGCCCTCGGCGCGCGTCACCGACAGCTCGCGCTCGACCCGGTCGAAGTACGGGGCCATCCGGTCGGGCGTCAGGTCGACGAGGCCCTCGTCCGTCGCCCAGCGATCGAGCACCCATTCGGGGGTGCGCCAGCAGGTGCCCGTGTTGACGGCCGTCGACCCGCCGACCAGGCGCCCCATCGGCAGCGGGATGAACGTGTTGCCGACGGTGCCGACGGTGCCGCGCCCGCGGTAGAAGCGCCGGATGTTGTCGATGCCGCGCCCGTCGAAGTCGGCGCGCGTGTGGTAGCGGCCCTCCTCGAGCATCAGGACGGCGAAGCCGCGGCGCGCCAGCTCGCACGCGACGACCGCGCCCCCCGCGCCGGTGCCGACGACGACCACGTCGCACTCGAGGTCGACGTCGTCGGTCAGCTCCTCGCCCGCGGTCACCTGCCGCATCCAGCGCGGCGATTCCTTCGCGACGGGGCCGAAGCGCCACGTGCCGCCGAGGGCGCGGTAGATGGCCGGGTCGTCGAAGTACGCGATCTTGAGCGGCGCGGTGAGCGCGAGGGCCATGGTGCGGCGGCCCACGTCGGCGTCGCCTACGGCCCAGCGCGCGAGCATCGCCTCCGCCTCGTCGCCCGGCAGCGCCGAGAAGCCCCGGCCGCGGTGCGACACGCGCGCGGCGTGCTCGAAGAGGCGCATCAGCGTCCCCCAGCGCGCCACGGTGCCGCGCCCGAAGCCGCTCAGCACGCGCTCGGCGCGATCGACCGTGCGCTCGTCGGCGGCCGGAAAGCGCGCCCCCGCGGGCATCGCGGCGCGCGCGACCGCCAGCGCCGTGGCGCGCGCGTCGTCCGCGAGCCGCTGCAGGTCATCGGACACGGGATGGGCTCACGTCACCTCGGCCGCGCGCGGGCCGACGCGCACGCTGCGCACGAGATCGAGCAGCTGGCGCCGCAGCGAGAAGCGCAGCACCGCGTCGCCCCACACGCCGCCGTCGTCCGCGTAGACCTTGCCGGGGAGCGTGGTCCAGCCGACCAGGTGACGGCGCCACGTCGTCTTCTTGCTGCCGTCGAACCGGTAGACTTTGCCGTCGTCGGCCGTGAAGTCGAGCACGTAGCGGATGACGTGCCGGTGCATCGGCGACAGCTCCAGCGTCCCGCGCGCGGGCGCGTGCCTGGCCAGGCCGTCGATGCGGACGTGCCCCACCGCCTCGCCCACCGCCGTCGTCGCGAAGCCGAGCACACTGGGCGCGCGAACGTCGAGCTCGAAGGCGAAGGGCCGGTCGAAGCGCTCGCCCACGCGCTGGACCGTGCCCTCCATCCGCTCGCGGAAGTAGAAACCGAGGAGGCTCACGGCGAGCATTCTACATTCGCAGAACGGTCGCGCCAGGACAATGTGGTCGACGTCCCGCCGGGTCGTTCGCCGCCGGGCGACGTCTCACGCGCACGCGGCCAGCCGCCCCTCGAGGAAGCGCGCCTCCGCGGGGTTGCGCGCCAGCGAGAGCGCCCGCCGGAAGCCCTCGCGCGCCTCGGCGCGGCGGCCGGCGCGCAGGTGCTGCTCGGCCAGCGCGGCGGCGTAGAACGGGTACTCGCCGAGGCGCTCGAGTCCCTCGATGCGCGCCATCTCCTCGAGCGCGCGCTCGGGCCCTTCGGCCTCGCCGATGGCGATGGCGCGGCTCAGCGCCACCACCGGCGACGGACGCAGGCGCACCAGCACGTCGTACAGTTCCGCGATCCTCGCGAAGTCGGTCGCCTCGTGGCTCGGCGCGCTCGTGTGCTCCCAGGCGATGGCCGCCTCGACGTGCAGCGCCGTCAGCCGGTCGCCCGACGCCGACGCCTCCAGCGCCGCGACCCCGCGGCGCACCAGCTCGCGGTCCCACGTCGACCGGTCCTGGGCCGCGAGCGACACGAGCTCCCCGCCGGCCACGCGCCCCGGCAGCCGCGCCGCCGTCAGGCACATGAGCGCGAGCAGCGCGTGCGTCCCGGGCGACGCCGTCGAGGGGCTCTCGGCGAGCAGCGTCGCAAGGTGAATCGCCTCCGCGCACAGCTCCGCGCGCACCGTCTCCTCCGCGTGGCTGCCGTGGTAGCCCTCGTTGAAGAGGAGGTAGAGCGCGCCGTGCACCGCGCCGATCCCCTCGGCGACCCGCTCGGCCGTCACCTCGGGCAGCCGCCCCGACGCGGCGAGCACCGCCTTGCCGCGCTGCAGGCGCTTCTCCATCGCGGCCTCCGAGACGAGGAACGCCGCCGCCAGCTCGCGCACGCCGAAGCCGCCGAGCAGGTGGAGCATCAGCGCGACCTGCGCCTCCTCCGGCAGGCGCGCGTGGCAGCACGCGAACATCATCCGCAGCTGCTCGTCGCGCAGCGCCTCGTCGCCGAAGACCTCCTCGACCGTCGGCACGAGCGTCCACTCGCTCGACAGCTGCGCCTCGAGTTCCGGCTCGAGCCGCCGCGCGGTTCGCTCGCGCCGCAGGGCGTCGACGGCGCGGTTCTTCGCCGCCGCCATCAGCCACGCCGACGGGTTCTCCGGCACCCCGCGGTACTTCCAGACCTCGAGCGCGCGGCAGAGCGCGTCGTTCACGACGTCCTCGACCAGGGGCAGGTTGTGCAGCCCGAACAGGCGAGTCAGGGCGGAGGTCATCCGCCCCGACTCGCGCCGGACCACGCGCTCGACGATCGCCTCGGGGTCCGTCGCCATCGTCCTCACATCGGCAGCACGGGCTGCATCACGGGCCGCACCTCGACCGCGCCGTCGCGCTCGAGGGACGGGCAGCCCTTCGCGATCTCGGCCGCCTCCTCGAGGTTGCGTGCCGTGACCGTGATGAAGCCGTTGACGACGTCCTTGGCCTCGGCGAAGGGGCCGTCGGTGACGGCCTTGCCCTTGCCGCGGACGAGCTTTCCGGCGGGCTCGAGCGGGTTCCCGAGGCTCTTGACGTGGCCCTCGTCGGCGAGCCGCTTGAACCAGGCGGTCCACTTGGGCCAGTTGGCCCGCGCCTCGGCCGAGGAGATGGGGTCGCCGCCGCGAAACATGAACACGAAATCAGCCATGGTCACCGTCCTTTCATGCCCGCGACGTGCGAGCCGGCCGCCGGCGGACAGAAAACGTCGCCCGCCCGCCGCCCTCGTCGCGTCCGTACCCGAGTCACCTCGCCCGGTACCACCCCATCGTCTCGCGCAGCCCGTCCTCGAGCGGACGCGGCGCCCAGCCGAGCTCGCGCCGCGCCTTGTCGCCGCGGAATGCCCAGCGCACCCCGAGCGACATTGCCAGCCCCTCGCGCACGAGCGGCGGCGCCACCGCCGACACGCGCGCCACGCCCTTGACCAGCGAGTCGGGCAGCCACGCGCTCGGCGGGCGGCGCCCCGCCGCGTGCGCGGCCATCGTGAACCACTCGCGGAAGGTGACGGCGCGCTCGGCCAGCACGTACTCCTCGCCTTCGTCGCCCCGCTCGGCGATGCGCACGAGGCCCTCGGCGCAGTCGTCGACGTGCACGAGCGTTATCGGCACCTCCGCCAGCGCCGCGACGTGCATCGCCCCGCGCGCGATCCACTTGTGCGCCTCGCCGGTGAGGCTCGGGTCGTCGGGGCCGTAGATGGTCACCGGCAGCGCGATGCGGATGCGCGCCCCGGCGCGCGCCATCGACCGCGCGACGAGGTGCGCCTCGCGCTTGGTCGCCTCGTAGGCCGAGCGCGGCGCGTCGCCCGCCCAGTGCGACTCGTCGCCGACCTGCCCGTCGCGCGTCGGCCCGAGCGCCACGACCGAGCTCACGTGCACGGCGGGGATGCGCCGCTCGGCGGCGGCCGAGAGCACGTGCTGCGTTCCGGCGACGTTGACCGCGTGCATCCTGTCCGGGTCGCGCGCGCCGATCTCGTAGAGCGCCGCGCAGTGAAACACGCGATTCACGCCGCGCACCGCGCGCTGCACCGAGGCGCGGTCGGTCACGTCCCCTTCGGCCCACTCGAGCTCGAGCCCCGCCAGGCGCCGCCGGTCGCTCGTCGGCCGCACGAGCGCTCGGACCCGGTCGCCTCGCTCGGAGAGCGCGCGCGCCAGGCGGCTGCCGAGAAACCCCGTGGCCCCGGTCACGAGAGACAGCATTCGCGCCAGACGATATTGACGCGATTGCGCCCGCGGTGCTCCCCTCTTTCGCACCATGCGACGCATTCTCCTCCTGGCGACCCTGGCTCTCCCGTCGGTGCTCGGCTGCACCAAGCTGCTCGAGAAGCTGCACCCCGGCGAGACGGCCGATGCACAGGCCGCCGCCTCCGCGTCGGCCGCCGCCGACTCGGACGCGGGCCAGGCGCCCCCCCAGGCGACCGCTGCCCCGTCGGCGACCGCCGCCGAGACGGCGACGGCGCACCCCCACGTCGCCCCCGTGTACCACCCCGAGGGGCCGCCAGGTGACGCCAAGCCGTGCGAGGCGGGCAAGGACTCGACGGCGTGCACGCCCGACGGCTTCGAGGAGCTCACGTGCTTCAAGGGGCACTGGAAGGTCGTCCAGACGTGCCGCGGCCCCGGCCACTGCGTCGGCGAGGGAGCGTCGCTCGCCTGCGACGTCGGCACGCCCCAGCAGGGCGACGCCTGCGTGGCCAACGCCGAGGCGCGCTGCGCCGACGCCAAGACGCTGCTCGCGTGCAAGCAGGGGCACTGGGCCGCCTCGCTCTGCGCCCCGCCGGCCAGCTGCCAGGCGGCGGCCAACGGCGCGGCGGCCTGCGCGGCGTCGCCGGCGCCGGCCCCGAGCGCCAGCATGGGCCCGTTGCACCCGCCGATCTTCGTGCCGCACTTCGGCCCGCGGTGAGCGTCCCGGGCGGTCGGGCCCGCCCCAGAGACCTGCCCGACCGGAGCGGCGAGCGCGCCCCGATGGCGCTATAAAGCCGCTTCCCCCATGCCCGAACGAAAGACCCCGCGCGAGATCCTCGCCGCCGCCGGCAAGCTCGACAAGGACGTCATCGCCGTGAAGTACCGCGGCAGGACGGTCGACCTGCACACGCCGGTCGAGGCCACGGCGGCCGAGCTTTCGCCCATCCGCGCGACCGACGCGGACGGCCTCGCGGTCATCCGCCACTCGACCGCGCACGTGATGGCCGACGCCGTGCAGCGGCTCTTCCCGGGCACCAAGGTCACCATCGGCCCGGCGATCGAGGAGGGCTTCTACTACGACTTCGACAAGCCGGGCGGCGGGTTCACCGAGGAGGACCTGCGCCGCATCGAGCAGGTGATGCTCGAGGTCATCAAGCGCGACACGCCGTTTCGCCGCGCGGTGGTGACGCGCGACGAGGCCAGGATGATGTTCTCGGCGATGGGCGAGACCTACAAGCTCGAGATCATCGACGCCATCCCGCCCGGCGAGGAGGTGAGCGTCTACAAGCACGGCGCGCCGCCCAACGAGTGGATCGACGTGTGCGAGGGGCCGCACGTGCCCTCGACCGGGTGGCTCAAGGCCATCAGGCTGACGCACGTCGCGGGGGCCTACTGGCGCGGCGACGAGCGCAACCCGATGCTCCAGCGCATCTACGGCACGGCGTTCTCGAGCGTCGACGCGCTCGAGGAGCACCTGCGCCTGCTCGAGCAGGCCAGGCAGCGCGACCACCGCAAGCTCGGCAAGGAGCTCGACCTCTTCATGTTCGACGAGGTCGCGCCGGCGATGCCGTTCTTCCTGCCGAAGGGCGCGTTCGTCTACAACCGCATGGTCCAGTACGTGCGCGACCTCTACGACCGCGAGGGCTACGAGGAGGTCATCACGCCGCAGGCGTTCGATCCGGACCTCTTCCGCACGAGCGGGCACCTCGGCAACTACAACGAGAACATGTACCGCCTCTGGACCGAGGACCTGCTCGAGGAGGTCGCGGCGGCGTCCGCACGCCCCGAAGGGGAGCGGACGCACACCAACCCGTCCGGCGACGTGCCGTCGGCGAAGGTGAAGGAGGAGCTGCAGAAGGGCGCCTTCGCGCTCAAGCCGATGAACTGCCCGAGCCACTGCGTCATCTTCCGCTCGCGGCGCCGGAGCTACCGCGAGCTGCCGTGGCGCGTGGCCGACTTCGGGCGGCTGCACCGCTACGAGCGCGGCGGCGTCGTGCACGGCCTGGCGCGCGTGCGCAGCTTCTCGCAGGACGACGCGCACATCTTCTGCGCCGAGGAGCAGGTCTCGGCGGAGATCGAGCGCTTCATGCGCTTCTTCTACCGCGTCTACAAGGCGTTCGGCTTCGCCTCGATCGACATCAAGCTGGCGACGCGGCCCGAAAAGCGCATCGGCGAGGACGCGATGTGGGATCGCGCCGAGCGCAGCCTGGCCGAGGGCCTCGAGCGCGCAGGGCTGAAGTTCGAAACCTCGCCCGGCGAGGGGGCGTTCTACGGCCCGAAGATCGAGTTCCACGTCAAGGACGCGCTCAAGCGCTCCTGGCAGCTCGGCACGATGCAGCACGACCCGAACCTGCCGGCGCGCTTCGGCCTGGGCTTCGTCGGCGAGGACGGCAAGGAGCACCGGCCGGTGATGCTCCACCGCGCCATCTTCGGCTCGCTCGAGCGCTTCTTCGGCGTGTACCTCGAGCACTGCGGCGGCAACTTCCCCGTGTGGCTCGCGCCCAAGCAGGCGATCCTGCTCACCGTCAGCGAGAAGAGCGACGCGTACGCGCGCGCCGTGGCCGACCGCCTGCGGGGCAGGGGCCTGCGGGTCGACCTCGACCTGTCGAGCGACAAGCTCGGGGCGAAGATCCGCAATGCCCGCCTGCTCCGCTACCCGTACCTGCTCGTCGTGGGCCCCAAGGAGGCCGAAAGCGACTCGCTCGGGGTGCGCTCGCGCGACGCCGGCGAGCTCGGCGCCATGAAGGTGGAGGAGCTGGCCGCCCGCCTATTGACCGAGAGCGCTCCGCCCGCCGAAACTTGATCCCGGGTCGCCGCGAGGGACGGCGACGGCTTACGCAGAAACCTTTAGCTTACCATCGAAACCCATTTCACGGAGGTCACGGCACAACACATGGCACTGGGGCATCCCCGGTTCGACCCGCGTCAGCAGCAGCGTGGGTACCAGATCCGAGTCAATCACCGCATCCGAGTTCCCGAGGTCCTGGTCATCGGACCGGACGGGGGCAAGCTCGGGGTGCTGCAAACCCACGAAGCACTTCGCATGGCGCAGGAGCAGGGGCTCGACCTCGTCGAGATCAACCCCAAGGCCGACCCGCCGGTGTGCAAGATCCTCGACTTCGGCAAGTACAAGTACGAGGAGAAGAAGAAGGCGGCGCAGGCGCGGCGCAACCAGGCCGTGGTCGACATCAAGGAGGTCAAGCTCCGCCCGAAGACCGACGACCACGACATCAACTTCAAGATCCGGGCGGCGCGCCGCTTCATCGAGGCCGGGCACAAGGTCAAGTTCACCGTGCGCTTCCGCGGCCGCGAGATCACGCACCCCGAGAAGGCGCACGAGCAGATCGACATCATCGTCAAGGCGCTCGAGGACGTGGCCAACCTCGAGACGCGGCCGATGATGGAGGCGCGCGCGATGTCGCTCATCGTCGCGCCGAAGCCCGCCGTCATGCAGAAGGTCGCCCAGCAGCGCGCCGCGCTCGAGAAGGCGCGCCAGCAGGCGGAGAAGGAGGGCAAGCCCCTGCCGCCGCCGCCGTCTTCGCTCCAGCTGCCCGACGAGCCGGACGACGACGACGAGGACGACGAGGACGAGGACGACGAGGCGAACGGCGCGGGCTGAGCGCCGGGTCGCCGAGAGGAGAGAACGGGAAGCAGGGGAAGACGGGAAGGTGTCCGGGTGGAAGTGCTTCCGCCCCATTCCTTCCCGTCCTCCCGTCCTCCCGTGAATCCCCTCGGAGATTCGCTCGCTTCGGGCCCCGTCGTTTGGAGTCCCCGGGCCGTCTCCGCGACGGTCCGGCTCGAGGGGAAGTCGGCGACCTCGATGCGGCGGGCGATGACGTCGATCGCCCGTCTGCCCATCGCGACGGTCGCGCCGTTCCCCCTGCGGGGAGTCGCGATCGCAGCCGCGGGCGACGCGATCCGGCCGGGTTGCTCGCCGCTCGGATGGGCGGGACGCCCTGCGACTTCTGCGGGCGGGCGTCCGGAATTCGCGGGATCACCGCCCGTCGAACGTCGCGGTGATGCCATCGAGGTGGGAGGCTCTTCGATCGAAGTGGGAGGTGATCCCATCGAGGCGGGAGATCCTCCCTCCGAGGCTTGCGGTGCTCCCATCGAGGCGGGAGCGCCTCCCGTCGAACGACGCGGTGATCCCGTCGACGTGGGACGACGTCCCGTCGAACGTCGCGGTGATCCCGCGTCGATGGGAGGCGATGCCGTCGAACCGGGAGGTGCTCCCATCGAAGTGAGCGGTGATCCCGCGAACGCGGGCGGTGATCCCGCGAAGGCGGGCGGTGATCCCGCGAAGGCGGGCGGTGATCCCGCGAAGGCGGGCGGTGATCCCGCGAAGGCGGGCGGTGATCCCGCGAAAGCGCGCGGTGATCCCCCCGAGAACGCGATCGACGTCTTGCTGGTGCCGGCGAAAGCCGAGTGGATCCAAGCCCCTGTCGCGACGGAGCCCGCGAGGGGCTCCCATGTGCGGCGCGTGCACCGGCGACCGGGTGGACGCTGGCTGGACGACGGCCGGCACCGCCGGGCCGTGGTATGCCTGCCCCCGCGAGGTGGGCCCATGAAGTGGACGGTCGCGGTGGGCACGCTGATGGCGATCGCGGTCGCGGGGACGAGCGCGCGCGCGTCGCTGACGACGAGCGAGGTCGAGCAGGTGCGCGGCTACGTCGCGACCGAGACGCACGCCGACCGGGTGCGCGCGCTCGTCGCGCGCCCGGACCTCGCGTCCGACGAGTCGGCCGCCGCGATGAGCGCCGCGCTGACGGGCGTGCCGCTCGACGCGCGCCGCATGGCGTACCTGCGCGATCTCGTCGCGAACGGCCCCTCGCCCGCGACGCGCCCGGTGCTCGCGGTCGCCACCGCGCGCGGGCTGCTCGCGCGCGCGGACCTCGTCTTCACGCAGCACCCGGCCGACCTCGATCGCGTGCCCAGCGCGCTCGGCGAGCTGGAGGCGGCCTACGCGTTCATCGCCGACGAGGTGTCCGACCCGGCCGCGGGGCTCGACGACGCGGCGCGCGCGGACGTCGGGAAGGCGCTCGCCGGGCACGTCGCGCGCAACGCCTCCTCGCTGCAGCCCGACGCCGCCGCGCCGGTGCCGATCGCGCGCGCGCGCGCGCAGGCGGCGCTCGCGCTGATGGACGCGACGCCCGAGGGGCCGACCCACCGCGTGGACCTGGCCGACGAGCTGGCGCTGACGGGCGCGCGGCGCGCGGCGCTCGTCGAGGCGGGGCTGCTCGTGCTCGACGAGGGCGGCGGCGACGCGGCGGCGCGCATCGCGCAGGTGCGCGCGCTGCTCGATCGGCTGCCCGGGGCGCGCGAGGGGACGGCGGCGGTGTTCGTCGGCGACGCGCGCGCGACCTTCCACGGGCGCGCGGTGGCGGTCAGCGTCGACGCGGCGGGGTCCGAGCCGCTGGCCGAGGCGGGATCGCCGTGGGGGGACGACGCGGCGCCGCCGCCCATCGCCGCGTCGACCATGGCGCTGGCGCGCGGGCTCGCGTCGGTGGAGGTGGCGCGCGCGCTCGAGCGCCGGCCGCAGCTCCGCGTGCAGGTGGAGCACGACGGGGGCGACGCGGGCGTGGCGACGGCGGCGGCGATGCTCGCGGTCGACGGGCCGCGCACGGTGCAGGTGGCGGCCGCGCGGCTGCTCGCGGGTCAGCGCGACACGGCGGCGGCGGTCGCGGACGCGATGGGCGCGCTGGCGGTGTTCGCGCCGGCGGCGAGCGGGCGCGACCAGGGGCTCGCGGTGCCGGTCGGCGGCGCCGAGGCGGGCGCGGACGGCGCGCTCCTGGCCACGCGCGTCACGCTCGACCCGACCGGCGCCGCCTCGTCGTTCCGCCTGCAGGGCCACGCCTGGCGCATCGACCGCGACGGCACGGGAGCGGTCGCCGCGATGCGCCGCGACGGCGCGCGGGTGACGACGTCGATGCTGCCCGAGGCGCGCGTGCTCGCCACCGCGGGCAGCTCGTGGAGCGGCGGGGGGCTCGTGTTCGCGCGCCTCTCGGGCGCGCCGCGCGCGGCGATCGCGGCCGGCCCGCGCGTGCGCCTCCTCGGCAGCGGCGTTTCGGACGCCATCGTCGCGCCGGCGCCCGGCGACGACGTCGCGGTGGACGCCGATCTTCGCGTCACCGGCGGCCCCGGGGGCGTGGTCGTGCGGGCGCTGCCGGGCGGGCGCGGCTTCCTCGGCGCGTCGCTGCTCGTCGTGCCGGGCTCGCCGGCGCACGCCGCGCTGCTCGTCGCCGACCCCGCCGGCATCGAGACCGCCGCCGCGCCCGTCGTGGCGATCCCGGCCTCGCCGAAGGTCCACGTGCGCCTGTCCGTGCGCGGTCACCGGCTCGAGGCGAAGGTCGGCCCGACGACGCTCACCGCCACCTTGCCGGCGGCCCTCGCGCACGGCGACCTCGCCCTGCGCGCGTACCCGGGCGCCACGGTCGAAGCGAGCGGCTGGCGCGTGGGCAGGCCCTGAGCGCACCTGGGCTGGAGATCACGGGAAGGCGCCTTCCTGTTCCATCCAAACCAGGGCGTGACGCGCGCGTGCTCAGCCGCGGGCGAACGCGGCCAGCGTGTCGCCCGTCATGCGGCAGATGCGCCAGTCGTCCATCTTCACCGCGCCCAGCGAGCGGTAGAACGCGATGGCCGGCTCGTTCCAGTCGAGCACCGCCCACTCGAAGCGCCCGCAGCCGCGCGCGACGGCGATGCGCGCCAGCTCGCGCAGCAGCTTCTTTCCCCAGCCGCGGCGGCGGCGCTCGGGCACGACGAACAGGTCCTCGAGGTAGAGGCCCGGCTTGCAGAGGAACGTCGAGACGTTGTGGAAGAAGAGCGCGAAGCCGGCGACCTCGCCCTCGTCCTCGGCGAGCAGCGCCTCGGCGTACGGCCGCGGGCCGAAGAGGAGCGCGCGGAGCTGCTCCTCGGTGCCGACGACCTCGTGCTCGAGCTTCTCGTAGCGCGCCAGCTGGCGGATGAGCGACAGAAGGGCGGCCGAGTCCCCGGGGCGGGCAGGGCGGATCATGCCGGCAGCGTAGCGCCGGCCCGAGCCCCTTTGACGGGGCCCGCCGGCGTGAGTAACGCTTGACTCTCCGATGACCGCCGCCGCCTCCCCCACGCGCAAGCTCCGCATCCTCGTCGCCAAGCCGGGCCTCGACGGCCACGACCGCGGCGCCAAGGTGGTCGCGCGCGCGCTGCGCGATGCCGGCTTCGAGGTCATCTACACGGGCCTGCACCAGACGCCCGAGATGGTCGCCGCCGCCGCCATCCAGGAGGACGTCGACGCGGTCGGCCTCTCCATCATGAGCGGCGCGCACAACACGCTCTTCCCGGCCGTCATCGACGAGCTGAAGAAGCGCGGCGCCGACGACGTGGTCGTCTTCGGCGGCGGCATCATCCCGGAGGGCGACTTCGAGCGGCTCCAGGCGGCGGGGGTGCACGGCATCTTCACGCCGGGCACGTCGCTCGAGGCGATCATCCAGTGGGTCCACGAGAACGTGCGCCCGAGGGCGTAGCCGCCGCGGGCGCAGGCGCAGGCGCGGACCCGGGCGTGGTCGGTGCGGTCGAGTACCGGCTCGGCGCACGGGCGGCGGCGCGCAGGGCGGTGGGGACGGCGGTGGTGCGCGCGGTGACGGCGCTGGCGCCGGTGGCGCTGGCCGTCGTGCTGCTCGAGCGGTTCGGCGGGTCGGCGTCGGCGCCGTTCTGGGCGGTGGTCGTGGCGATCGTCGCGCTCGTCGTCGCGCGCGCGGTGGTCGCGCAGGCGGCGGCGCGGCGGCGGCTCGCGGCGATGGTCGTCACCGTCGGCGACGACGGGGTGCGCGTCCAGGCGCTGCGCGACGCCTGCGCGGTCGAGCGCGCGCGCGTGGCGCGCATCGTGGAGGTCGAGGGGGCGCTCGGGGGGCTGCGCGTCGAGTCGGAGCCGGACCGGGCCACGGGCGTGGTCGACGTCGTGCACGTGCCGCGCGGCGGCGAGGGGTACGCGCAGGTGCGGGCGCGCCTCGAGCGCTGGCGGCCGCTCGAGCGGCACGGCCGGCGCGGGCCCGCGGTGCGCCTCGCGATCGGAGCGCTGGTCGTGGCGGGGATCTTCTTCGTGCCGTTCTTCGTCGAGGACTTCCTCGCGCGCTCGAAGCTGGGCGCGGCGGCGCTGGTGCTGGCGATGTGGGTCGTGATGCGGCTGGCGGTGCGCGGGCGCTGAGAAGGAGAGAACAGGAAGGCGGGAAGGCGGGGGTTTGGGCAAGCGCTCGTCCCACCAAAAGCTCGTGCGCGATCACGTCCCGGTGCTGTCGATGGGCGCGCGCGCGTTCGACGTGGGCGAGGCGCCGTGCACGGTCGCCCCCGGCGGGCCCGCGATCGACGAGTCGACGGGCGAGGTCGTGGGCGCGCTCGAGGGCGGCGGCCCGGGCTGCGACGCGGGCGGCGCGCGCGACGCCGAGGCGCGCCTCGACGTGGCGCTGCCGTTCGTGACGCAGGCGCTTCTGGTCGGCCGGCGCGTCACCGCCAGCCACGCCGCCCGCACCAAGAAGGGCGACATCGACCTGGGCGCCAGCTGCGAGCACGGGTCCGACTGCGCCGCGGGGGTGTGCGTCACCTACGCGGGGGCCCAGTATTGCTCGCGGACCTGCAGCGCGCACGACCGCTGCCCCTCGCGCTTCCGCTGCATGCTGAGCCGCCAGGGACCGATGGTCTGCGCCGAGGAGTAGGCGCCGGCGCGAGCGGCCTCTCCTCGGCCCTTGCGCCTTTCGGCGGGCGCGTGACATCTTCCCCTGCCCCCATGGATTTCGACTGGTCCGAGCACCACGAGCTCTTGCGCCAGAGCGTTCGCGACTTCGCGCGGGCCGAGATCGCCCCCCACGCCCAGCGCTGGGACAAAGAAGAGCGATTCCCGGCCGAGCTCGTGCCCAAGCTCGCGCAGATGGGCCTCCTCGGCATCCGCATTCCCGAGGAGTACGGCGGCTCGGGCATGGACACGACGAGCTACGCCATCTGCGTCGAAGAGATCGCGCGGGTCGACGGGTCGATGGCGCTGACGGTCGCGTCGCACAACGGCCTGGGGACGGGTCACGTGCTCTCGTTCGGCACCGAGGAGCAGAAGCGCAAGTACCTGCCCAGGGCGGCGAGCGGCCAGTGGCTCGCGGCCTGGGCGCTGACCGAGCCGGGGAGCGGCAGCGACGCCGCGGGGCTGCGCACCACGGCCAAGCGCGAGGGCGACGGCTGGGTGCTGAACGGCACGAAGACGTTCATCACGCAGGGGTCGGTGGGCGGCTTCTGCGTCGTTCTGGCGCGCACCAACCCGGATGTCCCCAAGCAGCGGGGGATCACGGCCTTCGTCGTCGAGCACGGGACGCCGGGGTTCAGCGCGTCCAAGCACCTGCTCAAGCTCGGGTGCCGCGCGAGCGACACGGCGGAGCTGACGCTCGACAATGTGCGCGTGTCGGACGCGCAGCGCGTCGGTGAGGTCGACCACGGCTTCGCCGACACGATGCGCATCCTCGATCGAGGGCGCATCTCGATCGCCGCCATGGCGCTGGGCCTCGGCTACGGCGCGCTCGACATGGCCACCCGCTACGCCAAGGAGCGGAAGGCGTTCGGTCACCCCATCGCGCAGTTTCAGGCCATCCAATGGATGCTGGCCGACGCGAAGACCGAGCTCGACGCGGCGGCCCTGCTCACCTACCGGGCCGCGTGGCTCGCCGACCAGGGCAAGCGCCACTCGGAGGAGGCGTCGATGGCCAAGCTCTTCTCGAGCGAGGCCGCGACGCGCGCGTGCAACAGCGCGCTGCAGGTGCACGGCGGCTACGGCTACGTGCGCGAGTTCGAGGTCGAGCGCCACCTGCGCGACGCCAAGCTGTGCGAGATCGGCGAGGGCACCAGCGAGGTGCAGCGCATGGTCATCGCCAAGCACCTGCTGGCGGGCTGAGAGAAGAGAACGCCAAGGCGCCAAGAACGCCAAGGGAGTGGGTGGGGTTCCCGCCCCCGGCCGCGGTCCATGCGGAGGCCGCAGCGGCTGCTGACGACCAACCCCCACCCTGGCGCCTTGGCGCCAGGGCGACTCTCTCCCCGTTCAGCGAGGGCAGAGGCGGCCCCTTGCTTGCCCGCGAGCGGGCACCTGAGCGAAGGTACAGCCCTGCGGGGATCGCGTAGCTACCGAGAAATATTGACAGTCGGGCGCCCTCTCCATAGCTTCGGGCGTGGGCGTGGGAAATCGTGGCAAGAAGTGCCAAGCCACGTGAGCCCGGGCCGAAGGCCAGGACGCGTCGATGTTCCGCGGGCGCTACGAGCACACGATCGACGCCAAGGGGCGCACCAGCGTCCCCGCGCGCTATCGCGACGCGCTCAGCGCCGCGGGCGAGCGGCGCATCGTGCTCACGAGCGCGCTCGATCCGTGCCTGGTCGCGTACACGCCCGCCGAGTGGAGCGCGTTCGAGGAGCGCCTCGGCAAGCTCCCGCAGTTCGACCGGGCCGTGCAGAAGCTCAAGCGCATCTACGTCTCCGGCGCCGTCGAGTGCGACATCGACGACGTCGGCCGCATCCTCGTGCCCCCCACGCTGCGCGACCACGCGCGCCTGACCAAGGACGTGCTCTGGGCGGGCGCCGGTCGGTACGCCGAGCTCTGGGACAAGGCCGAGTGGCAGAAGCACTTCGAGACCACCGACGACGAGAAGCACGAGATCGCGTCGCGCCTCGCGGAGCTGGGGCTATGAGCAACCTGCAGCTCGCGCTGCCCGGCGTGCTGGCCGACTCGGCGGTCGAGTGGGTCTGGCGCGACGACTTCGACGAGGTGACCGACGTGAAGCGCTTCGAGCACGCCACCGTGATGCGCGACGAGGTCGTGCGCGCCATCGCGCCGCGCGCCGGAGGCGTCTACGTCGACGCGACGCTCGGCGCCGGCGGGCACACGGTCGCGCTGATCGAGGCCGAGCCCAAGGCGCGCATCGTGGGGCTCGATCGCGACCCGGCGGCGATCGCGGCGGCCGAGGAGCGCCTCGCGCCGGTCGCCGACCGCGTGATGCTCGTGCGCGCGACGTTCTCGCACGTGCGGGGACAACTCGACGCGCTCGGCATCGCGCGCGTCGACGGCCTGGTCGCCGACCTGGGCGTCAGCTCGCCGCAGCTCGACGAGGCCGAGCGCGGGATGAGCTTCCGTCGCGAGGGGCCCATCGACATGCGCATGGACCCGGAGAGCGGCGAGACGGCGCTCGAGCTCATCGACCGCCTCTCCGACGACGAGCTGGCGGACGTCCTCTACCAGTATGGCGAGGAGCGCCGCTCGCGCCGCATCGCGCGCAGCATCAAGAAGGCGCTCGCCGCCGGCGAGCTGCGCACGACGCTGGATCTGCGCCGCGCGATCGTGCGCGCCGTCGGGCCGGCGCGCATCGGCGGCGTCGACCCGGCAACGCGCAGCTTCCAGGCGCTGCGCATCGCGGTCAACCGCGAGCTCGAGGAGCTCGAGCACCTGCTCGCGGTGCTGCCCGACGTCGTCGCGCCCGGCGGCGTCGCCGCGATCATCTCGTTTCACTCGCTCGAGGACCGTCTCGTCAAGCGCGCCTTCGCCGCCGCCGGCTGGGCGCCGCTCACCAAGAAGCCGCTCGTCGCATCCGACGAGGAGTGCGCGCACAACGCGCGCGCGCGCAGCGCCAAGCTGCGCGCGGCGCGGCGCGAGGGCGACGCCGGGGCCGAGCCGGGAGCCGCGCCGTGACCCCCCGCGTGCAGAGCGCGTTCCTCCCCATCTGGACGATCGCCGTGGCGGCGACCGTGAGCGCGTTCGTCGTTCATCTCGCGCTGCGCGGCCGGACCGTGCAGCTGGCGTACGAGCTCGGGCGCGCGCACCAGCAGCAAGCGCGCCTCCGGGAGGTCGAGCGCGTCCTCCAGGTCGAGGCGGCGAGCTACAAGACACCCGAGCGCGTCGAGTTCGTGGCGCGCACGCTGCTCGGCATGGAGCAGCCGTCGCCCGACCGCATCGTGCCGCTCGCGCCGCTGCCGGCGGGCGTCGAGCCCGAGGGGCCCTCCGCCGCCGGGTCGACTTCGCCGCCGACGCCCTCGTCGCCGCACGCGGCCGCGCAGCACGCACCCGCGTCCGCTCGGCTTGCCGCCGCCGGCTCCGAGGGGCCGCCGTGAGGAACCTCGACCCCCGGCGTGCCCGCTGGATCCGCACGCGCATGGGGGTGCTCTGCGGCATCATGGGCCTGGCGCTCGGCGGGATCGTGTCGAGCGCGTGGCGTGTGCAGGTCGAGGACGGCCCCGCGTGGCGCGAGATGGCCGAGAAGCAGCGCCAGCGCCGCCTGCACATCGAGCCCAAGCGCGGCACGATTTTCGACCGCAACGGGACGCCGCTCGCCGTCAGCGTGGAGGTGCCGAGCGTCAGCGCCGACGTCGTCGAGATGCTGCGCAACGTCGATGGCGCCCCCGCGCAGGAGGCGGCGCTGCGCGACGCCGCGGCGCGCCTCGGGCAGGCGCTCGGGATGGCGGCGAGCGAGGTCTACGACAAGCTCGCGCCGCGCCGCCGCTTCGTCTGGATCAAGCGCCGCATCAGCGGCGAGGAGGCCGCCGCCGTGCGCGACCTCGGCGACGCCAAGAAGGCGGCGCACCCCATCCACGGCCTGAGCATCGAGGGCGAGGGGCACCGCTACTACCCGGGGCGCGAGCTCGCCGGCGCCGTGCTCGGCTTCGTCGCGCCCGACGGCCAGGGCAAGGACGGCCTCGAGCTCGCGCTCGACGAGGAGCTGCGCGGCAAGGTCGAGGACGTTCAGGGGCTGCGCGACCGCAGCGGGCGGCTGCTCTTCGAGGGGACCAACGACGAGCGGTCGCTGCAAGGCGACGACGTCGTGCTCACGATCGACGAGGGCATCCAGCACGTCGCCGAGGCCGAGCTCGACGCGGCGATGCACACCTACGAGCCCAAGGGCGGCTCGGTCGTCGTCGTCGATCCCTCCACCGGGGAGATTCTCGCCCTGGCCAGCGCCCCCGGATACAACCCGAACGACTACACCGACAGCGATCCGGACGCGCGCCGCGACCGCGCCGTGACCGACCGCTTCGAGCCGGGGTCGGTGATGAAGACGTTCCTGGTCGCGGGCGCGCTCGGCACCGGCACGCTCAAGCCGACCGACCGGATCGATTGCGAGCACGGTGTCTACACGGTCGCGGGCATCAAGGTGCACGACGCCGAGGTGAGCGGCGTGCTCACGACGACTCAGATCCTCGCGCGCAGCTCGAACATCGGCGCGCTCAAGATCGGCCTGCAGCTCGGCGAGCCCGCGCTCTACGCGACCTACCGCCGCTTCGGCTTCGGCGAGCCCACGGGCCTGCCGCTGCCGGGCGAGGCGTCGGGCGTGCTGCGCCCACGCGGCCGCCCCTGGTACGACCTCGAGACCGCGGAGGCCAGCTTCGGCCAGGGCATCACCGTCACCACGGTGCAGCTCGCGATGGCGATGAGCGCGATCGCCAACGGCGGCAGGCTGCTCGAGCCGATCCTCGTCAAGAAGGTGACCGACGGCGGTGGCGACGCCGTGCAGGAGGGGACGGTGCACGTGCGCCGTCAGGTGGTCTCGCCGGGCATCGCCCGCACAGTGGCCGAGATGCTCACCGCCGTCACCGAGGAAGGGGGCACCGCCGTGGAGGCGGCCATCCCGGGCTTCCGCGTCGCGGGCAAGACCTCCACCGCGCAGAAGGTGGATCCGGCGACGGGCAAGTACTCCAAGGAGAAGTTCACGGCCTCGTTCGTGGGCTTCGTCCCGGTGCAGAAGCCACGCCTCGTCGTCGCCGTCGTGCTCGACGAGCCGACGATCGGCCGGTATGGAGGCGACCTGGCCGGACCGGTCTTCCGGCGCGTCGCCGAGGCGAGCCTGCGCTACCTCGGGGTCACGCCGTCGGCGGGCTCGGCGAACATCGCCGCCGTCAAGCGCGACGGCGATCCGGCCGACGCGACGCTCGCCATGATGAAGCCGCCCACGCCGACCGAGCCGCTGCTCCCCTTGCCGGCGCCCCCCGCGTCGGCGCCTGCGGCCGTCGCGGTGGCGACCGGGCCGCTGCCGGCCGGCACGGCGCACGTACCGGATGCGACCGGGATGCCCGCGCACGACGTCGTGGCGGCGCTGACCAGGGCGGGGTTCGTCCCGCAGATCGAGGGCTGGGGGCGCGCCGTAAGGCAGAGCCCCGCCGCCGGAACGGCCGCGGCCAAGGGCAGCGCCGTGCGCGTGGTGCTCGAGCCCGCGTCATGATGGGCGCCGTGAAGGACGGACGGCACGCCGAGGGGCTCCGGCTCGACGAGCTGGCGCGCGAGCTGCCGATGGCGGTGCAGGTGGCCGGCGACGCGGCCGTGCGCGTTCGCGGCGTGCACCACGACTCGCGCGCGGTCGTGCCGGGCGATCTGTTCGTGGCGCGGCGCGGGGAGAAGGTCGACGGCGCGCGGTTCGTCGCGGACGCGGCGGGGCGCGGGGCCGCGGCGGTGCTGGCCGAGCGCGGGGCCGTCGACCCGTCCCGCGCGGGCGTGCCGGTCGTGTTCGTGGACGATCCGGCCGTGGCGCTCGCGTACGCGGCGTCGGCGATCTACGGCCACCCGTCGTTCACGCTCGAGGTGGTCGGCATCACGGGGACGAACGGCAAGACGACGACCACGCACCTCGCGCGCGCGGCGATCGACGGGGCGATCGGGCGGCCGAGCTGCGGCGTCATCGGCACAGTCGGCAGCTCGTTCGACGCCTGGCGCGTGCAGGCCGAGCACACGACCCCGGAGGCCGACGAGGTCGCGCGCACGATGGCCGCGATGTGCGACCACGGCGCGACGCACGTCGCGATGGAGGTCTCGTCGCACGCGCTCGAGCTCGGGCGCGTGCGGGCGGTGCGCTTCCGCGTGGCCGCGCTCACGAACCTCACGCAGGACCATCTCGATTTCCACGGATCGATGCAGGCGTACGCCGCGGCGAAGGCGCGTCTGTTCACCGACCTCGGGCCGGGCGCCGCGGTGCTCAACGTCGACGACGCGTTCGGGCGCGAGCTGGCCGGGCGCGTGAGATCGCCGCTCGTGCGCGTGAGCGCCTGCGTCGGGGCGGACGCGGACGTGGCCCCGCGCGAGGCGGTGATCGACGCGGATGGCATCCGGGCCGTGCTGCGCACGCCGGCGGGGGAGGTCATGCTCGCCTCGCGCCTCGTCGGGGCGCACAACCTCGAGAACCTGGTCGTCGCCGTTGGCATCGCGCACGCGCTCGAGCTCGACCTCGCGCGTGCCGTCGAGGCACTCTCCCGCGAACCCGGCGCGCCCGGACGGCTCGAGCGCTGCGACGGCGAGGACGACGACATCACGGTGCTGGTCGACTACGCACACACACCCGACGCGCTCGCGCGAGCGCTCGACGCCGTCCGTGCGGTGGCGCGGGGCCGCGTCTGGTGCGTCTTCGGCTGCGGCGGCGACCGCGACCCGACGAAGCGCGGGCCCATGGGCGACGCCGTGGCCCGTCGCGCCGACGTCGCCGTCGTCACCAACGACAATCCGCGCACGGAGGACCCGCGCGCCATCGCCGACGCCGTGGTCGCCGGGATGCGCGGCGCCGGCAAGGAGCCGCTGGTGGAGCTCGACCGCAGGAAGGCGATCGACCTCGCGGTGCGTTCGGCTTCCGCGGGCGACGTCGTCCTGGTCGCCGGCAAGGGGCACGAGGACTATCAGATCGTGGGCACCGTGAAGCACCCCTTCGACGACCGGATCGAGACCCGACGCGCGCTCGAGGCGCGGCGCCGCGCCCGGGGAGACGCGTGACGTGGCGACCCCGATCCCGACCAACCGCGCCGCGTTCGACGCGCGCGCCGCGGCCGAGGCGACCGGGGGGCGTGTCGTGCGTGCGCGCGAGGGGCGCGTCACGCGCGGGCTCGTGAGCGACAGCCGCGCGGTCGTCCCGGGGTGCGGCTTCGTGGCGCTGCGCGGTGAGCGGCACGACGGGCACGAGTACGTGGACGCGGCGATCGCCGGGGGCGCGGTCCTCGTCGTCGTCGAGCGGGGGAGGGCGCCTGCGGGCGGAGCGGCCGAGGCGGCGGACGTCGTCGAGGTGGGCGATACGCTGACCGCCTGGGGCGGGCTCGCGCGCGCTCACGTCGCCGCATGGCGCCGGGCGAACCCCCGGGCGCGCGTCGTGGCCGTCACCGGCAGCGCGGGCAAGACGACCACGAAGGAGATGTGCGCGGCGCTGCTTCGCACGGCGGGCGAGTGCCACGCCACCACCGGGAACCTCAACAACCGCATCGGCGTCCCTGCGGTCGCGCTGGAGCTCGAGCATCGGCACCGCTTCACCGTGCTCGAGATGGGGATGAGCGTCCCGGGCGAGATCGCGGCGCTCGCATCGATCGCCCAGCCCGACGTCGCGCTGGTCACGAACGTCGGGCTGGCGCACGCCGGCGGCGTCGGCGGCACGCTCGACGACGTGGCCCGCGAGAAGGGGGCGCTGTTCGCCGGGGTGCACGAAGCAGGCACGGTCGTCGTCAACACCGACGACGCGGCCGTCACCGCGCAGGCCGCGCGGGCCCCGGCCTCCGCGCGCCGCGTGACCTTCGGGCGGGCTGGAAGAGCCGAGTACCGCATCGCCGACCGCGAGCCGATCGGCGCCGAGGGGTCGCGCGTGCAGGTCGGGCGGCCGGGGCGCGCCGTGGCCACCTTCCAGGTCCCCATCCCCGGTGAGGGCGCGGCGCTCGACTTCCTCGCCGCGCTCGCCGCTGCCGAAGCCGCGGTCGGCGCGGCGCTCGACGACACCCGCGTCGCCTCGGCGCTACGGGCCCTCGCCCCCATCGCCGGCCGCATGCACGTGCGCCGCCTCGGCCGCGGAGTGCTCGTCGTCGACGACGCCTACAACGCCAATCCGGCCAGCATGCGCGCGGCGATCGGCGCCCTCGGCGAGATCGGCGCGGGGCGCCGCGTCGCCGTGCTCGGCGAGATGAAGGAGCTCGGTCCCCTCGCCGCGCGCGAGCACGAGGCGCTCGGCGAGGCGCTCGCGGCGGCGGGCGTGGGGCTGCTCGTCTCCTGCGGCGGGCTCGCCGACGCGGCGGCGCGCGCGGCCGCCGGCCGTGGCATCGACGTGGCCATCGCCGCCGACGCCGAGCGCGCCGCGGCGCTGGCGGTCGATCGCGTCCGGCCCGGCGACGCCGTCCTGGTGAAGGCGTCCCGCAGCGTCGGCGCCGAGCGCGTCGTAGAGGCGCTCGTTCGGTCGTTCGGCGCCGCCTCGGACGAACCTGGGGAGGCGCGCTGATGCTCTACGAGCTCCTCTTCCCGCTCCGTCACGACGCCGAGTGGCTCGGCTTCCTCAACGTGCTCCGGTACGTCCCGTTCCGCACCATCGCCGCCACGGTCACGGCGATGCTGCTCGCTTTCCTGGTGTCGCCCTGGTTCATCCGCGCGCTCCAGCGCAAGCAGATCGGCCAGGTCGTCCGCAGCGACGGGCCCGAGACCCACAAGGTCAAGAGCGGCACGCCGACGATGGGCGGGGCGCTCATCCTGCTCAGCGTCCTCGTCCCCACGATCCTCTGGTGCGACCCGCGCAACACCTTCGTGTGGGCGACGACCGCGGTGACGGCCGGCTACGGCGTCATCGGCTATCTGGACGATTACCTCAAGATCAAGCTGAAGAACCCGCGCGGCGTCCCCGGGCGCTACAAGCTGCTCGGCCAGTTCGTCATCGGCGGGGCGGTGCTCTCGTACGCGTTCCTCGCGAAGGAGCACCTGCCGGCGGACTGGTGGGAGATCCGCTTCAACCTCGCTATCCCATTCGTCGCCTTCTCGAAGCACCCCGTCGTGCTGCCGGCGTGGCTGTACCTGCCGCTCGCCGTGACGCTGGTCGTGTGGATGTCGAACGCGGTCAACCTCACCGACGGTCTCGACGGGCTGGCCATCGGGCCGGTCATGATCAACGCCGGGACGTACCTCGTCTGGGCGTACCTGGCCGGCGCAACCTTCGGCATCGCCCACGTCTCCCAGCGCTTCGTCGTGGCGCGTTACCTGGACATCCCGTTCATCGCCAGCGCAGGCGAGCTGTCCATCTACTGCGGGGCAATGGTCGGGGCCGGCATCGGCTTCCTCTGGTACAACACGTACCCGGCGCAGGTCTTCATGGGCGACGTCGGCTCGCTCGCCCTGGGCGGGGGTCTGGGTATGTGCGCCGTGTTCACGAAGAACGAGCTGCTCTCGGCCATCCTGGGGGGGATCTTCTTCCTCGAGGCGGTCAGCGTGGTCGTCCAGGTCACGAGCTTCAAGCTGACGGGGCGGCGCATCTTCCTCATGGCGCCCATCCACCACCACTTCGAGAAGAAGGGGTGGGCGGAGCCGAAGATCATCGTCCGCTTCTGGATCATCTCCATTCTCTTGGCACTCTTCAGCCTTTCGAGCTTGAAGTTGAGGTGAGAAGACGTGTCGGAGCTGTCCGGGAAGCGGGTCGTGGTCGTGGGGCTCGGCGCGAGCGGTGTCGCCGCCGCGCGCCTGTGCCTTCGCCGCGGCGCGCGCGTCGTCGCCAACGACGGCAAGCCAGGGGAGGCGCTATCGGACGAGGCGCGCGCGCTCGAAGGGATGGGCGCGACGCTGATCGCGGGAGACCACGCCGCCGCGCGCATGGAGCAGGCGGACCTGGTCGTCGTGTCCCCCGGCGTGCCGCGGCTGGCCGAGATCGACGCGGCGCAGGCGAGGGGCGTGCCGGTCTGGGGGGAGGTCGAGCTGGCGGTCCGCTCGATGAAGCACCCGGCGCCCGTCGTCGCCGTCGGCGGCACCAACGGCAAGAGCACGACGACGTCGCTCGTCGGCGAGCTCCTCGCCGCGCACGGGACCGAGGTCTTCGTCGGAGGCAACCTCGGCGAGCCGCTCGCGGACCACGCCGACGAGCGCTTCGATGTCGTCGTCCTCGAGGTGTCGAGCTTCCAGATGGAGCGCGTCGAGCGCTTCCGACCACGCGTCGCCGCGCTCCTCAACGTGACCGACGATCACCTCGACCGGTACGCGAGCTTCGACGAGTACGCGCACGCCAAGGGCAACGCGTTCCTCCGCCAGACCGAGCAGGATTGGGCGGTCGTGCCGTTCGGCGAGGCGACCTGCATGCGCGAGGCCAAGCGCGGCCGGGCGCGCATCGTCACGTTCGGCCCGGGCGCCGTGGTCGACGTGACCGACGACGCGGTGGTCGACCGGCGCACCGGCGAGCGCTTCGCGCGCGACGCGATGGCGCTCACGGGCGGGCACAACGCGCTCAACGTCGCAGCGGCGATCGCGTGCGTGCGCCCCTTCGGGGTGGGCGGCGACACGATCGCACGCGTGCTGGCGGGCTTCCGCGGGCTGCCGCACCGCACGGCGCTGGTGGCCGAGGTGCGCGGCGTCCGCTTCTACGACGACTCGAAGGGGACGAACGTCGGCGCGGTCGTGACGGCGCTCGAAGGCCTGCGCGAGCCGCGGGCCGTGCTCATCGCGGGCGGTCGCGACAAGGGGGGAAGCTACGCCCCGCTCGTCGAGGCGCTGGCGCGCAAGGGGCGAGCCGCGGTCGTCATGGGCGAGGCGGCGGACGCCCTCGCGCGCGCGATCGGCGAGCGTCTGCCCGTGCGGCGGGCGGCCACCATGGACGAGGCGGTGCGCGTCGCGGCGTCGCTCGCGGCCGCGGGCGACGCGGTGCTCCTGTCGCCTGCGTGCTCGAGCTTCGACATGTTCCGCGACTACAAGCACCGCGGCGACGAGTTCGTGCGCGCAGTGCGCGCGCTGGAGAAGGATTCGGCGGCATGATCCTCAAGAACGTCCGCCGCACGGTGGAGATGCAGTTCGCGGCGCCGCTCGATGCACAGCCGAACGCCGCGCGATCCGCCGGCCCGGTCGACCCCGTGCTCGCGGCCGTCGTCGTGGCGCTGATCGGTTTCGGCGTCGTCATGGTCTACAGCGCGAGCGCCGTGCAGGCGACCGTGCAGTACCACGATCCGCAGTTCTTCCTGAAGCGCCAGGCCGCGTACGCGGTCGTCGCGCTGGTCCTGACGTGGATCGCCAGCCGCATCGACTACCACCGCCTCTACAAGCTGACGTACCCGGTGCTGGCGGTCGTCGGCGTGCTGCTGCTTCTATGCGTCATCGGCTTCGGCCACTCCGGCGGCGGCGCGGCGCGCTGGCTCGCCATCGGTCCGATCCACGTGCAACCGGCCGAGATGGCGAAGGTGGCCCTCGTCATCTGGCTCGCGTATTCGATCGCCAAAAAGGCCGACCGCATCCAGACGTTCACGATCGGCTTCCTGCCGCACCTCATCGTGGCGGGCGTCTTCATGCTGCTGTGCCTCAAGCAGCCCGACTTCGGCAGCGCGGTCGTCCTGCTGCTCCTCACGTTCACGCTGCTGTTCATCGCGGGCGCGAAGGTCGGCTACATCATGGGCGCGTCGATCCTCGGGGGGGCCGCCGGCGCGGCGCTCATCCGCTTCCGCGAGTACCGCTACGAGCGGTACCTGGCGTGGCTGCACATGGATCAGCACCGCCAGGATCTCGCCTATCAGCCGTTCCAGAGCGTGATGTCCTTCGGCTCCGGCGGCTCGTGGGGCCTGGGGCTCGGGCGCGGGCTGCAGACGCTCTACCTGCCGGAGGCGCACACGGATTTCGTGGCGGCCATCGTCGGCGAGGAGCTCGGGTTCCTCGGCGTCGCGGCGCTCTGCGGCGTGTACTTGCTGCTCGTCGCGCGGGGCGTGCGGGCCGCGCTGCGCGCGCCCGACGACTTCGGCGCGTTCCTGGCGTTCGGCCTGTCGACGATGTTCGGCGTGCAGGCGCTCGTCAATCTGGCGGTGGCGCTCGCGATCCTCCCCACCAAGGGGCTGACGTTGCCCTTCGTCAGCTTCGGCGGCTCGTCGCTCCTCGTGAACGCGGTCGCGGCCGGGATCCTGCTCAACATCTCCCGCCAGTGCGAGGATGCGGCGGCCGACGCGCCCGTTCGCGTGCCATCCCAGCCGTCGGCTCTCGAGACAGCGCCCGAGGTCGTCGAGGAGGCCACGTCGTGAGCCGGCCGACGGTGCTCGTGGCGGGCGGAGGGACGGGCGGGCACGTGTTCCCGGCGGTCGCCGTCGCCGAGGCGATGCAGTCGATCGCAGAGGTCGACGTGGTCTTCTGCGGGACGCCGCGTGGCATCGAGGGGCGCGTCGTGCCCGCGCGCGGCTGGAGGCTCGAGCTGCTCGACGTCGAGCCGATGAAGGGCGGCGGCGCGGCTCGCGCCGTGCGCGGCGCGCTCGTCGCCACGCGCGCCACGGGGGACGCCTTGCGCCTGGTGCGCGCGCTCCGCCCGGCCGCGGTCCTGAGCGTCGGCGGGTACGCGTCCGGACCGGTGACGCTGGCAGCGGCGCTGCTCGGCGTGCGCGTGGCCGTACTCGAGCCGAACAGCGTCGTGGGCCTGGCGAACCGGCTGCTCGCGCCGTTCGCCCGGCGGGCGTACGTGGCGTGGCCCGACGCGGCGACGCGCTTCCGCCCGAGCGCCCGACGCGTGCTCGGCGTTCCGCTGCGGAGCGGGTTCCGCCCCCAGCCGTACGCCGCGCGTGGGACGGCGCGAGTCGTCGTCCTCGGCGGCAGCCAGGGGGCCGCCGCGCTCAACGACCGAATGCCGGAGGTCGCCGCGCGCCTGCGCGACGTGTCGGTGCTGGAGGTGCTGCACCAGGCGGGTCGCGATCGCGACGAGGCGGTGCGAGCGGCGTACGCGCGGGAAGGGGTCGAGCGCGTGAGCGTCGTGCCGTTCGTCGAGGACGTCGCGCGCGTCATCGCCGACGCCGACGTCGTCGTCGCGCGGTCCGGCGCCTCCACGCTCGCCGAGATCACCGCCATCGGCCGCGCGGCCGTGCTCGTCCCGTTCCCGCACGCCGCCGACGATCACCAGGCCCGAAACGCCGAGGCCCTCGCGCGCGCCGGGGGCGCGGTGTGCATCCGCCAGGAGGCCGCAGATGCCGTGCGCCTGGCCTCCGAGATCCGCCGCCTGCTCGACTCCGATGCCGCGCGCGTCGCGATGGCCGACGCTTCGCGCGCGTGCGGAAAGCCGGACGCCGCCCACGACGTCGGGGCCGACCTTCTCGCGCTCGCAGGCATCGACGGACGCCGCCGTGCCGCCGCCGCGGTCAACGGCGCGACGCGCCCGCACGCCTCAGCGGCCCAGGAGGTGCGCTGATGTTCCGCGGCCGCGTACGGCACGTCCACTTCGTCGGCATCGGCGGCATCGGCATGAGCGGCCTGGCCGAGATCCTGCGCACGCTCGAGTTCGACGTGAGCGGCTCCGACCTCAAGCCCAACGAGAACACGCGCCGCCTCGAGGGGCTCGGGGTGCGCGTCTTCTTCGGACACGCCGCCGAGAACGTCGCGGGCGCCGACGTCGTCGTCTACTCGAGCGCGATCGACCCGACCAACCCCGAGATTGCCCGCGCCCGCGAGCTCGAGATCCCGATCATCCCGCGCGCCGAGATGCTCGCGGAGCTGATGCGCGTCCGGTACGCCGTCACGATCGCCGGCTCGCACGGCAAGACGACGACGACGTCGCTGGTCGCTACCGTGCTGCGCGCCGCCGGGCTCGACCCGACCGTGGTCGTCGGCGGCAAGGTCAACGCGATGGGCACGAACGCTCGCCTCGGCGAGGGAGACCTCTTCGTGGCCGAGGCCGACGAGAGCGACGGCAGCTTCCTCAAGCTGACGCCGACGATCGCGGTCGTCACCAACATCGACCCCGAGCACCTCGACCACTACGGGACGCACGACGCGGTGAAGGACGCGTTCGTCGCGTACGCGAATCGCGTGCCGTTCTACGGCCTGTGCGTGATGTGCATCGACCACCCGAGCGTGCAGGAGGTGCTGCCGCGCATCGCGCGCCGGCACGTCACGTACGGCGTGTCGCGCCAGGCCGACTACCGCGCGAAGAACCCGCGCTTCGAGGGGCTGGCCACGCACTTCGACGCGTTCCGGCGCAACGAGCCGCTCGGCCGGTTCGTCGTCCACATGCCCGGCGCGCACAACGTGCTCAACGCGCTCGCCGTCATCGCCGTCGCGGACGAGCTCGAGGTGCCGCTCGACGTCACGCGCGAGGCCATCGCCGGATTCCACGGCGTGCAGCGGCGCTTCACGGTGCTCGGGCAGCCGGCGTTCGCGAAGAACGGCACGCGCGGCGACGTCATGATCGTCGACGATTACGGCCACCACCCGGCCGAGATCGAGGCCACGCTCGACGCCGCGCAGCGCGGCTTCGACCGCCGCGTCGTCGTCGCCTTCCAGCCGCACCGCTACACCCGCACCAAGCACCTGTTCGACGAGTTCACGCGCGCGTTCAACAAGGCCGACGTGCTGGTCGTGACCGAGGTGTACCCGGCCGGCGAGCACCCCATCGAAGGGGCGACGGGCGAGGCGCTCGCGGAGGCGATCCGCGCGCACGGTCACCACGCCGTGCACTTCGTGCGCGACAAGAAGCGGGTGAGCCGGGTGCTGCGGGACATCGTCGAGCCCGGCGACCTGGTCATCGCGCTCGGCGCCGGCGACATCAACGCGAGCGGGCGCGAGCTGCTCACCAGCCTCTCGGCGGAGGGGGCGCGATGACGCCGGGCAACCGCCGCGTGCGCCCCCCGCGGCTGCCGCTCGACGCGGTCACGCCGCCGGAGGAGGTCGAGCCGCCGGCGCAGCTCGAGCTGCCCGGTCCCACGTCGCGCGTCCCGGGGCGAACGGCGCGCGCGCTCGCGGCGATGCGCACGGCGCTCGGGGTCGTCCTCGTCGTCGGCGCGTCGGGCACCGTGGCGTGGGTCGCGCGCCGACACGTCCTCACGAGCTCACGCTTCGACGTCACGGACGTCGAGGTGGTCGGCAACGAGCGCCGGCCGACGGACGCGATCGCGTCCGAGAGCGGCATCGCCGTCGGCGCCAACGTCTTCGCGCTCGACCTCGACGCCGCGCGCGCCAAGCTGCTGGCGGACCCGTGGATCGCCGACGCGACGCTCGCCAGGCACCTGCCGGGCACGATCGTCATGCAGGTGACCGAGCGCAAGCCGGCGGCGATCGTCGCGCTCGGCGATGCCTACCTCGCCACCGCGGAGGGCGAGCCGTTCAAGCGGCTGGAGCCGGGAGATCCCGTCGAGCTGCCCCTCGTGACCGGTCTGCGTGCCGAGGACCTCGCCGATGACCGCGAGGGCGCGATGCGCACCATCCGGCGCGCCATCGATCTGGCGGCGGAGTACGATCGTGGTCCCCTCGCGAAGCGCACTCCGCTCGAGGAAGTGCACGTTCAGCCCGACGGCGCGTTCTCGCTCGTCGTCGGGCACGCCGCGACGGAGCTCGTGCTCGGCGGGCCGCCGTTTCGACGCAAGCTCGACGAGGCGGCGCGCATCCTGGCGGAGCTCGACAGGCGCGGCGCCAAAGCCGACACGATCATGCTCGACAACGACGCGCGCCCGGAGCGAGTGGTCGTCAGGATGCGGTAGCACCCGCAGCCGGCCACCGGCGATGCCGTCGCGGTCATCGCTCGTGAGTTTCACTGGCGTGTCGGGCGTCGACTTTGCCATTCTCCACCGGACACCGTCGCATGTTCCCGACGAAAACGGTGCAGCCCGCAGAAGCCACGCAGTCGCCCGGCGACGCCGAGCTCCTGCGCGGCGTGGCGTCGGGTGACCTCGAAGCGCTCGGCCGCCTGTACGACCGCTATTCGCGCGACCTCTGGCGCGTGGTGCGTCGTTCGGTCCACGAGGCCGACGTCGATGACGTCGTGCACGGCGTGTTTCTCGCTCTGCCGAGGATCGCGAATTCGTACGATGGGCGTGCGAGCTGTCGCAGCTGGTTGTGCGGCATAGCCGTTCATCTCGCGCTGAGGCATCGCCGCGGGCGCGGCCGATTTCGCCGCATGCTCGGCGCGTTTGCTCCTACCGTGAGCGAGCCGTGGACTCGTGATCCGGAGCGGGAGGCCGCCAGCCAGGAGGAGCTTTCCCGTCTGCAGCGCGCGCTCGATCGGCTGAGTGACAAGAAGCGCGCGGTGTTCGAGCTCGTCGAGCTCGAAGGCGTCTCCACGGAAGAGGCGGCCCGGGCGCTCGACATCCCTGCCGCCACGGTCCGCACGCGGCTCTTTCACGCACGCCGTGAGCTTTGCGCTGCCATGCGATGGGACGGCTGAGCCGGCGCGGGCTCAGTGCGGATCGTTGGCCGCCATCCACCGCTCGGCATCGAGCGCCGCCATGCAGCCACTGCCGGCGGCGGTCACCGCCTGCCGGTAGGTGAAGTCCTGGACATCGCCGCACGCGAACACGCCGGGGACGTTGGTGTACGTGCTCCCGGGCCGCGTCTTGATGTAGCCGTTGTCGTGCAGCTCGAGCTTGCCGGCGAACAGGTCGGTGTTGGGCGTGTGGCCGATGGCGACGAAAAACCCGGTGGCCGGCACGACCATCGTCTCGTGCGTGTTGACGTTGCGGACGCGCGCGCCGGTCACCTCGCCGCGCTCGACGTCGAGCACCTCCTCGACGACGGCGTTGTACAGGGTCTTGATTTTGGGGTTCTTGAGCACGCGCTCCTGCATCGTCTTGCTGGCGCGGAAGGCCTCGCGTCGGTGCACGAGCGTGACGCTCCTGCACAGGCCCGACAGGTACGTCGCCTCCTCCATCGCCGTGTCGCCGCCGCCCACGACGATCACGTCCTGGTTGCGGAAGAACGCGCCGTCGCACACGGCGCAGGCGCTCACGCCCTTGCCCTGGAGGGCTCGCTCGCTCTCGAGCCCCAGCCACTTGGCCTGGGCGCCGGTGGCCACGATGAGGGTGCGCGCCGTGTGCGGACTCCTCTCGTCGCCCACCCAGACCGTGAAGGGGCGCCTCGACAGGTCCACGGCGACGACGTCGTCGGTCACGATCTCGACGCCCTGCGCGACCGACTGCTCGCGGAAGGCCTTCATCAGGTCGGGGCCGGTGATCTTCTCGGGGAAGCCGGGGTAGTTCTCGACGTCGTTGGTGATCATCAGCTGGCCGCCCGGAATGCCGCCTCGCGCCAGCCCCTCGATCATGAGCGGCTTCAGGTTGGCGCGCGCGGCGTAGATGGCCGCGGTGTGGCCGGCCGGTCCGGAGCCGATGACGATGACGTTGCGCACGGTGGCGTCGCTCATTGGCCGAGGAGCTCCTTGATCTCCTTCTCCATCTGGACCTCCTCGCCGTCGTGGTAGCCGATGTGCTCGAAGCGCACGACGCCCTTTTTGTCGAGGATGAACGTCGACGGCATCGTCTCGGGCTTGTACGAGTGCGCGATCGACTTGTCCCCATCCCAGCCGAGGGTGAACTTCGCTCCATACGTATCGGCGAAGCCGGGGATCTGGTCCTTGTCGTCCGCCTCGTCCTCGCTGATGCCGACGATGCGCAGACCGCTGTCGGCGTACTTCGTGTAGAGGTCCTGCAGCTTGGGGAAGGCCTTCTTGCACGGCTCGCAGAAGGTGCCCCAGAAGTCGACCACGACGACCTTGCCGCGCAGCGACTTGAGCGACACGGTGCCCTTGCCGCCGGAGACGGCCTGGACGCTGAAGTTGGGGGCGGGGTTGCCGACCAGGCCTCCGGTCTCTTCGGACGAGCCGCCGGAGGAGGAGGAGTCGGCCGCCGCACCGCCGCAGCCCACGACGGCGGGCACGCTGAGGGCGAGGACGAGGAGGAGGGGCGAGAGGCTCTGGTGGGTCATCGCCGACGTGTTCCCCGGGGAGCGGCGCGCCGTTCACGTGCATGGCCCGGTTCTCCCTCGTCCGAATTTTTCACCTCCGAAGCCTGAAAATCGGCCCCCCACGAAGCGACCGGCCTTCCAGCGGGCAACAGGCACTGATGAGGGTAGCCGTGCGCAGGGAGAGCGCCGCCGGAGAGCGCCGTGTCGCGATCGTGCCCGAGACCGTCAGGCGGCTCGCGGCCAGGAAGATCGAGGTGTCGGTCGAGGCGGGTGCCGGGGTGGGCTCGTACGCGAGCGACG
>Ga0080006_1273280_pt1 | contig 61804 bp, 56 predicted proteins | sample RS3BMetagenome_FD_69209 | JGI IMG/M metagenome (GOLD analysis project Ga0080006, IMG submission 69209) | Ferric oxide microbial mat and aquatic microbial communities from Rainbow Spring, Yellowstone National Park, USA - RS3B (SPADES... ...
TTAAGGCACTTAAAAATAGTTTTCCTTCCATAGTCCCTATGCTTCTACACCTAGAACACTCTTTCTATGTGTTTCTAGGCTCAACATAGGTTATGGGAATACCATAAAACTTATACTACTCTTGGATATACTTTTGGCAATTCATCTCCTCACTTAAGGTTGGAGCTTTCTTGCTTATTTTTCTGTAATTCAAAAGCTTCATAAAAAGATCTGAATCCGAACCTTCAATTAAATTGCAGTTAGAAGTACTCAAATAAAATATAAAGCTGTAGATTAATCTCCGGAAGCCATGAGCATGTTAAGGAAAATCAGAATTGTACTATGGAGCCTCGCAGGCTTAGGAATTCTCTTAATCTTAGGCCTGTATATAAATAATAACGTACTTTCCTCATCATCTAATACCAAGCTGAAAAACTCCTCCCAGGCATCACCATACATAACTAAACTTCCTGGGGTAAAGGCTCCTAACTTTATCCTCGAAGATCAGTCTGGGAAAATAATTAGTCTTTCACAATTTCATGGTAAAGTTGTGGTCTTAGCGTTTGTGGACAGCGAATGCACAACAGTGTGTCCTATAACTACCCAAAGCATGCTGGACGCCTTAAAGATGCTAGGAAAATATGCATCAAAGGTTCAGCTAATAGGTATAGATGCTAACCCAACGGCAATAAGTGTATCTGACGTCCAGCACTACACAGTGGTACACGGAATGCAAAACAAGTGGTATTTTCTTACAGGCACACTTCCTGAGTTAGAGAACGTATGGAAAGAGTACCATATATATGTTCAAGTGGTGAATAATTTAATAGATCATACGCCTGCGCTCTTTATCATAGGACCTAATGGAGACGAACGCTATGTATTCCTTACTCCCATGTGGTATCAAGCAGTTCCTGTGCAAGCCAAAGATATCGCAAAGGCCGTAGCATCCCTTTTACCCGAGCATCCAAAGATAAAGCCGCTTCCACCACTTTCAGGCCCAGATATTGGCAGCGTATCTGCTACTGTGACCTTATCGTCCGTAACATCCGACCAAAAGTATGCAATCCTGGGTCCAGGCGAGCAACATCTATACTTCTTCTGGGCATCTTGGGACCCATCAATAACTCAAGATCTCCAACAGTTAAATGCGTATGAATATTATGCCCAAAAGCATGGACTACCAAAGTTAATAGCCATTGATGTAGCCCCCGTCGAAAAGCCAGGTTTCAACTTATCAGGCTTTGTAAAAAACCTAAAACTTATATATCCTGTGGTCCAGGATAAAAACGGATCAATTGCTGATTCCTATGAGGTTATGGACCTGCCGTGGTTTACCGTTCTTAGTAAATCGGGTAATTTTGTATGGGCTAAAGACGGATGGATCAATGTAGATTCTCTAATAAGCACGCTACAAGACATAAAAAACGGTAAGGCAGCACCCCTTTTTGTCTTACCTAGTTTCACGGGAGCAAATGTATATCTATCCAACTTCACCTCAACAGGTGTTCCTGTGGTTCTTTATTTTTGGGGATCCTGGTGCGGACCTTGCATCAGCGAGCTCCCTATGATACACACCGTGCATAAAATGTTCCCTGGTGTAACCATTTTGTACATAGACGAACACGACAGCAAAGCTAGTGCAATGGCTGTAATCAAGCATGATCACATAAGTCCATCGAACGTACTATATGATCCACAAGGCAAAATAGGACAATTGTATAACCTTTTTGGCACCCCTACGAGTATTTTCATCAATGAACAAGGGGTAATTGAAACACGTGTTACAGGCCAGTTGTCGCGGTCTACTTTTATATCGCTCATTTCACGCATAGCAAGCCATCAATAATCTTGTAAGTGCCGAGACTATAGGCAAGTCGATAGACCTTCCTAACTACCAATAGGCCTATAATAATTAAATGGTTTTAAAGCAAATTCTGGAGTTAGATATCCCCTAGAGCAAAACGCATTTAGAAGGTCAAAGTTATATGGATATCTAATTACAAACATCCGGTTAGGGCAGATTCGGGCATAAGTTTAAAGAACGGGATGGCAAATGTATAAACCGATAGCCATAAGCCCAAAGACTATAACCAAAGAGAAATCAGATTTTAAAAATTGCATTTTATAAAAACAATTCAAGATCTTTTCCATAACGGCGCCAACCTTTCAATTGCCTATGAACCGTCGCGGTACAAGTAGCCGCATGAACAACAAGATTGCGTTTTACACGCTTATAGTACGTCAACAAAGCCAGAGCAACGTACAATATATGTGCTATGATTCTAAAATGTACGGAAAGGCGTTGCCAATTTATCTGTTATATTGCCACATGGAAAATACTTTTCTTATTAGTATAGGGAAGATAACAAGGTCGCTTCCAATCGTTGAGATAAAGCCCGGAACGCAATTAGCTATCCTAAATATTCTCGGCGATTATGAGCTTACAGAGGCAGCTGCTGAACAACTTAGCCAAAAACTTAGCCAATTTGATTTTGATACCATAGTAACCGCAGAGACTAAGAGTATCCCCTTGGCCCATGCCCTAAGCGTGCGACTTAAGAAACCCTATGTGGTATTGCGAAAACAACACAAGCCATATATGGGGAAAGCTGTTTCGGTTGTTACTCAATCGATTACATCACAAACAGCTAACATGCTATACCTAGATGAAAAAGACACAAATCTCATAAAAGGTAAACAGGTTGCGTTAGTTGATGACGTCATAAGCACAGGAGCCACGTTAAATGCTATGCGTGAAATTGTCGATAAGATGGGAGGTAAAGTCACGGTAACCGCTGCAATTTGTACAGAAGGCGAAGACCCAAACTACTGGTCTTCTGTAATCGCACTTTGCCACCTTCCAATCTTCCATACGCCAAGCTAACATTAGCTCCTTAGGTGAACCTACTTAGCGCATAAAATGCAGTTTCACTATTACATCGACATCGAAAAACAGACTATTACCGTTGAGTTAGGTAATTTTAGATTTCAGAATCCAATGTTCGGATACACTGATTCGCGGCACAATATTCATCTTGCAGAAACCGTTAGAGTCGAACCGCTTAGTCCAACTACCTTGAGGCTGGTCGGCTACACCGGTGATGGCGAGCTTATACTTTCGGACATCATAGGTACCGACACCAGCATACTTATAAAATCAACTGTCCACCCGAAATCACGCGGCAAGTCATATCTACTACATCCGCTAGTGTTTTTTGGCGACGACAGCTACATAGCAAGCAAACATCGTATAACAAAGGTGCTAAAGCTGGGTTACCAGTCTTGGGATCAATCGAGTCTTACACTGCCGGGTCCCGTAGAGATTTCTTATTGGGTTACGTGCCTTGTATCGGAAGCCTCGGCTTTTGCTATAGGAGCAATCGATGCAAATACAGTTGTAACTAACTTCGTTGTAAAAACTGAAAACAAAATAGCAAGGCTTGTTGCAACCAGCGGTAGCCCTCCAGACAATTTAGAACACCATAAGAGGCTTTACAGCCTGGAAAAGCTAGAACACGAACCAGGAGGCGCTCTTACACTACCCGAAATTGTTATGACGTATGGCGACAACTACCACCAAGCTATGCAAAGATATGCAGCTATGGTAGCCCAAAAGATACAACCGATTCCCTGGACAGCAAAGCGTCCCGTAGGATGGATTAGCTGGTACAGCTTGCCTTACCCTTTGGAATGGAGCCGAGTGCAAAGTAATTTATCCAAAGCAAGAGATTACATTCCGAAGACAGATACACCCTTTTTGTGGATTATTGACGACGGCTGGCAAGAAAGCTACGGAGATTGGCATCCTGGCAAAAACTTTCCCGCTTTACCAGAAATGGCCGAAGAAATTAGAAGGGCTGGATTTATACCAGGTATTTGGTGCGCTCCTTTTCTTGTCGATAGGCACTCACAGTTGGCTTCGTGGGCTCCTGACTCATGGTTCTTGCAAGATGCCAGAGGTAGGCGATTCACAGATAATCGCTTTCAGAACAGGTCAATTTACATTCTCAACAGTGAAAACATTGAAGTACAAAGGTTCCTGGAAGAGACATTTATGAAATTTAGAAAATCAGGATTTGCGGCATTCAAAGTAGATTTTATCTACGCTGCTGCAACAGCTAAGGCGAAGCCTGCTAATAAGCCAGCTATAGGTAGGCTGGTTTCGGGCCTTGCTGCCATAAAAAAGGGCATACAAAGCCCAGGATTCCTACCAGATGAGTGGCCTTCCCCATACGTTATAGCATGTGGAGCGCCTGTTTTGCCAAGTATAGGCTTTGCACATGCGTTTCGCTTTTCACAAGATATAGCTTTGCTTTCCCCAGATCCTGACACCAAGCTACTTAGAACAAAAACATCAAAGCAAATTGTAAGAAGCGTAGCACTAGCACTAGAGGCTTTTGCCCCGTTTAATGGGATTCTGTTTTCCCTAGATCCAGATGCAGTGACTACATATTGCAAGGACATCTACAACAACAAATTGAGCTTAGATGACTTAAAGCTCATGCTAGCTATTGCCATAGCATCCGGGGGACCAATACTCGTAGGCATTGACCTGAACGAATCTGCAAGCACAAATTTCATTGCATTGCTTCAAAGATTATCTCCCATTGTTACACAACCAACAATACAAGGTCCGCAAATCTACCAGTTGCCGCTACTGATGAAGCCAAACAATTCTAAGGGTGACAGTTGTAGTAGTTTGCTAGCTACGCTGGAAACAACAACACATACAATGTTTATAATGATTAATCTGTCATCAACACGCCTTAAGATACCAGCCTCAGCCATTTTCTCACAGTTTAAGATTTCCAACCTTTACGAATTGGAAAATGAACAAGACATACACCCTAAGCAAAGTATTAACGTTCCACATAGCTCCTCTAAGATCTTAATCGCAAAAAAAATGACGCGCATTCGTAATGGCTATGACGCGCGTCCTTGCCATTGTAGATATACGCGTCATAAATTGCCTAAGGCGGCTGCTTTTATCTGCATGTGTTAAAATATAGAAGGTCCATTACGTACGTACTATTATGGAAGCAGTACGAGAAAAGATTGTACAGGCAGCAGCAAACTGCCTCATACGACACGGTTATACTGGTACATCCATACGCACAATTGCAACCGAAGCTAACGTGGCGATAGGAAATATACAGTATTACTTCCCCACAAAAGATCAACTGGTTGTTGAAGCATTCGAACATTTGACAGGTCAATGCATCGAGAAATTAAGACAAGTGGCTAACAATATAAACAGACCTGCCGAGACGCTCGAAAAGGGCATTCCGTCTCTTTGGGAATGTATTAAAGAATTGGCACGTATTCAACTTGCAAGCTACGACGTACTTATCGAATATTCTTCACGTCAGCAATTGCACGACAATATTTACAGTGTGATCTCGATGTACAAAGATGTTTTACTCCAAATGATAGAGGATTGGAATATCGACAGTTCTTCAGCTCTCGGCACAACATCCGAACAGCTTGCATCACTTTGCCTGATGCTTATATTTGGCTTAAGTCTGTACTATGCAGTAAGCCACGATGAAAGCACATGCCAGAGTGCAGTCGATGCACTTATAACTATTGCACACAAGCTTATAAGCCCATGAAAGACTCCATTGGCGAACGCGTCTATAACTATGCATTAAATGTACGAAGTGGTAAACCTTTGCCCGAACCCCAAAGCCAGCTGATCGACTGCTTAGTGGCCGCCGTTACTGATACAATACCTCACGACTATCTGTCTATTGTGCCCATAGAGCATATTGTTGCCGCTGAGCTTTTCGGTCAGGCAATGTACTGGCACTTTTCAAACAACTCACGCACATTTGACGAGGCGTCGCTATTGGTTGGCGACCTCCTACTCGCCACAGGGGCTGACATTTTGGCTACACTAAGAATGCCACACATAGAAACCTTATTCTCAAATATGCTAATGGAAAACACAGGCAGAGTCGACAAAATACAAAGCAAGCTCGAACAATGTGTGGTAGAAAGTACCAGATATATTCTTGATCACTTTGCACCGCCCGTGTCGCTTTCAAGTGCAAACATCTTATCAGATGCACAGAAATATAGAGAAAGTTTATCTGCGATATTACTTGGTAGTAAATATTCCAGCAACTCAATGCCAATATGGCTTACTATGAAGACCTCAAAGGAAATTAGCCTTAATGGCAAATCAGATGTTCGGTTTTATGATCTTACCCAGGCCGTCATAGACACCATTCAAGAATCAAACATGGAAAAGGGAATTGTAGAGGTGTTGACCCCGCCGGGATCACAGCTTGAACTGATGGCGTTAAAAGGTGGTGAAACCCATTATTTAGACCATTACGATGAACTGTTTGCACATGGAGTGTCTGCCGCTTATATAGCAATTGAAAATAAAATACTTGCTCTACCTAAAAGGACATATTTGGCACTTTTTGCTCCAAATACAACGTCAGCTGAAGTTAAAATAACGCTTTACGATATAACACAACGCAACGATAACCTCGAAATGCTACTTGCCCAATTCGAGAAATTACTCAGGCTTCAACTTTTACAAGATCCTGAACGCATTAGATCCAGCATGAGTTCCTTTTTGGAATCAGGAGGGAAACGACTGCGTGCAAAACTTGCACTGCTTTGTGCCCAATCAGGGCATGTATTTTTAGTCGAGAAAGCACACCTACTGGCTGCAGCTGTCGAACTTATACACAATTCAACCTTGATTCATGATGACTTAGTAGACCATAGCAATAAACGAAGAGGGCAGCCGACTGTTCACTCACTGGTAGGCGAACGAACTGCAACGGAAATAGGCGACTACTATTTTTTCAAAGCCGGACACATATTAGCCAAAATTGGCCATCCAGATGTAACAGCCGCAATCATGCAGGCAGTACCTGCCGTTTGTAACGCACAAATCCAAGAACTTGAAATGCGAGGCCAATATCCTATAGACGAGCAAACTTATTTAGACATAGTCAAGGGCAAAACGGCTATGTTGTTCGCAGCAGCATGCAAAGCAGGCGCAGTTTTGTCGCAAGCATCTTCCCAAACAATCCATGCGCTTTATAAATTTGGTGAGTTTCTTGGCATAGCATTTCAGGTTATAGACGACATCATGGATTTTTCAAAGAATTCAGGAAAGCCTCTAGGCATAGACCTTCGCGAAAAGGTAATGAGTCTACCCATAATCTATGCCGCGAAAGACCCCAGGCTACGCAAAAGAATCCAGAACGCAACGTCGCAAGATTATGAAGACGTGGCAAACTTAGTGCGAGAAAGTGGCGCGTTAGAAGCAGCCTGTCGGCAGGCGTATCATTGGCTTGATCTTGCTGAGCAGGAGTTAGGTAAAACAAACAACCTTGAAGTATCAGAGCATCTTATGTCCTTTATTACATGGTCTAGACACACGTGTGTTGAAGCACTAGAGTAGCGTTCCACTCGGAGTTTTTCATATATCTTAGAATATGCCGCAAGATCTTCCCGTATATCCGATGGTGCTTTTAGTTGGTATGTGCGAAACAGAGATTTCAAGGTTATCTTGCAAGCCAACTTTGATTGAAAACAGACGTCCACTTGTGTAACAAGAAATTCCTGGGATAAAACTACCGTGGTTGTCCCATGCGATGCCAACTACAACTGGCTACAAATACTACTGCTTTTATCTGTATGTTCGAGCATAATTTGCTATTGGTAGATTTTATGATGATCTCACTATCCACGAGGATAACTTAGCTGATGAGCTATAGTTGAAAGCCTTCCAACTACTCCTTCCGGCCCAAGCCCCTTTACAAATATACCAGCATCTTCGAAAACCTCTTTCTCAATAACCAACAGATGCCTCACCACGAAATACTCTTTTTCATAAATATACGGGATTGTAAGTTCAAATGGCGCCAGATTAATCGAGATCATCTCCTGAATCGCCGCAGCCAACTTATCAAGTCCTATGTGTTTTAGTGCCGAAACAAGTATCTTTGGCCTAACATCATTCTTAAGGTGCTGGAGCTTACTCATAATAATCTGGGGGCCGACAAGGTCTACTTTGTTGAAAATAAGAATTTGTGGCTTGGGCCCAATTCCTATATCTGCCAAAATCTCATCAACAGCATTTACTTTTTGCTCAAGGCTAGGACTCGTTATATCGCAAACCTGACAGATGACATCACTTTCCACTATGTCTTCAATGGTTGCACGAAAAGCAGCAACGATGTCGGCAGGAACCTTACGAATGAAACCAACTGTGTCGGTAATCGATATTACTTTTCCAGATGGCAACTTATATGCTCTGGTTGTTGGATCAAGAGTTGCAAACAACTTATCTTCTACTAAGACACCAACTTCCGTTAATGCGTTAAGTAGGCTAGATTTTCCGGCATTGGTATACCCAACCAACGCAACATTTGGTATACTTTGGCTCTTGCGTCGCTCTCGCAGCACAGCTCGTCTTCTGCCTATTTCATCTATTCTGCGCTCGAGCATCTGTATTCGTTTCCTAATTACCCTTCTATCCATCTCTAACTTCTGCTCGCCAGGCCCTCTTGTACCAATACCACCTCCAAGCCTGCTCAAGTCGCGCCTATTACGCAATCGGGGGAGTAGATGGTGCAGCTGTGCAGCCTCTACCTGAAGCCGGCCTTCGGTGGTTACTGCATGCTTAGCAAATATGTCGAGTATTACATCAGTTCTGTCAAGCACTTTAACCTCAAGAGTATTTTCCAGATTTTTATGTTGACGCGGGGTTAGCTCATCATTGGTTACTAGCAGATTACAACCAAGATGCTCCATAGCTTGTATAATCTCCTGGCATTTACCCCTGCCTACATAGAAATCAGGGTCTATGCCACCCTTACGATGCACAACCAAGCATTCTGATACTTCCGCTCCAGCTGTCCTAGTTAGTTCCGCTAGCTCATCAAGTTCTTCGCGGACCTGAAATATATCTTCGCGTTCTGAAACAACCCCAACTAGATAGGCTACTTCCTTGTCTGTAGGGGCTAGTTCGTTGTGGCCAAACCTCATATGTTCAGTCTAGAAAGGCGATCAAGTGCCTCTTCAAGTCGGTCGTCACTTACAGTGACTGATAGTCTAAAATAACCCTCGCCATACTGCCCAAAACCAACGCCAGGTGTTATATTAACACCTGCCTGGTCGAGAACCTTTTGCGCAAAAGATATCGAGTCATATCCTTGCGGGACAGGTGCCCATATATAAAATGTAGAATTGGGAGGTTGTAAGCTCCAGCCAAGCGCATTAAGAACCTCCACAACTCTTTTGTGCCTTCGAAAATAGATTTCACACATTCGCCTGGTAAAGTCGTCACCACTTTTAAGAGCTGTAATTGCAGCAAGCTGGACTGCTTGAAATATTCCCGAATCTATGTTGGTTTTAACTTGTCCAACTAGTTGCACCAAGTCTCTGTTACCGCATATCCACCCTATTCTCCATCCTGTCATATTAAATGTTTTGCTCAGAGAATGGAATTCAATCGCAACATCCTTTGCTCCATCTATCTCCAAAATGCTTATTGGTCTATAACCATTGAAAGCGATCTCGGAATACGGGAAATCATGGCACAGGATAATACCATAGTTGTGACAAAAGTCCACCACTTGCTCAAGAAACTCTTTTGGCGCCGTTGCAGCAGTTGGATTGTTTGGATAGTTAAGCCAAATTAGTTTAGCTTTTTCCAGTACATCCCTTGGAATCGACTCTAGATCTGGTAAATATTTATTTTCTGCCAAAAGAGGCATCCTGTAGACTGTAGCTCCTGCCATTATTGCACTAGTCGCATACACCGTGTACCCAGGGTCTGGAACCAAAACTACGTCACCTGTTTCAACAAATGCAAACGGGGCATGACTTATACCATCTTTTGACCCAAGCGTGGGTAGTACCTCTGTATCAGGATCCAGAACGACACCAAATCGCTGCTCGTACCAATAGGCAATCGCTTCACGGAGAGACTTCAAGCCATAGTAAGAAGGATAATGATGATTACGAGGATCGCGAGCAGCCTCTATTAGCGCCTCGACTACATAATCTGGAGATGGCATGTCAGGATCACCTACATCTAAGCCAATTACATCAACTCCCTTCGATCGCTTTTCTTGTACTTTTCTATCAATTTCTGCAAATAAATAGGGAGGTATTTGCTCTAACCTTGTAGCCTTAAACTTCTTGCCTATCATAGCTCCAATATCCTACATAAACGCCCAAAAACAAGCAAACTCATACGTCCAAATCCACAACACCTTTGAAAACAAACTCTGCAGGTCCGGTCATAAATATATCCGAATTACCATCCCACTCAACTTGTAATTCTCCACCTCGTAACTTAATAGAAACAGGACTTTTAAGATGTTTTATACGCCTAGCCATTACACCAATGGCGCTAGCACCGGAGCCGCAAGCAAGAGTTTCGCCTACTCCACGCTCGAACACCCGTGCCTTTACAACGTTGTCGGACTGTATTTCCACAATTTCGAAATTCACACTGCGCGGAAAGATTGTGTTTTCCTGAATCTTTCTCCCTACCTTTTCGAGTGGAAACTCATCAACCGATTCAACAAAAGCAACTGCATGGGGATTACCCATTCCTACACAATGAAGCCGCAAATCGACCCCATCTACATTGACTGCGACGTCCAGCGGGTCTTCGACATCTTCGGCAACGGGAATTGCCTTTTTATCCCATATAGGTTTGCCCATATTCACCTTTACTAAGGCAACTTTCCCAAAGTCATCAAAAAAAGCCAGTGTCGTTCTAAGACCTGACAGCGTATCCCATACAATAGTGGACTTATTAGTCAACCCCAATTCAATAACGTATTTGGTTACACACCGTATCCCATTTCCACACATCTCAGCTTCGCTTCCATCAGCGTTGAACAGACGCATTCTGAAATCACCTAAACCACCTTCCTCGATTAGCAAGATGCCGTCAGCCCCCACGCCCATGTGTCTATCGCACACCTTAGGTGCTATTAGTTCCCACCGTATTGGATAATTTGCACGGTTATCAACAACGATAAAATCGTTCCCTGCACCATGCATCTTATGAAATGGCAGACTCAACATATGCCAACACATTCTCCACCTTGTTTAACTCTATATTAAACCACGCTATATCAGGCTCGGACCTAAACCACGTAAGCTGACGTTTAGCAAGGTTACGATTACTCTTTTTTATTTCATCCGGTAGTTGCTCATAAGTAATTTCTCCTTTTACAAAGCGCACTACATCGGAGTATCCAACACCTCGCAGCGCTGGTACATTATAGTCGTAGCCCCTTGCCAAGAAATCTTGCACCTCTTCAACTAGCCCTGCACGCAGCTGGTCTTCGGTGCGAATGTCGCATCTTTGATAGATTGTTTGTCTTGACGCAGTAAGACCTAGAAATACCGGATCAATTTTAGATGGTGCCTCTCTAATTAACATAGACATAGGAACACCAGTACTGTAGTAAACCTCTAATGCCCTTATTACCCGAACCACATTGTTAGGATGTATACGATTTGCAGATATTGGATCAACCAACTTTAACCTTTCGTATAACTCGATTTTTCCCGCTTGTGTTTTAGCAACCTCCTCAAGTCTGGTTCTTAAATCATGTTGTTTCGGCACACTGGCAAGATTGTACCCGCGAACAAGTGCCCGAATGTAAAACCCAGTGCCTCCCTCAATAATGGGTATTCGCCCTAGTGCCCAAATCTCATCAAGCTTCTTTTGCGCGTGATGCACAAAATCATAAACAGTAAATTGAACATCGGGTTCCCAAATGTCTACCAGATAAAAACCGAATTTTAATCTCAGCTCACGCTCAGGCTTATTGGCAGCTATGTCTAAATATTTATAAACCTGCTGAGAGTCAGCAACAACGACCTTCGTGGATAAGTGTTCAGCGAGATAGGCCGCCACGGCAGTCTTGCCAATTGCTGTAGGCCCAACTACAATAATTACCTTTTTTCTTTCACCCGTCAAATTCTTTTGAAGTATCTCAATAGCTCGTGCTGAAGAATTTTAAATACAGTTGGTCGGCCATGCGGGCAACTTCTAGATTCGTTAGCCGCTATTAAATCCACTATGAGTTTTTCCTGCTCTGCTACAGAAATCTGATCTCCAAGTCTTATAGCTGAGTGACAAGCTAAACTTGCTGCAAGCCTATGATACAGAGCACTTTGCGATCCTGGCCCATTTCTCGCCGCCTCAACAGCATCTTCGAAAAAGTTGCGAACCCGCTCTGCGTTTAGCCCTGAGGGCACAGCGGATATTTTCCACGAAAGAGGACCATATTCTTCAAATTTGAAACCAAATTGCGCAAGCACCTGCTTGACATCCTCGTCAAAGCCATAAGCGTGATCAAGGTATACAGGAATCAAAAGGGCTTGCGAAGGCAATGTTCCCTTTGCAAGGTCCTCCAAGATACGGTTGTACAGAATTCTTTCATGAGCGGCGTGCTGATCAACTATCCACAACTCTTCATCAACACTCGCTATCAAAAACCCCTTGGCATACTGGCCAATAGGAACTATTACGCCTTTCTCACCATTAGTTTGCTCTGCAGACAAATTCCTTTTACTAAAAGTTGTAAGAAGATTAGGCAGGTCAAAAGTTTTTTGTTCCGCGGCATCGGATACTTGAGGCATTATGTGTACATTGTGAATATAATCTACGCTTGTGCTTCTGTAAGATAAAGCCCTCATTACCGCTTCTTGCACAACTTGAAAGACAACGGTTGGATGTCGAAAACGTATTTCGCGCTTAGTAGGATGTATATTTACATCAACATCAGCTGAGTCCAGTTTTACTGAAACAAAAAATACAGGATAACTAGAAGTACCAATGCGACCTGTGTAGGCCTGCTCTACAGCTTTTGTAATAAGCCGGTCCTGAACTGGTCTACCGTTAACAATTATGTACTGATAGCTCCTACTGCTCCTTGATAGCGAAGGATGACCTACAAAGCCATAAACTTCAATGTTGTGGTGAACCCATTCAATAGGAATAACTTCCTCGCGTATATCATTTCCAAATAATGACGCTATACGTTGCCCTAGTGTCTGACCATTTGGTACATCAAGCACTTTTCTTGCTCCGATGATCAGCACGAAGCCCACATGAGGAAACGCTACTGCATGTTCAAAAACAGTGCGAAGTGTAAGGCTTTTTTCAGTTGTATCTGCCCGAAGGAACTTTAGTCGCGCCGGCGCATTGAAAAATAAATCACGCACCTCAATTGCAGTACCTCTGGAACCAAGCCACTTGCCTGCTTCGATAACTTTTCCTCCTTCTATATAAATAGAACCACCCGAATCTCCATCACTGCTCTTACATAGGACTTTGCTTACCGCGGCTATACTTGCCAAGGCCTCTCCTCTAAAGCCAAGCGACCCTACATTGTATATGTCTTCCAAAGCTTTGATCTTGCTGGTAGCAAACCTAGTAAAAGCAAGTTCAAGATCTTCTTCACCTATGCCATTGCCATCATCAGAAACCCTGATATAGTCTCTACCTGCTCTCTTGAGCTCGATAACGATTTGGCTAGCAGCAGCATCTAGAGAATTTTCAATAAGTTCCTTGACTACAGAAGTGGGCCTTTCTATGACTTCTCCTGCAGCTATCGCATTGGCAACTTCCTCGCTCAATAGATTTATTAAGCCCATATCACAAGAGTTCCTTGCGGATTTCATGCAGCTTTACTAAGGCTTCAATCGGTGTCATGTTCTCCAGATCAAGCTCAAGTATCCGACTTGCTATATCTGGATAGAGGCTCAACTGAAGCTGCTCGGCTTTTGATGTATTTTGTTGGGTACCATGCCTCTCTTCCATTTCATGCAATAACTGCTCAGCCCGCGCTAGTACTGAGCCAGGAATTCCGGCATTGCGGGCCACATGTATACCATACGACTTCTGTGCCGCACCAGGAATAACCTTGTACAAAAACCTAACAGAATTGCCCTTCTCCTCGACCGCCATAGTGAAGTTTGCGACATCTTCAAGACGGTCAGCAAGGGTAGTCAATTCATGGTAATGCGTTGCAAACAGAGTCCTGCACCTCTTTCTCGGATTTTCATGTAGATATTCTACCATGGCCTGAGCAATTGCCAAGCCATCGAAAGTTGAAGTCCCTCTACCTACCTCGTCCAAAATGACTAAGCTGTCAGGGGTAGCATTGTGCAATATGTTTGCTGATTCAACCATCTCCAACATGAAAGTTGACATTCCTCGAGATAGCTCATCTCGAGCACCTATCCTGCAAAATATCCTGTCAACTAACCCAAACTTAAGTACGCTTGCTGGTACAAATGATCCTATCTGCGCAAGATATATTATTGTAGCTACTTGGCGAAGGTAGGTAGACTTTCCCGCCATGTTAGGGCCAGTGATTACCATGATAAGCGGCCCACCTTCGCCCAAAAGCGTATCATTTGGCACAAAGTCATGGAACGGTAGTGACACCTCCACAAGTGGATGTCGTCCGTCTTGAATTTCAATGGTCTTACTTGCCACCAGTTCTGGTTCAGACCACCTATATTTATTAGCAGCTGTTGCAAAAGATTGGAGCACATCAACTGTAGCAATGTTATGAGCCAAGTTTTTTAGCTCAACTTGCAAAGACTTAACTTTGGAAACCAAATCTGCATAAAGCTCAAGTTCTCTTTTAAGCTCTTTCTCATGTTGACCAACTACAGTAGCCTCAAGCTCCTTAAGTTCTGCAGTAATATAGCGGTTTGCGTTCGCTAATGTTTGTCGTAGAATATACTCACTTGGCCTACTAGCATCCGCTGCCTTACTCAGCTCAATAAAATATCCGAAAACCCTGTTGTATCCAACTTTAAGGTTCTTAATTCCTGTACGTGTTCGTTCACGTTGCTCCAGGACCTCTAGCTCTTCTTTCGCTTTGCGCCCCGCATCACGTATTTCATCAAGTTGCTGATCGTAACCCGACTTGATGTAACCGCCATCGGACGCTCGAACAGGCGGATTGTCGACAATAGCGGCTCTGAGCGTATTGCCGAGTTCTACAATCTTTTCAGATTGAGCATTTAGCCTGAGTAGATCAGAAGTAAATCTTGAGCAAAACTCAACCAGTGAGGGAACTTGAAGTATCGATTCCCCGAGCTGCCTCAGCTCCCTAGGATTACTTAATCCCTGAGTACAACGGGAAGTTATACGCATTATGTCGGCAATTGACCCAAGTTTTTCACGAAGACTGTCTAAAACCTCACTGCTTATAAGCTCTTCAACCGCGTGCCAACGTCTTAATAGCTCCGTTTCGACACGCAGCGGCTGCATCATCCACTGCCGCAGCAGGCGCTTTCCCATAGGGGTACACGTGTGGTCTAGAAGAGTCTCCAGACTAAGCTCTTCTTCTGATATCAAATCCTGCCGGAAAAGAGCTAGTGCGCGTCTAGTGGAAGTGTCAAGTGGAACAAATTTGCTGTCGTTGACCGCTTGTATCTCCCATGAAATCATTGAGGGATCTAACAAGTTGCTTCGCAGATAGGAAAACAAAAGCCCAGCCGCCGCAGCCCCAATATATAACTTGCTACCGCCAAATGACTCTAACGTTACGCTGTTGGCAATTGCTAAAAACTCACGCACATAATAGTTAAGATCGCGTCCACCCGTATCAAAAATCTCAACAGGAATACCTTGACTTAATTTGCAAAGTGGATCGTAAAGTGCACTACCTTCAGGTAGCACTATCTCTGAAATGCCAAACCTTTGCAGTTGCTCAGCAAGCTGCTCAACCGATAAACGATCCTCCGGCCAAAGTAACACCTGCATGGATCCAAGACGAACAACCGCATATCCCATCGTATCGTTATCGCCTTCAGCTATAGCCATCAGTGCTGTCTCATTAGCGGAGTCTAAATACTCTCCTTCAAGCACCGTTCCAGGAGTCAAAATGCGGGTAACTTCTCTTCTAATTAAATTTTTGCCAGGTGGTTCAATCTGCTCACAGATTGCAACCTTTTTGCCAGCACGCAAGAGCTTTGGTATATATGCGTGAAGCATATGCGATGGGACTCCACACATTGGTACCTTGTTACCCTTTTGAAGCTCACGTGATGTCAGTGTTATGCCAAGTATCGGAGCGCACTCCTTGGCATCTTCAAAAAACAGCTCATAAAAATCGCCAAGGCGGAAAAACAATACAGCTTCTTTGTACTTGTTCTTGAACCCTAGGTATTGCCTTAGAAGCGGGGCAAACGACTCATCTGGCATTGCAGCAAATGCTCTTGCTCAGGCCACCAAATTCCCGGCTAGCTGGCCTGCACTGGCTCTTTCTACACGAACCTCAACCAGTTGCCCTGGCACAACATTATCCTTTCCCTTTAATATGACAACTCTTTTACCCTGTGAACTTCGGCCATAAGGATGCCCATTTGCATCGTATCCTTCAATCAGAACCTGAACGTTGTGGCCAACCCAACGTTCCATTTTTCTGCGTGCAATAGCTCTTTGAAGATCGAGTATCCTATTTAACCTTTCCCTCTTTACGTCCCAGGGAACATTATCAGTCCATTTTGCGGCAACAGTACCAGGTCGCGGTGAGAACATCGCTACATGGACAACGTCGAATTCTACCTCCTCAAGCATCTTTAAAGTATTCAAAAACCTTTCTTCAGTCTCATCTGGAAATCCCACTATTATATCCGTAGCGATCGCAATATCCGGCATCAACGTTCTAGCTCGTTCTATAATTCGCATGTAATCTCGCTTTAAATACCCTCGTGCCATACGTTTTAATATAAAATCGTCTCCTGACTGCACCGGTAACTGCAGTTCTCTGCAAATCTTGTCAGACGAAGCCATAACATCCAAAAGGTCATCTTCCATATCTCGCGGATGAGAGGTCATAAATCTTATTCTCAAAAGGCCGTCGATTTTTTCCGCACGCCGCAAAAGCTCACTAAGCCCGCCTTCTCCGTCAGGTGATTTATAGTCGTCCACATTCTGCCCAAGAAATATCACTTCCTTGACACCTGAACTTACGGCCTCCTGACATTCTTGTAAAATTTGCTGCATTGGTCGCGACTTTTCACGGCCTCTTACAAAGGGCACAATGCAAAACGTACAGTTTCTGTTGCAACCGGTGATTATTGTTATGTAATGTGTAACTTCGTTTCCTTTTTCTAAAGGTAGTGGCTCGCCTTCAGAGTAATCAATGGAAGGTGCTACCTTTTCGACAAACTCATCATACTCCCCGATTGGTATTACTTCATCAAGGTATGGAAAACGGTATCTTAATGATTCCTTTTCTTTGACACCTAAGCAACCAGTGAGAGCAAGCACTCTTCCTGGCCGCTTCCATCTTCTAAGATTTGCCAACTTTGAATAAACCTTGTCCTCCGATGCCTGACGCACGCAACAAGTGTTAAGTATAATCACATCAGCATCTTCTGCCTTATCAGTCTCAATAAGGCCAACGTTAGCTAGCCTCTGAGCTAACGCCCTCGAATCGGCTTCGTTCATTTGGCATCCAATTGTCCAAATGAGAAACCGCTTAGACTCCTTGTTCATCGCCTCTCAACTAGTAACCTTATTCCAGTCTTAATTTCACCATTTATATTTATCTCTATAAATGATGGTACACAAATAATCTCGATGCCTAGCGGTGCAACATAGCCTCGGGAAACCGCAATTGCTTTAACTGCTTGGTTCACTGCTCCTGCTCCTATAGCCTGTATCTCGGCTTTTCTGTTGTTCCGAATTATGCTCGCTATAGCACCCGCAACCATAACCGGATTAGAAGTAGCCGCGACTTTAAGTATTTCTACTTCCGCTCCCTCCCCTTTCATTCACTCCTCCTATTCTTCAACAAAATCAATCCTTTTAATATCATTAGCCAAGCCGGTATTTAAATCGATTTTAACCAATACGGAGTTGAAAATTGATGGTCCGGAAGCAACTTCATACCTTATGGGTAGCCCAGTAATGAACCTTTCTATCACCCCCTTCGGTTCCATACCTATTATGCTGTTTCTTGGACCAACCATACCTATATCAGTAATGTAAGCAGTGCCACCTGGCAATACCCTATGATCAGCCGTGGAGACATGGGTATGAGTACCGACGACCATTGAAACTTTACCATCCAGAAACGAACCAATAGCCTGCTTCTCTGAAGTTGCTTCAGCATGAATCTCAACTATTTTGATGGTTGCGGTTTTATGCCTAGCCAACATCTGCTCGCTTGCCTTGAAAGGACAATCCATGGGTTGCATAAAGATCCGGCCTAAAAGTTGAAAAATAAGTATTTCTATTCCTTCATTAGTTGTCAACAAGACATGGTCTCTACCAGGTACGCCAGATGGCATATTCGCAGGCCTGACCACTCTTGTGCACTGATCAATTTCAGCAAGAAACTCTTTCCTATCAAATACATGATTACCCGTAGTTATTACATCCACTCCTAATGACATAAAATCGTCTACTATCTCCTTAGTTAACCCAAACCCGCCTGCCGCATTTTCACCGTTGACCACAATGAGATTCGGCCTTAAATTGGCCTTGATAAAATTCAGCTTTTTAGCAAGAAAGCTTCTGCCTGGCCTTCCTACAACGTCCCCTACATGGAGCACGCTAAAAGTTGTCATTACATTGGTTTCCATAACAAACGCTAGCAGTTGGGCAGGACACCACAATAAATTCAAAAGCTTTGCGAATCGGTTACCGTGCGTACTCTACTGCACGAGTTTCCCTTACCACAATTACACGTATTTGTCCCGGATATGTCAGTTCTCCCTCTATCCGCTTTACTATTTCACGAGCTAATATTTGGGCTTCATCATCATCTACTTCTTCGGGCCTGACTATTATCCGTATCTCGCGACCAGCTTGAATTGCGTATGCTGCTTCAACCCCTTTAAAGGAGTGTGCTATATCCTCCAACTTCTCAAGTCGCTTTATGTATGCATCCAAGGAGTCTCTTCTTGCGCCCGGCCTGCTGCCCGAAATTGCGTCAGCTGCCATTAAGATAAATGCTTCAATCGTTCTGGGCTCTTCGTCATAATGATGACTCCTCACCGCATGCACAACTGCAGGTGGCCTGCCAAGCCTTTGCAAAAGGTCAGCACCTATAACCGCATGACCGCCTTCGACCTCATGGTCCATAGCTTTACCTATGTCATGGAACAACCCTGCCTCCTTTAACACTTGAACATCGGCCTTGAGCTCCGCCCCTATCATAGCCGCGAGCCTTGCAACTTCCTTCGAGTGGTACAAAACATTCTGCCCATAGGATGTGCGGAACCTCAACACTCCTACAAGCCTCACAATTTCCGGAGGAATTTTACCAAGGCCAAGCTCCATGATGGCTTGCGTTCCTTCTTCCATAATGCGTTGCTCAACTTCCTGTCGTGCCCGTTCTACAGTTTCTTCTATCCTAGCCGGATGTATACGTCCATCAACGATAAGCTTATTTAATACTGTCTTTGCAATTTCACGCCGAACAGGATCGTAGCCCGATATAGTGATGGCTTCGGGAGTATCATCAACTATAATGTCTACACCTGTAAGACTTTGCAGTGCCTTTATGTTCCTGCCCTCTTTTCCTATAATCCTCCCCTTTATTTCCTCGTTGGGTATTGGCAAAACTGTCACAGTAGCTTCCGCCGCCTGGTCAGCAGCTAGCCTTTGAATTGCCTGCGCAATTATGTTCCTGGCAATCTTTTCACTCTCTTCGCGTACCCGCAGCTCACTTTCACGTATTTTCCTTGCAACCTCCTGATCCAGCTCTATTTGAATCATAGAAAGAAGAGTATTTTTCGCTTCGTCTCGACTCATTCGTGATATTTCCTCTAGCTTGCGCATATGCTCGTCCCTTGCCTCACTAAGAGCCCGACGCATATCCTCAAGTTCGGCAGCTTTGTTAGCTAGCTCACTACTTTTTTGCTCTAGTTCAGCAAATTGTCTTTCAAGGTCACTGAGCTTTTTCTCAACTTGTTCCTCACGAAGCTCCAGCCTTCTCTCTAAACGCGTTGCCTCATTGCGAATGTTTCTCGCTTCCTTTTCGGCAGCATCCCTTATGCGATGTGCCTCTTCTCTTGCAGAAAATAGAATCTCCTTCCTTTGCGCTTCTGCCTGTTCTACTATCTTGGAAGCCTTTTCTTGCGCCCTCTCAACTTCACTAGAAGCCCGTTTGGTTCTATACCATGCAACTCCTAGCCCTCCCACCAGTCCGACTAAAATACCTACGAGAAGAAAAACTACAGCAAATATCCCCATGACCATCACCCCTTAATGCAAACTCTGCAGACGGTATACAACCGTCCGCGTCCTGTAATATCCTCGTTACACTCCTATGACCAAATAAAGTTATACAAGTTTCAATAAACAAGCAACACATCCTAGAACAATTGTACAATTCTCCCTCGACTCCAAAAATAGCTGCCCTCAGTAGCTGTCTGCAGCTATAAAAATGTCGTATGCTTTATTAGATATCGTCGCGGGATAACCACGCTTTATAAGCGCGTGTACACACGCGGTCCTCCTTTTGTCTGGCGAAAGACTTTCCCATTTATTATTTATCCTCTTTTCCAAATATTTAACGGCACTTGCTAGAACTTGGCCTTCTTCAATACTCTCTAAAACACAGTCAATTAGCTCTTGAGTTAACCCCTTTTCACGTAATTCATACCTTATTAGCTCTGGACCATGAAACGATCTTTCTAATCTATGATTGGCATACTCTTTGCCAAACTCGAGATCATCGATGATTCGACTTCGCTTAAGCTCTTCTACGACGCCATCTACCTCATCTGCACTAAATCCCTTTCTGCGCAGCTTTTGGGCAAGTTCAAAACTCGAATGGCTCCTTGCCGATAGCATCCGAATAGCAGATTCCCGCGCGGTAATCCGTTTTGACATACAAACTTAATCTACCGAATACCCAACCTCAAAATCTTCAGCACCTTGCGACACAGGAGCCTGGCCTGACATAGCAACTTCCAATATCTTTTGCTCGAGTTCCTTTGCTACATCGGGATTTTGCTTAAGAAACAACCTGGCATTCTCCCTTCCCTGTCCCAGCCTAACCTCCTTAAACGAAAACCAAGATCCTAATTTTTCTACTATCTTATACTGCACACCCAGGTCTATCAAACAGCCCTCTTTTGATATGCCCTCATCATAGAGAATGTCAAACTCAGCTGACCTAAAGGGCGGAGCCACCTTATTTTTAACAACTTTCACTTTGACCCTATTGCCTATAGTATCCATACCGGACTTAATAACATCTAGCTTCCTTATGTCTAAACGCACGGAAGCATAGAACTTCAGCGCACGCCCTCCTGGTTGAATCTCAGGGCTACCAAATACCACACCGACTTTTTCTCGCAGCTGATTTAGAAAGATAAGGCACGTTCGCGAGCTACTGATAGCGGGGGTAAGTTTTCTCATGGCTTGAGACATAAGCCTTGCTTGCAATCCTACATGAGAATCTCCCATTTCCCCGTCAAGCTCAGCTTTGGGAACCAATGCAGCTACCGAATCGACTACAACCACATCTACTACGCCCGTTTTTACTAGCATTTCCACTATGTCCAAGGCTTGTTCCCCTGTATCTGGCTGGCTAATGTAAAGGTTGTCAATATCAACCCCGATCTTAGCTGCATATTGTGGGTCAAGCGCGTGTTCAGCATCGACAAAAGCCGCAATTCCGCCGCGCCGCTGTGCTTCTGCTATCACATGCAATGCTAAAGTAGTCTTTCCGGCAGCTTCAGGCCCATATATCTCAACAATCCTGCCTCTTGGAAGACCTCCAACACCAAGGGCAATGTCAAGAGAAAGAGCACCTGTTGGAATAACATCTATGCCCTGTTGTGCTGCAACTTCCCCAAGGCGCATTATTGCACCCTTGCCATAGCTTCGCTCTATTTGAGCAATAGCTGAACTTAATAGTTTTTCCTTGTCCTGTTGCATGTTACCTCCCAGTTATATTATTTAATTCAAAATATTCCACTATTTTTATCCTACAGTGTAGACAGAAAATGTGATAAAAACAGCAAAAAGATTAGCTCTCATCTAACTCGGATTCTACGCCAGTACGCAATGAAGGCAGCGAAGAATCAGAGGCTTCTATGTCCAGTACATCGCTTACCATTTGAAGCGCAGCTCTTACACTTTTGAGTCGAACCTCGTCTCTAGTGCCGCCGAAAGTAAATCTATGTTCTAGCTCTTTGGAAGCTGTCACGACAGCTATATGTACAAGTCCAACCGGCTTTTTTTCTGTCCCTCCTTCTGGCCCTGCAATACCAGTTATTCCAACACCCACTGTAGTATCAAACCTCTGCCTTGCCCCTTTAGCCATAGCTAATGCAACTTGCTCGCTCACCGCGCCGTATCTTGATAAATCATCCGGGCTAACTTCCAGATGCAAAATTTTTGCATCATTTGAATACGAGATAACTCCACCCATGAAATACTTGGAAGACCCCGGTATAGAGGTCAACGCAGCACCTAAAAGTCCACCAGTACAGCTTTCTGCTACCGAAATTGTGCCTCCTATTGCATCAAGTTTTTGGTATAGCATCTTAATTAGTCGCCGCGTTTTGAGATCCACTATAGATAACCCCTCCATATCTTCCACTTTGCTTGCTCCGAGTACGTCCCAGAACCTAAACACATAATCAATCCCAGAATAAATAGTAAACGCTGCCGCTGCATAAACAGCAATAAGAGCAGCAAGTTTTAATTGCGAAAACTGGCCTGATAACATTAACAAAAGTACAGCTCCTACCTGCGTTATAGTCTTGGTTTTGCCAAATGGAGTAGCCGATATCACTTTACCTCTAGTTGCTGCGATACTGCGCATGAGCGTAATAGCAAACTCGCGGCCCATTATTATCACAACAATATAGCTGGGTAACAGCTGTACCTGCACCAAGGCCATTAAGACAGACAAAATAAAAAGCTTGTCAGCTAGAGGATCGAGAAACTTTCCAAGGTCAGATACAATCCCTCTGCGCCGCGCAATAGTGCCGTCTAACACATCTGTTAGAGAGAAAAATAAAAACAGCGCCGCCGAAACATAATAATGACCGGGGAAGTTGTAAAGCACGGTAAACATTATGGGAGGGATAGCAAGCAGCCTACTTAGTGTAATTTTATTTGCAAGGTTCATGTACTTGATCCTGCCGTAAATGTACGAGTAACAACCTGCGAATCAACACCCATAGGCCCAAGGCTTTTACCGTTCAAGGTCAAGTAGGTATTGCCTGCCTTACCTGTGATAACCTCGATAGTCTTATCAGCATTGAAGCTCAACGTCGTACCCGCCTGATAGTTGGCTTCAGCCACAATTTTGCCATCGGCAATTACTTCGATCCAAGTGTACCCAATAAGATGAATCTGCAGTTCTAATGGATAAGCAGGCGGTGGAGGGGTTGGAGCTGGCGTAGGTGCTGGCGGTTTAGTATAAGACTTTGACGTGTTTGTGTGATGTACCACCTTAGACACCGGCTTATGATAGACCGCAAAATCATGTATCTGCACGGCAATATAGCCTACCAGCAGGGCAAACGCAAGAAATCCAGCAATCGCCGCTAGCAATCCTGATGTAAAAGCAAAAGGACGCTTAACTGGGCGTACTGCGGGCTGTGTAATCTTGCTTACTATACTTTTACCTGCTACATCATTGTACTTCTGGACAAGCTCATCATCATTTAAGCCAAGGTATCTGGCATATTGTCTTAGATAACCACGCACATAAACCGGTGCTGGAATTTTTTCAAAGTTTTCCTGCTCTAACGCTTTAAGGTATTCCCGTTTTATTTTGGTTGCAGTCTCAACATCCTCCAGAGAAAGGTTCTTATCTTCACGTGCTTTCTTTAGGATTTCACCAATTGTGCCTGGCATAATGGGCAATGCATCACCTCTTCACTTTCGCCACGAGCCCTATTCTTCTAGTCCCAGTCGTTGCAGTAATATATCTACATCTGAAAGTCCCATAAGGACTTCCCTTGCACGTGAGCCCTGATAAGGGCCTATAACACGGTACTCCGCAAGTTGGTCAATAAGTCTGCCCGCACGACTGTAACCGATATTGAACTTCCTTTGCAGTAAGGAAACGGATGCAACACCTTCAGCAGCTACCAGCCGTGCTGCCCTTCCAAAAAGCGGATCCAGCTTTCTTTCATATTGTTGTACATTCAGATTAAGCTGCAACGTGTCATCGAGTACACTTTCTTCATATATAGGTCCACCTTGCTCTTTCCAAAACTTTACCAGCGCATTTATCTCATGGTCTGAGATGTAAGCGCCTTGAATTCTTATCGGTTTTCCTGCATCCACCGGCAGATATAACATATCACCTCTGCCCAAAAGCTTTTCTGCTCCACCGGTATCTAGGATCACTCTTGAATCAACCTGACTGCTCACTGCAAACGCTATTCTTGATGGAATGTTCGCTTTGATCAGCCCAGTTATTATGTCAGTGGATGGACGTTGCGTTGCGACAACAAGATGCATACCAACAGCTCTTGCCAACTGAGCGATTCGGCAAATCAGCTCTTCAATATCACCAGCAGCTATGATCATCAGATCGGCTAGCTCGTCTATCACAATACATATGTAAGGCATCGGCTCAAAGCCATCTTGCCGTGCTGCTGCGTTATATGCCTGTATGTTTCTGACTCCCTTTTCTGCAAATATCTTGTACCTTCGCTCCAGCTCAACGGTTGCCCATTTAAGTGCGCCTACAGCTTTCTCGGGTTCAACAATAACAGGAACAAGAAGATGAGGAATTCCGTTCAGGGAAGAAAGCTCAACCCGTTTGGGATCGATTAAAAGCATGCGCAGTTCGGAAGGAGTAGCCTGTAGAAGCAGACTTGCTATCATGACGTTAAGGCATACACTCTTACCGGACCCTGTAGCACCAGCTATCAATAAGTGCGGCATTCTGGTTAAGTCCGTAACTACAGGATGCCCAGCCACATCATTACCAAGAGCAATAAGAAGTTTGTCTGGTCCTGGTACAAAATGGGGTGACTGAAGTATTTCCTTAAGAGATACAATACTCGCGGTTTTGTTGGGTACCTCTATTCCCACAGCTGACTTGCCAGGAATTGGTGCTTCGATGCGGATTGGAGCAGCAGCAAGAGCCAACGCCAAATCGTTACTAAGCGCAGTTATGCGCTTAACTGGCACACCAGTCGCTGGCTGTACTTCATACTGGGTAACTGTAGGTCCCGGATTAACACCAATAACCTTGGCTTGCACACCAAAACTTTGCAATGTTCGCTCAATTATTCCTGCGTTTTTTTTGATTTCGTCTTGCAGCCGCTCTCGCCTGACTTTCACCGAATCTAGTAGGCTAAGTGGAGGCAAAATCCAATCATGATGGTTGCCGTGTATACCTTCCCTAGTCGTTACCTCAGACGACTCTGCTGACTTTTCGTCGGCGACGGGAATTGGTATTTCCATATGTTCAATAAGATCAGAAGATGCAACCTCATTTGAATTTTCAGCAGAAGAGTTATCTCCGACGGACTTTTTGGTACGGTCTTGATTCTTGGAGACTGTCCCAACATCTTGCTCAGCCAATGACTTGACTGCCTCACCTAGCACATTTCTGCCTTTGATCACGTCATAAAATTCTGAAAATATAGCAGAAACTGGAAATGGAGCAACCACCATGGCAAACCCAAGACCCGTGATCCCAACAACTACTGTTGCAATTATTCCAAGGTTTGGCTCAAGCGTTGCAGTCAGTGTATTCCCAACTGATCCACCTAATCCATACATCCCCGTCCCAGCTGACAACAGTAAGGATGATGAAAGCAATCCACACAAACAAGCTATGATGGCTCTGACAGATTCTTTAATTTCTATCCTAAAGATGTAAAATGCAATGAATCCCAGAAGGAACGGCAATAGCCATTTTGCGATACCAAACGTGGGATCCATCCAACTTGATATGCGTAAAAGTAGCTCTCCCTTGCCAATAGGAAGCAACGATAAAAGCATTAGCACCGAAACACCATAAAGAAGGACTGCTGCACCTTTTATTAACGGCTCGGACATAAAAGCCGTAGCCAAGAGTGTCACCCACTTGCTACCCTTGTTGGCTTTTCGCGAACTTATTTGCTTCGACCTTGTTTTTTTTAAAGTCTTACCACGCGACAAACGTAGTACACCTCACCATATATAATCAATCCAATTAAATATTAGGTTATTAAAAAGTAACAACAAGTGCACAGTAGCAAATGTCACATGGCAATGTACGAAACTTAAAAGATAGTTCAGAATACTAACAAGAGGCTAGTTAGTCGAATTTTTTGACAACACCTTTTGCTGAATACACTCAATCAATTCGTCATCAGAAGGCTCTATAAGGCAGCTTCCATCAGGGAACACTATGGTTGGAACAGACTTGTATCCATTTGCTACCTTTTGAACAAACTGAGTTGCTTCCACGTTATGCGTTATATCTATCCAATCATAATCCACCGACAAAGCATCAAGTATACGCTTGGCCCTTGCACAATCTCTACACCAAGTGGTACCGTAAACGGTGATCTTATGATTCATAGTATTTAATATATAGTTTACCCATAAGACCTACACAAGTAACCTAGCCTATATACCGAAGCGCCTCAACCGGATCTAATCTGGAAGCCTTATATGCAGGGTACCAGCCAAATATTAAACCTACAAGTGTACTTACAATGACCGCAGCGAAGATCGAACCCGGGCTTGGTACGGCAGGAAATGCCGTAAACCTATGAATACCAAATGTGGCTAATAGACCTATGGCAATACCTATAAGCCCACCTGTAATACTTATTATCAGCGCTTCAATTATAAATTGAAGTGCTATGTCTTCACGGCTTGCACCCAACGCCCGCCGTACGCCAATTTCTCTGGTTCTTTCCGTGACGGAAACCAACATTATGTTCATTATTCCTATACCACCAACAATCAATGCAATTGCCGCCGTACCAGCAAGAAAGTTGGTAAAAATACTTTCGGTAGAAGATAATGCAGAAAGAAGCTGATTTTCAGATGTGACAGCTACGGAAGATGCGCCGAATCTGGCTGTGTACCAATTGGTTAGTATATTGGCCGCAAGTATTGACTGCGACTCGGTTTTAGTGCTTAGTAAAATTCCTGATAAAACATCCGTGCCCAGCTGAAGCTGCGCATCATTGAGAGGGATAATAATCTGATCATCCTGAGCAGCTCCTAACCCTTGGCCTATGGGCTGTAGAACTCCTATAACCCTATAAGACTGCCCAGACAAACCAATAGTCTGCCCTACAATGGGACCACTTGTATTAAGAAACTGAGTCGCAACATTTGCTCCAAGCACAGCAACATGCTGCTCTTGTTCCATATCAACTGAATTAAAGAATGAACCTTGTGCTAACTTTAAGTTACGCACCTTCATATATAACGGGGTTGTGCCAAGAATGCTAACTCTGTTAGTTTGACTATTGTAACTTAGCAAAGCACTACCCACCACCTCTGGCACAATCCGTGCCTTAAAAGGAAGCACTTTTTGAATGTATGAAACCTCTTGGTCGGTTAACGTTACAGTGGGCGCAGGACTTACAGCTACTATATTTGTTCCGAGGCTCTCTATATTAGATGTGACGCCCGCTTCTGCTCCGTTTCCTATACCGATGAGTACTATAACCGCGGCCACACCGATAATTATCCCGGTTGCTGTAAGAAATGACCTGAACCTACTTTTTTGTAAGCCTAAAAGGGCCACATAAAAGCAGTCTGACCATTTCATCGTTCTAAGACCTCTACAATGTGCCCATCAGCAAGTCGCACCTGCACTCGACACATTGCAGCGATACCAGGATCGTGAGTAACTATGATTACTGTCTTACCTTGCTGGTTAATTTGCAGTAGCATTTCCAGCACCATGCTGGCACTTTTGGTATCAAGGTTCCCAGTAGGTTCGTCAGCTAAAACTATAAATGGTTCAGTTATTAGAGCTCTAGCAATTGCAACTCTCTGCTGCTCACCGCCAGAGAGCTCTGACGGCCTACTGTGTGCCAGCCTCTCCATATTAAGAGCTCTGAGTAAGTTAAGTGCTTGATGTCTGCGCTGTCTCAAAGGAATCCCTCGATAAATTAACGGCAGCGCTATGTTTTCTAATGCATTAATCGTAGGTACAAGATGAAATGCTTGAAATACGAATCCAAAGGTTCTGTTTCTAACTGCTGACCAACGTACGTCATCGAACTTTGTTGTATCCTGCCCTCCTAGCCAGTAGGTACCTTGACTTTGTCGATCCAAGCCTCCGATTATATTGAGTAACGTAGTTTTACCGGAACCTGACTGCCCAACTATACTCACAAGGTCTCCTCTCCTGATCTTTAAACTTACTTCGTCCAGGGCACGGAAACCACCTTTTCCAAACTTGTACTCCTTTACTATCTTTTCTAGAACTATAAGTTCATTTTCACGCCAGTTAAGGTTTTGAGTGGCTCCCTGATCTACCATTTGTGCCTCTTAAAAATCCGCGTCCGCCGAAGTTAAATAACCGGGCACGATTTTGCGTAGTTACTGCAGACGGCTTACTCGTCGCTAACAGTATTTGATCGCCTGGCACCAGTGCAAAAGAGCTTACGGCGGCAAATAATGTGTTCTCACCCAGTACCTTTACAGCAACAGGTTCATTCGAACTTCCTTTGCCTTTCTTGTATACAATATGCCCATTATCATGTAACGCTGCCAGTGGAACTAGTAACGCGTCATTTATCGTATTTGTAACTATACTCACATTAGCGCTCATACCGTTTGCAAGGCCGGATGGGTTCTCAATTGAAACCGTAACAGGAAAAGTTGAAGCACCGTTCGAATACGTACCCACTGCACTAACCTGGATAACCTTTCCTGAGTACGTACGGTTAGGATATGTCGATACCGTTATGGTTGCAGTCTGCCCAACATGTATACCATCGAGATCTGCTTGATCTACAGGTACAGTTACAGTATAAGAGTTTCCAGCAAGAGTTAATATCTGCGAATTGCTGTTTACTTGCTGCCCGTTGACCACATCGACAGCTGTTACTACACCCGCAAAAGGTGCCTTTATAGATAAATTGTTAATCTCACTCTGCAACTCATTAACAGTCTGCTGATCAGCATTTACAACAAACTGTTGTTGAGCAATCAGCTGTGGTAATTGTTGCACGTTAATTTCAGCCTGGCTAAGATTGGATTGATCTCTTGCCACTGATGCCTGGGCTAAAGCAAGTTGAGACTCAAGCTGAGTACTTTGCATCTGTATTATGAGCTGACCTTGGCTAACTGTCTGACCATTGCTAACGTAAATATCTTGAACGGAACCTGGATAAGGAGCTATCACTTGCCGGGTAGGCCCCGAAGATGGGGTAATTTCCGCAAGTATTGTCCCCCCCTGCACATACTGGCCCTGCTGTGCCTCTATAGTTACCTGTCCCCCTATTGGAGCATCTATAGCAAGTTCAGAAATTTCATTTTCTATATTGGTAACATTCTGTTCGTCTGATTGTACCTGTGCGCTATCAGCATTAACTTCAGCTTGCAAGACATTACGGTACGCAGGCGATTCATATTCATTTAACAAGGATGTATCCTTTGATAGCTGAGCCTGTGCGTTTAAAAACGAAGTTTGCAGCTGCGGACTAGAAAGCTGGACTAGTAACTGGCCTTGTTGAACCGTCTGCCCAACTTGCACATAAATACCAGCCACACTACTAGCTGCCGGTGCAGTAAATGTCTGCGAGCTGGATGAAACTACTTCACCTGTAAGTTGAACTGCCTCAACAAGATTGCCTCGCGTTACATGTGCATATACGGATATGACCCCGGGTGAGTTATTGGCAATCCTATACCCAGCATAGGCTATTACGCCAAGGACTATTAGTATGCCCGCTACAAATATATAAACCCTGTTTATACGCATAACTATGCATATATTAATTGATAGCAGAGGACGTATTGGAGGCTTTCGTTAATACGCACCATAAAGGCTATTAAGATATTACTAAGATTGCTAAGGAAGTTATTGCAGCATATTCCACGGCTAATACTTATCTCCGTTATAGGTAATGCTAGTTAGTATAATCGGGTCTTCTCCAATTATCTTCCGCAATTTCTTATGGACAAATGATGTTACGTATGCTTCCATAGCTTTTTTATTTGCACTGTTTTTACCATCCAACACGTTCAAAGCCTGCTCTATTTCATCCGCAAGTTCTTGCTTCAGCTTTGTTCGATCATTGAAGCCCACACCAACAAACGAAATGCTAGGTCCGGTCAGCAATCTACCTGTTTGCTCATCAATATACAACGCCACACTCAGCACGCCATTTGATGAAAGTAACTTCCGCTCTTGGATCGTCGCCTCCGAGATTTCCTGCCTATTTTGCATATATATGAATTGTGGCTTAAATAGTTCTCTGGCTTCTAAACCAAAAGAGTCTACCTCGACGAGTGTTCCGTTTTCGACCACCTTTGCATCAAGCACACCCAAGGATCTGGCTAATTCGGCATGGTGGTAAAGCTGCCTATATTCTCCATGAATGGGAACAAAATACCTAGGCTGTAGCGTACGTATAACTTCAGCCAGCTCCTGCCTAAATGCATGACCCGAAACATGCACCTTATTCCTCTCAGAATAGTAAACATCTATCTTTTGTCTATAGAAATTGTCAATAATATTTCGCACTAACCCTTCGTTGCCTGGCACCGGATTAGCAGAAATTATTACGCGGTCCCTCTCCTCAAGCTTAAGCTGTTTATGCGAACCAAAGGCTAGCCGCGAAAGGGCAGAAAGAGGCTCACCCTGAGTGCCAGACGCTAGAATGATTATCTTGTTCGCAGGCAACTCATTTGCACGCTCGACTGAAACCATATGGTCCATTCTCGTATCCAAGTATCCAAGAGCTCGGGCAATCTCTACGCTTTCCCGCATGCTTCTTCCCGAAACACATATGCTGCGCCCGTATTTTCTGGCAAGCTCTATTACCAACGATATCCTAGAAATATTTGATGAAAATGTTGTAACTACAACCCGACCAGGTGCTCCAGCTATGATTTCTTCAATTGTACTGGCAACTTCCTTTTCTGATCCGGAAAACCCGTCACGCTCGCTATTTGTACTTTCACTTAGAAGCAGTAGTACCCCTTGTCTACCTATCTTAGAAAGTACCCCCATATCCGTGTGCCCATTTGGGCTGCGCTCTGAGTCAATTCTAAAATCCCCCGTATAAAACACTTTGCCTGCTGGTGTGTCAATCGAAAGTGCAAATGCTCCTGGAATAGAGTGAGCCACTTCTACAAATTCGACATTGAATGGACCAACATTGACCACATGCCCAGGCTTTACGTCTTTAATATCGTAACGCGATGGTGAGAGCCCAAAGTCCCGTAGTCTGGCTTTAAGGAAAGCTGAAGTTAACCGGCTTGCGTAAATCGGCAGCTTTATACGTTCCAACAAGTAAGGAACAGCCCCAATATGATCTTCATGACCATGCGTCAACAACAAAGCACGTAAATGCAACTTTTGACTCAACACTTTCCTTACATCCGGCACAATCAGCTCAACACCAAATTGCTCCTGCCTTGGGAACATAAGCCCAAAGTCTATAAGCAGACCCTCATCGCTGTATGCGAGTATGGATGCGTTACACCCAATCTCGCCTAGTCCACCAACCGGAATAAACCTAAGCGTACTCATTTGTCAAAAAAGTTCAAGTTGGCCCAGGTTTTCACCTTCTGAATCTCGAAGTCCTTCTCGCTCTACATCATTCAGGTCTTGGGTACCAGGCAGTAACGAGCCTATGATACCTCTTAAATTATTGAAGTCTTCTTTCAGCTCTTCGAATACTTCAGCGTTTCTTAGAGCTGCTGCAGGATGATATGTAGGGAAAATAACCAGACCCTGCTTTCTGAAAACTCGTCCGTGCACCGCTTTTATACCTGAACTACCAGGTATAAGCCGCGCTAGTGCGTGTCTTCCAAGCACAATAATCAACTTAGGTGAAACAAGCCGTATTTGCTCATCCAGATAGGGGGCACACGCACTTATTTCATCTGGCTCAGGGTCACGATTTTGAGGCGGTCTACATTTGACAACATTAGTAATAAAAACTTCAGATCTCTTTAATCCCGCCGACTCCAGCAATGAAGTTAAGAGCTTGCCCGCATTGCCTACAAATGGTAACCCTTGCTGATCTTCAAAAAACCCTGGAGCCTCGCCTACAACCATTACTCCAGCCGGACATGGGCCTACCCCTGGCACAGCATGTGTTCTTCCCTCATGTAGCCTACATAGTGTGCAGCCCATGATTTTAGCGTGGAGCTGACCAAGTGCCTCGCCAGCGCCACTCCACTGCTTATCAAGCATATGCCTTGGTTGCGTCCAAAACAGATTGGTGCTTAGAAACCAGCTCACTCAACACTTGTCGTTGTGAATCATTTGCCTCACAAAGCGGCGGCCGGCAAGGCCCAGCTGGCAGGCCAAGCATATTCATCACAGCTTTCAGAGGTATTGGTGACGTTATAATAAACAGCCCCTTGAAAATAGGTAATAGCTGCCTGTGCATCTGAGCAGCCATGCTAACATTGCCTGCCAAATAATACTCGATCATCTGTTTCATTGCACGTCCACATATATGTGATGCCACACTAACCACCCCATATCCACCGATACTCATTACTGGTAAGGTAAGAGAGTCGTCCCCACTCCAGAGTCTAAATTCTGGTGGAGCACTTTCTATAATCCTTGCCATTTGATCTAGGTCTCCTGAAGCTTCCTTTATCCCACAGAACCTTCCACTTTCTGCAAGCCGTAATACTGTATCACTAGAAATATTTACCGCCGTACGGCTAGGCACGTTATAAATCATCACAGGTAGACTAGTAGCTTCTGCGATACTCATGAAATGGTTGTAAAGCCCTTCTTGTGGAGGCTTGTTGTAATAGGGAGTGACAGCCATTACAGCGTCTACCCCTAGTGGCTCAACCAGCCTGGTCATCTTTACGCTTTCTGAGGTCGAATTTGTACCAACACCAGCAACAACTACGTGGTCAGGGATTGCTTCTCGAACTACTCTTGTTAGCTCTAGTTTTTCATCGGCACTGAGAGCAGGAGACTCTCCTGTGGTGCCACACACTACAACACCATCCGATCCATTCTCAACAAGAAACCGAGCAAGTCGTTTCGCTCCTTCATAATCGATTGAGTAGTCTTTTAACATTGGCGATATAATAGCTGTTATTATCCTGGCTTCAGAGACTTTACGTGTCGCCATCTGTCTCACCTTCCCTATACGGCAACTTTAGCTTGTTCTCCCAAAAGTACAAGCTCTGAAATTTGAATGGCATTCAAAGCAGCGCCTTTCCTAAGGTTATCTGATACAATCCACAAAGCCACCCCATTTTCGCAAGACAAGTCTTGCCTGACTCTACCCACCAACACATCATCCTTATCAGCAACATCAAGAGGGGTTGGAAATTCATCCTCATCCTCATAAACTTGGATGCCTGGAGCCGTGGAAAGTGCATTGTAAACAAAACTCACGTCCAGCGGCGACATAAGCTCGACCCACACCGACTCTGCATGACCAACAATGACCGGGACACGCACAGTAGTTGCAGATATTCTCAAGTCAGGTCGATGTAAAATCTTCCTGCTTTCATTTATTATTTTCCACTCTTCCTCATTGTACCCCGCAGGCCCTTTTTTCCACCCTCCGGGCACCACGTTCATTGCCAATTGCTTAGGATATACAGAATGCGCCGGTGGCTTGCCTGAAGCGATGCTGACAATCTGCTCGTTCAGCTCCTCAACAAGCGCTTTGCCAAAGCCACTAGCTGCCTGATAAGTGTCTACCAAGACCCTTTTGACCCCAGCTAATTGATCTAGGTGTTTTAGAACCATAACCAGTGGCACAGTACAACAATTGGGATTCGATATTATGCCTTTGTGCCACTTAATATCCTCAGGATTTACTTCAGGCACTACAAGAGGAACATCTGGCTCCATGCGAAATGCAGAGCTATTATCAACCACAATAGCACCTAAGCTTACAGCTATAGGTGCCCAAGTTCTAGCTACTGCATTTCCCCCAGCAAATAAAACAAGTTCAGCTCCTTTAAAGATTTCCTTTGAAGGTGTAACAACTCTTATCTTATCTCCGGCAAACTCGACTAAAGATCCTTCAGAATTTTCAGATGCAATCGGCACAAGTTCCCTTATAGGAAACTTTCTTTCTTCGAGCACCTTAAGCATTGTTTTTCCGACAACTCCAGTCGCACCAACTACACAAACCCTAAAGCCTTGCATTAATAATCACCCCCCACAAACATCAATGCAAGCCTAATACCTCCCCAAGGCTGCGGTAAAACCTCTTAGTTTCTAGGACAGCGCGTATACTCACAAATACACCCGGGACATAACACTCCCTGCTTACCGTTCTATGAACTATCTCTAGAGTTTCCCCAGGCGCACCGAATTTCACTACCTGCTCTGCCATTACACCAGGAATCCTAAGGCTATGGATACCCACTCCGCCAATATCACCTCCAAATACGTTGTCAACTTTTATGTCAGACGACGTATGCCGTTTGATTCCTTTTGCATTGGCTAGAATAATGCTAGCAGTAGCAACGGCAGTTCCAGACGGGGCATCTTTCTTTCGCTCATGATGAGCTTCTATTATCTCAGCAGCTTCCATATAGCGTGCACATATTCCAGCAATATGCATCATTAAAACAGCACCAAGTGCGAAATTTGCCGCTACTATACCGCCAACCCCATTTTCTGCACAAACATTTTGTATTTGGTCAATTTGATCAACGCCAAGTCCAGTAGTGCCAATTACAGGCGCCACGCCATATTGTGCCGCTGTGATCCCGTTCTGAAAAGCAGCTGATGCCGTCGTGAAATCCACCAGCACGTTGGGGCTATGCTGATTTAAAAACCTTGATAAATCATCACCAGACCCTATGCCACCAACGTACTCGAACTCGTCGCTCTGCACTAAAGCCCTGGCTACAACACTCCCGGTCTTCCCCTTGTAGCCAGCTACACAAACTTTCGGCTTTATCATTTACTTCCTGGTCTTCGTCTCCTGTCTCTTTGATTGTCCCTACCATAAGGCTGTGGCCTTCGGAAAGCCTTTGCATCTTTGTCATTCGACCTTGCAAGCGGTTGATAAGGCTTTACAGATTGTGCCAGCGCAGCTGCTTTAGCATTTTCATCTATAGTTTCGGTAATTTCCATTCCTGCTTCTTCCATTTCTTTTAGGGCCAGTTTTCGGGACAAGCTTATCCTCCCCAGATCATCAATTCCTATTACCTTAACCAAAATTTCGTCTCCTGTGTTGACAACTTCTTCAACCCTGTTGACTCTGCCCTCAGTTAGCTGTGATATATGAACTAGCCCCACCTGGCCAGGCAAAACTTCGCAAAATGCCCCATATTCAGTCACCCTTATAACTTTAGCCCTGTAAATCTTACCTACCTCTACATCCTCGGTAACATATCTTATCTTTTCAACAGCCTTTTCCAGCGCCTTTAAATCACTTGAGAACACAAGCACCGTGCCGTCATCCTCTATGTCTATTTCGACGCCAGTCTCGGCAATTATTTTATGAATAGTTTTACCCGCTGGACCAATAAGGTCCTTTATCCTCTCTGGGTTGATTTTTACTGTTTGGTATCGCGGAGCATACGGACTTAGAGTCTTCCTTGGTTCAGGCAAAACCTCTTTCATTTTCTCAAGGACATATAACCTTGCCGATCTAGCTTTTTGGAGCGCATCTGCCATGATTTCATAGGTAAGCCCCTTAATCTTTATGTCCATCTGGACTGCGGTCACGCCAGATTCCGTCCCAGCTACTTTGAAATCCATGTCACCTAAGGCATCTTCTATTCCCTGTATATCTGTTAGAACGGCATACCTATTCGCGTCAGTTATCAGACCCATAGCTATGCCGGCTACCGCAGCTTTTGTTGGCACACCAGCATCCATCAATGCTAGGCTACTACCACAAACAGATGCCATTGAAGTAGAGCCATTGGAAGAAAGTATCTCAGAAACTACCCTTATCGCATACGGAAATTCTGAAGGAGGTGGTACCACAGGCACCAAGGCTCTTTCTGCTAATGCCCCGTGGCCAATTTCCCTTCTGCCTGGGCCTCTGTTGGGCTTTGCTTCACCAACCGAATACGGAGGAAAATTGTAATGATGCATGTAGCGCTTGAATTCTTCCGGACCAATTCCATCAAGCTTCTGCATGTCTTCGGAAGAGCCAAGAGTCACTATGGACAACGCCTGGGTATGACCTCTGGTAAACAAGGCTGATCCATGGGTCCTTGGCAAAATCCCCACTTTAATATCGATGTCTCTTATCTGATCAAAACCTCTACCATCTGGACGTTTACCTTCTTCCAAAATTCCTTTTCGGACTCGCTGCTTCAAAATACTCTCAAATGCCGCAGATATCCTCAGACCGTCATCGGGATACTTCTCCGACAAAGCTTCAATTATCTCGTTTTTAAGCTCTGCAGTACGTCGTTCACGCTCTGGCTTATCTTCGACATAAACAGCCCAATCGAGCTTGGGCTGCGCCAGTTCTACCACGGCATCATATAGCTCATCCGGTATTGAAAATGGCACAAATTCACGCTTAGGCTTGCCAGCTAGCTTCCTAAGCTCGTTTTGCAGCTCAATTATGGGCTTTATGTATTCGTGGCCTAAACGTATAGCCTCCAGTATTTGCTCTTCTGGTATCTCAAAGGCGCCTGCTTCCACCATATTAACTGAATCTATTGTTCCTGCAACCGCAAGATCCAACAGACTATCACCCATTCTTCCCATCGGCGGATTGATAACAAGTCCTTCTTCGGGAAAGTAACCTACGCGAACAGCTCCTACCGGCTCATTAAAGGGTATGTCAGAAATTGTCAGTGCAGCAGAGGCTCCTATGATCGACAAAATTGTGGGATCATTTTCTGGATCAACCGACAATACAGTTGTTACTACCTGCACTTCATTTCTGAAACCCTCTGGGAAAAGCGGCCTAAGCGGACGATCGGTAAGTCGGCTTGCCAAAATAGCAGCCTCACTTGGCTTGCCTTCTCTACGTATAAAGCCGCCCGGTATCTTACCAACAGCATACAACTTCTCCTCATAGTCCACAGTGAGCGGCAAGAACTCGGCATCTTCCTTCGCTTCGTCTGCACACACTGCAGTGCAAAGCACCATAGTATCGCCCATCCTGGCAATAACAGCACCATTTGCTTGACCTGCAAAGTATCCGGTTTCAAGGCTAAGCATTCGACCAGCAATTTCTTTTTCAACTTTATGCATTATGAGCTATCGCCTCCCTGCAAAATATAAATTGGAGATATAGAACGTCAGATTATGATTTAAATTAGTCATAGCCAATGGCATAGGTACGCAAATATCGAATGACTCATTGGGCTTTTTACACAAAGCATATGTTTTCCACCAAGCTAAGGCCGCAATTTTAGCGGCGAAGTCCTAGGCGCGAGACTATTTCACGATAGGCGGCATTATCATGCTTTTCTAGATATCGCAAAAGCCTGCGCCTTCTACCTACAAGTATAAGTAGCCCTCTTCTTGAATTCGTATCATGAGGATGTACTTTAAAGTGCTCTGTTAGACGTCTTATTCGCTCAGTTAGCAGAGCAATCTGAACTTGCGCAGAACCTGTATCCGTTGGGTGCTTCTGAAATTCTTCCATTAATTTATCCTTGTTTTCAAACTTTACTGTTCCCATCTCTTTTCTCTATATAAACCAACCAATTAATTCCAAAAACTAGCTTGATCTGTCCACAATTGTACACAATCCTATATTCGTCGCGTTGTCCTGCAAAAAAGCATCAGCCATATCTAGTATATTAAGGATATGTTCATCAGAAAGGTAATAGTAGGTCAGCTTGCCCTCTTTACGCTGACCAACTAGGCCACACCACCGAAGACACGCAAGATGACTAGATAGCCTTGGCTGTAATACACCTAGGATTTCAGCCATTTCACTAACCGTATGTTCATGTTCCCTTAACAGATAAAGAACTTTAAGGCGAGTTGGATCACCAAGCACCCTAAAGAACTTCGCCATTATGCCTGCTTCGCCGCTTCGCGGAGGTGAAAGAGGATACGTAACCTTCTTTGCCTCAGTACTCATCGCACACTTTTTTATCATGTCCTATAATCCTATGAATCAAGTATAGCTCTAGTTTGGTCCACATCTTTCTTAATTTGGTCAATAAGCTCTTCAACGCTGTTATACTTTTCTTCATCTCGGAGCCTCTTGACAAATTCTAGGGTTACCTTCTCATTGTAAAGGTCACCATCGAAATCAAGTATATACGCCTCTACAGTCAGCCTGTTTGCTCCAAAGGTTGGCCGATAACCCACATTTACCGCAGACATATATTTGCGTTGGCGCAAATATGCCCAGCATGCATAAACCCCGCGTCCCGGAATAAGCTTGTTGGGAGTAATTACTAAATTTATCGTCGGGAATCCTATCTTCCTACCAACTCCACTACCATGCTCTACATGGCTGGTTAAAGTATAGTTCCTTCCAAGGAGCTTAGCGGCTGCTTCAACCTCCCCAAGCCTTAGCAAATGGCGTATTTGCGATGAATGTAGTCTTTGACCATCTACAGTTTTATCCTCAACAATAGTAACCTCAAATCCGAATTCTAGTCCATATTCTTTCAGCCGTTGAGGATTGCCAGCCCTATCCTTACCAAACGTATGGTCAGCTCCTACCACTATGTGCTTAATATTTATATGCTCACACAAATTAGCTATGAAATCTCTGGCAGGCATGGCTGCTATGCGCTTATTGAACTCAATTATTATTGCAATTTCTGCCCCTGCAGATTCCATAAACTCCAATCTTTCATCAAGTGTGGTAAGCGCCTGTGGACAATTATCAGGCTCTATTATGCATTTGGGATGCGGCTCATACGTTATAAATACCGGAACGTAGCTGTTATCTTTGGCTATATTCATAAGCGTGTTCCATACGTGCATGTGTCCTAAATGAAGACCATCATAGCTACCCATAGTAACGCAACAGGCGTCGGCAATCTTATCTTCTGGCAGACCAAAGTACACTTTCATGGCACCAATAACTTGTCGGGATAGAACGTGCCCTCAGAATCTACCTTGCCAATACAAACCAACTCACCTAAAGGGTTAATAGCGGCAACTCTGGCACTCTTTGGAAAATCAACCTTAACCTTCCTGCCATGAGTCACTACTGAAATCTGCATTTGGCTGAGTTGAAGCTTGGGCATACCTTCCACTAGGACACTTGGTGGCAGTAGGTACATTTTTATATCTTTTATGCTATTTAACGACCTTGGATCTACGCTTTTATCTACGGTAAGTTGCCCATAAGCAACCCTTACAAGCTCAGCTAGATATCCGCCAACGCCAAGCATATTGCCCAAATCTCTGGCAATACTCCTCATGTATGCGCCTGATGCACATTCGACTTCAATCTCCGCATATGCTGGCCAGCCGGCCTGAAATGATAAAAGACGCGCAGCAAATATTTTGACTTTACGCGGCCTGAGCTGAACATCAACGCCCTTACGTGCGAGTTCATAAGCTTTTGTGCCGCCAATTCTGACAGCCGAAAACTTAGGAGGTATTTGCTCAATCTCACCTTCGAACATTTTAAGTGCCGCATTAACCTGTTCTTCTGTCAAGCCGTTTGAATCTTTTCCGGGTAACAAAGTGCCATCGCTATCATCGGTATCAGAAACGTACCCAAAGCAAACTTTGCCCCGGTAACGTTTTTTCAATTGGTAGGCAAATTCTATTAATTTAGTTGCCTTACCAATGGCAACTGGAAGCACGCCCACGGCCGCTGGATCGAGAGTGCCGGCATGCCCCAACTTGCTGCCACCAATAATAGACTTTAGATGTCTTATTACGTCGTATGAAGTCCAACCTTTGGGTTTATTTACATTTAGTACACCATTCAACATTTAATTAGACCCACCTACAACATTTAGCACGTGTGATACCACCTGCATACATGCATGGTCAATAGGTGCTTGAATTTCGCAACCAGCCGCATTCACGTGTCCACCACCGCCAAACTTCTCTGCAATAACGCTTACGTCTATGTTTCCTTTCGATCGAAATGAAACCTTTGTGAGGTTAGGTCCAATTTCCTTAAAAACAAGCGCTACTTTCACGCCTTTTATCGACTGCATGGCCTCGGTTATCTCTTCTGACTCGGACATGGCTGCATTAGCAACCTCAAGCATTTGTTGAGTTATACAAGTCCATGCCACCTTCCCTTCACATTCATATCTAATGTCATTGAGGGCAAGGGCTAGCAGTTTTACAGTAGTTGGCGGCATTGATTTGTATACCTGTTCAGCAACTCCTACAACGTCTGCGCCGTACTTAGCTAGCCTAGCCGCAGCTTCCAATACCTGTGCATTAGTATTGCTATGCCGAAAGCTACCCGTATCAGTGTAAGCAGCGGCGTACAAATTTGTTGCTATGGATGGTGTAATTTCATAACCTAGAAGCTCAAGAAAGTCAAGAACAATCTCTGCAGTCGCTGCACGCCACGGCTCAACTAGGTTTATATCTCCAAACATAGTGTTGGAATGATGATGGTCAACATTTATTACTATCGACGCGCTATCGACATAAACACTCTCTTTGCCAACTCTATCTACGTTGGCAGAATCAAAAAAGAACAGAGCGTAACCGGTCGGTACAGCAACACCGTTATTGTTAATGACATGCCAGTTGGGCAAAAACTCATATACCTTGGGTAACGGCTCAGGCATAACTATAGCTGCCTTTTTGTTTTTCTGGTTAAGAGCTTCCCAAAATGCTAGACTACATCCAAGGGTATCACCATCAGGATCTTTATGGCCAAGGATTACAAAGTGTTCCGACTGATCAATTACTCTGGCAATCTCTTTTGCTGTCTTCTCAAACTCCATTTCCACCCTTTTCCTCATGAAGCTCCTTAATAAGTTGAGAAATTCTAATACTATACATGATCGATTCGTCTTTTATGAACCTGAGTTCAGGTGCAAACTTTAAATTCTCCAGTCGTCTAGAAAGCTCCCTGCGCAAAAAAGGTTTTGCACTCTCAAGTCCCTTCAACGTAGCTTGCTGCTGCTCGTCAGTGCCATATAGACTTATCTTTATGTCTGCATACCTTAAATCCGGACTTACTTTTACTGCCACAATGCTAAAAAACCCTATGCGTGGGTCGCGAACATCCTTTTGCACCAAGCGCATAATTTCTTCCTTGATTTGACTTGCTACTTTACTGGTCCGATGACTGGGCATTGCACTTAATTGTTGATGTAATTTTTAGGCTTCTTGAACTTGATAGCACTCCAATATATCGCCAGGCTGGAATTGTTCAAATCCTTCCAAGCGTATGCCGCACTCTTGACCAGCGACAATTGAATCCACATCTTCTTTAAAGTGCTTTATAGAAATAATCTTGGCTTTGACAACCTCTTTTCCTTGTCGTTTTACAACTGCAACCCCATTTGCGACAACTTTCCCCTCATTTACTCTGCAGCCCGCCACAATACCGACTCTAGGCACGTTAATAGGTGTTACTACTTCAGCAATCCCACAATAGACTTCTTTATATTTAGGTTCAAACAGTCCTTTTACCGCACGCTCAATATCCTCAATGAGGTTGTAAATGATTTCGTAGGTACGTATCTCAACTCTTTCTTGCTCAGCTGCTTTGCGTGCTAGGCTATCCGGCTTTACCCCATATCCTAATAAAATAGCACCCGCAACTTTGGCTAGCAAAACATCCGACTCCGTTATATTCCCAACACCCTTATGAATAATATTTATCCCTACTTCCTGTGTCTGCTTAGCAACATTTTGAATTGAGGCCTCGACTGCTTCCAAAGAACCTTGAGTCTCGGCCTTTACTAGTAAGTTCAACTCCTTGGCTTCACCCTTGAGCCTACCTTTTAAAAATTCCTCCAAACTAAATTGAGGCCGTGCTTGTTGCTCTTCCCTGATTTTTATAGCCTCTTTTCTTTTTAGTGCAATGTCTCTAGCAACTTTTTCCGAAGATACGACCTGAAAAACTTCTCCTGCTTGGGGAACTTCTTCGAATCCCATAACTACAACCGGCGTAGATGGACCGGCCTCCTTTAAGTAAGCACCTCTATCGGAAATCAGAGACCTCACTTTACCATAGGTAGTTCCACACACAAAAAACTCTCCTACTCGTAATGTGCCTGCCTGCACCAAAACAGTTGCCACTGGCCCTTTACCTTTTTCTAAGTGACTATCTATAACTGTCCCTATAGCTGGCCTATTGGGATTTGCTTTAAGCTCACGTAAATCGGCCAGTAATAAGATCATTTCAAGCAGTTCATCGATGCCAACCATCTCTTTGGCCGAAACGTGTACGCATACAGTATCACCGCCCCACTCTTCTACAACTAATCCCTGATCGGCAAGCTGCTGGTGAACTCTATCTATGTTTATCCCTTCTTTGTCAATCTTGTTTATAGCAACTAGGATTGGAACCCCCGCCGCACGAGCATGAGATATAGCCTCTATTGTCTGTGGCATAACTCCATCATCTGCGGCAACCACAAGGACCGCTATGTCGGTAACTTTAGCGCCGCGTGCACGCATGGCCGTAAAGGCTTCATGACCAGGTGTATCAAGGAACACAATTTTCCGCCCCTGATATTCGGCCACGTATGCACCTATCCTCTGGGTTATGCCTCCAACTTCCTGCTCAGCTACCCTGGTTTTGCGGATTGCATCAAGAATGGTTGTCTTACCATGGTCTACATGCCCAAGCACAGTCACAACCGGTGCTCTAGGCTGGAGCTCACTTTCATCTTCCTCTTGCCCTTCCAACACTTTTTCAACCTCTGCAAAGGTTGTACCACTTTGTGCATCTCCTTGACTTTCAACAACAACCGCACTTTCTAAATCAATTGGAACCACATTGACGTTGAAACTAGCAGCTACAATAGCTGCTGTATCGAAATCTATCTGCTGATTGATAGTAGCCATTACACCGCTTTTTATAAGTTCCGTCATCACTTCAACCGCAGGAACACCAATGTACTCACTTAGCTCCTTGACAGTAAGTACATTCGGTATTTTGACCTCCTTTTCAGTGCTCGTGTTTGTATTATTACTTACCTGAGCAAAATGCTCTCTTACAAGTCGCTCAGCTTCTCGGCTGAGCTTAGCTTTCGGGCTTACCACAAACTTTCTTTCCCGCAAAAACCGTATAACCTGCTGGGTATCAACACCAAGATCTTTAGCCAGTTCCTCTGTCGTCATCGTTCCCACTACTTTTATCCAAAATCTCTATTATCTTATCAATACCGAAAATTTCACCCTGATACCTAAACGCTCTAGTAAACGCTTTTCGCTTTTGAGCCTGCCGTACGCAGCTACTTGCGGGGCAAACGTATGCACCACGCCCTGGAAGCTTTCCAGTGGTATCTAGAGTAATTGTACAGCCATTTTGCAATACCAGTCTTATAAGCTCTTTTTTAGGCTTTCTTGTACCACATCCTATACACATACGATATGGGATGTGACCGCGTCTAGTCATACCGTCTTCTCCTTTTCAGATTCAGGTACAATATCTATTTTCCACCCAGTCAGCTTAGCTGTCAGCATTGCATTGTGACCCTCTTTACCAATTGCAAGCGAAAGTTCAGTGTTAGGTACTATTACATGGGCTGTTTTTTGACTTCTATCAAGCACAACCTTTATCACCGTTGCAGGCTGAAGCGCATTTGTAATAAATGTAGCCGGATCTCCCGACCACCTAACAATGTCCACGTGCTCACCCTTAAGCTCCTTTAAAACCGGCTCTATTCTCATACGCTTTACTCCTATACAAGAGCCTACAGGATCTACTTCCTCTCTAGTCGAATCGACAGCAATTTTGGTTCGTACCCCTGCCTTTCTAACTACCTTCTTTATGATCACATTTCCGTCTACAAGTTCAGGAACTTCTATTTCCAGCAGCCGAACGACAAACTCAGGGTCTTGGCGCGAAAGCTTTACCCGGGGTATCGCGCTACCTTTTAATGTCTTTTTCACCAAAGCCTTTATATATTCACCTTGCCTAAAAGTTTCGCCTGGTATTGCATCCGCAACATTCAAAAGGCCTTGCGCGTATCCAAGATCGATAACATATGTGTCCTCATCGAAATACGAAACCCTTCCCCCAACGATCTCGCCTTGTGTCTGGCGTAGCCTATCTACAGCTTTTGCTACATACGTATCCCTCAGCCTTTCCAGGACAAGCTTTTTGGCATATGTCACAATTGACCTTGTAATTACATCAAATGACACAGGTAAGTATATTTGGTCGCCTACCGAAGCACCAGGGTAGTGATTCCGAGCAAGCTCTAGCGGTACTGCGAATTCAGAATTATCTGAACTATTACAAACGGTTACCTTCCTATATAGCCTTATAGTATCGCCATCAGGTCTGAGCTCAAGGCCGTGATACGATAGCTCCAGCCGTCTAAAAGCTTCCTGCAATGCGCTATTCATAATGCTAAAAGCTTCCTGTTGGCTCAGGCCTTTTTCCTGTTGCAACTGCTCTAGTGCCAATTTAAGATCGCTTGACTGATCCCTCATATTTCTACAACGAGGTTAGCCCTTTGAATTTCATCGAAATCAACTTGAATCTCTCGACCACGTGTTAAGGTGAGCACAATACTTTCTGTGTCTGTATTGACCCTTGTGATTCTTCCTTCAACAATTACTTCCACATCATTACTCAAATATGTAACCTTAGCCTTACGGCCCATAAACCTTACGTAGTCGTCAATTGTCTTAAGCTCTCGCTCTGCGCCCGGAGATGACACTTCTAATACGTAATGGTCAAGTAGCGGTTCTGCCTCTTCGATCAGCGGATCTATAACCGAAGAGACATATGCACAATCTTCAACGCTAACACCACCCGATTTTTTGTCGATAACAATCCTCAGTGTTCTACCATCACGCCCGCCCTGCTCTACGCCATACAGCACATAGCCGAGACCTTCAATCACTGGCGATACAAGCTGCCTTATACGCTCTAGTGGGAAATTACTCATACTCTACAAAAGAAGGATTGACTAAATGACTTATCCATATTGATTGTAACAGACATCCGGTTGCTAAAATGGTATGTTATGCTAGCCGTACCAGGTACAGATGTTGCTGGTACATTACTACTTTAACTACTTTAAGCTGTAGCGCTTACTACTTTCCAGCGACGCCAGGCAACAAGAAGCGGGCTTGCGTTGAATATACTGGAATAGGTGCCAGAAAATATACCAATCAATAGCGCAAGCGCAAATCCCTTTAGCGTGTTACCTCCATATAGATAAAGAGCTAGCATAACCAGAATAACTGTAAATGAGGTTATGATAGACCGAGCAAGAGATTGCATGATACTCAAGTTAACTATTTGCTCAAATGTAAGCTGCGTTGTAGCCCTCATATTTTCCCGTATTCGGTCAAATATCACTATGGTATCATGAACAGAAAATCCTACCACAGTCAGTGCAGCCGTTAAAAAGCTGCTGTCGATTTCAGCTTCGTGCAGATGAAAGATTGCACCAAGTATCGAAAAAATACCAGTTAATACAAATACATCATGCAGCAACGCTAATATAGCTGAAACGCCAAAACTGAATCCACCCCTGCGTGCGCCACCAAAGCGCCAGCTAAGATAAAGCGTTATACAAATAGCGGCTAACAGAATAGCTATTGCACCGCCCTGAACAATTTGTGCAGCTACAGACGGGCCTATCTCTTGCACAGATGAAAGCGTCTGGTTAATAGGCCCAAAACGTGCTTCAAGGGTGCTTTCAAATTTTTTTTGAGCTATAGGATCCAAAGGCAAGGTATCAATGATGAAGAACTTGTGACCCCCTGAATAAGCAAGCTGAGCAACACCACTCACGTTCTGAGAGCTCACAACTTTCTGCAATGCAGCTAAGGATGGCATATGATCGAAAACAATTTGAAATTCCGTGCCACCCTTAAAATCGATGCCAAGTTCAAAGCCGTGGGTAATCATCGAGATAATACCAGGTATTATTACAATGAGCGATATTAAGAAGTACAGATTGCGCTTACCTATAATATCCATTCGCCTATGCCGTAGCCTCCGGTCGTCTTATCATCTGAGGTACACCAAAAAGTCGGTAGTTCTTTATCGGGACAAGTTTCATAACCACATAAAGCAAATTGTGGGTGATCACAATGGCAGAAAGCATACTAACACACACGCCTATTAACAAAGTCACTGCAAATCCCTTCACATCTCCATTGCCAAAGAACAGAAGTATTATGGTAGTTATGATAGTTGAAAAGTTGGAATCGCGAATTGCTGGCCATGCCCTTCGAACACCCGCTTCAACCGCGGCACCGATGGTTCTTCCCGCCCGCATTTCCTCTTTGAACCTTTCAAAAATTAGCACATTTGCATCAACTGCCATTCCGATTGAAAGTACAAAGCCCGCCATACCGGCAAGTGTGAGCGTAACCGGTATAATCTTGAATAAGGCCAATACGATTGCTCCATAGCACATGAGCGCAATGCTTGCTATAAGCCCCGGAAGCCTGTAGTAAGCTATCATAAATATAACCACAATTGCCAAGCCAAGCAGACCTGCTAGAAAACTTGCATTTACCGCCTGCTGGCCTAAGGTAGCACCAACTTGCTGTGAGGATATAACCTTTATGGTAGCCGGAAGTGCTCCGGCATTTAATTCGTCTGCCAATTCTGCAGCCGTAGTAGCTGTAAAGTTACCTGTTATAACCGCATTACCATTTGGTATCTCTTGCTGAACAGCAGGGTCAGAAAGCATTTTACCCGAGACGGGATTTGTAAGTTTGGCTGCTACCCCAGGCTTATCCCAATTTTCAAGATCTTTCTTAGTCAGATCCAAAAAAGCTGCTATATGGTTTTCTTGCCCGACCTGTTGTACTGCTTGCCGTGTCAATTTGTCAAATAAAGCCGCACCCTGAGAATTAAACTGAAGCTCAACTTCCCACGTATTGGTAGTTGGATTGAGCACAGGCGTAGCTTTTACAAGCATAGCACCTGTAAGTCCGGTTGGCTTGGGTCTGTAACCCGCTTGAGGATCACCATCGTAGCCTGCAGGAGCTTTAGGATCCGGTACCCACGTATAGAACTCTAGCCTTGCAGTTTTCCCTAAAACAGCTTGTGCAGTTGCAGCATTTACACCAGCAAGTTCAACAGATATCTCATTGCAACCTACCCCTTGTATCTGCGGCTCATTAACGCCGAGCGCATTCACCCTTCTTTCGAGTACCAATATAGAACTCGCTTGAACTTGGCATGGATTACTGCCTTTGGGAAAATCTTCAAGTTTTAAAAGCAGCCGTGTGCCACCTTCAAGGTCGAGTCCCTTATGCAAGTATATTTGCCAGCCTCCGAAATTAGGGTGCTCGCTATGTGGAAGGGGAGCATTAAGAGGGATATGGTGCACAAACCTATATATGTACCCAGCTCCATCCACAAATAGCGAGAACAAAACCAAGAGAATAACAAATATTCTTACAGGCCAGCTAAAAACAAAGTCCACTTTTACTTCACCCTGAATGCCGCTTTATATTTTAAAGTGAGTTGTTACTCGGGCTTCTCCAAAATAATTAACAACGTATTAAAAGAAGTTACAAAACCAGATTTTAGCGCCTTAACATAAATATCAAATTCAAAACTATTGTTAGTATAATGCTAACCAAAATGCCGGTGCCTAAAGGAAAGAATACATAAGTGTTGCCCTTCCGGAAAGTGAAATTACCAGGTATCTTACTCGTGATTGGAATGCGTCCGAAAAGTAGAAATAAACCACCCAAAACTACCAGAAAAATACCTAAAGTAACGATAAGCTTTCCAAAGTAGGAATACTCATTCATAGTCTTCATCACCCGTAAACATAGCCAACTGAGCTTTATTCGGAATTTTAACCACACCAAGGTGTGCAAATGCTTTCTCTGTTGCTATCCTTCCCCTTGGTGTCCTTTTTATAAACCCAATTTTCATTAGATAAGGTTCATACACATCCTCAATAGTTTGAGAATCTTCACCCACGACTGTCGCTAAAGTTTCCACGCCCACAGGCCCTCCTTGAAATTTGTTGACAATTGCATCAAGGATAATATGATCCACTTCATCTAATCCCAATTGATCTATACCCATTAGATCGAGCGCATCATTCGCAACATTCGCTGTAATTCTACCGTCAGCACGAACTTGTGCAAAATCTCTAATTCTTTTAAGTAACCTATTTGCTACCCTAGGGGTTCCGCGACAGCGAGCCGCTACAAGCTGAGCAGCTTCATCATCGATATCAATATTAAGTATCTTCGCTGACCTTTTAAGGATCTTTTCGATTTCGTCCTTACTATAGTAGTCTAGACGTAACACAACGCCGAATCTCTCTCTCAAAGGGGCTGATAAAAGCCCCTGCCTTGTTGTAGCCCCAGCAAGGGTAAACCTAGGTATGTCAATATGATGAATTTGCGCACCGGTTCCCTTTCCAGCCACAAAATCAAACTTGAAATCTTCCATGGCGGGATAAAGCGCTTCTTCCACTACCTTTCCTAGCCGATGAATCTCGTCAATAAAAAGCACATCGCCATGCTCCTGGTTCATAAGAATTGATCCGAGTGCACCTTGGTGCTCGATAGCCGGGCCTGATGTAATCTTTATTCTTACACCTAATTCATTTGCGATAATGACTGCCAAAGTAGTCTTCCCCAACCCGGGTGGGCCACAAAACAGTACATGATCAACAGGTTCTCCTCGCGCTTTCGCTGCGCTGATAAGTATGCTTAGGTTTTCCTTAACCTTGTCTTGTCCTATATATTCCCGCAGATATCGCGGCCTGAGTTGCGTATCAAGGTCTTTTTCTTCCTCATTCTCGTGGCCAACTGCAATCTTCTCAGCCATTATTTGCTACCAAGAATCTTCAAAGCTAACTTTACTCCCCCACTGACATCTTGAACTTGATTGAAGTCGAGCTGCTCAAGCGCCGATGAAACTTCTGTTGTGCTAAAGCCTAGGTTACGCAAAGCTTCGCCTACTGTCTTTATCAATGGCTGCTTGGAAATATCATACTCAGGCATGGAAAGCTCTGCATACTGCTCAAACAGCTTTGGCTTAAGCTCAAGAATTATACGCGATGCAGTTTTTACTCCTACACCCTGCACGCTGCTTAAGGCCTTTTTATCTTCTGTCATTATCGAGCGTTTAATTCCTTCACTTCCCATAAAACCTATTAACGCCTGAGCCAATCGTGGCCCTACGCCGTCAACACTTATTAACATTTTAAATACGTCCAGATCCTCTCTACTACTAAAGCCGTATAGAGTAATCTGATCCTCTCTAACGTATGTATATGTATAGAGCCTCACATCACTTCCCAAAGAGCCTAGTCTTCCAATATCTTGCTTACTTACACGTACCTCAAAACCTATCCCCGCCACGTTCACAATGATAGATTCTTGTGAAATCATTTCTAACTGTCCGCGAAGAAGCCCTATCATTTGTCGTTCGCCCTATCTACTGCGTAACGCCACCTGGAATTTGCATGACAAATAGCTGTTGCTATCGCATCAGCTTCATGACTCGATATTGATTCTTGTATGCCAAATCTGTGTACTAAAACACGCCTAACCTGATCTTTGTCAGACTTTCCGTATCCCGTTAACGATTGTTTTATTTCGGTAGGCGTATATTCGTAGCAAACAACACCGTTTTGCTCAGCCGCAGCAATAGCAACACCACACGCCTTGGCTACTGTAAACGCCGTTCGACGATTCAGTGAAAAATATACAGCTTCAATAGCCGCTTCATCTGGAGCCCATTTCTCTAGTAGCTGCTGAATCTCGTGCAAAATAGAACCAAGCTCGCCGGAGTCTGTCATGGTGTAACTAAGCTCTCCGACAGCTAGAATTTCTTGCCAGCCTGCAGAGCAATCGACAACAGCGTAACCGAAATGGCGTAGCCCAGGGTCCAACCCAAGTATTCTTACAGCTGCACTCAAACCTTTTCGCTTACCCGTTCGAGCACTTCCTGGGGTACTTCAAAGTTCGAATATACCTCTTGCACATCGTCAAGATCTTCAAGCGCATCTAGCAGCTTGAGTACTTGTACAATGTTTTCTTCGCTTACTTCGACCGTAGTAGTCGGAAGCATGGTAACTTGTGCATTTTCTATCTTTACGCCAGCTGCTTCAAGAGCAGCCCGTACCTGCTCAAGATCTTTTGGGTCTGTCTGAACTTCGATTTGTTGCCCTTCAATTTGAATGTCTTCAGCTCCTGCTTCAATTGCAGCTAAGCTAACCTCATCAGGATCCTTTCCGCCAAGCGATGCCGTAACCAATCCCTTCCTTTGAAACATCCAAGCGACACTCCCAACTTCACCTAGGCTACCACCATGCTTTGCAAATACGTGCCTTAGCGTGGAACTGGTTCTATTCCTGTTATCTGTGACTACATCAACCATTATTGCCACACCTGAGGGCCCGTGGCCTTCATATCTTAATGTTTCCAACCTGGTAGACTCGATTTCACCCGTGCCTCGTTTTATGGCCCTTTCTATATTTTCAGCCGGCATATTCACGTCTTTTGCCTTTTGAATTGCAAGCCTAAGTCTAAAGTTATTCTCTGGGTTACCGCCGCCTTCGCGTGCTGCTATTTCTATCTCTCTTGCAACTTTTGTAAAAAGCTGCCCTCTTTTTGCATCAGTTATGGCCTTTTTATGTTTAATACCTGCCCACTTTGAATGTCCAGACATGATTTATCTGCCTCCAGCTTCTATAATAGTATTCATTTTATGCGAACTTTTACCCACTTTCTTTTGCCAACTTGAACTACATCCCCGGATGATATTTGTAACACGCTCTCCGCGTCATCAATCAGTTGCCCATTAACTCTGGCACCTTTTTGCTCGATTATGCGTCTTGCCTCTCTTCTACTCTTTACCAAACCCAGGCGTAAAAGTAGCAGGTCTGCAACATGCTTACTCTCATCAAGGGTAAGCTCCGGAATTTGGTCAGGCGGGAGCTCCTCCTTAAATACTTTTGAAAATTCTTCTGAGACTCTTTCGCCGGTACCTTTAGGATAAAACAGATCTACTATATATTTACCTAGCAAGTCCTTTGCGTCACGCCTGCCCCTGCCGGTTTTCATGCTGTTTTTTATTTCCTCAACAATTCTTAAGTCATCAACAAGCAGCTCTGCATATCTTAAAATGAGAGAGTCCGGAATACTCATTAGCTTTCCATAAATCTGATCAGCCGGCTCGGTAATTGAAACATAGTTTCCAAGGCTTTTACTCATTTTCTGCACACCATCTAGGCCTTCAAGAATCGGAAAGACCATTACATCTTGCGGTTCCTGCCCAAAAGCTTTTTGAATCTCCCTACCAAGCAGCAGGTTAAACAGTTGGTCTGTACCGCCAAGTTCTACATCTGCTTTTATCGCAACAGAATCATAGGCCTGAAGCAGCGGATACAGTAGCTCATGCACACCTACGGGCTGCCCCGAATCTAACCGTTTTGAAAAATCCTCACGGCCAATCAATTGAGCAACTGTGGCAAGAGAACAAAGACGAAGTAGGCCTTCTGAACCTAACTGTGAAAGCCACTCCGAATTATATCTAACTTCAATCCTAGAAATGTCCAGAACTTTACCCACCTGCGTCAGGTATGTTCTAGCATTGTTTTGTACTTGTTCGCGCGTCAACACCGGCCTTGTTTTTTGACGTCCAGATGGATCTCCAATCATAGCAGTGAAATCGCCTATGATAAGTACTGGTAAATGCCCAAGATCTTGGAACCGCTTTAACTTACGTAAAACCACATAATGACCCAGATGTATGTCAGGAGCAGTGGGGTCAAGACCAAGCTTTATCCTAAGCTGCTTTGATGAAGCAGCTCGAATAAAGTGATCCCTATCAATAACCTCTACTGCGTGGGACAACAAGCTGTGCACATCGTCTTGATCAGTCATCCCCTTAACCGTCCGCCTACTTTTAGCTCCACCTGCTTTATTATTCTGGCAATATACTCATCAACTTCCTCATCCGTTAATGTTCTAGACATTTCTCTAAAAACAGTGCGCACGGCTAAGCTTTTATTACCTTCGCCAAGTCGTGGATCTTTATACTCGTCAAAAATCACCGCTTGCTCTAATGCTGGGACCTCGCAAGACCAAATTGCCTCCAAAACCTGCTGTGACGTAACTGTATCGCTTACAACGAACGCTAGGTCTCTTTCTACATGTGGAAATCGCGGTAATGCCCTATAACGCCTATTTGGCCAGCCTTGTTGCAATAGGTCATCTACTAAGACTTCAGCAAAAACAACACGACCTCCTAAGTCATATTCATCCAAAACAAATTTGGAAAGCTCAGCAACCACGCCAAGCTGCTGGCCACCCACAATAACTGTCGCAGAGCGGCCGTGATGATACAAAAGATTTCCAGCGCTTGAACGTTCAAAGGACGCTTGCTTACCATACTGCGAGATGATTGCCTGAACAACACCCTTTAGCACATAAAATTCTGCCTTGGAGACTTCAGAATCATCACTCACCTGGCTTATAAAACCGATTGCTTCTTTTTCTCTATATTCCTTATCATCTTTGAAATATATGCGACCCAGCTCAAAGAACCTATAACCTTGAGTTCCACGTGACCTATTTATCCTTAATGTTTCAAGCAGACTCGGCAGTAATGACGGTCGCAAGACATTTAACTCTTCACTCATTGCATTATTCAGAATTACCATTTCATCTTGTCGATATCCAAGCTTAAGCATGTCTTTTAAACCTGTTAGCGAGAAATTGACGCTTTCATTAAATCCTTCACCAGCAGCGAATTCTCTCAACCATCTTCTCTGTACCAATTTGCTTGCCCTATCTGCAGGCGCAGGTACACCAGGAACCAGCCTCGATGGTAAGAGGTTGGCACCATAAATTCTCCCGACCTCTTCAGCAAGATCTTCCGTATTTGATATGTCTAGCCTTCCGATAGGCGCTGACACAAAGACATCGCCATTTTGCCGAGTAATGGAGAAATGAAGCCTTTTTAAAATTTCGACAATCTCATCTGAAGAAAGATTGAGCGACAATATACCATTGACTTTTTCTACATCCAGCCTTACTAAAGGTCGCTGCGTTTTGTTTTTACATATATCGACAACTTGGACCAGCTTTGCCTCTGGCATGAGGTTCTTTATCATCCACCAAGCCTTTAGAGCACCTAACTCTGCAAGATCTGTGTCAAGTTGACGTTCGAAGCGTGAGGATGCCTCCGTACGCAATGCAAATGATCTGCTTGTCCTTCTTATATTTGGACCGTAAAAAGTTGCTGACTCGACTACAATTCTTTTAGTAGCCCTTGTTACACTTGATAGCTCTCCTCCCATGATGCCAGCAAAAGCTATAATATCTTTCTCATCACAAATGCACAAAACATCGTCACCAGCCATGCGTTCCACACCATCAAGACACAACATTGTGTCTCCCGGCGATTTTCGTACCACTATTTTAGGCCCACTAAGTCTGTCTAAATCAAAGGCGTGCAAAGGTTGGCCAACATCCAGCATCACATAGTTCATGACATCCACGACGTTAGAAATGGGCCGCATACCAGCAAGCATAAGACGGCGTTTGAGCCAAAGTGGCGAATCCTCAACAGATACCCCATCTATAACTAAAGCAATGTAACGAAAACAAAGAGTCGGCTCTAAAATTTCAACATCAAGTATCTTCGGGAACTTATCTCTTGCCAAAAAAGCCTCTTCCAGTCGAAATGGTTTTTTAAACACAGCTGATGCTTCTCGCCCTATACCCATGTGGGAAAGCAGATCTGGGCGATTTGGAGTTATCTCGAAGTCAACCGCTACATCAGGCGGAAAAGCCTCTTCGAAGCTCATACCTACACTTATGCCACCTGGCAGGACGTATATTCCGCTATGGTCTTCTCCAATCCCAAGCTCAAGCTCAGAGCACATAACCCCTTGCGACAATATCCCCTTAAACTCACGGCTTTGTACAATCATACCTGTAGCAAGCTTGGCCCCTGGTAATGCAACAGGGACAAGCATTCCTGGCTTTATGTTCGTTGCACCGGTGACCAATACTATATTTGAGCTGCCTATATCAACGTGAGCCACTTGTAGCTTGTCAAGTGCTGGGTGCCGCTCTAATGACTTTATTTGACCTACAACAACACCAGAAATTCCTTTACCAATCTCACTTACTTTTTCAACCTCAAGGCCAACTAGATTTAACGATTCAACAAGTAAAGCTGCGTCTATATCACCTATGTCAACCCAGTCATTTAACCAACTTACTAATGCTCGCATTATCAGTAGCCGAACTGTGAAGTGAACCTAATGTCATTTTCAAAGAAAAGTCTGATGTCCTCAACACCGTACTTGAGCATAGCAATTCTCTCTATACCCATACCAAATGCAAAGCCACGCCACTCATTAGGATCTATCCCGCCATATTGCAGCACCCTTGGGTGGACTACACCGGCTCCTAGAATCTCAAGCCACCCCTTAAATCTACAGCTGCGACATCCAACACCTCCACAGACCCCACATGATACTGACACTTCATAACTTGGCTCAGTAAACGGAAAATAATCTGGACGCAATCTTACTTTTCTGTCATGCCCAAATATGCTGCGAACTACATAGTCGATGGTTGCTTTCAACTCTGCAACACTCAAATTTTTATCGACAGCAAGGCATTCAATTTGGTGAAAAACAGGCGAACGCGTAGCATCGGGATTGTCCCTTCGGTAAACACGTCCTGGAGCAACTACGTATATTGGAGGTGCAGATGCCTCCATTGCCCGTATCTGCACAGGGGATGTATGCGTGCGCAAAAGAATATCTTTTTCTATATAGAAAGAATCCAGCATATCACGAGCTGGATGGTCTTGCGGTATGTTCAAAGCTTCAAAGTTGTAGTAATCCGATTCTATTTCAGGACCCTCAACAACCGTATATCCAATACCATGGAATATCTCGCATATTTCATCAATTAGTCTATAAAGAACATGAAGATAGCCTCTATGCACACTCTTAGCTGGAAACGTAACATCGATAGCTTCAGCTCTGTATAAATGCTCTAGCTTTTGTCTCTCCAGTTGCGCAATCCTATCTGAAATAAGTTGCTCAACTTCCTTTTTTAACGCATTAAGCCGCTCACCCACTAGCTTTCTCTGTGATATGGGCAATTCTGTCAATTGTCTGAGCGCCTGCGTTATACTGCCCTTGCGACCAAGGAGCTGCACACGCGCCTGTTCTACTTCTTCTAAATCAGAACAAGAATCAATTAAAGCCAACGCTTTAATTCTTAGCTCGTGTATTTGTTTGTCATCCACAGAACCACCGGTTATCATAGGCTGATATATGGAGCAAAAAACAAGCTACAGATATCGACTAATACGCCCTATGTGGTGTAGCGTAACCACACAAAGTTTTGCAATTATATAGTCCACTTCTTACGACTTTAGGCCAGGCTTGTTTTAACAGAATTTACAAGCTTCGCAAAACTCTGCTCGTCTCTTACGGCAATGTCTGCTAGAACCTTGCGATCTAAGTCTATTCCAGCTTTTTTAAGCCCGTATATGAACTCTGAGTAGGTAAGTCCATCCTTTCTTACGGCCGCATTTATGCGAGCTATCCAAAGTTTTCGCATGTTTCTTTTCTTGACTCTTCTGTCCCTATAAGCATAGGCCAAGGAGTGCAATACTGCTTCATTGGCGGGCTTGAAAAGGTTTTTATGCGTCATACGGAATCCTTTGGCCTTCGCAAGCACATTTCTGTGCTTTTTTCTGGCCATTACTCCACGCTTAACTCTAGCCATTTGTCGTATGTCCTCCCAAACTCAGTTAACTTCTTAAATAAGGAGCTGCGCGTAAAGCTCTTGCAGCATCACCTTTTGCGGCAGGATGTTTGCTAGCATAAAGCCGCTTTCTTTTTGATGACTTCTTTACTAGCAGATGGCTCTTTCGTGCATGAGCACGTAAAACTTTGCCCTGGGCCGTTACCTTAAAACGGCTTGCAATGCTTTTACGAGTCCTAATTTTCGGCATCCTTCGCCTCCTTTTTCTTTCTCCTATCCGGTGCAAGAACCATAAACATATTCCTTCCATCCACTTGAATCGGCCTTTCCACTGCTGCTATTGACCCTAAGTCAGACGTTAGCCGTTCCAGCAACAACCTCCCCTTGTCCTGATGCAGCATTTCTCTTCCTCTAAACATAACAGACACTTTCACCTTTTCACCTTCTTCCAAGAAGTTCTTTATATTTTTGAGTTTAATTTGTAAATCATGCTCTGCAACCGTAGGCCTCAGCTTTATTTCTTTAGGCCTGCCACTCACCTGCTTTTTACGAGCATCCTTTTCTCTTTTGACTGCGTCAAAGCGATATCGCCCATAGTCCATGATTTTGCACACGGGCGGTGTAACATTACTAGCAACCTCCACCAGATCAAGTCCTTTTTCTCTCGCAAGTCGCTTTGCTTCCTCCAGTTTAACAACTCCGACCTGGCTATTGTTTTCATCGATGAGCCTTACAACATCGGCCCGAATTTCATCATTTATCCTTAATTCTTTAAATGTAATACAACCTCACCTCACATTTAAAATATCTTCAGTTTAAACGCATTACATAATCTTCACAATCTAACAATATTAGCAGCAAAATAGAAAGGGATATAAAATGTAGGCAAATACATGTCGGATATGTGTCTAAATTACTTCACCACTACAATCGAGATTTCTTATCTATTTCATCAAGTAGCATTGTTAAGAAAGCCTCAAGTCTCATGTTACCAATTTCGCCTCTGGATCTGTGCCTAACAGACACAACATTTTCCTGTACTTCTTTCCTACCCACTACAAGCATGTAAGGTATCTTTTCAAGCTGAGCTTGACGTACCTTTGCTTGTATTGTACCTTTTTTGTCCACCACTGTTACTCTAATACCATTTTGCTTTAAGCGGCGGGCAATGTCACTTGCGTAATCTATGATTAAATCACTTATGGGTAAGACGGCAACCTGAATAGGAGCAAGCCATAATGGGAAAGCCCCCGAATACATCTCGATTAAAAATGCTAGCATTCGCTCTAGTGACCCAAGCGGTGCACGATGCACCATTACAGGCGTACGTTTATGCCCATCTGGCCCAACATAGCTTAGCGAAAAACGCTGCGGAAGATAGAAATCGACTTGAATAGTGGATAATGTATATTCTCTTGCCATAATATCCCTAACCTGGAAATCTATCTTCGGCCCGTAAAAAGCTGCTTCTCCTTGTGCTTCAAAATACCCAAAAGGGGAAGATGATAAAGCAGATCTTAATGAGTCCTCAGCTTTTTGCCAGAGCAATTCGTCTGGGAACCATTTGTCCTTTTTATCATCATGTAAAGATAACCTAAGTTTAAAATCATCGATGCCCAAGTCCTCAAAAACCCTAAGCGTGAGCACTATCGTCTCTCGTATAACTTCCTCTAGCTGGTCGATTGTGCAGAATATATGCGCATCATTTTGTGTAAATGTACGCGCACGCATTAGGCCGCTTAGCTCCCCAGACTTTTCATACCTAAATACAGTTCCAAATTCCGCGATTTTCAACGGTAAGTCTCTATATGACCGCAGTTCACTTGCATAAATGGCTATATGATGCGGACAGTTCATGGGTCGTAACCGTAGACTGCCCCCATCTTCAAAGGAAATCGCTGGAAACATAGATTCGGAGAAAAGATCTAAATGCCCACTCGTCCGATAGAGTTCTTCATCTGCTACTGGCGGTGTGTAAACATATTGATATCCCAAATCTTCTTCTAACTTCTTTACATAATCCTGGAGTATATTGCGAATCATTGCCCCTTTAGGTAACCATATGGGCAGCCCCTGTCCTACATGTTCGTCAATAAGATATAAGCCTAGCTCACGCCCTATTTTCCGGTGGTCTCTCTCCGCTGCTCTTGCAAGCAGATCCAAGTATTCCTGCAACTCTTGCTCCGTGAACCAAGCCGTGCCATATATTCTCTGGAGCATTTTGTTACTACTTATGCCTCTCCAATAAGCACCAGCAATCTTAAGCAGCTTAAACGCTTTTATTTGAGAAGTATCAGATACATGCGGGCCTCTGCATAAATCTACGAACTCACCGGTTCTATATATGCTAACTATGGGATCTTCAATTTCGTTCAAAATCTCAACCTTGTAATCCTGGCCAAGAGAGCTAAAAAGCTTTATGGCATCCTCTCTTGAAACTTCCTCACGTACATATGGCAACGCCTGAGCTACCTTTTCTCTCATGCGTTGCTCAATTGCTTCCAGATCATGATCTGATATCTTGCAAGGGAATTCAAAGTCGTAGTAAAAACCGTTTTCCACAGGCGGCCCAATGGCATATTTTGTGTCAGGATAAAGCTCAATTACCGCTGCAGCAAGCAGGTGTGCAGCGCTGTGCCGCAATATATCCAGCTCGCTTTGTTTGTCTGGCGCATGCGCATACCCACTCATAGTTGATTAACATTATATAAACTTGTGGTATAAGCACTGTTCAGAACATGGCAACCTGTTCTCAACATGCGCCCGTTGCCGGGCAGTGTGCCGGTCTTGCATGCGAACGCCACACCGATTTACCGCTTTGACCGCGCACCAAATGGTCGATCTTAGGCTCAGTCCGCGAGCGTTTTGCGTCTCCAGGCCACACCCGGCAGTGATAGCCATCATAGCCATGCGGCTGCAAAATATCTTCTTATCTCGGCCAGCACAAAGCCACACACCTCACACAAGTATGTTACAGAAAAATAAGCAAGAAACCTCCGACATCCGAGAAGGATATGAATTGCTTATTTTTCTGTAAATTAACATGTTCGAAAGCGTTCATCCAAAAAACCACCAACAGTTATCAACCTCGATACGCTGCGCTCGCTAAAATCCATGCAATCAAGCAGATTTATGGTTTATCTCAAGTTTCATAAAAATCGGTCACATGAAACTACGAGTCTTGTCTAGAATTTCCTAGACCACACTTTGCTTAGCCAGCGAGTATTACTGGCATTTGTACGAAAATCACACCAGCGGAATGAGTGCTATTTCCCTACTACCTAGTCACACAAGACTTTTATAACCAAATTCAAACTTTCGCGCCAGCACTGATTAGTATCGAGCACAATACAGCCCAAAAAGCTTTTTATAATACAAGCTATAACGACCAAAAGTCGGCGCGTCGTAAATTTTAGCTTAAGCCCAATTAAATTAACAGCTTTAACTTATATCTAAACTAGTAAGACATAAAATAAGATCATACGAGTTTTTACAACAAAATTTTCGAAAAATAGACGGACGGTACCAACCAAAACACAATGGAAAGCGGTGTTTATCCGGTTCAATCTGGATTTAAATACGTTTTAAAGCAAAAATACTTTGTTCGGCTTTGGGGCGCCCAGATATCAGGCCAGCTAGCTGACAAATTTTTCATGTTCTCGTTAATAATCCTTGCATATTACCTAAGCAAAGCAAGTCTTGACGTAGCTATATTGTTTCTTGCGTATAATCTCCCATCAATCATACTAAGCCCAATAGCAGGTGTATACGTTGATCGCCACGGTAAAAAAGGAGTAATGGTGTGGACAACATTTGCACGAGCCGCAATTCTGGCACTGGTACCTTATACCGGATACATATTGCCAGAGGTAAGCCCAATACTTAAGTTATTTATCATAACTTTGGCTTACGCTTGTTTTGGTCAGTTCTTCGCACCAGCCGAGTCAGCTGCGATACCTACCATGCTCCCTTCCTCAGCATTTATGACAGCAAACTCAATGGTAGTCATGACAATGTTTGTCACTTTGGTTCTTGGTGGCGTATTAGCTCCAATAGCAACAACGGTAAATATATATTTGCCATACTACATAGGAACAGCTTTATTCCTTTGTGCAGGATTGCTACTAGTTCTTACGCGCATACCTCGTGCAACGCTTTTACAATCGTCGATAACGGGAAGCTGGTGGAGCCGGTTTGCAAAGGAGCTTGGTGAAAGCTTCACTTATATCTCAAAAAGTACTCCTCTTATGTTTGCTTTCACTCAGCTTTCTACAGCTGTCCTTGTTATACTCATGGTTTTCACGCTCGCGCCTGCCTATATGCATACCGTCTTATCCATAGCAGCTACAAGAAGCTATGTAGTTTTAGTGCCGGCAACACTTGGCGCTCTTTTGTCTGCATTTTTGTTAGGTCAGTTCTTCAGGCACCACGAACGTGGCCTTATGCTAGTGTACACACTCATGGCTTCAGGCGTAACTATCGCCGCGTTAGGCGGCGTGCCTCTTGCGCTAAGACATATAACTTTTCTTAGCCGCGAAGCTGCACCTGTTGCTGCGTTTTTTAGTTTTCTGGTAGGAATGGAATTTGGCGCTCTTATAGTCCCAGCTATAACAATACTTATGGAGCGAACTCGGGATAAAATTCGTGGAAGAATATTCGGGGTAATAATGATGGTAATCAATGGCGCTGCCGCCATTCCCATAATGTTTGCTGGATGGATGGCAGATGTTGTCGGTGTGGCAAACGTAATGGCAGCACTTGGCCTTTTGCTCTTCGCCTTGTCATTAATCTTTCTGATTGGTAGAAAGATTGGAAAATTCCAGCTGATCGAATATGTTGAGCATTTTATCGAATACCCTGACGAACTTCAAGACGACTTATGATGTCTTCTGCGCAAATATAATCCCGCTATAGCAAGCAGAGCGAATATCAAAGCCAGGGCAATTGAGATCTCAATATTTCGAACGACAGCAAAAAGTAAATGTAGGTTGCGACCCAGTACATAACCCAAAGCCGAATAAGTTCCAGACCACGCTATTGAGCCTAGAGCCGTAAATAACGCAAAACGCGGGTATGGCATTTTAAGCGCACCCGCAACCAGCCCAATGTATGAACGTAAGATAACGATGAATCTTGCTGCAAAAACCGCTAGCACCCCATATTTAATAAAACTGGCTTCAGCCTTGGAAAATCCTTTTGGGTCGGCATGCATCAGTGACATCAGTCGATCTATAAGCGGACGCCCACCCCAAAAACCAATGGCGTAACTTACTGAAGATCCTGCAAAGGCACCAACACACCCCAAGAAAGCTATTAATCTAATATCAAGTTTCCCGGTTGCGGATAAAACAGCCGTTGCTATTAGCATAGTTTCACCAGGAAATGGAACACCCATGCTCTCTAAAAAAATTCCAGTAAACGCTGCGGCATATCCAAAGCGAGCTGTTATATGCACGATGTCTAGTACCGTTATCTGCAACCTATTTGAACCTCCTAATGCCTATGATCCAATTAGAACAAGCTTGTAAATAGTCTCCTTTTTGTAGACAAACATCCACACTCCATGGGTTTTAGGGAGTTTCGTATATAACCACTGAAATAGGGTTATCCTTTAAAACTTCCAAAGGAGCACTATTACACCCTTTTAGCCTCTCAAGATGCCTTTTTATCAGCACCTTGAGGACTTGCTTTTTCGGAGTGTGAAGTTTTATCTCCTCCATATAACGTCTGCGAAAAAAGTTTTTAGCAGAATTCACCTGTGCATTAACTTTTCTGCCACAAGCTTTGCATTTAAACTCTTGAGAAGTATAAGAAGAGTTTACTTCCACAACTCCTATCTTGTAAAACTCTTCTAACCTGTTTAACTTACCCTTTATATGCCTTTTCCCAAAGTTGCTTATCAGTCTGCTCATTCT
>Ga0080006_1132663_pt1 | contig 61720 bp, 63 predicted proteins | sample RS3BMetagenome_FD_69209 | JGI IMG/M metagenome (GOLD analysis project Ga0080006, IMG submission 69209) | Ferric oxide microbial mat and aquatic microbial communities from Rainbow Spring, Yellowstone National Park, USA - RS3B (SPADES... ...
CATTACTATGTGGCATACAAATCTTAATACATACAAAGATCAGGCTTATACAAATATAACTAGTGTATGGAGTTCAGGTATTTATTGTGATGATAACGGTAATGTATTTTGGACCGATACCTATGGAGATGTTATGGTGGCCTGGGCAAATTTAAAATATTCCGTATCTGATTTAGGAACACCATATTCACATTTTGCTTATGCAGGGCCAATAACTAGTATAGCCGCTGTTAATTATACTATTTATCCATATAATACTATTTCTTATGTAATACTTCTCTCTTATAATGGTTATGTATTTGGTTGCTATCCCAACAACGACACTTGGTTCAATGCCTCGCAACAATGGAACTTGCCTTTGACAAAATATCCAGCGCCATGGACTTCAGTTACTTCAAATGTAGAAGGCTACTATTATCATGATTATGATGAAGGATTCTTCTTTACCGATTTGAGAGGAAATGTTTATTTTTATGATATTACAACAAGCAGCAATTCTGGATGGATAATAATCACTAATACAAATGATAATATTATCTCTACTGTAGCATATTATAATGAGTCTTATGGAAATTTTTATAATAATTCTTTATATGGTATTTCCTATGAAGGAGATGTATGGGTTTTAAACGAAACAAATAATAATCCAAATTGGATATTGTACAATAATACTAGATATGAAGGAATAAAAGATCTTGTTGGAATAACAATGGATTCTTCTGGATATTTATATCTATTGCAACTAAATAACGAAACTACTCTATATGCATCTTCTAATACTGCTGGATCCACATCTGGAACATTTTCACCTTACGGCAGCGTAATATTTTCAAAGGGAACAAATGAGGCTATTACCTATGATCAAAATGATGTTATATTCTGGGCCATACAGACAAATGGAACAATTGCAGATGATGAGAGTAGTGGCGTTTCAACCTGGTACTATTATGACAATTATTTATATGACAATTATTTATATATGTACAAGTATCCAACAGTACTTGCCATAAATTCTACCTGTTCTATGAACTTCGATACTTATGCCCTTTATTTAAGCTCAAAAAATATCACAAGCATGCATAACTTTACTTTATATTTTACAGGGTCTAATAATTTATTAAACTTAGAATTCTATTACAATAGAATTTCAGGTCTATATGGTAATCCCAAAACATTAGCTTTACTAACAAGCTCCAGTGGTGTTTTAATAAATGTAACAATGATGCCAAATAAAGCATATAATTCAACATTTTATTTCTATGCTGTATTTTATCCTGCAAATAATCAGAATAGTGTTATTTTAGAATATATCCTTACCATTAATGTTGTTAATCATTTTTCTTACATTAAATGTTAAACAACCAAATATTCCTAATTTTTTAATTTATTGCTTGGATTCTGTGAGACCAAATTAAGTAAGTTTTAAATTACAGTTTTTTTATATCTTTTTAGATTGATTTAAAATGATAATCATAAAGCCAGAGAATTTGCTATATTACCTTCCTCAAATGGTGTTTGGCATTATCGTAGCTTACATTTTTTACAGGATATTCTCAAAATACAAAGTAAAGATGGAGGAAAATACAAAGACTTTGGAAAAATACCTCGAATTTGTTAATGCACAAAATGAAAAGTATGAAGACTTAAAAGCTCTATCCATGAAGATACCTAAAGCAAAAATATCAGCAATGGGTATTGATGCGGATAAGATATCAGGTGTTGCATTATCACATCAGTATAAGCTTGTTGAGCCTAACAAGCTTGAAAATAGCATTAAAAATTATGAGGAAAGGAATTATGTGCTTTCACATCTGTTAATCTATATGTTAATCAGTGTTTGGATTGGTCTGATGATTTTGTTGAGCCCATACAATCTTGCAAGAATATTCATGCCTCAATTCTCATATATTGAAAATACAACAATTTTAATAATACTCGCGTCACTAATCTTTATTTCTTTATTATCTTTAACATATTACATTTATGGAAGGAGAAAAGATGTGATCTGGACGTTTCAGGCAGGTATTACAGCTTTATTGCTAGTTTCAATGTTCCTTCCAAGCATAATGCCTATCTGGGCTGGAAATATAATATTTTTTGGAGAAGTCTTTATCTCATTACTCCTTTTATTCAGTTTATTGCATCTTTTTGTTTTGTACCTGAAAAAAAGAGCAAATTTTCTTATTGTATCCTATATTTCTATATTCATTTCTACTGTTTTGTTTGATGTAATTTTAGTAATAAACCTTGTTACATTTATAATGATCCATTCATAATAAAAATTTTAAATACGTTCTTAGAATAATCTTTTCAATTATTGCCACCGTAGCTCAGTCGGTGGAGCGCGTGCTTGGTAAGCACGAGGTCCCGGGTCCGATTCCCGGCGGTGGCTCTATATGATTACCCTAACAACCGATTTCTCATCAAAAGAGCATTATGCGGGCGTTTTAAAGGGTGTAATAAAGAGCTATGGGCCGATAGATGTAATTGACATTACACATGATGTGGAACCTTTTGATATTCTCCATGGAGCATACATATTAATGAACATTATTGGTTATTTCCCTGATGACACTGTTCATGTAGTTGTAATTGATCCGGGTGTTGGAACGGCAAGAAGGGGGATTGTTGCGAAGCTTGATCACGGCTATTTTGTTGGCCCTGACAATGGCATTTTAACGCTTGTGAAAAAGAGAATAAAAGAGGTTTATGAAATAATAAGCCCTGGAAATATAAGCAAGACATTTCATGGCAGGGATGTGTTTGTACCAGTAGCAGCAAAAATATCAATGAAGAAATGGCCCGAGAATTTGAAAAGAATAACATCAGATGAAATAGTTACTCTACCGATTAAAGATCCGATCATTGAGAAAAATGCTATAATTTCACAGATTATTCACATTGACAAGTTCGGGAATGTGATAACAAATGTGCCTGAAGAATTCATTAAATTTTCGTATGATGAGGAGATTTTCATAAACTATCATGGCTTGCACAAGGCGAAGTTCAAAAGCACATATGGTGAAGCGATGGAAAATGAGCTAATAACACTTATTAATAGTGAAAATTTTCTTGAAATTGCAATGAACAGTTCAAGTGCATCAAAGTTCTTGAATGCCAAAAAAATGGATGAGGTAATATTTGAACTACCATGAAATTTTTATACCATTTATCAATAATTAAATTGCCATGATAATTACAAAGGAATTGAAATTGTCAAGCGAGGGTGAATTGAATATTATTAATATTACGGACAGGATAGATGACATTATTAGGGAAACGAGTGTTAGAAACGGTGCCTGCCTGATTTTCACAAGAAGTTCAACCTCAACTGTAACTGTAATGGAATTTGAGCCTGGATTAGTTTCTGATGTTAAGGCCGCGCTGGAAAGGTTATTTCCAAAAAATATCCCATATGAGCATGAGAAGAAATGGCATGATGGGAATGGGCATTCGCATGTGAGGGCATCAATGATGAAACCTGATTTATATGTGCCCATTCTTAATGGTTCACTTGCCCTTGGTACATGGCAACAGATAGTTTTCATAGAGCTTGATATAAGAGCAAGGGAAAGATCAATCATTGTACAGGTAATTTCATGACGTCAAGCATCATTTTTGAAATCATTGCATTCATTTCAATTTTGCCCGTGATTTATATCCTATACGATACATGGAAAAATTTCGAGGACAAGTTTGATGATAGAAGGTTCTTCTTCTACTTAGTTTTTGGATTCATTGCAGGAGCGATTTTATCCGTTGTATTCCTATTGCTTGATTATTCAGCCTCACAGTACATAGATACAAGCATTTTTCTCATTGTTTTATTTCCCATCTTGATTGAGATGCTTGTTCTAATTATTTTTCAGAGGAAGTATTATGTGAAAAATTATCAGACTGTATTTTTTTCCTATGCATTTGGTGCAGGTATTGGCTCTGCATTTTCCCTAGGGCTCATTTATCACATTTCCCTAGGAGGGGTTGAAGGCTTCTCATTCTACTTAATTGCAATTGTGTTTGCTTTTGGTATTGTTTTAGTTAATGCATCAACTTCAGCATATGTTGGATATGGCATGTTCACTTTGAAAAGGAAGGACAATCTGATCAATGCTATGATCGTTGAATTCCTGTTTTTCTTTACCATTATACCATATGTTTGGTCTTTTCCATTTATATATGATATTTTTGGCATTTTCATTGCGTTGCCATTTTACTATTATGCAAGGAAAATGCTTTTTAAAGCATCAAAGGAGGCGAAAAAATGAAGGTTATTGCATATTTTTATGTTTTGGTCGTAATTGTAGTGCTTGTACTTTTATTTTCACAGAATTTAATATCGATCTGGGATTCTCCACCTAGTGCAATGGTGAACATAGTGCCAGATGAAATGAGCGGATATTTTGAGAGGGAAATAGTTGTTGACGTAAGTGCTCTTTCAAACTTGACCGTAAACATCACTGTCCCATATAAAAATGAACCTTACCAGAATGTTACTTTAAATATAATTCAAGGCCCAGAATATGTTGTGAATGAAGGTTACAATAGAACATGGATTTCATTCCACCTGCATAATTCGGCTGAAATATTGCTCAACTATTCATTCATTACAAGACCCGTTGTTTATGATGTTTCACAGTGGAACAGCCTCAATGCGAGTGCAATACCATTATCATTGAAGGATGAATATGACCATCCAGAATATTTGAACGGTAGGGAAGTCATAGCCCCTGAACTTTTTGAGAATATTTCAGCACAAATTATTAAAAATGCAGGTGCAACAAATGTGTTTGAAGAGGAGAAAGCTCTATATGATTACATAGTTAAGAATTTTGAATACAATGTAACATACAACACACTGAAAAAGCCCCAGACAGCCTGGGAAACTTGGCAATTGAAAAAGGGCGATTGTGCAGAATTGTCATTCCTTTATGTATCTATGTCCAGGGCCATTGGAATACCTGCCTGGGTTGAATTCGGATGGCTTTTTACATCAACAACATGGGCAGAGCATGCATGGGTGGGGACGGTCATACCTACAACCCATGGCCTTGTTTATGGAATCATTGATCTAACAAAAGAGGTTGGAGGTACTGATCTTGGCATGGGCTTTTTCATGCGCGGCACATCCAGAATAACTGAATGGATTGATGATGGTAACAGTTCCCATTTCACTAACTATTACACATTTGTATATGGTACATCATACGGGTCAGTGAATGTTCAGGATAGCATAGTTTCAAGCAGTGAGCAAATGGGTAATTACACAATTGTTTTTGACCCATCATTTGCAATTGAACCATTGCTGTTCCAAGCCATTTTAATAGGAGCTTCAGCACTAATAGTTTTTGCAATAATAAGAAGGCCAAAACTATAGGTAATGTTCCTCAACAAAATTTCCATCAACAGCATCAATCTTTACCCTTCCCCTTGATCCTGAAACTACCCAGAATGGCCAGTAGTAAATGCCTATCAAATTTATTGAAAGTGTATTTTCCTTTGGTCTTGAATTCCTTCTTTCAATGATAGTTACAGTTTCTTTCTCAATCTTTATCTCTTCTTCTTTTGTGTAGTGGTTTATCAACTCTTCCCTTATTGATGATTCTGCTTCATCAAATGTAATACTCTGATTCTCTATCTCAAAAGGAATTCTTAAATCTGAAACAACGTTTAAACCTGTTTTTATGAATTTTACATCACCGTTTACAGCATTCAAGCCGACCTTGCCAAACACCTTTTTTGGTATCATGGTTCCCTCTATCTGTATCTCTAACCTGTACTCAAAAATAATGTATGGGGTGAGAATAAGCTTTGCATCAAATCCCTGAACACGTTTTCTTGAAAGTTCAAGTGCATTTTCTTTAGTTATGGCAGGGCTTATGATTTTCCTTTCCTTTGTTTTTGCATTTTCTAGAAATATGGGTATTGATTCCTGATCCTCCGTTTCTTCAGCCTCTTCCTCTATTTCAACATCGAGGTTCAGAATTTCTTTTATTTTTTCCTCATCCCCCTTATCCAGGAGATCAAGAACATATTCACCAATATCACGTGCAATATCATCCCTGTTTTCAAGTATAATTTTTAACTTTTCAGCCTGTATTTCAGCATCCTTTGTATATCCTTTTAGGCAAACAATTATTTTTGTCCCAATGTACTGTTCAAGATTCCTGTAAAATTTTATAACATCATCCCCGTTTATTTCATTGTGCATTATATTCACTATTATGAAAGAGCCATCCCTGCTGAAAAACAGGTAATCCTTTGGCTCATAATTCTCTAACCTGTAGCCGTATTCTTTCATTGACATTATTATTAAATCCTTAAGGTCGATCATTATCATTTAAAAACAATCGATGTTTATTATTTAAACATTTTTAATCTTCTATGAAAAAGATTAATTATCAATAATCATTAATTCTGATAATGGGAGATATATCAGCTGAAAATATAAGAGCAATGTGGGAAACGTTTTTCGTTCAATATGGATATAACGTTAAAATATCCATGCTTGGTGAGAAATACCCTGAGGAGAGGAGCCTTTACATAGATTTTAATGATATTCAAGATTTCAGCCAAGAATTGCTCGATAATTTAACGGATAACCCTGAAGAAACAATAAGGCTTGGAGAGGAAGTAATAATAAAGAAATTTTCTGAAGAGGAAAAGGTAAGTGTAATACATATAAGGCTGAAGAACCTTCCAGATGATAGGTTAAGGGAAATAAGGCATATAAGGAGCAAAAACATTGGTGAACTTATTACAATTGAAGGACTTGTGAGGCAGGTTACTGAGGTAAGGCCTAAGCTTGTTACAGGAGCATTCGAATGCACATCTTGTGGCCATATGAATTATAAGGATCAGGAAACTGAAACTCTTGAACAGCCAGCCTTTTGCGAAGGTTGCGGCAAAAAGAGGGGCGAAACAAGGTTTAAGCTAATAGAGGATTTTTCCATATTCCTTGATTCACAGAGGATAGAGGTCCAGGAAAATCCTGAGGAAATAAGGGGTGGAGAACAACCCCAGAGAATTCAAGCATACCTTGAAGATGACCTTGCTGGACTTGTTGTACCAGGAGATAGAATAAGGGTAACAGGCATTTTAAAAACAAGGCCAAGGGGTACAAAGCAATACCCGAGCGTCGTTTTTGACATATACCTTTATGCAATAAATGTTGAATCAATGAAGGAAGAATACAGGTCCATTTCGCTTACAGATGATGATATTGAAAAGATAAGGGAACTTGCTGAAGATAAGAATATCATAGACAAGCTCAGGAACAAGATAGCCAGTACGTTATTCGGTCTTGAAATAGAAAAGGAGGCAATATTGCTCCAACTTTTTGGTGGCATTCCCTTAAAGAGGAGAGATGGTACAAGGATTAGGGGTGATATTCATATATTGCTTGTTGGTGACCCTGGTACGGGTAAATCACAGTTGCTCAAGTATATTAGCAATGTGGCACCAAAAAGTATATTCACTTCAGGAAAGGGTTCTACAGCAGCGGGTTTGACAGCAGCAGCAACAAAGGAAGAATTTGGTGAAGGTCGCTGGACCCTTGAGGCTGGTGCACTTGTGCTTGCTGACAATGGCATTGCTGCAATAGATGAGATTGATAAGATGGATGATAAGGACAGGGTTGCAATGCATGAAGCCATGGAACAGCAGACAATAACAATTTCAAAAGCAGGTATGAACGCAACGCTAATGGCAAGGTGCTCAATACTGGCAGCTGCAAATCCCAAGTTTGGAAGGTTTGATCTTTCCAAGCCACTTTCAGAGCAGATCAATCTTTTACCCACATTACTTTCAAGGTTTGATGCAATTTTTAAAATGCCAGATATACCTGGTGAAGTGGATGCCCAGGTAGCGGAGCACATTCTTGAGATACATATGGAAACTGAAGAAACAGTACATGATGAGATTGATGATGATCTTTTCAAGAAATACATTGCATATGCAAAGAAATTCGTAAATCCGAAATTAACTTCAGAGGCAAAGGATGAGCTCAAGAGTTATTATCTGAAAATGAGAAGCCTTTATAATCAGACAAAGAGTATTCCTATTACTGCCAGACAGCTTGAAGCGCTCATCAGGCTTACACAGGCATCTGCAAGGGCAAGGCTAAGCAGGTATGCAGGCATAGATGATGCAAGGAGAGCCATAAGGATTATACAGCATTTCATTGAGGATATAGCTACAAATGCAGAGGGTATAATAGATATAGATAGAGTTGTTAGCCCTATACCCACTGGTGAAAGATCCAAGTATGAAATGATAATGGATATAATAAGGGATCTGCAGGAAGTCAAGGGTTATGCGGGCGAGGATGAAATAAAAAGGGAAGCAGGTTTGAGGAATTTTTCAGAGCTTGAGGTACAGAAAATACTAAAGGACCTGCAAAGGGACAATTTTATCTACATGCCTTTTAATGGAAGATATAGGCTTATTGAATAATCATCAGAAAAGAATCTTGCTCACGTCAAAATCCGTTGGTTTGCCTAGGGCAAGTTGTGTGATCAATCTTGTTAGTTCAAGTCCAAATGAGATGCCATACCTTGAATATCCAGCCAAAAAATATGCATTTTCAAAATGAACATTTCCTATTCTAGGTAATGAATCATGAAAATGATCATGATTACTTTTCCAGACTCTTCTAACGAGACATTTTTCAATGCCAGGGAATTCTTTAGCCATTTCAGAAAAAAGAGATATTAAAAATTCAACTCTCGAATTTTTCCATGGTGCAGAAAAATATGCAAATTTTTTATCATTGAATATAATTTTTTCATTGAACATTGAAATATTGAATTTCTCATCTATTTCAGCTATAACATTACCGTATTCCATCACAATACTTTTAATATCTATTTTTTCCATATAGAGCAAATTTTTTGTAATTATGCCATCTAAAACAAGTATCAATTTTGAATTAATTTCACCCTTGTTTGTTCTGACACCTTTCACACTTTTTCCATCCTTAACGATGGATTCTACCTTTATAAAATTCAGGGTCTTGCCATTGAAATTTTTTCTCAATTTATCATAAAGTTCAATAGGCCAGATAAAAGAACCTTTTTTATTTTTGCTTAATTCGTTGTAAATACTCAAACTTCTTTCGTACAATGGTTTCTTTACATCTTCACTGAATGCATGAAAAAATAATGGTCCGGAAACCATCATTGAATTGTAAAGATCATTTTCTAGGATTGTAACATCCATGCCATTTTTCTCAAGCAATATCCCTGCATAAAGACCATAAACATTTCCACCTATTATTAAAGCATCTGAATAATCAATCATAAACAAAATCACTACCATTAAGAACATCTGAAATTTCAGATGTTGAAACCATGTATTCAGTATCAAGATACTCAAGAATGTTTTTTATGCAATAAATATCCATAGCCCCATTTTTGCTTAACCTAAGAATTAAACTTATTAGATCGTTATAGCCGCTTTTCAAAATTTTTTTAACATCCTCATCTGTAATATCCATAGATCTGCAAATTATTTTCATCTTTAACACCTACAATCTCCAAAAATCTCTCATTTTTCTTTTTCATTAGATTTAATGCTATAATTGCAGCCTTCTCACCTTCTCTTAAACTTTCATTTTCTGAAAAATTTCCAGCGTAATAAATGTCCTTTGCTATTGCCAAATTTTTATCTCTTACAGGAAAGAATGAATGCTTTTCCTTCGAATATGCTATCCTTCCATTAACATTCAAAACAAGGTCAAGATTCTTGCATTTGTCAGTGAATATTAAAAGGTCACATTGAATCTTTTTTAATATTTTTCCCTTTCCTATTAATATTGCATTTAATTTTCTATATCCAATTGCCTTTTCTATCTTATAAAAATAGAACAGTTCATATTTAGACCTGTATAAATTTTCGGTTATTATGCCCCTAACGTTCACACCTTTTGATTGAAGAAAATTTGCAATATACTCCTCTTCCCCTGAACTGCCAATTATAACTGCATTTTTTCCTGGTTTTATATTTTTTTCAATTAAATTTTTAACCTCAGAATAAAGCATTATTCCAGGAACATCATTATTTTTAAATGGTCTATCAACATTGTAGGAACCCGTAGCAATTATTATTTTATTTGCATTTATTTTTATTATTCCTTTATCAGAAATGCCGTATGCAGTTTTCCCTTCTATTGAAAAAATAGTTGTGTTTTCCAAAGCTAATGTATTTTCAGATAATTCTACGCTGATAGGGCCGTCATTTACTAGAATTGCATTTCCTCCATATTTTCTTATTGTATTAAAAGCAGAATTGCCCGCACTCCCTCCTCCAATAATCAAAATTTCTGCTGAATACTCTTCAATTATTTTTCTTTCCTGAACTCTATTTTCTTTAATAAATAAATTTTTCAATAAAAAAAAGAAAAAAGGTAAATTCAAGTAAAATGAAAAATTTATTAAGTCTTTTATTGAAAGCTCTGGTATGTTTCTTTTTACCGACATGCCTTCTCTAACGAATGTTCTGCAGGCCAAGGCATTCCTGTTTCCATCTATATCCATTTTGCACTGGCCGCATTTTCCATCTTTACAAAATAATCCTCTTGGCCTGAAATATTTTTTGCTTAACATAAAAAAGTCAATCCCATTGGCAAAAAGTGCCTCCGCAACTGTTTCTCCTTTATAAGCTATGATATTTTTTCCCTCAAATTTTATATTGACTATGTGTTCATTTTTTTCCATTAAGTCCCTTTTCCTCATATTTTTTTGTAATTTTTTTACCTTAAAAATTTTATTTGTAAAAAATATAAAATTTATAAAAGATCTTTATAAAAAAATAAAATTTAAAATTATTTTAGATAATTCATAAAACGAACTCCTCAAATGGTACATCTCTGTTTAAATATCCAAATGTATCTGACCTAATGGAACTTCCATCATAAAAATTCGCATATGTCCTGTTTGAATAAAGAGAAGAAACGACCCTTCCAATAGCATCAGCCTTCATAACTCCACTGCCACTAGTGACACCTGCAACGATCATGTTCAATATCTTGAATATGAAGGGCTGATCATCACGTGTGCTTATTGAATATTCACCTGCCCAGGAAGAGAAGATCCTTGAATTTTCCAGGCTGGGTAAATATGATAATAAAACGGGCCTGATGTTATAGACATAGAAATTCTCCTCTGGATATGGGTCGTCATCGATCTCAAATGCTCTGCCTATATCATCTGAAACGGCTACTCTGAATGCTTTTTCTTTTATGGATGGGCGAATATATACACCATATGGCATAATTGTAAAAGGAAGTATGCCATCATCATTGAATTTTTTCTTGTTGAACAATGCTTTTTCTACATTCTCACCTTTTATTTGGAAAATCTGCCTTTTCTTTGGCCTTGCAAAACTATCAATGCCTAATGGGTCTAATAGTAATGGTGACCAAACATCAGTAGCTATTATAAAATTATCCGCAAAGAATGTATCCTTTGAACTTGAAATGCTAGAAATTTTCTTGTCTTGCCAAATAAAAGGTTCACCAGGATATTCTAACTTATTCACAGGTTCCAGGTTAAGCCTTTCAATTTTTGTATTGAACTTGAATTCAACACCCATTTTCTCAAGCTCATTATAATAATAATTTGAAATCAAATCAGGTTCTAATATACCACAGTTAAGTCCCACAAATGCTTCAACAATGGGTCTTAATTTCATAACATCCATTGAAACCTTATCAGGATCAAGGTTTATTGAAGGAAAATAATCAATTATTTCTTCTCTTGACAATCTCCTTGTTTTTGTTTTTCTTTCCAGTCCCTCTATAATTGCATTGTATTTTTTATTCATTTCATCATCAAGAAGGTACATATAACCTATATATTTCATATCAAGATTAAAATTCAAATCTTTCTGGACATGATCATAAAATGATATTGAACTTTTTGCCAGCTTGAAGTTAGGATCTGATGAAAAAAGGTCCCTGAAACCAGCTGCAGCTTTAGATGTATTGCCCTGAGCATAGGATGCATATTTATCAATCACCATTATGTTCAGGTCACTGTTTTCCTTTTTCAGATAAAATGCAGATGCAAGACCCACTATACCCGCACCAATGATTATAACATCAAGTTTACCCATAGAATACCTGCATCTTTTACAAAAATTAAAAGTTATCGTCTTATAAATTAGCAAAGTTTTTAAACAAATATAAATTCTTCATGTTGGTACCAGGCTAGGCCGGGGGTATTAGGCGTACCCCTGTTACCTGAAATTGTCTAGATGCAGGGGCGACAGCTGGGGGCGAGAGAACGTATCACTTCAGTCCTGTTACAAAGCTGTTGAAGTCCTGTCCTTCGGGATCGAAGGTGGTGCACCTCCGTCCAAAGGGATGGAAGGGCACCTTTGCCATGGAAAACCCGCCAGGCCCGGAAGGGAGCAGCGGTACCATGGACTTACGATGCTCGGAGGGGTGCGGGATGGAGGCTTGTGCAGGGGAAACTGTGGTGGTACGGGAACTCAACCCCAGTGGCCTGGTACCTCTTCAATATCAAGAGGCAAAAAATGGCAGGAGATTTTAAAATAATCCATGATTCCATTCACGGAAGCATAAGGCTTGAGGAACCATTGATATCAATTCTTGAAACACCCGAAATGCAGCGTTTGAGCAATGTGAGACAGCTTGGTATGAACTATCTTGTTTTTCCTGGAGCTAATCACACGAGGTTTGAGCATTCACTCGGTGTATCCTATCTAGCGGGCCAGATAGGTAGATATCTTTCACTTAATGAAGATCAAATTAAGATTCTTAGGGTTGCAGGATTATTGCATGACATAGGGCACCCACCATTTTCACATACACTAGAAAGATACATTAAAAAAAGAACAGGCCTTGATCATGTGGAAATAGGTGTTAAAATTGTTAATGGTGAAATTGATATTGCAAATGATTTTTCTTGGCGGGGAGAAAAAATTAATGAGATCATTGAAAACAATGGATTTGACCTAAAAGAAATAATTTCTATTTTTTCAGAAAATGGGGAAAATGACATATTCGGCATAAGATCAAGAAAAAAGTATATGCAAAAAATAATAAACGGTGACTTGGATGCTGATCAGTTAGATTATTTGCTCAGGGATTCACACTATACTGGCGTTGCATATGGCATAATTGATCTACAGAGAATATTAAATACCATATCTATCAAGGCGGATGACATTGTTTTCAACGAAAAGGGTTTAGAGGCACTTGAAAGTGTTATTGTTGCAAGGGCTTTAATGTATTCATCAGTATACTTCCATAAAACAGCCAGGATTGCTGAGCTAATGTTATCCAGGGCAATAGAATCTCTGAAAATTATAAATCCGATTAATCTAATATCAATGAACGATTCTGAACTTATTTCAATGCTTTTACAGAGTCATGGATATGCAAAGGAAATTGGATTAAGGATAAAGTATAGACGCCTTTTTAAAAAAGCCATGGTATATGCTGAGCTTCCAGAAAATTTTGATATTATGAATATAAGGAAAATGGAAGATGAGATTGCATATGAATCAGGAGCACCTGATGGTTATGTTCTCATAGACCTTCCCATTGAAGAGATTTCTATAAATGAGCCAAGATTGGCAAACCTTGACATTAAACTTGAAAAAGACGGTAAAATAGTATATTTAAACTCAATATCCAATATTGTAAAATCACTCAGAACAAGGAGACCTGTCGATTATTCAATGATGGTAATTGCAGAAAAATCTTACGTTGAAAATGTAAAAAATGTTTTAAAAAGAAAATTTTAGTCTGAGGATTCTGATTCCTCAGATTTTTTCTCTGGAGGTTTTGCTCCTCCACCGCCACCCTTGCTTGCTACAACATCGTCTATCCTGAGTATCATCACAGCTGCTTCTGTTGCAGAATCTATTGCCTGTTCCCCTACCCTGATGGGCTCAATTATCCCCTGTTCCCACATGTCCGCTACCTTGCCCGCAAAAACATCAATACCGTACGTTTTCTTTCCCTCTTTGTGAGCCTTCCTTAAATCAATGATCAGATCAATTGGATCAAGGCCAGCATTTTCAGAAAGCGTTCTAGGTACAATTTCCATTGCATCTGCAAATCTCTCTATTGCGAGCTGCTCCCTGCCACCAACTGTGGACGCATATTCTCTGAGAGCAAGTGCTATTTCTGTTGCAGCTGCTCCAGCACCAACAACAATCTTACCATCTTCAATGGCCTTTGCAACCACATGCAATGCGTCTTGTAATGATCTCTCAATTTCATCAACAACGTGTTCTGTTCCACCCCTGATAAGTATTGAAACAGCCTTTGGGTTCTTGCAACCTGTAACAAATGTCAAATGGTCATCACCAATTTTAACTTCTTCAACCTTTTCTGCATAACCAAGATCATTAGATGAAAGATCATCAAGGTTCATTACAATTTTTGCACCCGTTGCCTTCTCCAGTTTTTCCATGTCGCTCTTCTTAACTCTTCTTGCAGCATAAATGCCCTTCTTTGCGAGGAAATGCTGAGCCATATCATCAATGCCTTTCTGTGAAATAACAACGTTCGCACCCGTTGCTGCTACCTTTTCTACCATTTCTTTAAGCATCTTTTCTTCCTCTTGAAGGAATGAATGAATCATTGTAGGATCCCTTATCTGTATATTTGTATCTATTTCAGGTTTCTTTATTTCCAAGGCAGCGTTTAAAAGTGCAATTTTTGCCTTCTTTACAACCTGAGGCATGTCTGGATGTGCCTTTTCCTTGTCAACAATCACGCCTTCAATGATCTGCGTATCGTCTATAGATCCACCCTGCTTCTTTATTACCTGAATGTTGTTAAGATCAGCAACAATTTTACCATCAATATTTTCAATAATCTTCTTAACAGCATCAACGGATATTTTTGCCAAAAGATCCTTGCTCATGCTTGCGCTTTTGCTTCCAAGTGCTGTCTTTGCAATTTTTAAAAGAACCTCATCATCCTTTTCAGTTATCTTTGTTGAAATCTTGTCCAGAACCTCCTTCGCTTTTTCTGAAGCCATTCTGTAACCTGATGATATTACCGTCGGATGTACATTCTGGTCAAGGAGTGTCTGTGCCTGTTTTAAAAGTTCACCCGCAAGCATAACGGCTGTGGTTGTTCCATCTCCAACCTCAGTATCCTGTGTTTTGGCTACCTCTACGATCATCTTTGCAGCCGGATGCTCAACCTCTATTTCCTTCATTATTGTTACACCATCATTGGTGATAACAACATCACCAAGGGAATCAACAAGCATCTTATCCATACCTCTTGGCCCAAGCGTGGACCTCACAGCATCTGCAATTGCAATCGCTGCTTGAATGTTATTCCTCATTGCATCTTTTCCTGTCTCTCTCTTTGTGCCCTCTTTAAGAATTAATATGGGCTGTCCTGCCATCATTTTAAATTCACCTCTGCACCTGATAAAATACTTCTTCTATATAAATATTTTTGATATGCAAAATGATTAATCGAAGAGTTTATTAAATAATAAATCTTTTTGAATTATTATGCCATTGTTAGGAAGAAGAGCACCATCTTTAAATTTCATTCAGATGCTAAGGGATTTATTAGAAGAGGGTAAGGTCGAAGCAACAACTAACCCAGATAAAGCAAAAATTACACTCAGGAAGATACATAGGATGATTTCTGATGCTGATCCAAGCGAGGAACAGGCAATAGAACAAAACAAAAATGAAGTTATAAATATTTTACTGGAGGCCGGTTCATTGTTGTTTGAACTGAGTGATAAGGATAAAAGTATTGATTATTTTGAAAAGGTAAAGGAAATGGATCCAAACAATGCAAGGGCATGGTTTGAAATTGGAAGGATCCTTGTTAGCCAGAACATTCAAATACCATATGCTATGGTAAATCTCAAAAAAGCTTTGGACATTGATAAAAAGAATCACAGGGCAATGGTTCTTCTTGGAGACCTTTACAGGATTCAGAGGGACAATAATAATGCTATGAAATTGTATATGGAGGCATTGAAATTAAGCCCTGATAAGATGGAAATACTTGACAGGATACTCAATATTGATCCGTCAAACAAGGATGCGCTCAGGCAAAAACTTGAATATTATCTTGAAAAGGGAGACAGGGAAAGCGCTGCACAAATTTATTTGCAGCTCGGCATAATAGAGGATAACATAGACATACTTGATGAAGGCCTTAAAATATCCCCAGACAACCTATCACTTTTGAAAGAAAAGGCAAGGTTATTGATAAACCATGGAAAGAAGTCTGAAGCAACACAATTCATAGAAAGGGTGAAAAAGCTTTCACCAGGTGATCCAGAGATTGCAATTCTTGAGTCAATGATCACAGAGCCAAAGGCAACTGTTCAGGAGGATATATTTGGTGATATAGGTATTCCCAGCGAAATGGAAACAAGAGAAAAAGCTCCAGAAAACATTGAAAAAGAAAGTATAAAGAATGAGAATATTGAAGTTTTAAAGGAACCTGAAATGAATGAAATAGAGCAAGCCATTCTATCAGGAAGACTGAATGATTTAATTTCAAAATATCATGCTTCGGAAAGTTTTATTGATAAAATAAATAAAATTTTAATGGAACACATTGAAAATTATGAAATATTTGTGCCGGCGCTTGAAACGTTAATAGGCTCGGGACTTGGGAAAGAAGCATTAAAACAAGTTTATGAGAAATTAGGAACAGTATTCGATGCAATTTCTCTCTTCCTTCAAAACAGAATTGATGATGCTGAAAAAATTTTAAACAGCGTTGTTGTCAAGGACCAGAAAAATGCATTGGCTTGGTTCTACAAGGCAAGGATTGCGGGTTTAAAAAACAATGCCTTGGGAACTAAAAACTTCTTAATGATGGCTAGGAAGTTTGGTAATTTTGATAAGTTGGTATATCCTGAATTGAAAATAGCTAGCCAGTGAAAAAAATGATTCTATTAAAGATGGGTGGAAGCGTAATTACGGACAAGAAAACATACAGAAAAATAAAGGAGCATGTGCTTTCAAGGATCTCTAGGGAGCTAATAAAAACGCATATGGTCATTGTTCACGGTGGAGGATCATTCGGGCACATTGTTTCTGATAGATATAAATTACAGAATGGAATAAGGGATGAGAATGAGAAAATATATTATTCCATAGTAGGCAAGGACATGCAGGACCTTAATTCAATTGTAATTGATAAATTAATAAAATATGGTATTCCTGCAATATCCGTTCCAGTTCATGCATTCCATATGGTTGGGGAAACATTCAGGGTAAATAGGTTCATTGATCTTCTGGACAGGGGTTTTGTGCCTGTCACATATGGGGATGTGGTTCTTGACCCAAAAAGAGGAATGACTATATGTTCAGGGGATCAGATCATGTTTCATCTTGCAAAATCTTTGCATCCGGAGAGGGTAATTTTTATAACGGACGTTGATGGCATTTTTGATAAAAATCCAAAACTGTTCAGTGATGCAAAACTGATAGAAGAAATAAAGGGTGATGAAAACATACTCTTTGGGAGCAATGTGGCTGATGTTACAGGTTCCATGGAGGGAAAGTTTAAAGTCATGAAAAACATTGCAAAATTGGGCATTGAAGTGCTCGTAATAAATGGTCTGGTGCCAGGTCGTGTTAAAAAAGCTATGCTTGGCGAAAATGTAAAAGGGACAAGGTGGAAGATATATGATTGAGAATAGAAAGGCTGATCACGTTAACATCGTGCTTGAAAAAAATGTTAATGCTCACCACAACTACTGGGATGACATATATTTAATTCATCAGGCACTGCCTGAAATCAACTATGATGAAATAGATCTTTCTACTGATTTCCTGGGCAGAAGGCTGAAATACCCAATCATAATAGAATCAATGACTGGTGGTTTTCCAGAGGCAAAGAAACTCAATGAAATAATGGCAAAGGTAGCTGCAGAGCTGCAAATAGGAATGGGTGTTGGGAGCGAGAGGGTAATAATAAAAAACCGTGATGTTCTTGATACATTTTCAATAATCAAGGATTATGACATACCCCTGAGGATAGCAAACATAGGTGCACCACAGCTCGTTAACCAGAAGAATGATCCACCATTCAGCGATGAAGAGCTATCATTCATACTCGAATCTTTAAATGCTCATTTCCTTGACATTCATTTAAACTTCCTGCAAGAGGTGGTTCAGCCTGAGGGTGATAGGAATGCAAAGGGCATAGAGCAAAGATTACATTCCGTTTGCAGGAATTTTCCAATAATTATAAAGGAGACGGGCGCGGGCATAGATTTCAACACGGGTTTAAGGTTGAAAAGGGCTGGGGCATTTGCAATTGACATTGCAGGTCTTTCTGGTACTTCTTTTGCAGCAGTTGAACATTACAGAGCACAGGAATTAGGCGATAAGAAAAGGGAAAGGCTTGGATTAACGTTCTGGGACTGGGGAATACCATCTCCTGTTTCTGTGATGCAGAATAAGAACCTGAACATGAAGATAATTGCTTCCGGAGGGATAAGGAATGGCCTTGATGCTGCAAGGGCATTTGCAATTGGCGCTGACATGGTAGGCATGGCTGGGCATGTAATAAAATTTGCAAGCCAGGGTTACCCACAATTGCTAGAGGAAATGCAAACCATTATAGAGGAACTCAAGAGTGCAATGTTTTTAACAGGGTCCAGGAATATTGAATCTATGCAGAAGAAAAAGTATATTGTATCAGGATCACTGAAAGAATGGCTGAGTCAGATTTAATTGAAACCTGCCCCATATGCAAAAACAAAACACTTGTTACAACAATAAAGGAAAATGATATACCCTACTTTGGCAGAACACTCATATATACGTCAATTTGCAGCTCCTGCGGATACAGACACAGCGATGTTATTTTTCTAGAACAGAAAAGACCAGTGAGGATAGAGTTTAAGGCATCAGGTCCAGAAGACCTTAAGGTAAGGGTAATAAGATCATCAAGGGCAAGTATAAGCATTCCCGAATTAGGCGTTGATATTGAGCCTGTTCAGGATGGTGAATCATTCATTTCAGACATTGAAGGTGTACTTTTCAGGGTTCTAAATGTCATGAGCCAGGTTTTAAAGGATTCCTCACCTAAAGAAAAGGATATCATAATTGAAAAAATGAAAAAAATAGGAAAAATGAGGAATGGGCTTGATGCACTTACATTTATAATAGAAGATCCAAGCGGAAATAGTGCAATAATAAGTAACAGGGCAAAGATCGAATTCAAGCAATAATTTTAATATTCTAAAGGTCATGGTATTATTATGGATATAAATGAGATTTTGGCAACTATTGAAAAATCGCTTCCGGATGAAGCACTATTTGCAGAGGTTTTAAGGGATCTTGTAAAGGATGAAATGAAATCATATTTGAAGGACAAGCTTGAAAAAAATCCAGAAATAAAAAAGGAACTCAGGGAAGCTATTTTGGATTACAGTCAGGCAAAGCTGATGGAAATAACAGCTGCAACAAAGTTTTCAAAAGCAGTTGCAAAGCTAGGCATTATCTCCATGCCATCAGAAATAAGGGAAGAAGTTTTAAGGAGTATGATTTCAACCTTTCAGAAAGAAATTTCAGAGGCTATAGATAGGACATTATAATTTTTTATAAAAGCCATTTTCCTTAATTATAATTTTTTTGTTTTCAAGCATTTTTAATGAATTTCTAAGCACGTATTTCTTAGGTTTAATGTAAAAATATTTTTTGAATGCATCAAGAATGCCATTATAATCAAGGCTCTCCTGTGAAAGCATCTTTACTATTATGGTCGTAAGATCCTCATAAACATTCCATGGGAATATGAACCAGGTCCATTCCTCCTCTGGCACTTCTTCAGCATAGAAATCAGGAATGAACTTTGATCTTGTAATATGTAAAAGTGTTGCCGTTTTCAGTTCATCAGGATTAAAATTTTTAACATATTCAAAGGCAACGCTCAGGCTTTGCCCGGTATCCGTAATATCATCAACAAGTAGAACTTTTTTACCTTCAATATTTATTGGCAAACCCTGAGTTATTCTTGCCTGACCGTCAGGAGTGGCAGTAATACCCCAGTGCTCTGTCTTTATTGCATAGAGATCCTTTAGCTGGAGATAATCGGAAATAATCCTAGCAGGTACGAGTCCTCCACGGGAAAGACCTATTATAACATCTGGCTTATATACATTTTTTTCCATTTTTTTCATGATCTGAGAAACCCAGGATTCAATATGCTTCCATGAAACAAGCATGCAACGAAAACCTTCCATAAAATAGTATAGGTAAAAATTGAATATAAAAATTGCTATTATTGATTTTAAAGAAAATTATAAATGTGATTTACCGAAATAATATCCTATTATAGGGGTATATCATTTCCATTATAGTAATTCCACATATTCAATGGTCAAACTCACACAAAAAAATATAAAAAAAAGATTTTTATAGTGAGTTATAATACTTAATTAAAATGAGCTCAGATGAAAAAGTGGTCCATTTTCGATTGAAAGAAAATCCTGAAATTACCGTTGAAGAAGTTTACAATATGATGATGGACCTCCAAAAGAAATACCCTGATAGGGAGATTTTTTATGATGGTGATCAGCAGGCCATTTGTAGCAGACCAAAAAAGATAACGCCAAAGGAAGATAGGAAAGATTAATATACATTGAAATGTTCTTACCCTTGAACGGAAAACTGTTTTCCAAAAACATGGAAAGTCGGAGAGCCGTTCGAAAAAGAAAAAAGGAAGGAAGAAAGTATGGAAAACGTAACGAAAATAAAAGACTTGAGCCCTGAATCAAAAAGGGTCAATGTTTTGGGAAAAGTGACAAGTGTTGGAGAAACTAAGGAAATACAGACAAGGTATGGAGAAGGAAGGAAGCTTACTGAAGTCGTAATCGGGGATGAGACGGGATTGATCACACTCACTCTTTGGGGGGATCAGTCCAATGATGTGAACACGGGAGATGCATTATACATAGACAATGGCTATGTCACCCTTGTTAGGGGGCATATGAGGTTAAATGTTGGAAAATACGGTTCAATTAAGAAAAGTGAAGAGGCCCCGGAAAGCATTAACACGGAGAACGACGTAAGCGCAGTAGAGCACAGCCAAGAATATAAACCAGAGAGAAGGTCGTTCAACCGTGGTGGCGGCCGAAGAGACTTTAAGAGAAGGTATTAAGCCTTTTCTTAATATATTTTTTAAGAATTTTTTATTATTTTTGCAATCTCTTTAAGGAGATCGCTCTTTTTTCTGTTTGTTTCAATATAGAATCTAATTTTATCCGTGGGCCAGTGTTTAGGATATGGATTGTTCTGTAATTCATATTTTAAATTCAATTTTTTAAGTGCCAGTTCAATAGTTTCAGGTGTAGGATCTGAAGCCAAGTTCTTTGGTACCTTTCTACCCTGCTTCTTTGAATATTTCCTATCAAAATATGATGGATAGATAATCATTTGCCAATAAGAATGCCGTTTAAAACGCCATCCTGTCCTGGCCTGGAAGTTATTTTAACCATTCCAATGTCCGTCAATACGACAGCTCCCTTGTTTATTATGTTTCTCTGAACATAATGTGGATCTGCCCTATTCTCCTTCACAGTTATTATTTTTGCCCTTTTCATTGCCTTGCTTTCCTTGTCATATACATTAACATGATCAACAGAAAGTACCTTTATTTTGAAATTCCCACCAAACGTCCTTTCAAACTTTTTTCTTTCAGGACCAAGTTTCGTAAGTACAGGATCACTCCCTAGCTCGTATCTCCTTTTCTTCCTTGATTGCCTGTACCTTCCGCCAGTCATTTTCCTAATTGATCTACCCTGCCAAAATGTCATGGTTACACCTTAGCAACCTCTATTACTTTCCTTATAAAAAACTTTTCACTACTTTAAAGAAAATTAATTTATATTGAATTATTATTATCAGAGCTATGTACGAGTATGAGAGTGAAGTTGAATGGCTTGATGACAGGAGAACAAAGGTAAAGGTTAAAAATTTTGAAATAGAGGTTGATTCACCACCAGAATTCAAGGGTCCCGAAGGACAGATGACACCGGAGGAACTTTTCCCAGGTATACTCGCATCTTGCGTACTGACAACATTTCTTGAGTTCAAGGACAAGATGGGTATTAGTCTTCAGAGCTGGAGGTGCAAGGTAAAGTCAGTTCTAGGACCAAGCCCTGAAAAGGGGTACAGGTTTGAATCAATTCACATGCATGTGCTTCTCAAGGTTGCGCCAGAGGATAAAGAGAAGATACCTAGGGCAATGGAGCTAGCTCATAAATACTGTTTCATATCAAGGGCAATAAAAAATAATGTGGAAGAAAAAATTGATTGGGAATTTATAGATTGATCTATTTCTCTTTTTCCAATTTTTTCTTTAATTCTTCAAGTTCCTCTTTTAACCTTTTGTCCATTGGATTCTTCCTTGCCTTTTCCTCCAGTTCTGCAATCCTATTTTCTAGGTTCCTTTTTTTTCTTGCAAGATCCTTTTTGCTTAGACCCATAGTAAAAAGTAATCGTGCCTGAGTATTTAAATTTTTGATATTTACCATCTATTATTAATGGAATTAAATTAACACAAAACGCAAGGACATTAATCTAGAATTTTTTAAAAATTCTCTTTTTAAAAGTTTTTTTAGGAAATAAAAAATTTAAATGCTGATATATATTATTAAAAAATTTTATATCTCAATCACATTATAAAATCACCTAATAATGATTGACCGGAATCTATTATTAATGTTTGACCCGTTATATTCATAGATTCAACAAGAAAAACCACAGCCTTTGCTATTTCTTCTGGATATATCATACTTCCTGTTAGTGTGTGTTTAGTTGCATATTCATCTTCAGTCATATGAAGGTATTCTATTAGGCTTTCACCCATTTTGGTTTTTACTATTGAAGGTGCAATAGCATTTACTCTTATCTTTTTTGATTTTAATTCCAAGGCAAGATATTCGGTCAACTTTATCACAGCCGCTTTTAAACTTCCATATAATGATAATGACACCATAGGCCTTATCCCAGCGAGTGATGCCATCATAATAATTGAGCTACCTTCAGCTAATATTTTGGAAAATTCCTGAGTGCAATAAATTACTGAAAGATAGTTTGTAGAGATCATTTTTTCTATAAGTCTGTCATCACTTTCTAAAAATGGCATCCCTATACCCAATCCAGCATTATTGACTAGTATATCGCATCTTCCATATTTTTTTATTGTTTCTTCAACCAGAACTTTGCAACCTTCTCTGGTAGAAACATCTGCTTGAACCATTAATCCATCACTATATTTTTTTACTTCTTCAAGAGTTTTATTTCCATCCTCAATTCTCTTCTTAACATTAACCACAACATTTGCACCCTGTTCTGCAAGATAAATTGCCACTTCGCGACCTATGCCTCTCCCCGATCCAGTTACTACTGCAATTTTATTTTTTAATACCATAAATAATTTTATGGAATCCGAATATTTAAAAATATCTTATCACTTTATTTTTTATGCAGTCCAGTTTTCTTTTACTATATAAAGCCTAATATTATTTTTATTTTCCATCATTTATCCTTTCTCCATTTTTTTTGTAGAATTATCTTAATTTGCTTTTTTGGGATCTTGCTACGTAATGCATCATTTGGTGTTTGCAAATAATAGTTCATACAAAGGTTTTTATGGTATCTTGCCTATGTGTCTTTGAAACAGGACTTTCTAAGGGTGGAGAGAATGCCAGAAACTTAAGTTTAACATAATATACAATTATATTTTTTACAATTTATGAAAGTTTGAAAAAAATTTTATTATTTCCAAAAAATTAGGAATAATTACAATTTATTTGTAATAAAATAAAAATTAATATTTTATTATTTTTAATATTAATTTTAAACAATTTTAAATAAGTGATCATAATACTCGCAATCATGGAAACAGAAGGAAGTGAATCGGGAGAAAAAGGCGCTATATTTTCTCGCCTTGCCACTGAATACGCAAAAAAATATCAGGGTAAAATACAAACTTTGCCAAAAGTCCCTGTAAAAAGTCTTAACGATTTTTCAATATGGTATACTCCAGGAGTGGCTGCAGTATCGCTTGAGATAGCAAAGAATGAGGATCTCTCATTTGAAATGACTTGGAGATGGAATTCCGTGGGTATAGTAACAGATGGGACAAGGGTCCTTGGTCTTGGAAACATAGGTCCTTATGGGGCAATGCCCGTTATGGAAGGGAAGGGTCTTATATTCAAGTATCTTGGTGGTGTGGATGCGGTTCCAATTCCAATAAATGTTCATGATAAAGATGAAATAGTGAAGGTAGTAAAGGCCATTGAGCCTGCATTTGGTGGCATAAACCTTGAAGATATTGAATCACCAAAGTGCTTTTACCTTTTAGAAAAATTGAGTTCAGAAATGAATATACCTGTATGGCATGATGACCAGCTTGGTACTGCTGGTGCAACTCTTTCTGGAATTTTAAACGCTTTAAAGCTTACTGGAAGAACTCCAGAAAAAACTAAGGTTGTATTTTTCGGATCAGGTGCTGCTAATATTGCAACAGTTAAGCTATTCAAAGCTGCAGGTTTTGACCTAAAAAACATAATAATGGTGGATTCCAAAGGTGTTTTACATGCAGAAAGGGAAGACATGGATTCTTTAATGAAAAATAATCCATGGAAGTATGAGCTTGGATTGCAAACAAACAGTGCAAATATCAAGGGAACAGTAGTTGATGCACTTGAAGGAGCGGATGTTCTTATAGCAGCTTCAGTCCCAGGACCAAATACAATAAAGGGTGAATGGATCAGGAAGATGGCAAAAAGGGCGATTGTATTTGCACTTGCAAATCCTGTGCCTGAAATCTGGCCTGAAGAGGCAAAGAGAAATGGAGCAGAAATTGTGGCAACAGGTAGATCAGATTTCCCAAATCAGATAAACAATAGTATGGTTTTCCCGGGTGTTTTCAGGGGTGCACTTGATTCAAGGACCAGGAAAATCAATGAAAAAATGATCGTTCATGCATCCTTGGAACTTGCAAAATTTGCAGAGGAAAATGGTATAAATGAAAATTATATCATTCCAAAAATGACAGAATGGGAAGTATTTCCAAGGGTTGCTGCTGCAATAGCTTCAAAGGCTGTTGAGGAGGGCCTAGCGAGAAAGAAACAAACAAAGGAAGAATTTTATATAAGAGCAAAGGAGATTATTGGAAAGAACAGGGAGATTATTGAAAAATTAATGAATCTGGGTTATATTGAAGATATAAGGAGATGATGAAATATGGAAATAAGGATTAGAGATCTTGAGGAAAATGATCTAAAAGAAGCAACAGAACTTGTGGTAAGGCTTAAAAAATTCAATTCTGAGCATGACCCATTGTTTGCACTTGCAGAGAATCTTGAAAATATAGTGATGAATTATCTTAAGGAATCAATTACACTTGATACAAGAGATGTCCTTGTTGCTGATGATGAGGGCAAAATTGTAGGCATTATACTAGCAGAAATAGTGGACAGGCTCTTTTATGAGCCAGCCAAAGAAGTAAGAATTACAGAATTATATGTGCTTCCGGCTTATAGGAAGAAGGGTCTAGGCAAAAAACTTCTAGATGAAATGGTAAAGAAGGAAAGAAATAAGGGCTGTGGCATACTTACAGTTGAATTTCCCACAGAAAATCTGCTAGCCCATAAATTCTACACATCCCAGGGAATGAGATCAATCATATCCGTTTATGGCAAAACAATGAAATAAAATCTAAAAAATATTTTCATTTATTATTTTTGCAAATTCTTCAGGTTTTTCAAGCTGGGGCATATGGCCTGCATCAATAATAAATAGTTTAGAATTTTTTATATGTTCATAAAATATTTTTGCATATTTTATATCTATAATACCATCATTTTTTCCCCAGATTATCAGAGTTCTTGAGTTTATCGATTCAAGATCATTTATGTTGAGTCTCCATTCTGGCTTTTGATTATTAAATATCATATTTTTCAAAACCTTTTCATCATTTCTATTGTTTGAATTTACAAGATATTTAACGAACTGATTTATAAATTCCTCAGGCATGGAACCTACGGGCGGTTGCAAACCTGCACTATCCACTAGAACTAGATAAGCAGGATTATTGTACTTTAAAGAGAATCTAAGAGCTACCCAGCCCCCATATGAATTACCTATCAATGCAAAATTTTGTATGCCTATACTTTTTATGAAATCATATAAAGCAATGCACTGCATTTCTATTGTATATTCAATATCCGGTTTAGGTGATCTTCCATGGCCAAGAAGGTCAATGAAAAATAGTTCAAATCTTCCGTCAAGGTATTTTTCAAGTTTTGCAAAACTTTCAGCAGATGAACCAATACCATGAAGTGCAATTATGGGAAATTTTCCTCCACGGTATAGAAATGAAATTTTCCCAAACCTTGAATCTGCAAATTTCCTTTCCATTGATTATGAAATGGTAAATGGAATTAAAACTTTATCTCCATAAATACTATTAAGAAAAGGGATTTGGAAAGATTGTAGAATCAAGGTCTATTCATTTGCCATAACTTTGGAAATCTTATTTTTTATAAATGAATTTTTAGTCAGAAAGTGAAAATTGTTTAGTCCCGTTTTCTTTGACCATATAAAGCTTACTATTATTTTTATCTTTCCACATTTATTTCACCTTCCAAATTTCTATAGAAATTTCCAAGAATGCTTTCTTCAGGCAATCTCCTCCAGAATGCCTCTTCTGGCCTTTGCAAGTAACGTTTTGCATCTAAGCTTTCATGCTGGAGTTTTGCGTTAATATTATCCAATATAGAAAATAATAACATCAAAAATATGTAGAATATAGATTTTAGCACGACTTTTTCTCAAAAAATTATTTAATCAAATACTTTTTTATTTTAAAGATAATCAAGTGCTGACTTTTAATTTTTATTTAGTAATTAGAATTAAATTAACGCAAAACTAAAGTTACAATTTTTTCATCATAATCCTTAATTTCCTTCATTCTTTTTCCTCCATTTTTAAGTAATAATTTTTCACCAGTATCCAGGTAATACATCCAGACCCTTTTCACTGTAGATATGCTTATCTTTAAGTCAATTGCTATTTGTTTGTTACTTTGTCCCCTTTTCTTAGAGTTAATTATATACGTAATCTTGCGTGATGTAAGTTTCCGATTGCCCATATCTGACCACAAGCTTTTTATGGTCAAATATTTCGGGACTATACAACTAGGCTAAAAGAACGTAAAAAATTTATATCAAAATAAAGTATTCAAATTAAAAATGAATATTTCTCTGAGCATTTTGCATTTTCTTATTCTAATAAGCATAAGCTTAGTTGTATCTAGAATATTTTCCCTAATAGGTAACAGATATTTCGGATTTCCTCCAGTCATAGGAGAATTGATTACGGGAATGATTATTGGGCCTTATGCCTTAGGTTCATTACCATTTCTAGGTTTTACCATAATTCCTCAGACAAGCTTAGGCCTTCTTGCCCCTGTTAGCAGTGAAATTCCAATACCCCAGGCATTTTACATGTTCGGTCAGATAGGAGTGATTATGCTTCTTTTCCAGGTAGGACTAAGCACAGATTTGAAAAAATTCATTATAGCAATTAGGTCATCAGTATTGATTGCTATAGGTGAATCAATGTTTCCATTTATTTTCGGATTTATATTCATGCTTTTCTTTGTTCGTAACATTAATGAAGCACTTTTCATAGGTGTTATTCTCACCGCAAGTTCTACTGGCATTACGGCCAAGGTACTTGCGGATTTAAAAAGGCTTAACAGCAGAGAAGGCATGGCAATAATGACATCCACTGTAATAGTGGATGTTATAAGCATAACACTTCTTACAATTATCACTGGAATGGAAAACAGTTCTATTAGCTTATATTCGATTATAATTATAATTTTAAAAGTAATACTTTTCTGGGGAATTTCATTGTTTATAGGGATCAAATTAAAGAAGTATATTATAAAATTCTTTAAAATATTCCGAGACAATATTACATTATTCTCATTCATACTTTTAATTCTTTTCCTTGTTGTTTCACTTTCAGTATGGCTCGACTTAACGATAATTGTGGGTGCATATTCTTTTGGTCTTATACTTTCAATATTAGATGAAAAAAATGATTTAATAAAGAATACGGAAAACATTTCTAACTTTTTCACACCTATATTTTTTGTTTCAATAGGCATGATGGTGGATCTGAGAACACTTTCCACAGGTATAATCATTTCAATAATAATACTCCTATTAGCTGTTTTGACTAAGGTTCTAGGTGCTGCATTTCCTGCAAAGCTTTTAAAATACAATACAATGGAATCTATTCAGATAGGTTTAGGTCTCCTTTCCATGGGGGAGGTTGCGCTAATATTAGCAGGAAATGCATTACTATACAATATCATAAATAATGAAATTTATTCAGTCGCGATATTCGTTACAATAGGCACAACAATCATAGCCCCTATAATTTTTGCGAAAACATATAGAAAAAAAGATATTTCAAATGATTAATTTCCCCAATTCCTTCAATTTTTAAAATTCAGTGCTATGATATTTGACACTTTTCCATCAATTTTTATACTTTTGAGATCACGTAATTCAAATATATTTCAGAAAGTTTTTGATGGTTATATTTTTCACAAATGTATGTTTTGGGTATACAAAAATTTAAATTTTCTATGTTTTAGCCATTAAGCAAGTGATTTCTTGATTTACTTCTACCATTGATTTCTTGCAATTTTCTTAAAGAATTAAGAAAGAACTTTTCAATATTCAGAATGTTCAATACATATCCTATTTTTATTATTTCAATTGCCGCCAGGCATGATTCACGTTTCCTTTCCCATTGTACCTTAAACGACCTATAAGATCCAAAACATCCTCATTATTCAAATTATAATTTAAGATATTAATGCCTTTTATTTTTAATCACATTTATAGAGTTTGAAATACTTTTTCTTATAAAAAAAGCCTATTTCAATATTTTTCTTTCTTAGGAGTTTTTAGTTTTTCGAGATGATACAAGAATCATTGCAATTACAATAAAAACTCCGCCCAAAATTTGCAATGGTCCCATTGTTTCACCAAGAATAAAATATGAAAAAATAACGCCAAATACAGGTTCAAGTGCGAATACCATAGAGGCAGTTGCAGAATCTAGGCCTTGCTGGCCAAAATTCTGAAGCAATAGGGCTAAAGCTGTTGCAAAAATTGAAAGATAAATTATTGAAAATATTAAGGTGTTATTCCATGCAACCTGAATTCCTGAAAATGGAAGAAAGAGAAGGCTCAATGGAAGTACCATAATAATCTGAAAAAATGTCAGTGCTAAGGGATCATATTTTTTTGAATATTTATCAATATAAACCACTTGAAATGAATATGCAATTGCAGAAAATAACGTGAGAATATCGCCTATATTAACGTTTGTAATCAAAATTCCTGTTATCAAAATAAGTCCAATCAATGCTAGAAACAAAGATATGATAACCTTTTTGTCAAGACTTTCCTTGAGCAGGAAAAATGCAAGTATGGGTGAAATTACTACGTAAAGACCTGTTATTAAAGTAGAATGCATGGCTGATGTATATACTATGCCTATAATTTGAAAATAATAACCAAAATAAAGAAAAACACCTATATATATTCCACTTAATATTTGTCCTTTTGAAGAACTAATAATCCTCTTGTAAAATAATATGAAAAGTATTATTGATGCGATTGCAAATCTTATGAATATTAAATATACTGGTGAAATAGATACAACTGCAATTTTCATTATTGGGAATGTAACGCCCCAAAGGATTGTTGCAGTAATGATAAGACCTATGGATTTTTTCTTTTGCATTCAATTCACCTTTTCAGTGATGATATCCGATATCAAACCAATTTCTTCAGGACTCAATTCTTCTGGCCTCTTCTCCCCATAGGGTATATTATCCATTTTTAAAATATTTTTAATTTTTTTCCTTCTTTGGGAAAATAATATTTTTGTAAGATTGAAAAAATTTTTTTCATCTTTAACACTAAACTTCTTTCTTGGTATAATTTTTACGATTGCAGAGTCCACTTCAGGAACAGGATAAAAGCACGATTTTGGCACATATCTTAAAATTTCTGCATCCGCAAAATAATAAAGATCAATTGATAATCTTGAATAATCCTTGCTCCCTACCTTTGCAACCAATCTCTTTGCAAATTCTTTTTGATACATTATTATACCCATTTTAAAATTATAATTTAAAAGCTTGAATGTAATAGGTGATGAAATGCTGTATGGTATATTTGAAACAATTTTATCAAAATAAGGAAATTCAATATCAACGGCATCACCATGAATTAAATTCAATTTACCACTATCTATCTCCTCCTTAAGTGTTACTGAAAGCAAATCAAAATATTCCTTTGATTTTTCTATTGCAGTTACCTTTGCACCTTTTGAAAGCAACTCTTTTGTAAGATTTCCAGGTCCTGATCCAATTTCTAATATTGTTTCCCCTTCTTCAATTTCTGCAAAATCGACTATGATACGGATGATATTCTTGTCCATCAGGAATACCTGACCCATTCTCTTCGTTTTTACGTTCATTTTGCTACAAAAATCTTGTATTTAATATCCCTGTTTTTCAGTTCTTCAACGATCCTAGCAACTATCAGCTTTTCTGGTGAATGGGATAACTTTACCCTTTCAACAATGTCTTGAAAACTTTTAAATGGCCCTTTTTTCTTTTCCTCTATTATTGACCACATGGTCTTTTTACCTAGGCCGGGTAAAAGCTCCAACATATGTAACCTTGTTGTTATTGGAGATGCATTATTGAAAAAATCTACGAACTTTTTTTCCTGTTTTTTCACTATGTCCTCAAGAACATAGGGTAATTCATTCTGTGCAGCATGTGTAAGCTCTTCATATGTAATTCTCCTTTTCACATGTTCTATTTTTGTTCTTTTATCAAGTTCCTTGCCTATGTAAACCCTTTCTCCTATTGTTAGTGTGATATTTATTTTAGGTATTAATTCAAAGAGCTTGAATTCTGTTTCACCAATGGCCAGAGCTAGAGGTACTCTTTTGAAACTTTTGTCATCTGACCTTCCCTGCGGTAAATAATCAATTATGTATGCATAATCTTCCATAAAAAATACCCCTTTATGCCTCGCTCTTTTTTGGCCAGAGTATTTCTAGTATTTTCTGTATATCTTCAGGGGTTGGAATTATCTTATCCTTTAAAAAAATAACTCTAACTTCATCTGGTGTTCTAGGCATTATATCAAGAATTTTCACTGCATATTTTTCATTTACAATCTCAAGCTTCATTAATTTTTCCTTAAGTTTTTTTACATTCTGAGATTTTACTTTAGAAAATTCTTCAGCATGCTTGAGCGCGTTTTTTTGTAAATCACTTAACTCTCTCTCCTTCGAAATTTCTTCCAAAAGTTCGCGCACTTCAGCAATAGTGACATATTTTTTGTTCATATTTGACCTCTATATTCTTTTTATGTGAACAGGAGAAGAAATTATTTTTTTATGTACTGAACCTACCTTAAGATCTATTATATATGCATCTCCTTGTTTACCAATAACTGTACCAACCAAACCCTGGAACCTATGATATGGCATACCTTTATGTTCTGAAGGATCTATATCTATTGCTACCCTTTCTCCTTCTTCAAATTGTTTTAGATAGTGAGTAACTGGGGGCATACCCTTCTCTCTAATACTCTTCATCAATTTCATTCCAGAACGTGCTCTGGGTCCATGGGACATCTTTGACATATTCATTCCTCCGAATCAAGTATTTTAACTACATCCAGTCTTTCTATTTTTATTTTTTGGTCCAGGATCTCGGATATGCTCGGTTTTGTTCTACCCTCGTCACCATTTGCAAATTCCTTTATATATGTACCAGGATCAGCTTCTATTTCAATTTCAACACTTCTTCCATTCTTTGATATCAATTTTATTGAATGTATTTTCTTTTCTCTCACAATATCCGATCTTTTATGTATTACTCGCAATGGAGTTCTTTGATTTATAACTTTCCCCTCTAATGATTCAAGCTTTTTTATTAGATCATCTGTATCAACATCATTTTCTAGTTCTATAACCAACCTATATATTTTTTTACCTGTGAATTCCTTAATTTTTTTTACATCATCCCTTGTTGAATATCTTAAATTAAAAACTTCTATTTTTCCCTTGGCATTACTGTTTATATCATTCTCTATTGCCCTAAGGTCAATAAACCTTTTTCTTGGCTTGCTTATCTCAAGTATAAATGGTCTTCCATTTCCAAGCATAAGTACATCCACATCCTCCCTCCCCGAACCATGAAGAAAATAATTTTTTCCATCAAAATATCTGATAGCAATTTCGCCGATGTATTCCTCGATGCTCTTATCATTACCTTCATGTATCCACCTTGTTTGAGGCATACCCCTTTCAAATTTTCTATACCTACCATATATAAATATGGGCTTTGGAATTATTTCTGTTGATTCATAAGTGGAATCCAGAACTACTGTAATATCTGGATTTTCCAATGAAACATCTTTACCAATCTTTTCAGAAACCCTTTTACCAACTTCCCTGTCAAGTTCATTTTTTATGCTTTCACCCAGATTTCCATATTTTTCGTTTAAATCTTTATCTCTTTTCAAAATTTCATAATCTATTCTTGACCCAATTAAAAAGGTATTGAATTCGTAATTTTTAAGTGCATTTATAACAATTGAAACAAATTTATCAAGACTGTCGAAAAGATTGTTGCATACATAGCAATTTTCTGGTATTGCATCTTTACAGTTCAAATTTTTATCCATACAGTACTGAACTCTCAAAGCTTTTCCTCTCTCCTGATTAGTAAGACCATGACCCAATGATGCGTATATTCGACCTAAACAATGGTCACAGAGTTCATTGATCTCTTCTGGAATTTTTAACATAATAATCCAAATAGATTAAGTATATTAAAAATTAAGGATTAGTTTAAATTCCCAAAATGTCATGCTATTTACAATGGAAATGGGAATATCGTTGTTCAGGCATGGAGTACTGAATTTAATGAGGTATGAAGAAGGTTTTCCTTGGGAAAGAATAATAATAGATGCTATGAAATATGGAATGTCTACATATATAATCCTTGGTAATTATTTGAATATAAATTTCAGATTATTGCATACAGCTTTAAAAAGATTAAAATTTGAAGAAAAGATACTTATAAGGAGAGGTTTTACATATTATCAGATACTGCAAATAGTGCTAGAACTATCCTCTTACCACGATTTAATTTTATTTTTCCATGATCCCATATCATTTCAGGATCTTTCAACTGAAGAAAAATTTGCTCTTTCTCAGGCTGTAATCCTAAACTTGCTTAAATATGCTGAAACATTTGATACGATTTCTGTTTTTGCACATACGGAGAATTTCAATTTTCAATATAATGTTAAAAGGATAAATGCAAAACCAATAAAAAATGGATGGAAGATAATATCTGGGGGAGAGGAGAAATTTATTTATTCTGATCCAGCTCAGGTATCGCTTGATTATTATCTGGAGGTGTAAAAATGGGAAGGAATGTATCTTCGATGCGTGAAGAAATAAATAAAATTGTTGAAAGATGGAAATCATATGAAAGGGCTATGAAAGAGAACGATAGAAGGGCTATGGATGATATCATAGAAAAAGCAAAGATGCATTCGGGTGAAGCAACTTATGCGCTCCAGGATCCTCTTGAAGCTGTTTTTCTATCTGTTCTTGTTGAATTGGAAAGAGAAATTGAGGATTTGAAGCATGGTGCTCATTGACATAGATGTAGGTCAAAGGGTAATGCTTTGGTATAGGGAAAATGATAGGGTAAAATATGTTTTTGATGATTTTATACCTGAAATATTAATAGCCGGTGAACGCGAAAAATTTGAAAATCTTTACATTGAAAATATTCAAGGCATAGTTTATGTTAAAAATAAAAGGATCAAAACAGTTGATGATGAGTTGGATGGTATTGCAATTGGTGTTAGGCCTGAAAAATTCTTTTCAATCTCTTCAATGCTTAACAGATATTTCAACTTCTACACAGTAAAAATTTTCAATGCAGATATAAGGTTAAGCGTCAGATATCTTGCAGAAAAATCTTTATTTCCGTTCTTCAACGGGGAAGAAAGATTTTCAATACCTGACATTTCAGAAATAAAAACACTTTTTATTGAAAAGAAAAACAATATCCTGAAAATAGGTAGTAAGGAATTATCTCTGCAAAATTATTATGCAATTGAGAATGAAATAATGGAAAATGACCCGGATATAATTGTTTTTAACGGAGCGGATGATATTTTACCCATGCTTTATGAAAAGGCAAGAAAAAATGGAGATTATTTCAATATAGGTAGGCACAGGGGCTGGACAGAATTAAAGTCAAGAGAATATTTTTCATACGGAAGAGAATTTTATAAAGAGCGATCAATACTCCCAAAGGGAAGGATATTGATTGATCCTGAAACAAGTTTCATTTACAGGGAAGGGGGTCTTGAGGGTGTTATAATGGCATCAAGAATTTCAGCTTTGCCCGCATCATATGCAGCCAGGGCAACACCCGGAACGCTTGTATCCACTCTTGAGGTTTATGAAGCACTAAAAAAGAATATTGCAGTACCATACCATAAATATAATGCAGAGAAAGAAAAAACACTTGAACAGCTCATTCTCGCTGATAGAGGGGGGATTGTATATCAGCCACACCCAGGTATTTACTGGAATGTTAAAGAATTTGATTTCACTTCAATGTATCCATCAATAATAGTTAGGAAAAATCTGTCCATTGAAACATTGAACAGAAAATGTGAAAGATCAATGGATGTACCAGAATTGAATTATAAAATTTGCCTGGACAAGGAGGGATTTCTTGCATCGGCATTAAGACAATTACTCTATTTTAGAATGAAATTGAAAAAATTGAAAAAGTTTGATGAAAAATTTTCTGGAATTGATAATGCATTGAAGTGGATGCTTGTAACATCGTTTGGCTATACGGGGTATAGAAATGCAAAATTTGGGTCAATAGAAATACATGAATCTATAAATGCATTTGCAAGAGAATATTTGTTAATCGCAAAAGAAATTCTTGAAAAGAATAATTTTGAAATCATTCATGGTATTGTTGATTCTCTTTGGGTAAAAGGTACAGGCGATACTCAAAGTGTAATTGATGAAATTGAAAGGAAAACATCGCTTAACATAGACCTTTCAGATAGTTATTTATGGATGAAAATACTTCCTGAGAAGGATGAGGATATAGGTTCACCAGGAAAATATATTGCATTAAATGAAAAAGGTGATTTTAAGGTAAGGGGCATTATGTTGAGACGGAGTGATTCACCTGAATTCATTAAAAATTTTCAAAAAGAATCCCTTGAAATATTGAGAAAAATGAGAAAATTGGAAGACATGGAGAATGTAAGGAAGGAAATAATGAATCTTTTTACATGTTATAAGGAAAGAATTGAAATGAGGAGGATATCAAAATTAGATCTACTTATTGAAAAAAGGGTAAACAAATATCCCTGGGAATACAGCGCAAAAACTGCAGAATATCATCTATTAAAAAATTTCTATGAAAGAGGTGAATTAAAAAGGCCAGGCGAAAGCATAAAATATCTTGTATATTCAATAAACCCAATAAGGGCAGTTGATGAATCAAGGATAGACAATGTAGATTATTCAGTACCATTTTATTTAAAATACTTGCGTGATGCTCTTGATGAAATAAAACCATGAGGCAAAATTAATGAACATCATTTTGATTTAAAATGTTATGGCTTATGAAAATGAAATAATTGAAATTTCTAAAAAAATTTATGAGTTTGCAGAGCTGGGAAGCCAGGAAAAAAGATCATCCAGATTGCTTGTTGATTCATTAAAATCACATGGCTTCAGAGTGGAATTTCCTTACATGGATATGGTAACAGCATTCAGGGCGGAATGGGGTGATGGGAAACCTTCTGTCGGAATTCTCGCAGAATATGATGCACTTCCAAACGGTCATTCATGCGGGCATAATTTGATTGCTGCATGGGCTTATGGAACCGCTATAAATTTAAAAGATGAGATAAAGAAAGGTAAAATTGTTGTTTTTGGTACGCCTGCAGAGGAAGGTATAGGGGAATATGCCGGTAGCAAAGCAATAATGGCAAAGAGAGGCGCATTCAAAGACATAGACTTTGTTATTGGCATGCATCCTGATGATTCATGGTCAGTTGGAGCAAAATCTCTGGCAGATATCACAATTCAGGCAAAATTTTTTGGCAAAGCAGCACACATGGCGGATTCACCAGAAAAGGGGATCAATGCTCTGGATGCAGCTGTTACTGCTTATACTGGAATAAACAATCTAAGGAGCTGGATTAAAAGTGATAAGCACGCAGTAATAGGCATGATATTCAAGGAGGGTGGTGTGGCAACCAATATTGTTCCTGATAAGGCAGTTCTTGAAATAGATCTTAGGTCAAGTTCTGGAGAATTTCTGTCTATTTTTCTTGATAAGGTAAAAAATTTGCTAACAAATGTATCCAGTGCATTTGGGACTAGGATTGAAATTTTAGAAATTACACCTCTTTATGAGGATTATAAATCAAACAGAACAATAAATAGAGTACTGGATGAATCTCTGAGAAATATGGGTATCGTTCCAAAAAACCTGGACTCTGCAAACATTCCAGGATCAGGCAGTACGGATGAGGCAAATGTAAGCAAGGTTGTTCCAACAGGGCATATTGATGTAAAAATAGGATTTCCCGGTATTGCTGGCCATTCAGATGAATTCAGGATCGCGGCAAATCCAGATAATGCAGGAGAAAATTTAAAAATTGCAATTATGGCAACTGTTGATGCAATAAAAAAAATTATGGAAAATGATCATATTCTTCAGGAGATTAAAGATGAATTCAATCAACCATGAGCAAAATATGCGCTCACATTTTCTGAAACGAATACATTCACAAAACCAAATCTTTCGAATTGCACAAGCTCATTTTTAATTCTTTTTATTTCAGGTTCAACAAGACCTGTTGAAACATTACCATCTGGCATTTCAACCGTGCATTTTAATGCATTTTCCGGCACCCATTGAATAATCCTTATTTTTTTAATGAGTGAAAGATCATTATTTTCAAATTTTAATTTTTTATCATTAAAAGTGAAATTACCCAAATCTTTCAGCCTTAAAATTTCACCTTCTTTAAGTGAAAAATAATCTGTATCAGAAATAAATAAATTGAAATTTTTTCCAAGGTTATAAATCCTGTAACCCATCTCTGGATGGCCAGGATGCATAGGAGCCTTCGATGTCAAATCAACATTGCTCGAAACATTTAGCTTTACTGGATTCCAAACATAGAAAAATCTTTTTGTCCTACCATCAACAATGCTCCTATTGTAAGCATATAGGTTCTCCCATGAAAATACTATATCAACATCCTTTATGCCAGCATCTACCCAGTATTTCCTTATTGCCTCAGGATCTATACCCCTCTTCTTTAATGCCCTAAGTGTTCCCAATCTGACATCATCCCAGCCTTTGAATGTACCATCCCTTATTCCTTTTTTTATAAGCGATGTTTTAAGGATTGAGCCTTCAATTCTTACCTTTCCATAATGTATGTAAACGGGCTTTTTCCAGTTGAAGTAATCAAAGATATAAAGTTGCCTATATGTGTTGTTTAAATGATCTTTCCCCCTTAAAACATGGGTAAGACCAAGGTCATGGTCATCAATCGCCACTGAAAAATTCATCAAAGGGTAAACAATATATTTCTGTCCTGTTCTTGGGTGTTTTGCTTTTCTAATTATTCTGAAAGCAGCCCAGTCACGTATGGCAGGGTTAGGATGATTTAAATCTGTCTTAACAACATAAACTGCTTTTCTATCATCGTACATGCCAGAGAGCATGTTTTCCCACCTTTCAAGATGAATAGATGTGTCAATATCCCTGTCAGGGCAGGGTATTTTAGCAACCTTCAGTTTTCTCCACTCCTTTTCATCACAAAGAGTAATGTATGCCTTACCCATCTCAATAAGCTTTTTCGCGTAAGCGTAATAGATATCGAACCTGTCACTTTGAATCACTGTTTCATGAATTTTAACATTCAGGTATTCTATATCTTCCCTTATCATATCATATGCGTAATTTTCAACGTTGAGTGGATTTGTATCTTCAATCCTTAAAATGAGCTTCCCTCCATATCTTTTCACATATTCATCGTTTAGGATTGCCATTCTTGAATGACCTATGTGAAGAGGGCCAGATGGTGATGGTGCTAGCCTCATAACCACATTTCCTTGCACATCTGGAAGATCCGGAAGAATTTTCTTCTCAACCACTTTTTTCTTTTCAAATGCTTCTGGGAAAATATACATCAATTCACTTTTCTGTTTCTCAATATCCATTTTATTTATTTCATCTACTACATTTTTTATTAATGGTATCAATTCTTTTATTGAACCTTTTAGAGAGGGGTTTGATGCAAGAATTTTACCTAAAACACTTTTTTCATCAGCTTTTCCATTATGTTCCACAGCATTTTGAAGCGCAAATTTTCTAATATCATTTTCCATATGAACCACCCATTATTCCCTCAATACCTTTTATGAGTTCATCAATGTTCAACCTTTCCTTTGCTGATATCTTCATCCTGCTTGAATTCGATTTAAACACGTCAACCTTGTTTTCCACTTCTATCATTGGTAAATGAAAAGTATTTTTTATTTCATCCATAAGCGATAATTGTTTTTCAATGGAATAACCGCAGGTCTCGCTTGGATCCAGAAGAAAAACAATAATATCTGCAAGATGCTTTATTGCAAGTATTGCCTGTTTTTCCATTTCATTTCTTTCATTGAAAGGTCTATCAAGAAGACCGGGAGTATCAATAATTTGCACTTTAACATTACCTATATTTCTATGCCCTATCAGAATTCCCTTAGTTGTAAATGGATAGGGTGCAATTTCGGGTTTTGCTGATGAAATTGCCTTTACAAGTTCAGATTTTCCAACATTGGGAAAACCCGATACAACAATTGTAAATAGTTCATTATCAACGTCAGGTATATTTATAAGCTTTGATCTTGCATTTCTTAAATAATCTAGATCCTTATCTATGGCCTTAAGAAATGATGAAAACCTTCCAAAATAAGAGTTCATCATTTTTAGAAAGTCATCCATTTCTCTCGTTTTTTCTAAGCTTTTTATTGTTTGTGTAGTTAGTTTCATTATGCTATCTCTGCACCATTTCACGGAGCCCAAGGACATTTTATACTTATCCCTATCCACAAGAACTTCTACAAGTTCACGGTGAAAATCACCAAGCTTTTTTAAATCAGGAAAACCCTTTGTATAAGCTTCTAAAACATCCTTAGCACTTTTTTCCATGGATTTTAATTTTTGAATATCCCAGTTTCTGAACATAGCTACCTTATCGGGATGTTTTGCCAATGGAATTCTTTTTGCCCTCCTAAAACTTTTGTCAATAATTTCCTTAGAAGAGAGAACAACGGGTATTTTTGAAAAAATATATTCCACTTTAACCTTCGCCTCATTTGAAATATGATGGTATTTCTTCCCTTTTCTCATCAACCTTTATAAGTTCAATTATATCTATTGCACTTATTGAATTAACAGGTATTATCCTGTATTTTCCCTCTACTTCTTCTGTTTCTATTACCATTGCTGATTCTTCTCCAAGGTTAATAAAACCTGAAAATTTTCCCTGTGTTACGCTTATTTTTTCGTGATCTCCAATTATATAAACTTTGCAAATGGTACCAATTGTTAAATCCATTATTTCTTCACCCCTAACAATTTTTCAATATTTTCAACCCTTTTCCTGTAATGATCCATTGCAATCTTTACATTTGCTTCAACAAAATTCCAAGATGAAGACAGGCTTCCATTCCTAAGCCTGTATTTTTTAACTTTTCCATCCAATTCCTCCTCCAGAATATCTAAGCTCTTTATCCTGTTGAGATGCCTATAAAGTGTTGGTCTTGTTGTTTCAAGAACACCCATTAATTCCTCTGGTGTCCAGTACCTATCAGATCTTAAAAGGAAACAATCTTTGAAAAGCCTGTATGGTACACTTTTTTTAATGCTCTCAAGTTCATTTATATCCTTAACCTCTGACAAATAACCTATGCTCGAAAGAAAATCAATTAATTCTGCATCAGGATCGTTTTCCATCATACCTGTTCCTTTCAATTTAATTTGAATTTCAAACATTTTTACCAGTTTTTCTTTAAGTTAATCTGTTTTAAATACTTTTTTATACAGAAACCTATTTAGAGGGATTATGCTAGATAACAATAAATTGCCGGATATACAGGCAGGGAAGCCATTATCCAACTATAAGTTAACGAGAGTTGGTGTTACAAATGTAATTAAGCAGGTAACTGTAAAAAGGCCAGATAAGAAAGTTGTTTTAACACCAACAATAAATCTTTTTGTTGATCTACCAGCAACAAAAAAAGGATCAGATATGTCAAGAAATATTGAAATAATCGAGGAAATTGTTGAAAAAAGCACTACTGGACCATGCACAGGTATTGAGGAACTTGCAGAAAATATTGTTAGAATGCTTATTAAAAAACATACATATGCAACATATGCTGAAATTGAACTTCATTCTGATTATTTCCTTGAAAGGGAAAATCCTTCTGGAAAGAAAAGCCAGGAAAGGTATACATTATTTGCAAGGGCAATTATGGATAATGAAAAAATAAGAAAGATGATAGGTGTAAAGGTCACCGGTATTACCGTATGTCCCTGCGCTATGGAAACAGTAAGATCGGTGTTAATGGATAAATACCCGGAATATGCAGAATTTTTGGAAAAGATACCTGTGATCTCACATAACCAGAGAAACAATACAACAATAATGATTGAGGTTCCTGAAGGATATTCCATAGAAGCAGATGATCTTATAGAAATTGCCGAAAATTCAATGTCAAGTCCTACTTATGAGATTTTAAAAAGGAAGGATGAAGAAGAGGTTGTTTTCAATGCACATAAAAACCCGAAATTTGTAGAAGATGTTGTAAGGGATGTACTTAAAGAAATATCAAAAAAATATTCTGGATTCCCACATGATACAACGATTATTGTGAGATCCGAAAGCGAAGAAAGCATACATAAACATAATGCATTTGCTGAAAGGATAAGTACACTTGGCGAAATACTTAATCACGAATAATCGATTGTTTTATATAATAGAAACTTTTCTTTTTTTTCATGGATATTGCTGAGGATCTGGCTAAAAGGCAGAAGGAAATTTCTATAGCAGAATTTTTTGAAAAAAACAAGCAGATCCTTGGTTTTGATTCTCCTCAAAAGGCCCTTGTAATGGCTGTAAAGGAAGCAGTGGATAATTCACTTGATGCCTGTGAAGATGCAAAAATTCTTCCAGAAATAAATGTTACAATTGAAAGGGTAGAAAAGGATGAATATAAGCTAACTGTTGAGGACAATGGCCCAGGAATTGTAAGACGTGAAGTTCCAAAGGTTTTTGGCCAATTCCTTTACGGTTCAAGATTTCATGCTGTTAGGCAAACAAGAGGGCAGCAGGGTATAGGCATATCGGCTGTTGTTCTATATGGGCAGCTCACAACAGGAAAACCTGTGAAGATTGAAACAAAAATTTTGTCAGAGGATGTTGGTTACAGTTTTGAACTTTTAATAGATACTATGAAAAATAGGGCAAATGTGTTGAGGGAAGAACCAATTATTGTAAAAAAGAAAAGTGGAGTGAAAATAGAAATTAACTTAAAGGGCAAATACACCAAAGGGAGACAGAGCGTTATTGATTATTTACAGAATACAGCAATTGTAAATCCGCACGCTACAATAATCTTCAATGATCCAGATGGTTTAAAAATAAAATACGAACGTGTGTGGGATCAGCCAATAGAACCACCTAAGGAAACAAAGCCCCATCCATTAGGTGTTGAAATAGGGGAAATAATGAAGATGGTATCACAGACAAACGCAAAAAAAGTTTCAACATTTTTATGTTCTGAATTCAGCAGGATTAGTACAAATCTTTCCATAGAAATATGCAAAAAAGCTGGAATAGATCCAAACAAAGATCCAAAAAAATTAAGCTTGAAAGAAATTAAGGCTCTTCAGGATTCTTTTAAAAATGTAAAAATCCTTCCACCTTCGCCTGAGTCTCTGTCTCCAATAGGCGAAACCTTGATTAAAAAAGGGTTGAAAAATGTTTTAGGTGAGTTGAAGCCAAGTTTTTATTCTATTCCAGTCACAAGAAACCCCTCTGTTTATGGTGGTAATCCTTTTGTTGTTGAAGCAGGTCTCGTTTATGGTGGAAATATACCGCAGGACGAGCCTGTTAAAATATTAAGGTTTGCAAACAGAGTTCCTCTCCTTTATCAGGCAGGATCTTGTGCATTGACCAAGGCAGTTGAAAACTTGGACTGGAGGAAGTACGGTCTTGAGCAAAGGGGTGGACAGGGTATACCTGTCGGCCCCATGATCATACTCATTCACATTGGCTCAACAAGGGTTCCTTATACGTCCGAGGCAAAGGAGGCTATTTCAGAAATACCCGAAATAATTAATGAGCTCGATCTCGCATTAAAGGAATCAGCCAGGCAAATAAGAACATTTTTGATTAAAAAAGAAGTAAAGAATAAGCTAACAGAAAAGTTTTTCCTTGTCCAAAAAATATTGCCAAGGATTGCTGAAAAGAGTTCCATGATATTGCAAAAGCCTTTGCCGAAGCTAGAACCTGTTATTACAAAAATAATGAATGTTGTATGGGTTGATGAAAAGGTTGAACAGTTTAAGGGATATGCTAGGATAAGGGTCTCAATATCCAATTTTACACCTGAAATTAAAAATTTCAATGTATACGGTGATATTTCAGAAGGTAAAATAGATAGGGGATCAATAAAGCCCTTTGGAGATTATGATGAAAAGAAAGATTACATATTTTGGGAGATCAAAGATTTAAAACCATTAGAGCAGATGGATTTTGAATTTGTTGTTAACGACCTTAAAACTGATTACGGTGAGTCTGTTTATTACATAGAAGGTATAGATCCCGTTCATGTTGTAGGGGCTGAACCACTGCCTGGGGACTGGAACATTGAATCGTTAAGATCAATAATAGAGGAAGAGGAGGAAGAAGAAAATGGAGAAGAGTAGATACGAACTGGCATTAGAATCATTGAAAGAATTGGTTCAAAGAATATACTCACAGATGGAATCTGGTGAAATACCATCTATGGAATTACCTGCAAGAACTAAGTATAATATAAAGCTTGATCTTAAATCCGGTGTATGGAAATATGGTGATGCTAAAATATTGAGAACGGCAAAAAAAATTGATGGAGCATATACACTTCTCAGGACCATGTATATGATGGATTTTATAAGAGAAATGGTAGAGGAAAATAAATCTTCAACCCTCAGGGAACTCTATTATATTTCTGAAGGTTGGGATCTTGCCAAATTCCATACCCAGGATGAATCTAACAAGCTCGCTGAGGATCTTGAAATAGTTACAAGATTTCTAAGGGAGGATTTTAAGCTCAGGCCAGAGGAGGATGGAGCAACAGTAATAGGCAATATTACATTTGAAGAAATGAACAGAAGGGGAAAGCCACAAAAAATAAATTGCAGGGATGATGTTGGTGATGCCGGTTATGCAATACCTTACAATGTTGAAAATGAAAAACTTAAGATTGTTGATTACGATGCGGACTTTGTACTAGCAATTGAAACAGGAGGTATGTTTGACAGGCTTGTAGAAAATGGATATGATGAAAAAGCAAGATCAATCCTTGTCCATTTGAAAGGTCAACCAGCTAGAAGCACTAGGAGGCTTTTAAAAAGATTGAATGAGGAACTTAATTTACCTGTTCTCGTTTTCACCGATGGTGATCCGTGGTCATTCAGAATATATGCAAGTGTCGCATATGGAGCAATAAAAACGGCGCATCTTTCTGAATACCTTGCAACACCAACTGCAGAATTCATAGGTATTACTTCAAGCGATATTGTGAATTATGATCTGCCCACGGACAAACTCAATGACAAGGACATTCAGGCTTTAAATGCTGAACTTACAGATCCAAGGTTCAATACCCAGTTCTGGAAGAATGAAATAGAGCTTATGCTAAAGCTAGGTAAAAAGGCAGAACAACAGGCTCTTGCAAAATATGGTCTGAATTATGTAACGGATGTTTATTTACCTGAAAAGGTGTCGGAGCTAGGAATATGAAGCCAGGCATGACGAGTCCAGACATATATTCATGGCTCCTTTTAAATGGAAATTATTTAAAAGGGGCATATGTTAAAAAAGTTAATACAACTGAAAATAAAATAATAATCAAGCTACATAAAAAGGAAGAAGGGAACAGGGATCTTTTTCTAGATCCTGATGGATGGATTTATTTTGGATCTGCAGAAGGTGAGCTATCCCAGATTGCTAAATTTCTGAGGGAAGAGCTTGAAAATTTAAGAATTGAAAACATTGAACAGCTTAATTTCGATAGAATAATAAAGATTGATTTTTCATTCAAAAAATCTATTGTTCTTGAAATGTTTGGAGGCGGTAATGTTATTCTTATAAAAGATAATGTAATAGATTTTGCATTAAAGTACAGGGAATGGAAATCAAAAACAATAGATGAAAAAGCAAGGTCTATTAAAAAAGGTGAACCTTACAAAACACCTTTGCCACCTATAAATCCATTTTCATTAACCCTTGATGGCCTAAAAAATTTGCTTAAAGAGAATGAGCAATTGGTAAAAATTCTTGCCTTAAAACTGAATCTCAGCCATTATGCAGAATATATTTGTTCATTAGCTGGCTTAGAAAAAAACATTCCTGCAAATAAAATTCAGGAAGAAAAGATTTTAATTATTTACAATAAGATAAAGGATTTTCTACTTTCTTTAAATGGTAAGGGGTATGTTTGCAATGGCTCATTGAGTTGTATAAATTTAGGAAACTGCAAAGAATTTGATAATATTAATGATGCAATTATAGAAATTATAGAAAAAAATAAAAAGGAAAGCGATGAAGAAAGGATACTAAAAGGACAGATGAAAACACTCGATGAATATAAAAGATTGATGGAAGAGTACAAAAAAATGGGTGATGAGATTATCATGCATATTGACAAATACGGTGAAATAATAGAGAAAATAAGAAAAAGGGAAAATGTCCCTGAACTCATTTCTTTAAATGGTACAGAAGCATTAATTAAATTAAATGATTTAGAAATTCCTTTTAACATAACAAAAAAAGCATCTGAAATGGCCCAATACTATTATGAAAACTCTAAAAAACTTGCTAAAAAAATTGAAGGTATTCAAAAGGTAATGGGAAAGAAAAAAAAGATTGAAAAAAAGAAGGAAATTATTCAAAGAAAAAGGTATTGGTTTGAAAAATACAGATGGTTTATATCATCAGAGAATGCCATTGTAATCGCCGGGCGTGATGCAAAAACTAATGAAGAAGTTGTTAAAAAATACTTGGGAGAAAAGGATTTTTATGTCCATGCTGACATACATGGAGCACCAAGCGTTGTGGTAAAAAATACAGGTATAACAGAGAAAACTCTGATTGAAGCGGGCATATTCGGATTATCATATTCAAAGGCATGGAATGCTGGATATTCAGTGGGTGATGCGTATTGGGTAACATTTTCACAGGTAAGCAAAATGGCTGAAAGCGGTGAATATGTGCCAAGAGGGGCATGGATAATAAGGGGGAAGAGAAATTATATGAGGAATCTTCCCCTTAGGATTGCATTGGGCTTCATAAAATATGAGGATACGAATATATTAATGGCCGGTCCTGTTGATGCATTATCATCAAAAACAAATGATTATGTTGTAATAATACCCAGCGAATCTTCCAAAACAGATCTTGCAAAAAAATTATCTGAAAAATTTAAATATCCCATTGATGAAATTATGAAGTTATTGCCTCCAGGACCGGGTGAAATAATGGAGGAAAGGCATAATGGATGAAATTCCAATAAGCCTAGTTATTACTGTAAAAAACGAGGAAAAACATATTTCAGAATTGATGGATTCTATTCTTTTACAGGAAAGACCATTTGAGGTAATTGTAGTGGATTCTGAAAGTGATGATGGCACAGTTGAAATTTTGAAAAAATTTATAGACAAAATAGATTTAAAAATAATAGAAACGAAATGCACAAGAGGGGCTGGAAGAAACATTGGAGTTAAAAATTCAAAATTTGATTTTATTCTCTTCACGGATGGAGATGCTGTTCTTGACAGGAATTGGATCAGTGAAATGAGAAAATCTTTTATCGAGGGCAACGACGTGGTAGCAGGAAAAACAATTACAATTGGCAATAAAAAATTCTCAAATTTTGAAAGGGTTGAACTTTATTACAAAAATTTTGACGTTACATTTCCATCGTGCAATCTTGGCTATAGAAAAGAAATTTTTGAAAGCCTTGGTGGTTTTGATGAAAATTTCATAACAGCTGAAGACATTGACTTGAATTTCAGGGCATTGAATAAGGGTGTAAAATTCCATTATAATGAAAATGCGATCGTTTATAATAGAACGAGGGATGATGTAATATCTTTTTTCAAGCAGGCCTTTTGGAACGGTTATGGTAGGAAACAACTCAGTAGGAAGCATGGAAACCTATGGAAAAGGTACTCATTGAAAAACATGTTCTCCAAAAAACAATTGAATTTTTTTGGCATATCAAGGCTGGTGTTTGCAATATCGGGATATTTATATGCCAAAATTACATGGCGTTGATAATCATGGAAAAACCCTTCATATCAGTTCTGATACCTACGATGAACGAGGAACAGTCAATAGGAAAGGTAATAGAGAGAATTAAAAAATCCGTCAAATACACATATGAAATAATTCTCATTGATAATAGCAATGATAGAACACCTGATATTGCCAAATCAATGGGTGCAAAAATAATTAGGGAAATAAGGAAAGGATATGGAAGGGCATATAAAACAGGGTTCAAGAATGTAAATGGTGAAATTGTTGTGACCCTTGATGGTGATAATACATACCCGCCGGAGGTAATTAATGATTATGTGGATTATCTCCTTAGAGAAAAAATAGATTTTATTTCTTGTGATAGGATTAGCAATTTACCCAAGGATGCAATGAGTACTGCCCATAAAATTGGGAATTTTGTTCTTAATATTGCATTTCTAACTCTTTATTTCAAAAAATTAAAGGATTCACAAAGTGGGATGTGGATATTCAGATCGAGCATCATTGAAAATCTCGATTTATGCTCAAATGGTATGGCTTTTTCAGAGGAGTTAAAATTAGAGGCATGGTCCAAGTTCAAGGCTGTTGAACTGCCAATAAAATATGGTTTGAGAGAAGGAGAGAAAAAATTGCAAACGTTTAAGGATGGTATAAAAAATCTTTTGTATCTCATCGAAAGAAGATTTAAAAATTGCCATGGTATCGATTAATTTATTTTATCTAATTGCATTTACTTAAAATATGAGAGCATTAATATCTGTTTCTGACAGACGAAATATTGATTCATTTGCTAGAGAACTTTTGAATTTAAATGTTGAAATATATGCAACATCTGGCACAATGAATTATCTAAAATCTAAGGGAATAGATGTTAGAAGCATTGAAGAACTTACAAATTTTCCAGAAATACTCTCGGGAAGGGTGAAGACCCTCCATCCAAATATTTTTGGGGGTATTCTTGCAAAGAGAACACAGATTGATGAGATTGAAAGATTAAACATTAAAAAAATAGATATTGTTGTTGTTAATTTGTATCCATTTGAAACAACCGAAAAAGTTGAGGATAAGCTTATAGAGAACATTGACATAGGCGGTGTATCATTGATAAGGGCTGCGGCAAAGAATTTTGAATCTGTTACCGTTGTTGTTGATCCAGATGATTATGAAAAGGTTTTAAAAAATCTAAGGGATAAAAATGAAATACCAGTTGATTTAAGAAAAGAATTAGCCATAAAATCCTTTTATTACACTGCCAGGTATGATTCTATTATTTATAGAACATTATGGGAATTATACAATGAATTACCGTATGAAAATTTAATATTCCATGGGAAGGGATTAGAGGAATTGCGTTATGGTGAAAATCCACAGAATATAGCAAAATTTTATTCAGATTCAAAGACATGGGAATACATACAGGGGAAGGAAATTTCTTTTAACAACATTCTTGATCTTGATTCGGCCTGGAAGGTCGTTTCTGAATTTGATAATCCGGCTGTTGCAATAATAAAACATACAAATCCGTGCGGTGTTGCTGAAAAAATGGATATAATAGATGCGTATAGAAAAGCACTTGATTCTGATCCATTGTCATCATACGGTGGCATTGTGGGCTCAAATAGACCTGTGAATCTTGAATTTGCGAAGGAGCTAAAGGGTAATTTTTATGAGGTTTTGGTAGCACCTGGATATAGCGATGATGCAATAGAATATTTCAAAAGAAACAAAAAGAACATGCGTGTTATAAAAATAATAAAAAATGCTGAAAATTTTGAAATAAGGAGTGCTGCTGGCGGATTTTTATATCAGAGATTCGGAAATCAAAAAATTAATTTGGAATTTGTAACACATAGAAAACCAACTGAAATGGAATTAAATGACATGATGTTTGCCTGGAAAGTGGTAAAGCATGTTAAAAGCAATGCAATTGTTCTTGCAAAGGATTCAGCTACGGTAGGTATTGGAGCGGGGCAGATGAGCAGGGTAGATTCTGTAAAAATAGCAATCATGAAATCGAACGGTAGGTCAAATGGTTCAGTTCTTGCATCTGATGCATTTTTCCCATTTCCTGATGATGTGGAGGAAGCTGCAAAGGGTGGGATTAAGGCAATCATTCAGCCGGGTGGATCAAAAAGGGATCAGGATGTAATTGAAATAGCAAATAAATTTGGTATTGCAATGGTTTTCACTGGTGTTAGAGTATTCAAGCATTAGGTGGTTTTATGGATATTATTGATGAAATGATTGAAACTGGAAAAAAGATTGGAGAATTAGGGCTGATTGAATCTTCCCATAGCGGAAACATAAGTGTCAGGAGTAATGAAAAATTTTACATAAAAAAGCATGGTAAGATGTTATTTTCATTGAAAAGGGATGATATTATTGAACTAGATTTTAAAAATGAGAATAATTATGATATGGCATCGAGTGAAGTTTATGCCCATAAAAACATCTATTTGAATACTGATGCGAATGCAATAATTCATGCACATACAACATATGCAATTGTGCTATCTCTGTTTTATGAAAAGATATATCCTGTTGATGCTGAGGGAAAATTCTATTTGGATTATGTTCCAGTTATTATTTCAGATGATCCAGTTGCATCAAAAGACATTGCTGAAAAGCTTGGAAAAACATTATCGAATCATAGGGTAGCAATAGTAAGGGGTCATGGTACTTTTTCAACAGGAAAGGATCTGGACGAAGCATTGAAATATCTCACCTTAAGCGAAAGTATTGCTCACTTGAAGTATCTTTATGACCTATACCTTAATATTAACAAACGTTGAGTTCAAAGCTGTACCTTTAGAATAATTTTCCTGTATTTTGTCAGTAGTAATAAAATTAACATTCCAGCCATAAATGGAAGGCCAAGAACCCTTATAAATGAGTAAAACACCCTCAGGAACAGAATAATCTATTTTTACCCTTGTTTTAATTGAACCATACTCATTTTCAATTGTTATTTCATCATTTTCCCTAATTGAAAAATTTTCAGCATCTCTAGGGTTCATTCTCACGAATGTATCAAACTCATATAGGTTATTGTGCTGACTTGATATACCTTGAATATGTGTTAAACTAAGCAATTTGAAACCATTTCTATTTTCAGGTTTAAAATTCTTTAATTCATCAATAAAATTATCTATGTTTACTATTATTTTATTTCTTCTTCTTTCAATTTTCGCAAATCCATTTTTATAAAATTCATCAATATTTACTTTCAAATCTTCTAGAATTCTTGAGATTATGTCTTTTTCACTTTCAAAGAGTTCATTATTCATTAAGCCAAGTTTCTGTGATAATTTTACAAAAAGATCATGGTTTGAAACAGCATCCCCTGGAGGATCAAATATTTTTTGATTCAAATTTAAATAATCATGATAGTATGAATCAACAAGATCATTAAATTCAAAAAAAGAAGCTGCAGGTATAACTACATCTGCAAACATTGCTGTATCAGTTAAAAAAAGATCGTGAACAACAATAAATATATCTTTTTCAAGCAAAATTTTTCTAAGTAGATTCTGATTAGGTAATGATACTAGCGGATTTGTATTATAAATGAAAAGCATTTTTACATCTAATTTTTCCAATTCCCTACCAAGGTTGGCCTGGTTAACAAGAACCCTATGTTCATTTTTATTCCTTAGATAATCAAAATCTATTTCATGTTTAGCATCATAGATGAAATTTTCAGGTTTTTTAAGCGCTATAAGCAGGGATTCTATTGCTTTAACAGTCAAACCTCCATTAATTTTTCTCTGGAAACCGTATCCTATATGAATTATTGGAAATTTTGAATTCATCAGGTCTGATGCAAATTCTTTAATTTCATCTATACCTAAACCTGTTAAATTCGATGTTTTTCCAAGATCATAGTTAGCTGTTATTTGGTTTAATTTATTCAATTTATATCCAAAATTTGAAATATAATTTAGAACGCCTAAAACAAGATAAATATCCGAATCAATTTTTATTTTCAAATGTTTTCCTGCTCCTCTTGCAGAATCAGTGATCAAAGGATCAACAACGTATATTTTGGCTCCAGATTTCTTTGCCATGGTCCAACCATGAATATTCGTCCAGGCAGGATTAATACCCCAGTAAACAATAAGATCAGAAGAAAAAATATTATCTGGATCGATGCCAGTGGAAGTACCAATAATTTCGTTTAATGCATAACCTCCAGCCTCATCACATACGGAGTGGTTAAGTTTTAATGTTCCTAGGGCATTAAAAAATCTTTGCGGAAAATTATAGGAGATTAATCCCCTGTTACCGGCATATTCTACAGGAAGTATTTTATCTGGTCCATAATTCTTTAAAATAAATTTAATTTTTTCAGCAACCAGATCAAGTGCATCGTTTAAATCTACCTCCTTAAATTTGCCTTCACCTCTCTCACCTATTCTGATTAGTGACTTTTTTAGTCTTTTTTCGGACAGGTGTGCTTCAACGAAATGTTTTGATTTAAGGCAGAGAAATCCTGATGTAACTGGATGTTTTTTGTTACCAAATATTTTTATTCCATCTTCAACTTTGGTGATGATGGAACAAGAATCATAGCAATCTTTAGGGCAGGATGAAAAGTATTCCATTTTAAAATAATAAAATAATAACACCTTTTAACTTTTTCTGTACAAAAAGATTATAATCAAGTTATAATTTTTAAAGTACTGATGGAACTAAATAATATTGCTAAAAAATTAAAAAATGCAGAAGGTAATTATTTAATTAAAATTAAAACGAAAATAGGACCTATAGAATTTGAAAAAACTGTATCCGAATATTTTAAGGATCTCGGATCAATTCACATAATAAATCACTGGTCACCATATTCAACTACAGGCCTTTTAGAAATTAAATTAGAGAAATTAAATATATACATCGAATGGCATATTTCTAAAGAAGATCAAATATTATTTTTTGAAAAAATAGCATATTATGATGTATCTTCTTTTGATGATTACCTATCATCCCTTGGTATAGAAAACTATGTGCTCAGACTGATGAGAATGGAATTTTAATTTCTTTTAAAAATATGTTACATTACTTATTTAAAATTGAAAAACGATAAATATCAAGCTCTGGAAATTAATGTACCAAAACATTTATTAGTTTGATTTTCTATGGATAAATCGCATAAGAGGTAGATCTTATGGAAAAAAAGAGTTTATATGCCATAGTGGCAGTGATAGTAGTAATAGTGATTATCGTAGCAGCAGCCGCAGTACTTTTGTACAAGCCAACAACCGTTACACCTACACCTACAGCACCTACACTTGTATCTGTAACGCCATCAACACAGTTGACCACTGTTGGTAGCAGTGTTCAGTTTGTTGCATCTGTAACAGGTAATGTGACAACAGTATTATGGAACTTTGGTGATGGCACAACCGGGGCGGGGTTAATAGTTAATCACACATACACAGAACCAGGAAAATATTTAGTATTTGCAAATGCCACAGGTCCATCAGGATATTCAAACAATCTTAAGAATCTCTGGTTAATAACAGTATCACCACCAACGCTGAGCCCAGCACTAGCAAGTGAAATAGCACAGCCAACGGTAGCGTTTAATACAACAGTAAATCCAAATGCGCCTATATTTTCCGTTAATACAAGTGCAATATTTGATGCATCATACCTGCAGCCACCAACAGCAACGAACTGGACCATTGGATATTATGTAATAAATTATGGTGATGGAACGCCTGTAAATATAACACCAACACTTTACAACACTAGCTCAGGATCATATTTGCATGCAATGTTCACTCATGTGTACACGAAGAGTGGGTTTTATTCTGTTAATATAACCACAATAACTTACAATGAATCATCATTTATGAGTGACCTTGTAACGAATAATGTAACAGGAATACAGTATTTGCCAGTGAGTTATTATAACCAGGTATTGAGTTCACAGCATCAAGTAGCATCATCTTTTGTAACTGTATATGTATCAACATCAACCCAGGTAGCTGGTATATTAAAAGCATCTGGTACAGTACCAAACCCTGGTGTAATTAATGTCGTTGAAGTGGTTCCATCAGGTCCTTATTCTTTCGATCCTGCAATCGATTATGAAACAGTAGGAGCTGAAATAATATATAATGTATATGAAACAATGATAGCCTATAACGGATCTAATGCAGGTGAATTTGTTCCAGTTGTTGCAAAGGAAGTTCCATCACTTGCAAATGGTGGAATATCTGCAAATGGAATGAACTATACATTCTATTTAAGGTCTGGACTGAAGTTTGCAAATGGTGATCCTGTTACAGCTTGGGATGCATATGTTAGCTATGTAAGAACATTGCTGTTCATGTTAGGTTCACCTGGTACGGCTGGATGGATACTTGCCCAGGATCTATTACCATATGGTGGTTATTACTTCAATTCAACAGGTGCACTTGTTCCAACTAATACATATCAGAACATAACAAATGCTATAACCGTTGATAATGCTACACAAAGCATAACATTTCATCTTTTAAAGCCAGATCCTGCATTTCTTGACTATATAGCGGATCCTATGGGTGGCGGCATCATGGACTGGAACTGGCTAGTTCAGCATGGTGCAGGAATAACATTCACTCCAACAGGATTTCAAGCATATATGGCACAGGGCAATGAACAAGATTATAACAACTATATAAGGTACAATGCAATGGGTTCTGGTCCATACATGATACAGTCATATCTATCCGGGCAATCAATTGTACTGGTACCAAATCCCAATTATACACCAATACCTGGATATCCAGGATACAATGCAACACCCACAGAGAAGGTATATATACAGTGGGTAAAGGATCCTGAGACAGCTTTATTAATGATGAAGAGCGGACAATCAGATATAACGGAAGGATTGCCAACAACTGATTACCCAACGGTAGCAGCATTGCAATCCCAGGGCAAAGTGGATATATATTCATTCCCAACACTGAGCGTATTCTTCTTCAATTTCAACTGGAACATAAATGAATCTATGATGCACAGCGCATATGGATCAAGTTACAGTATACCATATAACTATTTCACAAATCCATATGTAAGGGCGGCATTCGCAGCAGCATTCAATTATACAAACTACATAAACAACCTAGTCGGAAATGCAATATACCATGCTGACTTTGCATTCCACTATGTTGGAATAATACCTAAGGGTATGCCAGGTTATGTGAACACAACATGGTTACAGGAACATGGTGCAACAATTCCAGTTTATAATTTAACACTTGCAAAACAATACATGGAAGAATCAGGAGTTTACAACGAATCTGTATCATTCCCGATAGTTATATACGCGGGTGATCCTGTTGACTATGCTGCAGCAGGAATGTGGGCTGCAAATCTAAGCGCAATAGATCCAAACATTCATGCAGTACCCGTTTATCAGCCATTTGCGACATCAATAGGATATATGGTTGCAAATATGGACCCAATGCCAATATACCTGCTTGGATGGGCACCAGATTATCCATACCCATCAGATTACGTTAATGCTATGTACTTGCAAGGAGGAACGTATGCTTCAGCTAATGGCTGGAATTATACAAATCTGATGAACGCTGGCTGGACACAAGAAGCACAGGAATGGCAGAATATGACAAATCTAATCCTTAAGGCAGATAGCACCACTAATGTGACACAATCATTAATGTACTATGATGAAGCAGAAGTAATTGCTGTTAATTTGAATCTTTATGTTTACACTGAGCAACAGAATGGCTTCTGGTATTATGCCCCATACATGCACGGCGTGCAATACGAAGAAAATGCAATGATAGGTGGCGGTGGAGACACGCTATACTTCTATCTGACAAAAGGATAAATTTTTAAATCCTATTTTTTTATTTTTTTCATACAAGATTAAAAACTTTTAAATATGATCGGTCATTAATCCAAAAAAGGAGGCTCTGAGTTTAATGAAGCTCTCCACATATATCATAAGAAGGGTACTGGTACTGATACCTACACTGATAGGTTTAAGTCTAATAGTATTTCTATTGACAAGGGCAGGTGGAATAAATATGATTATTGCAAGCTATATCAATCCTCACCTGCCATATGCTGTCCAAAGGGCTATGCTTATTAAAGAATTTCATTTGAATGATCCATTATGGGTTCAGTACTATTATTATATGATGGGTTTGTTACAGGGAAATTGGGGTTATACAAGAACTGCAATATACTCTGGGCCGGTAACAACAGCAATATCTATGTTTTTGCCGAATACTATACAACTATCAATAATTGCTTTCATAATCGCTGTTGTTATTGCAATTCCGGCTGGTCAAGAATCAGCAGTAAGGAAAAACAGCTTTGTTGATCAATTTTCAAGATTTATAGCGTTTGTTGGAATTTCACTTCCAGTTTTCTGGCTAGCCCAAATACTCAGTGAAATATTTGCAACACCTACGATTAGTCCTGCATTGAATATATTACCATTAAGCGGTACAGTTGATGCAACCCTTATGGCTGGGGTACCATGGATAAATTCAATTGGTGTTTCATCTCCTACACACATAATGATGATAGATGCATTGTTACATGGTGATCTTCCAATATTTTTCTCATCAATAAGGCATGTAATTTTGCCGGCTGCAACGCTTGCTTTCACATCCATAGCAGGAATTATGAGGTATATGAGGGCAAGCATGGTAGAATCATTGAATCAGGATTATGTTAAAACAGCGCGTTCAAAAGGTTTGCCTGAAAAAGTTGTTATTAAGGTACACGCAAGGAAAAATGCATTAATACCTGTTGTAACAATTTTAGGTCTCTTATTTGCGGGTTTGTTGGGTGGTGTTGTTGTTATAGAAGATCTTTTTTCATATCCAGGAATGGGTCTTTGGACGGTTGATGCCATTTTAGGTTACGATTCGGGTGGCATAATGGGTACAACTATTGTATTTGGATTAATTCTTGTAACAGCGAATTTCATAGTTGATTTGCTATATGCATGGATAGATCCAAGGATAAGGTTGGGTGAATAATAATGGCAGAACAGAAAAAAAGAAATCCTAGGATAGAGAGTTTCATTTTAACGCTTAAAATATTATTCCAGAGCCCCGCATCTGTATTTGGTGTTGTTGTTGTACTTTTCTATATTGCGATCGCCCTGATAGATCAATTTGATCCTTCACTAATAGGGTTGACAAATGTAAATTATTTAACACCTAATTTTACGATTCCAGAACCTTTACCACCTAGTCCAGCACATCCATTCGGCACAGTTTATCCTGGTATAGATATTTACACTGGTATATTGAAAGCAATAAGAATAGACATAGGTTTTTCAGTATTTGTAGTTGTTTTTGGGTCTGTATCAGGAGTTCTTATTGGCATTATATCTGCATACTTTGGTGGATGGGTAGATGAGATTGTTATGCGTATTACGGATATTTTCTTCAGTATTCCATACCTTGTTCTGGCCATAGCCATAGGCTTTTTCATGGGCAGAACATTGCTTATTCTTTCAGTCGGGTTGATCATTATATGGTGGCCAATATATGCAAGGGTTGTAAGAGGGCAAGCGCTGTCAATTAAAGAACAAACATATGTTGAAGCGGCAAGGGCTTCAGGGGTAGGGAATACAAAAATAATGTTCAGGCACATATTACCTAACACGTTGGCACCAATATTCGTTCAATTTTCATTCGATCTTGCCACCATTGTACTTACCTTAGCCACCCTAAATTTCATAGGCTTTGCACCTTCAAATTCATTCCTACCAGATATGGGTTATTTATCAGCAATAGGCTATGAGTATGCTGTTGTTGGAGATTGGTGGACAATAGTGTTCCCAGGCTTTGGTCTGCTATTATTTGCACTTGCTATGAATCTTGTTGGTGATGGATTAAGGGATGCACTTGATCCCAGGTTGAGAAGGTGATTGCATTGGTTGAAAATAATGATGAAAAAAGGGATCCTTTAGTAATCGTAGAAAATCTAAAAACAAATTTCGTTACCTGGAAAGGTGTGGTAAAGGCGCTGGATGGTGTAAATCTTACAATATACAAAGGTGAAACTTTAGGTCTTGTTGGAGAAACGGGATGTGGTAAATCTGTAACATCACTTTCAATAATGGGATTACTTTCCCCAACTGAAGGCACGATTGTGGAAGGAAAGATTACATTTGATGGGAATGATCTTACAAAGTTTGTTGGAAAAGATGTATGGATAAAAGAAAAGGGTAAAAAGGCAAAAATAAAATCTAGAAGAAGGATTTACAAAAAGGCGCAGGAATACTTAAACCAGTTCAGGGGCAAGTATATGTCAATGATATTTCAGGAACCTATGACAGCCATAAATCCTGTTTTATCCATTCAATATCAACTAACAGAACCATTACTTCATCATCAGAAGAAAGAATTGGCCACAAGGATTCTTGCAAGGCAAAAGGTAAAACAGGAAGATTTTATGGCAATAAAGAATGCCATAATGTCTGAGAACAAGGAAGTTTTGAAGAGCTATTATGATAATCCCATTTATTATTCATTAATAATGCAGATGAATTCAATATTTTACAGAAAAGATTTAACATTGCTGCAAAAAAATGAACTCATTGATGAGCTTGCAAAAGAAAAGAGACTTTCATCTTTCCGATTAAAATTTTTGGAGGATTATTCTAATGGCAGAAATAAAATAATCTATAGATTGCCTGGAATAAATGGTTATTTGATGAGGACTATAAATAAGGAGGCTGAAAGAAGGGCAATCGAACTTTTAAGAATGGTTGGAATTTATGATCCAGAAACTATAATAAAGGAATATCCCCATGAATTGAGCGGTGGAATGAGGCAAAGGGTGATGATTGCCATGGCTTTGTCTTGCGATCCAAAGTTGCTCATTGCTGATGAACCTACAACTGCACTTGATGTCACCACCCAAGCGCAAATACTTGATCTGATGAAAGATCTTAAAGAAAGAACATCAGCATCAATTCTGTTCATTACGCATGATCTTGGTGTAATATCCGATATGGCGGATAGGGTAGCAGTTATGTACGCGGGAAATATAGTTGAAATAGGTAATAAAATGGATATTTTTTATAATCCTAAGCATCCCTATACGCAGGGTCTTTTAAGATCTATACCAACTGAAAAGACAATGAAAGAAAAGCTTCATGTTATACCGGGATCAATACCAAACTTAATAAATCCTCCACCCGGTTGCAGATTCCATCCAAGATGTGAACATGCTATGGAAATTTGCAGCAAGGAAAAACCACCAATGAAGGAGATAGAAAAGGATCATTACGTAGCATGCTGGTTGTACTGAGGTGTTCAAAATGTCTAATCAACCTTTAATAATTGGAAACGATCTGAAAAAGTTTTTCGATGTAAAAACTGGCCTTACATCAAGAAGTAAATTGAAGGTAAAGGCAGTAAATGGTGTTGATATTGTAATAAATGATGGAGAGGTAGTAGGATTAGTAGGTGAATCAGGTTGTGGTAAAACAACACTTGGAAGATTAATGATCAGGCTCATTGAACCCTCAGGTGGAACTCTATATTTTAATCCTCCTCCTGAGATTGTGAGAAAAATTCAAAATGGTGAAAAGCTCAGTGAAAAGGAGATCAGAGAATATTCAATATTCCACATGTCAAAAAGAAAAATGAAACAGATGAGGAAATATATGCAAATAGTCTTCCAGGATCCATATTCTTCGCTTGATCCTAGGTATCTGATAAAGGATATAATTGCAGAACCTTTAAGAGCATTTGGTTGGAGCAATAAAAAGGCATATGCTAGGGTTGAGGAATTATTAAAAAAGGTAAGCCTTCCGACAGATTTTATGAACAGGTTCCCGCACGAGCTATCAGGCGGTCAAAGGCAGAGGGTTGCCGTTGCAAGGGCTCTTGCATTGAACCCAAAATTCATTGTTCTTGATGAACCAACATCAGCTCTAGATGTTTCAGTCCAGGCACAGGTTCTTAATATGCTAGATGATCTTAGAAAGGAGTTTAATCTTACAATGTTATTCATTTCACACCATATACTCGTTGTAAGGCACATAGCAGACAGGATTATGGTAATGTACCTTGGTAAAATAGTAGAAGCTGCAGAAACAAAGGAAATATTTAGCAATCCTATGCATCCATATACACAGGCACTTCTTTCTGCAGTACCAGTACCTGATCCTAAAACAAAAAGGATGAGGGTTCACCTGGAAGGAGAAGTACCAAGCCCAATAAACCCGCCAAAGGGTTGTTCATTCCATACAAGGTGTAGGTTTGCATTTGAAAAATGTGGATGGACTACTGATGAGCTTGTGCAACCATTAAGGTTTGTATTGGACAATAAAAGGAACCCTGAAATTGGAAATGTAGAAATAAATGAAATTGAGATAATAAATGATACAGAAATGGTTATGCGATTTACAGGTTCAATAAATAGAGAAATTCTTTATGATATAATAAATAAGGAAAAGGAAAAGACAAGGGCACTGTTTGGCATAAAGGAATTGGAAGTCAATGGAAACGAAGTAAAAATAAAACTTTTTGAAACTGTAGAACCTAAGCTTGTTGATAGGGGAAACGGCCATCTTGTTTCATGCTTCCTTTATGATAAAACATGAATATCAAAATTAATATTCAATGAATCCATGCAGGTTCTTGGTGAATTAGATGGATGTCAATTCTAAATTTTCAGAAATATCGAAAGGACTGAAGGGATCTGCTGTAAGGGAATTATTAAAGTATGCTGAAAAGCCTGATGTCATATCTTTTGGTGGTGGAATGCCGAATCCACTTTCATTCCCTATAAAAGATGTTGAGGATATAGTTCATTACATACTGGAAAATTACGGTGCTAAGGCACTGCAGTACGGTTCAACAGAGGGTGTTGAAGAATTAAGAGAACTCATTTCAACGCGCCTAAATTCCAAGTACAACTTCAATGCAAGAAAAGAAAACATAATAATGCTCAATGGCAGTCAATCTGGCCTATATATGGTATCGAAGGTATTCCTTAACAGAAAAGATTATGTTATAAGTGAGGCTCCAACGTATGCAGGAGCAATAGCTGCTTTTAACGCACAGGATCCGTCTTGGCTTGCCATAGATCTTGAGAACGATGGTATGGATTTGAATATGCTTGAAAAAAAGATCAAATTTGCCTTAAATGAAGGTAAAACACCGAAATTCATTTATGTAATTCCCACTTTCCAGAATCCAGCTGGACTAACATGGTCATTATCTAAAAGAAAAGAGCTTCTTGAGATAGCTTCTAAGTATGATCTTATTGTGTTTGAAGATGATCCTTACAGTGAAATCAGGTTTTCGGGAGAGCCTGTTTCTCCAATAAAATCCTTGGACAAAGAAAATAGAGTGATTTATATGGGTACATTTTCAAAGGTTCTTTCTCCCGGTATAAGACTTGGATACATATTTGCTAATGATGAAATACTGAGAAAAATTTCACTTTTAAAGCAGGGTGTAGATCTTTGTACAAATGTTTTTTCCCAGTATTTGGCTATGGAATATTTAAAGCGGGGGGTAATAGATCAGCAGGTACCAAAAATAGTTGATCTTTACAGAAAGAAAAGGGATTTGATGCTAGAATCACTAGAAAAATATATGCCTGATGGTACAGAATGGACCAGGCCTGAAGGCGGCATGTTTCTGTGGGTGACACTTGATAAAAAAATAGATACAGAGATATTGCTAAAAAAAGCACTTGAAAAGAAGGTTGCCTATGTCATTGGTTCTGCATTTTATCCAGATGGCCGTGGGAAGAATTCAATGAGACTCAATTTCACCTATTCTAAAGATAATGACATAATAGAGGGCATAAAACGCCTTGGATCTGTCATAAGAGAGGAAATGTCTTAATCCTCAACTATTTTTTCTAGTAATTTTATTTCATTTTTAATGTCCTCAAGATCGATCATTTCAACCGTAGTATGTGTGTACCTTATGGGAAAACAGATTGCAAGTGACGGAATGCCAAGTTCAAATGTGCCGGCAGCATCAGTGCTACCACCTGTTGCCAATTCCTGGTAAGGTATATTATTTTCCTTTGCTATTTTTATTATTTTTCTCCTTAAAGATAATGAATTAGCACCCCTTGCATCAATGAACCTAAAGACAGGCCCTTTACCAAGTGAAGCAGGACTGAGTGAATAATCAACTTTTGGTTGATCGGCTGCAGTTACACTGTCCACAGCATAAAGTTCATCTATGTTTCTTTCAGATATTGCTTTTGCGCCCCTTAAGCCTGTCTCTTCTTGAATAGTAAAAATAAATGTTACCTTTTTGTTCAATTTCTTTTTTGAGAGATTTTCTAGTAATAGAAGCAAAATTGCACAACCTGCTCTATCATCAAGACCTCTTGAAATTATATATCTATCCCTTAATACATGAAATTGTTTTACCCACCTGACAGGATCAAGGATTGAAATACCCATGGATGCCACATCATCCTTGGATTTTGCACCAACATCAATGTATAGATCATCGATCTGGACAACCTTATTCATTTCATCTTCTTTTGATATATGTGGTGGCTTTAAACCTATTACTCCATTGTAAATTTTTCCATCCTGGGTGATTATTTCCATTACCTGACCGTAAAGTATCCTTGTATCAACACCCCCTATCTTTTTAATCTTTAAAAAACCGGAATCTTCAATGTAGGAAACTACAGCACCAATTTCATCCATATGTGCCATAAAAGCGATATGGTCCTTACCTGAACCTATTGTCAAATAAACATTTCCTAATTTGTCGCATTTTGGATTTCCAAAGTTTTTCAAATAATCTAAAATCTTAGATCTTATGTCATCCTCATAACCGCTTACACCAAAGGTAAAAAGCAAATCCTTTACAACTTCTTTAAATTCCATTAAATCACCATAACATATATGTTAATTTTGTTTAATAATTTTATCTAGAATTTTTTTACAAAACGGAATTTAA
>Ga0080006_1161489_pt1 | contig 61697 bp, 64 predicted proteins | sample RS3BMetagenome_FD_69209 | JGI IMG/M metagenome (GOLD analysis project Ga0080006, IMG submission 69209) | Ferric oxide microbial mat and aquatic microbial communities from Rainbow Spring, Yellowstone National Park, USA - RS3B (SPADES... ...
GTGCGGGCGGATCACCCATCGGGCACGAGGTCATGGGGGCATAGACCCCCACGTAGCCTCCCGGCGGGGTCGGCGAGGGACACGCGGTTGGAAGCTCGTCCGGCGGCGTCGGGTACGAGTAGCCGGGCGGTGAGGTGTAAAAGTGCTCGGCTTGGGCACCGACGATGAGCAGGTACGTCCCTGCGGGGACGTTGCCGAGGACAAAGCGGCCGTTGGGATCGGTCGTCGCCTGCGGGGAGGGAAGGGGCGTTGCGCAGCCGTCGTCGAGCGTCGAGTGGGCCTGCGGGTTGGGCGCGCAGGGCGTTCCTGTCGGGTAGGGCAGGAGCAGGACCTGCTGCCCAGGCCAGCTCTGACCAGGGCCTGCGGGGACGCCGTAGGGATTCGGTGCGCCGTAGACGGGAAGCGTCTGACCGACGCCGGTCGGCCACGGATAGACCGCCCCGGGGTAGTTCGCGGCGACGATCCCGAAGGAGCCGTGGTCATCGTCGGCGACGACGCGCCCGCAGAGCGTGGAGCCACTGCCTGGTGCAGGCGTGACTGCTTGGCAGAGACTGACGAGCTGCGGATCGAGCTTGATGGGATACGGGGTCGCTCCCGCGAGCGTCCCAGGCGTTCCAGACGCCCCAGGACCCGGCGCTGGGGGCAGCGGCGAGCCGCCGCCACCGCCGCCGCCGCCACAGGCGGCGACGAGCAGTCCGACGGCAACGAGCACTCCAAAAGACAGACGCTTCATGGTATCTTCAGTATACGCGATAACCATGCCAGATCGAGTACCGTTGGCGCGAGCACCGCCAATCGGAAACGGAGCTAGACTCTAGCTTGACTGCTAGTGCACAATAGTGTATAATAATGCTCATGGAAAGCGTTTTCAGCACAGGGAAGGCGGCAAAACTCCTTGGTGTTTCGGTGAAGACGTTGCAGCGATGGGAACGGGAAGGAAGGCTCATTCCGGTGGCCCGAACGGACAGCAACCGCCGCTGCTACACTGAGACGCAGATCCGTGAGTTTATCGGGTTGCGGCAGGCGAACCATGCGCCAACAAAGCTGGTCGCCTACTGTCGCGTATCGAGTGCGGCACAGAAGCCGGACCTGGCGAATCAGCGCAGAGTGCTGGAAGAGTTCGTAGCGGCGAAGGGATGGGCAGGAGTTGAGTTCATTGAGGAAGTAGGTGGAGGGCTGAACTTCAAGCGCAAGCGGTTTTTGGCCCTTATGGACGAGATCGGGCGAGGGGAGATCAAGATGCTCATCCTCGCACACCGGGACCGCCTCACTCGTTTTGGCTTTGAATGGTTCGACCAGTACGCGAAAACTCATGGCTGCGAGGTGGTAGTCCTCAACCAAGAACGGCTGTCTCCCGAACAGGAAATGGTACAAGACTTGATGACTATTGTGCATTGTTTTTCGTCTCGTCTGTATGGCTTGAGGAACTATCGAAAAAAATTGAACGAAGCACTGAAACAAGATACGAATGACGTCGAAAAGGCCCAACGATGCAATTAGCTCACAAGATCGCTCTTCGTCCGACTCCTGAGCAGGTGGAGTACTTCAAGCGCGCCTGCGGCACAGCGCGGCGTGTGTGGAACTGGGCGCTCAATGAGTGGAACAGGCAATACGCAGCAGGCGGCAGGCCAAACGCTCAAGTGCTTAAAAAGCAGTTCAACGCCATCAAGTACACCGACCCGCAGTGGCTTGATGAGAACGGTCGGCCTTGGTTGCGAGCCATTCACCGAGATGCCCACGCCCGGCCGTTCAAGAATCTCGCCAAAGCCTGGGGACGATACTTTGCCGAGCTCAAGGAAGGCGAAGAAGCGCACAAGCCACAACTCAAGAAAAAAGGCCGTTGCCGCGATAGTTTTTACGTGGCTAACGACAAGTTCACTCTGAAGGGCAAAACGATCCGCCTGCCCAAGGTCGGTGAGGTTGCCATGACTGAGGCGTTGCGCTTTGAAGGGAAGGTGCTAGGCGCAACGGTCTCGCGCACGGCGGATCGTTGGTTTGTGGCAATACAGGTCGAAGTGCCTGATGCGCAATTCTATCGGCGTCGCACGTCTCATGAAGTCAATGGCATCGACGTGGGCATCAAATCCTTTGCAACGATCTCCAATGGTGAAGTCGTCGAGCCCCCAAAGCCGCTCAAAGCAGCGTTGCGTCGCCTCAAGATTCACGAACGGCGTCTCAGCCGCAAGCTGGAAGCCGCCAAAGAGATGGCAGGGTTTGGACGCCGTGCGAAACTGCCGAAAGGAACGCATCTGCCAGTATCGAACAACCGGCAGAAATCCGCTGCGATAGTAGCAAGGATGCACGCCCGCATTGCCAATATCAGAGCGGATGTCACCCACAAGCTCACGACTCGACTCTGCCGCGAAAACCAAGCGGTAGTGATCGAGGATTTATACGTAAAAGGGATGCTGGAGAACAGGAGGCTCGCTCGCTCCATCGCTGACGTGGGGTTTGGGATGTTTCGCTCGCAGTTGGAGTACAAGGCGACACGGTACCGAACGCGGCTGGTTCTTGCCGACCGCTGGTACCCGAGCAGCCGACTGTGCTCCATCTGCGGCTGGAAGAACGAAGCGCTGACCTTGAGCGATCGAACATGGATGTGCGCGCAATGTGGTACACATCATGACCGTGACCTCAATGCGGCGCGCAACCTGAAACGGCTGGCAACCGAAACTGCTCTACCCGTGGCGAGTCCGTCCAGCAATGGCGGCGCTGCGTCGGGGATCATCCCTGCCGTAGTCGGGAAAGTCACGCCTGTCAGATACGACGGTCGTCAACAAGACCCGTCGGGGCAGGAAGAGAACTGTGCGCACCTTTGCGCACATTCTTGATAGCAGATCGATCCTCGTGCGAATCGCCTCCGGGCGGCAGCATCCGGGGCAGCGGCGCTGGGGTCGGGTGCGGCGCAGCGCACGCTCGATGTACGCGCGATACGAGAGATTGCGATGCAGGCGCTCGGCGCTGGGGGGAGCGATGCCGTCGAGATCGCGCGGACGGACGGCTTGTCGGTCTTCCGCGCGGCGGGAGGCGACGGGAGCGGCGGGATCTGCGTCGTGGACGACCGCGGTGTGGTGCGCTTGCGTGCTCAGCGTGCTCTCGTACTCCGCACCGATGCACGGCACGCGATCGCTGCGCTGCGTGCGGCGCTGGAACGCGCCGCGCGGTATGGCGATGCCGGACGCACGCTTCCGGGGATCGCCGTACTGCACGGCGGCCGGATGGCGGAGTTCGACGGATTCCTCGATACCGAACGCCTGGCTGCACTCGTGCGGGAAGAACTCGGGGGCCGCGATGACGCAGCCCCCGTCGCGATCGTCGCCGTTCCGCGTGACGGCTGATGCGGCCTACGCGGAATGCTCGTTGAGTGCTACTTCACTATGCCGCCGGCCATAACCGAGGTAGAGCACCATCCCGATGATCAACCAGAGGATGAAGCCGAACCACGGCACCGGGATGCCGAAGACCGTCGGAGATCCGAACATCAACGAGACGATCAACCCGAACGAGGCGAGCGCGGAGAGAATCGGGATGACGTAGGGCCCGAGCGGAACGTTGAACCCCTTGTCCGCGACCTCGGGATACTTCTTCCGCAAGACGGGCAATGCGAGTGACGTCAGGATGAAGGCGACCAGCGTCCCCATGTTCGTCAGCGATCCGACGACGTCGATCGGCGTCAAGGCTGCAAGTGCGGCGATGAAGAGACCGAAGGTCAGCGTGGAGACGATCGGCGTACGCCAGGTCGGATGAACGGCCGCGAACCATTCCGGAATGAGGCCGTCGCGCGACATCGAGAAGATGATGCGGCTCTGCCCGAACATCATCACGAGCAGAACGGTCGTCAACCCCGCGAGCGCTCCGAGCGCGATCACCAAAGCTGCCCACGGCAGGCCGACGTGAATCATCGCGTACGCCACCGGTGACGGAACGTTGAGCTCGTTGAAGGGAACCATGCCCGTGAGCACGGCGACGACCGCGATGTAGAGCACGGTGCAGATCGCGAGGCTCGCGATGATGCCGATGGGGAGATCGCGCGCCGGGTTCTGCGCTTCTTCGGCGGTCGTCGAGACGGCATCGAAGCCAATGTACGCGAAGAAGATGAACGCCGCGCCGCCCAAAACGCCCGACCAACCGAACGGGAAGAAGCCCCCTGCTCCGGTGGTCGGCCCGGGTGGAAGGTGATAGTTCGCGGGATTGATGTAATTGATGCCGATCACCAGGAAGAACAAGACGACGGCGAGTTTGATCGCGACGATGATCGCGTTGACGATGCCGGATTCCTTCGTACCGCGTGCGAGCAATGCGGTGATGATGAGGATAATCACCGCCGCGGGAACGTTCATGATCGCGCCGCTCGGGACGATATGGCCGTTCTGTACGACCAGCGGTGCATGGGTCCACGCAGCGGGAAGCGTCACGTGGAATGCGGCCGAGAGGAAGTTCGAAAAATATCCGGACCAGCCGATGCTGACGGTTGCGGCACCGAGCGCGTACTCCAGGATGAGATCCCAGCCTATGATCCACGCCAGCAGTTCGCCGAACGTAGCATAGGCATAGGTATAGGCGCTGCCTGAAATCGGGATCTTGCTCGAGACTTCGGCATAGCAGAGCGCAGCCAGCGCGCTGACGATACCGGCGATCACGAACGAGACGGTCAGCCCCGGCCCCGCCCGTGTCGCGGCGGCGACGCCGGTTAGTACGAAGATGCCGGTACCGATGATGGCGCCGATGCCCATCGCGGTGAGCGCCCACGGCCCGAGGGTCCGTTTGAGCGCATGTCGCTGCTCGCCGCTTTCGGCCAAGATGGCGCCCAGCGGCTTCACTCGCTGCATGATCATCCTGCGAAAGTATGCCGAAAGTCTGCGGCTCCCTGTTCCTTCGCGTCGGCGAGCGAGCCCCTGCCGAAGAGGAAGTGCGGTACGGTCGCGAATCGGCATCGCGATGCACGAATACGACGTCTTGGTCGTCGGCGGAGGCAATGCAGGGTGCGCCGCAGCGCTCGCGGCCGCGCGCCGCGGCGCGCAAACCGTGTTGGTCGAGCGCTACGGATTCTTGGGCGGCACCGCGACGGCGGCGATGGTCGGGCCATGGATGACCTTCCATGCGGGAGGGCGCCGTATCGTCGGCGGTATCGCGCAGGAGATCGTCGAGCGCCTCCACCGCATGGGTGGATCGCCCGGCCACCGTCCGGACAGTTCGGACTACGTTGAGACGATCACGCCGTTCGATCCCGAGCTGCACAAGGCGCTGCTCTTCGAGATGATGCGCGAAGCCGGCGTGCGGCTTCTCGTGCACGCGTGGTTCTTGCGCGCGATCGTCGAAGGCGATTGCGTGCGCGGTGCCGTCTTTGCGACCGTCGGAGGCGAGCGTGCAATTCTGGCGCGAACCGTCATCGATGCGACGGCCGACGCGCACCTGGCTGCGTCGGCGGGCGTTCCGATGCGCTACGGCGACGAGCGCGGGCGCGTGCAGCCCGCCAGCCTGATCTTTCGCATCTCGCACGTCGATCTCGATGCGACCGCGGCCTATCTGCGGGCGCATCCGGAGCAGATGCGCACGTCGCTGCCTCCGGAGGCGCGCACGGCGGATACGCTCACGGCGGTGGCGGGGATGACCGCGCTGTGGGACGAGGCACGGCGTCGCGGCGAGGTGCGTGTGCCGCGCGAGGTGGTCTCGTTTTTCGCAACGCCATATCCGGACGAGGTCACGGTGAACATGACGCGCGTCGTCGATATCGACCCGCTCGATCCCGACGATCTCACGCGGGCCGAGGTCGAGGCACGGGCCCAAGTCATGGAACTCCTCGCGTTCTTCCGCGCGCGCGTTCCCGGCTTCGAACGCGCGCGACTGGCCGCGACGGGAACACAGGTCGGCATTCGCGAGTCGCGGCGCATCGTCGGGCGCTACACGCTGACGGCGGACGACGTGCTTTCCGCACGGCGCTTCGACGATGCAGTGGCGCGCAGTTCGTATCCGATCGACGTGCACAATCCGTCCGGCAGCGGGACGCAGACGCGACGCCTTCCGGCGGGAAGTTGGTACGAGATTCCGTATCGCTGTCTGCTCCCGCTCGGGCGCGAACGATTGCTGGTCGCCGGTCGCTGCATCTCGACCACGCACGAAGCGCATGCATCGGTACGGCTGACGCCGACGGTGATGATGCTGGGACAAGCGGCCGGAACGGCGGCCGCGCTCGCGAACACCTTACGAACGATGCCGAGTGCGCTCGACGCGCGCGCTCTGCGCGCGGCGCTCGCGGCCGACGGAGTGGATCTCGAATCATGAACAAGGCATTGGCGCAAGCCCGTTCGTACGGCATCACGATCGAACTGGCCGATCTCGGTGAATGGGGGTTCGACGAATTGCGGTCGGAGTACGATCCGGCGGGTCCGACGATTCGCGTGAATGCTCGCGTTCTGGAGACGCTCTCGCTCCAGGAACTCGGCGAATATCTCACGTTCGCGATCGGGCACGAGCTCTACCATCACCGCGAGCATCTCGGAGAAGTGCAACGAGATCCGAATCGCGCCGCACGCGAAGCCGCGGCCAACGCATATGCGCGCGCGCTGGTTGCGGAGTCGTGACGGCCTGGTACGCCGGCATCGACGGCGGGCAGTCCGGAACGCGTGCGGTGATCGGCGACGCCCGCGGGCGCATTCTCGGGCGCGGCGAGTCCGGCCCGGCGGACGAGGTGGGAGAGGGGCCGGATTCATCGCGCCTGGCGAGCGCCCTCGAGGGCGCGATGGCATCCGCGATGCGCGATGCGGGCCTCCCGGACGGCGCGCGCGCGGAGGTCGTGGTAGCCGGAATCAGCGGATATGCTGGGTCGGTGCGCGGCCGCGCTCCCTCGCTTCCGGCGCGGCGGACGGTGCTCGTGCACGACCTGCCGATCGCCCACGCAGCGGCGTTCGGCGCCGGGCCGGGAATCGCGGTGATCGCGGGCACCGGCAGTGCGGCGCTCGCGCGGGATCTCGACGGGCGCGAACGCACCTGCGGCGGATGGGGATACCTCTTCGGCGACGAGGGCGGAGCCTTCGCACTCGCGCGCGATGCGCTTGCGACGCTCATGCGGGACCTCGACGAGCACGGCATCGCCGGTGACGACCACGGGCGTGCGGCACGGTTCTTCGGTGCCCGCGATCTGCGCGACGTCGCGGCGCGCGTCACCGCGGGGGCGATCACGCGCGCGCAGCTCGCCGCATTCGCTCGCGAGGTGCTGGCGATGCCGCGCTTCGCTCCGCTCGTCGAACGGGCAGCCGGCGAAGCCGTTCGACTGGCGGTCGTCGCGGCGCGCGGCTTACGGTGGAACGGGCCGCCGCCGGTTGCATTCTCCGGCGGACTCGCGCGCGATGCGCGGTATCGCGCCCTGTTGTCGGAACAGGCATCGTCGGCGGGACTGCGGTGCGTGACGCCCGTCCGGTCCGCCTGCGACGGCGCGTTGTTGCTCGCCTATCGCGAAGCCAGCGTCGGCGTGGCGGAGCTCTTGGGATGACGGTACTGGAGCGGTTGGCTGGCGGGCTCGTCGTCTCCGTTCAGGCACCTCGCGGCAGCGCGCTCGACGATCCGCGCGTCATCGCTGCGATGGCGCGCGCGGCGCAGGATGCGGGTGCGGTGGGGTTGCGCATCGAGGGCGAAGCGAACCTGAGAGCCGTCCTGCGGCGCGTGGAGATCCCGGTCATCGGATTGCTGAAACTCGCACCCGCCGTGGACCGCCCGTACCTCACGGCCACGCTGGCGGCGGTGCGCGCGGTGCTTGCGGCCGGCGCGCCGATCGTGGCGTTCGATGCGACCTCGCGACCGCGCTCGGACGGTTCGTCGCCGGAAGAGGCGATCACGGCCATCCATGAAGGAGGGGCTCTGGCTTGGGCGGACTGCGCGGTCGGCGCCGACGGCATCCGCGCCGTCGCCGCCGGAGCCGAGATCGTGGCGACGACGCTGTGCGGGTACACCGCCGAGACCGCGAGCACGGCTCTCCCGGCATTCGGGCTGGTGCGCGAGCTGGCGCAGACCGGAGCCTTCACCGTCTGCGAAGGCGGCGTCCGCACGCCCGCGCACGTGCGCGAAGCGTTCGCGGCGGGTGCGCGTGCGGTCGTGGTGGGGACGGCGATCACCGGCTTGGAGAAACTCGTCCGGGAATTTGCGGCGGCGACCCCGAAAGGCGCCAGCCCCTAAAGTCGGTGCGGCCCGCGCGGAGCGCGCCGTATAGTCGACGAGAGGACGTCACGAGGTCTCAGGAGTCCGAGGAGGAGGCTTTGATCGAAAGCAGGCGGCCCGACGTGCATCTAGGCCGGGGCTTTTGGATGGCGACTGCGATCTATGCGATCCTGTCGATCGCTGCGATCGCGTACTGGTCGGTAACGCCGCTCTCGCAGTGGTTACCGGCGGCATCGAATACCGCGACCGAGATCGATCGGTTTACGCGCTTCCTGCTCGCGGCAGGCTCGGCACTCTTCATCTTCGTCGCGGGATACGTCATCTATTTCGCGTTCGCGTTCCGTCGGCGTCCCACGGATCCGCCCGATGCGATCGGCGTGCAGGTGCACGGCAGTCACCGCCTCGAGTTCGCGTGGACGTTCGGTGCTGCGGCGTTCGTAGTGCTGCTCTCCGTCATCAGCGTCGCCATCTGGTACGGCGTCGAGTTTCAGAGCACGCCGGGCTTGGTCGTCGAGGCGATCGGGCATCAGTGGTACTACACGTTCCGCTATCCGGGCATCAACGGCGAGGTGACGCAGGAGATGCACGTTCCGGTGGATACCCCGCTGACGGTCAACGTTACCTCCGCCGACGTCATCCACTCGTTCTGGGTGCCGGGGCTGCGCATCAAGGCCGACATGGTACCGGGACTCATCAATACGATGCATTTCGTCGCAACGCGCGTCGGCCGCTATCCGATCATCTGCACGGAGTTCTGCGGCACCTTGCACGGTCAGATGAACAAGCAGGTCTTCGTCGTCGACAGTAAGGCCGACTTCCAGAAGTGGTACCGCGACTGGCAGATCAAGAATGCGCACGTGAGCAATGCCTTGCCGGCGGCACCCGGCGGTGGGGCGTCCGGGATCGACCTGTCGAAGGGCGTCGCAACCGCCGGAAAGGCGCTCTTCGCCCAGAAGTGTTCCGCGTGCCACGCGATCGCGCCGTTCGAGCATCGCATCGTGGGCCCAGGCCTCCTCGGCGTGCTGCACGACCCGAAGCACCCGAACCTGGTGAACGGCAAGCCTGCAACTCCTGCCGACGTCGCCCAGATTTTGCTGAACGGCTACGACGGCAGCATGGGGCACATGCCGAACGCCACGCAGAACGGCCTGAGCGCCCAAGACATCGCCAACCTCGTGGCCTATCTCGAAACCCTGAAATGAAAGCGAACCGGAGCTGAGCCATGGCAGTAGCAGCAGCCCACGTCGGCGGAATCGCCGATCACATCCACCCCGAACCGCAGGGGTTCATTCGTAAATACATCTTCTCGCTGGACCACAAGATCATCGGGATCCAGTACCTCGTGACGGGTTTCGTCTTCTTCGTGCTGGCCGGTCTTCTGGCCGAGATAATCCGCGTGCAGTTGATGCATGCGAACGGCGGGTTCGTGAGTGCGGATACCTATAACGAGGTGTATTCGATCCACGGCAGCGCGATGGTCTGGCTGGTGGTCATTCCGCTTCTGACCGGCGGATTCGGCAACCTCGTGATGCCGATCATGATCGGTGCGCGCGACGTCGCCTTCCCGTGGCTGAACATGCTCAGCTTCTGGATCTTCCCGATCTCGGGATTGATGCTCTTCTCGTCGTTCTTGATGGGTGCGCCGGTCGCCGGGTGGACGGAGTATCCGCCGATGTCGCTGCAGGCGCAGGGCTTCGGCACCTCGATGTGGGCGCTGGCGATCTTCCTGGTCGGCGTGAGCTCGACGCTCACGGGCATGAACTTCCTCGTCACGATGCTGAAGATGCGCGCGCCGGGCATGACCTTCACCCGGATGCCGCTCTTCGTCTGGGGGCAGCTCGCTACCGCGCCGCTGCTCATGGTTGCGACGACTGCTCTTGCGGCTGCGCTCGCGGCGCTCTTCATGGAGCGCGTCTTCGGCGTCCCGTTCTACGATCCGACCAAGGGCGGTAGTCCGATCCTCTGGCAGCACATGTTCTGGTTCTACTCGCACCCGGCCGTGTACATCATGATCCTGCCCGGCTTCGGCATCATCTCCGAAGTGCTCTCCACGTTCTCGCGGAAGCCGCCGTTCGGCTACAGAATGATCGCCTTCTCGTCGATGGCGATCGCGCTCTTCGGCTTCATGGTATGGGCACACCACATGTTCGTGGCCGGTATCGCACCGTTCTTGCAGCTGCCGTTCATGGTGCTGACCTACGCCATCGCGGTGCCGACCGGTGTGAAGATCTTCTCGTGGATCGCTACGCTCTGGGGCGGTAGCCTGCGCTTGACGACGGCGATGCTCTTTGCGATCGGCTTCCTCATCCTCTTCACGCTGGGTGGTATCTCGGGCGTCTTCCTCGCCGCGATTCCGTTCGACATGCATACCAACGGCACGTACTTCGTCGTCGCGCACTTCCACTACGTGCTGGTCGGCGGAAGTCTGATGAGCATCTTCGCCGGTATGTACTACTGGTTCCCGAAGATGGCGGGACGCCTCCTGAACGAGGCGCTCGGCAAGCTGCACTTCTGGCTCTTCACGCTCGGCTTCAACGGCACGTTCCTACCGATGCACTGGCTGGGATTCATGGGAATGCCGCGGCGCGTGGCCACCTATGATCCGCAGTTCCAATTCTGGAACCAGTTCGAATCGATCTCGTCCTTCGTGATGACGCTCGGGATCCTGATCTTCTTCGCGAACGTGCTGTGGAGCATCAAGTACGGCAAGAAGAGCGGTCCGAATCCGTGGGGCGGTCGCACGCTGGAATGGATGATCGCTTCGCCGCCGCCGTACTACAACTTCAAGCATATTCCGAAGGTCTTTGCGCGGCCGTACGATTACTCGCAGCCGCTCCCGTATAAGGGACTGGAGGAAGAATTGACGACGGCCAAGCCGGAACCGGTACCGGCAGGAGCGCACTAATGGCGGTCGCATCGCTCGCACAGGCAGGCGCGGAGTTCGCGCCGCACGGGGAGGTCGATCAGCTCTACGCGGAGACGCGGGATCTGCGGCTCCTGGGCTTCCTCATGTTCCTCGTCAGCGACGTCGTCTTGTTCTCATCCTTCATCTTCGCCTACCTGTACCTGCGCAACAGCGGTCAGGGGTGGCCGCCGCCGGGTATCGGGCGCCCGGACGTCGCGCTGGCGGCACTGAACTCGGCCGTCCTCTTCGGTTCCGGCGCAACGATGCACTATGCGCTCGAGAATTGGAAGCACGGGAAGTTCACCCGCTATGCAGCCTTCATGATCGCGACGATCATCCTGGGCATCCTCTTCCTCTCCGGGCAAGCCGTCGAATACACGAAGCTCTACTTCCAAGAGCACGTCTCGTGGGCGGGCAGCGGTATCTTCGGCGCGTCGTTCTTCACGCTGACCGGCATGCACGGCTTCCACGTCTTCGTCGGCGTCTGGTATCTGATCGTCCTGTTGCTCCAGTCGGTGCACGGCGTCTATTCGAAGGACAAGTACTTCGGCTTGACCGCCGGCACGCTCTACTGGCACTTCGTGGACGTCATCTGGGTCGTGCTGTTCTCGATCTTTTATCTGATCTGAGGAGACCGTCGTGGATCAGCTCGCGCACATCGAACGCATCCTCGCCATGGCTGGCGGCATCATCGTCGCTGTCGTCTCGGCTTATGCGCTCAAGAACGACTGGAAGACGCCCGGCCTGGACAACCAAGTCTTCAAGGTGATGCTGGCGCTGCTGTTCGTCGGCGCCGTCCTCGCCTTCTTGGCCGGATACGGCATACTCGGCACTTTCCCGAAGGCGGCATAACGATGTCGGACGAAATCGTCGATTTCAGCGAAGTTCCCACCAGTAGCGGTGTTCCCCCGATCCTGCCCTTCGTGGCGGTCGTCGGCATCGTCGGAATCTTCGCGATAGGGACCGCGGTGGTATTGACTGCCGGATGGGGGCACGTGTGGCCCTCCGTCCAGGCGTTGCGCATCGCGCTCGGCGGCCAACCGTAGTCGCCGCTCTCCATTGCACGACCAGGGGCGACTGTGCGTCGTCCCTACGGTTCAATCATCGGCGCGGCGCGATGCCTATGGCCAGCGGCGGAAGGTCCTCCGGCAGAACGCCCGTCGGTTTGCCGTCGATCTTGTGGATGCCGCCGTACAACGAAAACTCCGCGAGAGCGGGGATCGTCGCCTCAGGCAAGACCTCGTCACCGTAGCATTCCCATTCGCAGGCGACGGATTTGTCTTCGAAGAGAACGGCGATATATCCGCACGCGTCGTCGGACGATCTCGCATCACGACCGCGGTAGCGAATGTAGCCGTCCACGATGTAGATCGGCTTGAACGTCTGGAGGTACGCGCGCAGCGGTGCGATCATCAGCACGATCGCATAGACGAGAAACGCCACCGCGCCCAAGCCGAAGATCGGAGTGAGCACGATCAACGACCCATCACCGGGAACGTGGTGCGCGCGCCAGACGATGCCCCATGTGAAGAGCGCGAAGAGGGTCGTTCCGAGCAGCGGCTCGACCGCGATCGCCAATCGGCCCTCCAAGCCGCGACGGACGACGCGCCGCTCGCGGTCGGTCCACGGCCGTTGCGCGAGCATGCGCGTGCGGCGATCCAGCCAGCGTACCCTCATGTTTCCATGATACACCTTCCGCCCGCGTGGGGAGACGCCGACTCAGTGGTTGCCCTGCGCCTCACCGAGGCGGGCGCGTTCTTGGCTGCGCGACGGAAGCCATGCGACGGGAACGGTGGCGATGACGGCGACGGCCGTGAAGGCCAGGTAGAGCATCCGTAATCCGGGCGTTCGATCGCCTGCAGCGTGCAGCATGCCGCTCGCGAAGGCGCTTCCCACGAGCTGCCCCATGATGAGGAATTGGCTGAGCAGACCGACGGCGAGGGCGCGCGACTCCGCCGGCGCTTCGTTGGTGACGATGTAGCGCGTCGGTGCGCCGAGGAGCGCGCCGAAGCCGATCCCGGCGATGATCATCGCGGCGATCGCAGCCCCCAGGTGGGTGAAGCCGACCGCGAAGAGCCCGAGTCCCGCCGCCGTGGCCAGCGTCCCGAATGAGAGCACCGCGCGGCTGCCGCTGCGATCCAACGCGCGCCCGCTCGCGGGAATCGTCGCGACGAAGAGCACGGCACCGATCGCCGCCACCGCCCCGGCGGCCGATGCGGAGAGCCCTTCACCGCGCACCAGCACGGTCGGTACGAAGAAGAGCGAGCCTTCCAGGATGCCGATGAGCACCTCCAGCACGTATGTCAACGCCAGCCGAGGATTTCGCATGAGAGACGGCGGCAAGACGGGATGCTCGGCGCGCAGTTCCCAGCTCGCGAAAGCGGCCAGCACGGCGATCCCGATACCTGCGGCTGCCGCTCGGAGCTCGGCGACTCCGATCGCGAGGGCCACGAGACCACCCGTGAGCAGCGAAAGTCCGATGAGATCCAGGCGTCCCTGTTGCCGCGGAGCGCGCGCCGGAAGATCGCGGCGAGCGCGAAATGCTACGAACAGTGCGAGGGGGATGTTTGCCGCGAAGATCCACCGCCATCCGAGCGTCTGGGTCACCAAGCCACCCGCGAGAGGGCCGATGACCGCGGCGAGTCCCCAGGTGGCGGCCACCAGCCCCAAGGCGCTTCCCCGGCGCTCGGGAGCGACGAGATCGCCGATCGCGGCGGCGGCCACGGGGAAGATGCCGCCGGCTCCCGCTGCCTGGATTGCGCGGGCGAGCAGAAAGACGGCGAACGACGGGGCCGAGATGGCGAGCAGACTGCCGGCTGCGAAGACGGTCAGGCATCCGAGATAGACGATACGGCGGCCGTAGCGATCGGCCAGCGCTCCGGCGACGACGATACTCGCCACGTTCGCCAGCAGGTAGATGGTGAAGATCCACGCGAGTTGCGCGGTCGGGACGGCGAACGTCCGACCGATCTCCGGAAGGGCGGGCGAGAGGACACCGAGGTCGAGCGCTCCGGCGAAGACGCCGGCCGCCAACGTCAGGATGAGCGGCAGCACCGCGCGATCGATGGCGTGACCGGCGACCGTGCTACGCAACGACTCGATCGAAGACCATCGCCGCGCACATGAGCGCGAGATAGACCAGCGAGTAGCGGAAGAGCGCGCGAGCGGCATCCGGCTCACGATGCCGCCACGTGCGAACGGCGTCGAGAATGAAGACGGCACCCAGCAACGCGGCGACTGCGAAATAGAACGCACCCATGACGTGCAGCGGGTAGAGGACCAACGACGCCGCGACCATCAGGAGCGTGTAATAGACGATCTCTCTCTTCGTGCGCTCGACGCCGCTCACGTTCGGGAGCATCGGAACGTTGGCTTTTTCGTAATCCGTCTCGACGACCAGCGAGAGGGCCCAGAAGTGCGGCGGTGTCCACAGAAAGATCAGCGCGAAGAGTCCGAGTGCCGGAGCACCGACGTGTCCGGTCACCGCGGCCCAGCCGACGAGCGGCGGAACCGCTCCCGCCGCTCCGCCGATCACGATGTTCAACGGCGTCCGCCGTTTCAGCCACATGGTATAGATGCCGACGTAGTAGAGATTGCCCGCGAGCGAGAGCCAGGCAGCGAGCGGATTCACGCGCACGTAGAGGACGGCGAAGGCGGCTATGCCGAGGATCGTCGCATAGATCGCTGCAGCCGAGACGGAGATACGGCCCATGGGAAGCGGACGGTGACACGTGCGGCGCATCAAAGCGTCGATGTCGGCGTCGTAGATGCAATTGAAGGCCCCGGCCGACGCTGCGGCGAGGGCTCCTCCCAGCAACGTCCAGATCGCAGTCCAGGCCGGCGGCAGACCGCGTGCGGCCATCACCATCGCGGCAGCGGTCGTCACCAGCAAGAGGGCGATGATCCGCGGTTTGCCGAGCTCGTAGTAATCGCGGAGCGTGGCCAAGGCCGCCGATGCGCTCATGCGCGATGCGGAGCCTCGGCGGACGCGGAGTCGTCGAGCGCCGCATAGGTCGCGGCGGCGATATAGACGATGAAGAGCAACGCTGCGTTCGCGGCGTGCGCCTCGCGAATGTCCACGGGAAGGCGCAGCGCCACGTTCAATAGTCCGAGCAGCACTTGGGTGAAGACCAACGCCAGTCCGATGCTCGTCGCCGTCCGGACGTGTCGTGATGCGGGCGCGGACCACGACCATGCGAACGCGGCGACGGAACAGAGCAACGTCGCCGCAGCCAGAAGACGATGGGCCATCTGGACGAGTTGCCCCGGTGCCGCGACGAGCACGGAACCGGCGCATCCGGGGAGCGTGAGGCACGCAAGGCCCGCGCCGCTGGATGAGACGTACGCGCCGACACACATCGTCACGAAAGCGACCCCGCATGTGAGCACGAGCAGCGAGAGCAGCCCGCGCGTGCGTCCCAGCGAGGAGGATGCCGTACGATCCCCGGAGTCGCGCGCGAAGATTCCGAGCGCGACCAGATTCGCCAACAGCGCCATCGCGGTTCCCCAATGGAGGACGACCGAGAGCGGACTATTGTCGAGCCGCACCGTCGCGGCGCCGAGCAGAACCTGAACGACGAAGAGCATGCCCGCGGAAAACGTCGCGGGTGCGATCGCCGGCGAGCGATCGCGTTGCGCCCACGCCGCGGCGATCGCTGCGGCGACGACAGGTGCGAGGCTGATCGCCAGCAGGCGATGCGCCCACTCCCAGAGCGTTCCGCCGGTGAACGTCGGGATCAGCTTCCCATGACAGAGCGGCCAGCCCGGGCAGGTGAGCCCCGCGCCGTTGATGCGCGTCCAGCTTCCGAGGACGATCGCCCCGTATGCGGCGGCGGCCGCGGTCCATGCCAGTCGCCGAAGGGTCATCATGCGAGATTCAAGTCTACCCCAGGCGTTCCCGCACGCCCTACGAGCGTCGTCGCAGCGACGGCCGGGGCTCAGGGAGCGATGCGACAGCCGTCGGTCGCCGCATCGAAGCGCCGAACCGCCGTCTGCTCGTCCGTTGCGATCTCCAGCGTCCGGCGCTCGAAGTCGCGCGCCGCGTAGCGCGCAAGTTGCGTGTCGCTCGGCGGCGGGAAATACCCCGGCGGCGTGACGCCGTCGAGCGGAGGAGGCGTCGTGTATACTTGAAGCGGATCACCCCGAGGCGGCACGTCGGGAAAAGGATCCTCCACGCCGAAGAGCACGTAGAACATCTGCGCTTCGTCGCGGTCGATGTGCGCCATTTCCTTCGCGTGCATCACGGAGACGAAGCCGTCGAGGTCGCGTTGAATCTTTTTCTGCCTGCCGACGGCACCGGCAAGCGCATCCGCGAAGGCATCGACCTTCTTTCCCTGCGCTTTGTCCTTGTACGTTCCTGCGATGGCGCGCAAGCGCTCGACTTGCGCCCAACCCGCCTTCACCTGCGCGGCGAGCGCGTCGGCAATCGACTCGAGCCGTTGTAAACCGTTCCGGCGCCCGATGGGATTCGACGAAAGATCGACCGTCTGCAGCGCTCCGATCGCCGTCGAGATCTGCGAGTCGGCATCGAGTGCGTGCTGCACGGCTGCGGTCGTTGCCTGTGAGAGCAGCGAACAACGGGCGGAGACGCGAATGTTCACGATCGTCTTCAATACAGGTTCGCTTGTGGGCGTCGTTCGTGGCGCCGGAGTCGCTGCGAGCGATGGTGCCGGTGAGGACTCGTGGGCCGATGGGGCCGAGGCGGTGCGAATCGGCGCCGGTGGGGTAACGGGGCCGGCCGCCGGGCCGAACACCGCCAAGTATGTGAGCAAGGCAAGCATGGCGCGCCTCCGAGAGCATCGTACTCCGGCGAGGGTCGTGCGGAATCCTCGCGGGACGATCGCTGGCAAGCGAGAACGTTCGCGGGCGTGACACGTCGTTTGAGCTGGGCGGCTCTCCTGCTGCTCTTGGTTGCGTGCCGTCAAGTGCGCATCAACACCCTGGCGCAGGGCACGACGCCCGTGAGCGGGCCGCCGGAGATCGCGGTGGTCCGCAGTGAGGGGCAGCTCGAGCGCTTGGGGATTCGAGCGCCGGTGCGTTTCCGTCATGAGTTCGGCGTCGTGCTGCTCATGGGGCCGCATGATCGGACCGGCTACCGGCAGGTGATCGAAGCGATCCATGCGACGGTCTCCGACGTGCGGGTCGTCGCCTTCGAAGTCGCGCCGGAAGACGGAGGCGAGCCGGCGCGCCCGTACCGCACGTATACCCTGTGGATCGTACCGAATTCAGCCTACCGTTCCGGCGTCACGGTGACTGCCGTGACGCCGGACGATACTCCCATTGCGCGGACGGTTCTGCCGTGAGCCGACGGCTCGCACTCTCGGCCCATATCCGGCGCCTCGGGACGTTGATGAGCCCGGACGGAGGTGACGAAGAAGAAGGGATATTGAATCCCGCCGCGGCGCGCACGCGCGAGGGAGAGCTTCTGCTCTATCCGCGATGCGTCGCCAAAGGCAACATCTCGCGGATCGGGATCGTTCGCGTCGAGGAAGAGCAGGATCGCTACGTCGCGCAGCGCCTCGGGTACGCGCTGGAGCCGAGCGAACCGTATGAAGTGCGCCCTCGCCCCGGCTACGGATGCGAAGATCCGCGGGTGACCTTCATCCCGGTCCTCGACCGCTACGTGATGGCGTACACGGCGTTCGGTCCGGACGGACCGCGCATCGCGCTCGCCGTCTCGGATGACGCCCGTTCGTGGATGCGTTTGGGGCCGGTACGATTCGACGTGCCCGGCATCGGCGGCGACGACAAGGACGCGGCGTTCTTTCCCGAACCCGTCCTCTCGCCGAAAGGCGTGCTCTCGCTCGCATTCTACCATCGCCCGATGTTGCACATCTCCGCGGTAGATGGTCGCGCAGCGATTACGATCATCGATCGCCTGCGGATGGAGGATCGCGAATCGATCAGGATCGCGTACGTGCCGCTGGCGGACGTCATGCGCGACATCCATGCGCTCGTGACGGTGCGCGAGAGCGCCCTCGTTCTCTCTCCCGATTACCAATGGGGCTCGATCAAGGTGGGGGCAGGGACGCCGCCGGTCCGCATCGCCGAAGGGTGGATGTCGCTCTATCACGGCGTGGACGTGTTGACGCTGGACGGCGGTCCGCCGCGCATGCGCTATGCGGCCGGCATCGTCGTGCACGATCTCGAACGACCGCACGAAGTGCGCTATCGGTCGCCTGCGCCGATCCTCGAACCCGAGACCGAAGCGGAACGTACCGGCACGGTCGACAACGTGGTCTTCCCGACGGGCATCGACCCGCGGCCCGATCTCGGCGAGCGCGTGTACGACATCTATTACGGAATGGCCGATTACCGCATCGGCATCGCGCGCCTCTCCCTCGATTGAGAGCGGCACGACGTCGTGGTTCGGTATTTCGTGATCGCGACCGTGCTCGTCGTCGGCATCGCCGTCGCGGCAACGGCATGGGTCCACCGTGATCTCATCCGCATCCGCATCGGATCCGTGCAGGCGAGCGCACCGCCGAAGCCTGCGGCACCCGACGCATGGGGGACGCGTCCGAACGTGCCGTTTCGCGGGGTCGCTCCCTGGGCACTCTCGGCGCTTCCCGAATGTTTTCGCGAGCTCTTCGAATCGCGCGGTACCCAGCGCTACGTCGCCGCGCACCTGCCGCACGATCTGCGGCGCGTCCTCCCTCCGGCGACGGTCCGCAGCGGCGATTGCACGATCGACCTCACCGGCGATGCCGCGACCGTCATCCGAGGAGACGATCGTTTTTTCATTCCTCCGCATGTGCGGCTTTATGCCGGCGGAGATCGGATCGCGCTCGTGCGCAGCTCCGGCGAAGGAAGCGTGCTTCGCGTATACGAACGGACGAGCGTCTTCCCTTCGACGGAGCGCTCCCCATGATGCGACGTATTCGCCCTCTGATTGCCGTAGCAGCGATCGTGCAGGTAGCGGCGGTGTTGGCCGCCTGTTCTCCGGTGCACCGTGAGGAACATCTAGCGGATGCCGTCACGCGTGCCGTCATCGCGGACGACATGTCCGGCGTCGCGCGCTATTTCGACGCCGCGGCGCGTACGACGATAACGCGCATTCGCGTGGCGGAACTCTCCGACGAGCTTACCGCCCAAGGCGCCTACGAAGGGCTGCGGGAAGATCGCTCCTGGTGCAAACCCGGCTTCCTCTGCTTCGACGTGCGATTCGCCAAGCGTCCCTATCGCGAGATCATGAAGCTCGACTCCGACGGCAAGATCGCCTACTGGTACATCCACGCGGCTCGATGAATCCGGTCGCAGTGCGAGAGGCGGCCGAACGGTTGCGCGGAGTCGCGCATCGCACGCCGGTGGTCACCTCTCGTACGCTCGACGAACGCGCGGGTGCGCGCGTCTTCTGCAAGTGCGAGAATCTACAACGCGTCGGAGCGTTCAAGTTTCGGGGTGCCTATAACCGTATCGCGATGCTCGGGGAGCACGAACGAAAACGAGGTGTCGTTGCGTACTCCAGCGGCAATCATGCGCAGGGCGTGGCCCTTGCCGCGCGGCTTCACGGCGTTCGCGCGACGGTCGTGATGCCTGACGATGCCCCGAGCGGCAAGCGCGATGCCGTCCTCGGATACGGTGCGGAGATCGTCTCCTACGATCGCAGGACCGAAAGTCGCGAGCGCATCGCCGAGCGACTGGCTCGCGAACGCGCAGCGGTGCTCGTTCCGTCCTTCGACGATCCGGCGATCATCGCCGGCCAGGGAACGGCTGCGCTCGAGCTGTTCGAAGATTGCGGGCCGCTCGATGCGCTGGTCGTTCCCGTCGGCGGCGGCGGGCTTGCGGCCGGAAGTTGCCTTGCTGCGGCGGCGCTGGCGCCGGATTGTGCGGTGTGGGGCGTGGAGCCCGAAGGATGCGACGATTTCCGGCGATCGCTCGAATGCGGCGAACGGAAGGTCGTCGCGGAGCCGCACAGCATCGCCGATGGACTGCTCACCCCGATGCCGGGCGCGCTGACGTTCGAGATCGTTCGCGAACATCACATGCGTGTGGTGACGGTCAGCGACGATGAGATGAAGGACGCGATGCGCTTCGCCTTCGAGCGGATGAAGCTCGTGCTGGAACCGAGCGGCGCCGCCGGACTTGCGGCGCTGCTGGCTCGCCGCATTCCGCTCTCGGGCAAGCGCGTCGGCGTCATCTTCAGCGGCGGCAACGTGGACGCGGCGCGTTTCGCGGCCCTCTGCGGATCCTGAACGAAAAAAGACCGCGATGCCGGTACCCGGCCGGCATCGCGGCGTTACGGTAGAGAGTTAGAGAGGCGGGAGAACGCGCTCAGGCGTGTTGGGTGCCGTGTGATTCGGCATGCAGGCGCTCGTAGGAAAGCGCCGTCAAGGCGGTGACGACCGCCAGAATGCCCAGAGCGACGTTGCTCCACATCATTCCCGTGTTGTCGCGAACGAACGCGGTCGAGATGATCAGCCAGATGCCTGCCAGCAGGTTGACGACCGGCCAGTACCGGCCGTGCTGTGGCTTGGAAGAGACCGATAATTCGACGAGTGCGAAGATGGCGATCACCAGACCCGTGATCACGATGTCCCAACGCGCTCCGACGCTCATCACGCCGTTGACGAACGGCGAGATGATCGCGAGCACGCCGACCGCGACGTTCACCCAGGAAACCCTGTTCGGAACGTCCATACTGCGAGGCTCACCTCCTCACCGTATATATACCCTCTCTCGGCGACGACCGATGCGCCCGAATGGCGCGCCGCACGTCCTACCCGGATGCCGATGACATCGGCGATCGATCGGTTTGAGAGTCGACGGAAGCCGGCGCTCGGTCTCTCCCCATGGCGTAGAACTCGCGGTTGGGCCGGAGGTCCATCATGCCCGCCATGCGGTTGGAGAAACCGAAGAAGGCCGCGATCGCCGCGATGTCCCAGATGTCGTCATCACTGAACCCCGCTGCACGGAGCGCGGCGATCTCGTCGTCGGTCGCCGCGAAGCCCGGCTCGTTCACGCGCGAGGCGAAGGCGAGCATCGCGCGCCACCGCGGCGAGAGATCGGCGGTTCGCCAATTGTTCGCGATCTGCTCGGCGAGAACGGGATCTTTCCCCAGGATGCGTAGCGCCGCTCCGTGGGCCGTCATGCAGTATTGACAGCGGTTTTCCGATGAAACGGCTACCACGATCGCCTCGCGCTCCGCACGAGAAAGCCCGCTCTCGCCTTTCATGAGGACGTCGTGGTAGTGCATGAAGGCGCGGAAGTGCTCCGGGCGCCGTGCATACGCTCGAAAGACATTGGGGACGAAGCCCAGTTTTGCACGGTTGGTGCGGAAGATCTCGGCGATGTCGTCGGGCAGCAGATCCTCGTCGGCTTCGCCGAAGCGGCAGACGCGGTCACTCGAACTCATACGCGGGACTACGCCGTCGCGCGGGCACTGCCTGCGCCCCCGAGAAGCACGGCTCCCGCATCGCTGCAGATTCCGCAGTGACGCGGGAGCGCGTGCGCGAATCGACGCCGGTTACTTGATGTCGCCGCAGGCGACGTACTTCGCCAGATTCTTGGCGTCGTGGATGTTGATGGCGTACTTCCCGCCGGTCAGGCTCGAGAGCGAGACGTTCTTCAGGATCGTCATCGACATCCCGTTCTGGAGATTCGACAACGCATAGGCCGGTTTGGGATCGAGCTTGGCGCAGGTCCCGGGATGGATGTGGATGGGCTCGGCGACCCCGTCGGGCTCGCCTTCGGTCATGACCATCACGTGCACGTTCTTCCCGACCTGCACGAGCTTGGCGATTCCCTCTTGCTTGCTACCGTTCTCCTCATCGATGTCGACGGTGACGACCTTCCCCATCTTTCCCATTCCCATCATGGGATGCATCGGTTGGGAGACGGCCGACATGGACTGCGCTCCGGCAGCAGGGGCGGCAAGCGTGCCGCCGGCGAGGAGCAGGGCGCTGGTGAGCGCCATCATCGTACGAAGCATAAAGACCGTTCCTCCTTTCGTACAGGACGAGTGCTCGTTTTCGATACGCACGTCCTCTAGTATTCCCCGGTGCGCAGGAGGTCAATCGCCTTCGTGCGCAGGCGCTCGAACCGGGTACGAGCCGCCGCCGTCGGCGCCGCATCGGCTCCTTCAATGACGAAGTAGAGGGATTCGAGCTCGCCATTGAGGGTGCCCAGTCGGTGTGCCGCTGCGGCGTGCCCCGCCTGACGCGCGCGCTCCATCGCCGTATACGTTCGGTTCATCAGGTCGGCCAGCTCGCCTGCGATGCGGGCCTGATCATCGTACGTCGCCTGACCGACGTGGAGCCGGGGATCGGGTCGCACCACGAACGCGCGACTTGTGCGCAGGCCGTCGACGTTCAGTACCACCCGATACCGCCCCGGCGGTTCGAAGATCCCGCGAGGAATCTCCGGCGTACGGTGCGGGACGGCCGAGATCGGCAGATCGCGATAGACGGCCTGCGGCGGCGGGCCATGGAGATCCCAGACGAAGCGGTGCATGCCCGCGCTCGTCTCGGGTCGCACGAATGGCTGCTCCCAGTAGGTGGGGACGTTCAGGTACGGAATCGGCGGAGGCGGGCGATCGTCGCTCGCATAGCGGCGCACGAGGTGCCCGTGTGCATCATAGATGGAGATCGTCACGCGCCGCGCTGGTGTACGCAGGTCGTAGTCGAAGACGGCGCCGTCCGGCGGGTTGTCGGCCATTGGCGTCTCGGGCGGGAGCGGCGTGTCCTGATTCTCGTCGCGCTGAACGCGATAGGCATCCGCCGGAGGGAAGAGGAACGCGCGGTCGGCGAGGATGCGTGACGTCAGAGAACGCAACGGCGTGACGTCGTCGAGAATCCAGAAGCCGCGCCCGTGCGTTCCGGCGACGAGGTCGTCGCCGTGCACGACGATGTCGCGCACCGACGTCGCCGGGAGATTCAGTTGCAGCGATTGCCAGTGATGGCCGTCGTCGAACGAGACGTCCACACCGGTCTCGGTGGCTGCATAGAGCAACCCCGGGCGCTTCGGATCCTCGCGCACCGCGTTGACGGGCTCGTCGGGAAGACCCGCGACGGCAAGGCGCCAGGTTCGCCCGAAGTCGTGCGTCACGTACACGTACGGACGGAGGTCGTCGAGGCGGAAGCGATTGACCGCGACGTAGGCCGTGCCGCGCGAGAAATGGGACGGGTCGATCTGCGCGACCTTGCTCCAGGGTGTCAGCCCCGGAGGCGTGACGTTGCGCCAATGTGCTCCGCCGTCGGTCGTGAGCCAGACCAGGCCGTCGTCGGTTCCCGCCCAGATCAATCGGGCGTCGATGTACGACGGTCCGAGGGCATAGACCACGCCCCGATGTCTGCCGTCGAGCGGATCGACCGCCGCGAACGGCCCCATCGTCGGAGGTGTTCCGGGATCTTTGCGGGTGAGATCGGGCGAGATCACTCGCCAGTGCATGCCGCCGTCGTCCGTCGCGAAGACGACGTTCGCCCCGAGGTAGAGCGTCTGCCGATTGACGCGATTGAAGATCAGCGGCGCGGTTCGATTCACGCGATAGCGCCCGTCGCTCCAATCTGCGGGCGATACGTCCTGCACCTCGTGCGTGCGATCGTCGTATCTGGTGACTTTGCCGGCATAGACGATCCACGGGTGCAACGGATCGGGCGCGATGTAGCCGTACTCTTCGCCGCCGACGGGATGCCACTCGCGCACCGTGATCTCTCCCATGTCGCCGCGGCTGCGTACCGCAGCGGTTCCGCTCTCCTGCTGGCCGCCGTACACCCAATACGGAAAGCGATCGTCGGTGATCACGTGGTAGAACTGCGCGGTGGGTTGGTTGTACCACGAGCTCCATGTCGTGCCGCCGTCGAGCGAGAGCGTCGCTCCTTGATCGCTCCCGAGTAGGATGACGTTCGGATGCAGCGGGTTGATCCAGATCGTGTGATAGTCGTCGCCGCCGGGTGCGCCCTTGATCGCGACGAAATGCACGCCGCCGTCGTCGGAGCGGTACGTGGAGGTGTTCGCGGCATAGACCCGTTGCGGATCGTCGGGGGCGACCGCCAATCCCGAAAAGTCGTCGCCGCGCCCGCAGACGTTGGGAGCATCGTTGACCATCCGCCAGTGCATGCCGGCGTCGTCCGAACGATAGATGCCGCACGACGTGCGGGTGTTGACCCAGGCATAGACGACCCGCGGGTCGCTCGGTGCGATCGCGATGCCGATGCGGCCCGGATCGGGCGGGAGGCCGCCGCTCAGCCGCTGCCATGTCGTTCCGCCGTCGGCGGAGCGATAGAGCCCGTCGCGATTCCAGAGCTGGTAGATATCGAGGAAGTGCCATGGGCCGTTACGCGAAGCCCAGAGTGCGGCATAGACGATCTTCGGATCGCGCGGATCGATGGCGACGTCCACCACGCCGGTCTGATCGTCGTTCGGGCCGAGGACTTTCTCCCAGTGGAGGCCGCCGTCGGTCGAGCGATAGAGACCGCGCGTCGCGTTGGGTCCGTACGGATGGCCGAGTACGGCTGCGAAGACGACGTCGGGATCGGTCGGAGCGACGGCGATCGTAGCGATCTGTTGCGCGTCGCGCAGCCCCAGATGTACCCAATGCGCGCCGCCGTCGGTGGACTTCCACATCCCGTCGCCGATCGAGAGATCGGGCCTGCGCAAACCTTCACCGCTGCCGGCGTAGATGATGCGCGGATCGCTCGGCGCGACCGCGAGTGCGCCGATGGACTGCGTCGGTTCTCCGTCGAAGATCGGCGCCCACGTCCGCCCGGCATTGCGCGTTTCCCAGATACCGCCGTTCACCGCAGCTATGTAGTATCGCGTGATGTCACCGGGAACACCGGTGACGGCGACGGTGCGGCCGCCGCGATACGGGCCGATGAAACGCCAGCGGAGCGCCGGAAGCGTCAACGGCGCCGACGGTGCGGGCGCCGGTACGGCAGCCGTGAGGAGCACGAATGCGAGCGGAACGACGAGCAAACGCCTGCAATGCATGGGGCCTCCTCTCGAAGCGTCAGCGCCGCGCGCGCATCGCGGCGCGCCGGCGGCGGGGGCGGAAGGGAGCACCGGGCTTGAACGCGGCGCGGTGTGAGAGCGCGGGATCGACGTCCTCACACCCGATCGGCGAGAAATCGCGGCAGTCGTCGGGACGCGCCGGATAGATGCCGCAGTAGTATCGCCCGCTTCGCGGCCCCATCAGAAAGACACAGCGATCGTTCACGTCGTCGGTGACTTTCCGCAACCAACCGACGTGATAGCCGTCGGCGCTCGGTCGTTCCACGACGTAGTCCTTCATGACTTCGTCGGCACTCAAGCCGAGATGGTCGGCGATTCGCTGCACGTCGGCCCGGCTCACGAACGGCTCGTAGCCGAAGCAGCATTCCGCGCAACCCGGCGGGCACGCGACGTTCTCGGGAAGATCGTGCAGGTGCTTGCGTACCAGTGCCACGACCTTCGCGAGCGCCGCGACGAACTCCGGATCGTCGTTGTATTTATACACCCACTCGCGCTGCACGATCTCGTTGGTGTTGTAATAGCGCGTGATCTTTTGATCGAAGGTCACCGTGATGTGCTCTTCGTCGATCTCCATCTGCTTGACGTGCTGCAGCGGCCGCGTGTCGAGCAACTCCGGATGTGTCGGCTGGCCCGTCCTCCGCGTGAACGAGCGCAAGGAAATGAGGTCGATGGTCTCCATGCACGACGCTTCCGCGCTCTCAGGGGTGCCGCCTCCGGTCGCGTCGTAGGTTGATCCGCATGAAAACGGCAATCGGGGTCGATCTCGGCGGTTCGCACGTGACCGCGGCCGTCGTGACGGAGGCCGGCGAGATTCGCGTTCAGCACGAACACGACATCACGGACCGCTCCTTCGAGGCCGTCGTCACGGAGACGGCGGCGGTGATCGAGAAGTCGCTCGGCGATGCGGGCAAGGAGGTCGTCGGGATCGGCATCGGCTCACCGGGCAACGTCGATCCGGCGACGGGGACGGTTCGGTACTCCCCCAATTTCGGCTGGCACGACGCGCCGCTCGGCCAGCGACTGCGCGCTCGCTTTCCGGTGCCGGTCTTCGTCGGGAACGACGCGCGCTGCGCGACGCTCGGCGAGTACGAATTCGGTATCGGCCGGGGAACGGGAACGTTCGTCTTACTGACGCTCGGAACGGGAATCGGCGGTGGTATCGTCGCGGAAGGCCGCCTGGTGCTCGGCGTCGGTTTCGGCGCCGGCGAGATCGGACACCATCAGATTCGCCCGACCGACGGCTTCGTCTGCGGGTGCGGGAAGATCGGTTGCTTCGAAGCGCAGGCATCCGGGACGGGGCTGATTCGTCACGCCTTTGCGCTCGCGCCGTCGTTCCCGCGCAGCGCGCTCCTCGATCTTCCGCGTGCGAAGCTCGGCTCGAAGAAGATACGTCGCGCGGCGGAGGCTGGCGATCCGCATGCTGCGGCGGCATGGAAGCGGTACGCGGACGATCTCGCCGCCGGACTCGCGAATGTCGTCGCCTTCCTCAATCCGGACGTCATCGCGTTGGGCGGCGGCGTCGCGAGTGCCGGCGCGTTTCTCCTCGATGCCGTGCGGCCGTTGGTCGAAGAACGGACGACGATGGCGCCACGCGGCAGTACGCGTATCGAGATCGCCCGCTTGGGCAACGATGCGGGGCAGGTCGGTGCGGCGGTGATGGCGATGCACGGCGGCCTGCGCGCCGGCGCTCAGACGGCTGCAGCCTGACGAATCGCGCCGGCGATCAGGTCGTGTTGCGGCGGTAACGAACGGTCGACGGCCATGCGCGCGATGAGCTCGGCGATGCGACGCGAGCTCCGCTTGGGTGCGACGCGTTCTTGGTTACGCCTGATCTGCGCGAGGCGATCCGGGGTGCGGATCAGGCGGTGTACCGCCTCCACCACCTCGGGCGCGCCGTGCAACGCCACCTCCCCGAGGCCGTTGTAGCGCACGAACTCGATGTTGCCGCGTTCTTGCCCGGGTACGTAGTCGTAGACCACCACCGGTAACTGCGCGGCATTCGCTTCGGCAAGGGTTCCGGGGCCGGCCTTGGTGACGAGGAGATCGGCCGCGTGGAAGTATTCCGGAATCCGATCGGTAAAACCGAGCACCTGCATCGGCGTCGGCGCGGTGCGCGCATAGGCGTCGAGTTTCTCCCGTGCCGCGTCGTTGCGCCCGCAGATCGTCACCAGGAAGATCGGGAGGCGCGCGCGGGCGAGGGCGAGGGCCGTCGGGAGCAGTTTGCCGCCGCCTTCGCCGCCGGCCATCAACAGAACGACCGTCGCGTCGCGCGGAAGGCCGAGCTGATCGCGGAGCTCTTCGCGCGTGCCGCGCACGTCGTCGAACTTCGGATGGATGGGATGGCCGAGGAGGCGGAGCCGCGACGGCGGTACGCCTCGGCTGAGCGCGCGTTCGTACACCTCGCGTGCGGGAACGACGACCGCATCGGCCTCCGGCAGCAACCACGATTCGTGCACCTTCCCGAGATCGGTGATGACGGTCACGATCGGAATCGCCGTCATCCCCGCGTCGGTGCGGGCACGCAGCGCCGCGTGGTTCAGCAACGGATGGACGGAGACAATGACGTCGGGGCGATACGAAATGAAGAGGTCGCGAAGGCGCTCGCGATACAGCGGTTCGCAGAAGCGCACCAGTGCCTTGTACCGGCGCCGGCCGTTCGTGGCGTAGTAGAGGGCGCCGTAAACCGGCGGAGCGTAGCGGAGCGCCATGCTATATCCGAGGCCGAGCTGGGTCAGCGGGAAGGCGCAGTGAGCGGCGACGTCCTCGATCCGGTGCTCGAAACGAGACGGCTCGGTGATCTCGTCGAGGGCGTCGGCGATCGCCCGAGCAGCGCTGCGATGGCCGCCGCCGGTATCGGAAATGAGGAAGAGCGCCCGTTTGCTCATGCTTCTCCGTCGGGAAGGGCCGCACGCCGTGCGGGGCCCGGCGCCTAGGCTTCGGTGCGAGCGGGCCCGGTCCTCGGCGGGAGGAGGCCGGGCGCGGAGAATAGGGGCGCGATGTCCGCGCTGCTCCGACGGCTCTTTGCACGCCAGCCTCTGGCATGGACGCTCGGCGAACGAGAAGGGCCGGCTCTCAGGCGGGCGCTCGGATGGCCAGCGCTCACCGCAATCGGCTTGGGGACGATGCTCGGCGGCATCTTCCCGACGGTGGGACCGGGGGCGATCGAGGCGGGACCGGCATCCATCGTCTCATTCATGCTCTCCGGTGCGGTCTGTGTGGTGGTGGCGCTCTGCTATGCGGAACTCGCCTCGATGGTGCCGGTCGCCGGGAGTGCGTACACCTATGCGTATGCGACGCTCGGGGAGATCGTCGCGTGGATCATCGGATGGGACCTGCTGCTGGAGTACGGTGTGAGCGTGGCGCCGACGGCATCCTCGTGGTCCGCCTACGCGCAAGGCTTGCTCGCGCAAGCGGGGCTGCACCTACCGACATGGGCGCAGACCGCCCATCTCGCGTTGCGCCACCCGCAGGTGGACGTGCTGGCGGCGGTGGTGACGATGGCGATCACGGTGATCGTCGCGATCGGCATCCGCGAGTCGGCCGCGGTCAACGGCGTCCTCGTCGCACTGCAGATCGCGGCGATGCTCGCCTACGTTATCGTCGTCCTCCCGCACGTGCGCGCGGCCAACTTCCATCCCTTCGCTCCGCACGGATGGCACGGCATCCTCGCAGGCGCGGCGGTCGTCTTCTTTGCATACATCGGCTTCGATACGGTTACCGTCGCGTCGGAAGAGGCCGTGCGTCCGACGCGGGACGTTCCGCTCGGGGTCCTGCTCTCGCTGGCGATCGGGACGCTGCTGTATTGTTCGATCGCCGCCGTGACCGTCGGAGCGCTCGACTATCATCGGTACACAGGAGACGGCGGCGCGGCGATGACCGACGTAACCGCGGCGGTCGTGCACGATCCATTCTGGGTTACGGTGATCGGGCTCGGAGGGCTCGCCGGCAATACGACGGTGATGCTGACGTCGCTGCTGGGGCAGGTGCGCATCTTTTACGTGATGGCGCGCGACCGGATGCTGCCGCCGGGCGTCGCACGCGTGCACCCCCGCTTTCGTACCCCCGCCCACATGACGATGCTCACGGGCGGTGCGGTGGCCCTCCTGGCAGCGATCTATCCGCTGGATATCTTGTTGAAATTCGTGAACATCGGGACGCTCTCGGCGTTCGCGATCGTCTGCGCGGGCGTGATCGCCCTGCGCATCCTGCAGCCGGATGCCGAGCGGCCGTTTCGCGCGCCGTTGGGGCCGATCGTCGGTGCCGCCGGAATGGTGGGGTGCCTCTACCTGATGTCCGGGTTGTCGTGGCCGACGTGGGTGCGATTCGCGGTGTGGTTTGCGATCGGCATCGTCCTGTATGCGGCGTACGGATACCGGCATTCGCTGCTCGCGACGATGCAGCCGCACCCCGAGCGGGTGCGGTCGTGAAGCGTGCGGTACGGGCGGTCCGGGACGTCTGACGAAAGGGCACGGCAGGATCATGCACGAGCGGACCGCGGAGGGTGGCGAACGCATCGAGTTCATCGAGCGATATGCGCGCGGAGTACGGGACGACTTTGCACGAGCGATCGCACGGGGGCTCCGCGCTACGCCGAAATGGTTGCCGTCGGGCTACTTGTACGATGCGCTCGGCTCGGCGCTCTTCGAAGCGATCACGCATCTCCCGGAATATTACTTGACGAGAGCGGAGCGTGAGATTCTCGCTGCGTGCGCGAACGACATCGTCACCGCCGCTGCCGATGACGGGCCGATCGAGCTGATCGAACTCGGGAGCGGTAGCGGCTCGAAGACGCGCCTGTTGATCGAGGCGATCTTGGAGCGGCAGGATCGGCTTCGGTACACCACAATCGACCTTTCGCGCGAGGCGTTGTACGAGGGTGCGCGCGTGCTCGTGGCGCGGTTTCCCCGTCTCTCCGTGCGTGCCTACGTGGCGGATTACCGCACCCTGCTGTCGGCTCGCGCGCTCGCACCGCAGGATCGAGCGCTGGCGATCTTTCTGGGGTCGAACCTCGGCAACTATGCACCGCCCGATGCCGAGATGCTCCTACGCGCGCTGGCCGGATCTCTGCGCTCCGGAGACGCGGTGCTCTTGGGGCTCGACCTGCGCAAAGAGGCCGCGGTGCTGGAACGCGCGTATGACGACGCGCTCGGCGTGACGGCCGCATTCGACAAGAACATGCTCGCGCGCCTCGATCGCGAGTTCGGTGCGACGTTCGATCTCCGCGATTTCCGCCATTGCGCGCGGTACGACGAGGAGCGCGGTTGCGTAGACTCCTATCTCGAGTCCCTCCGTGCTCATACGGTCGAGATTCCCGACCTCAGGTTGACGGTGCACTTCGATGAAGGCGAGCGCATTCACACCGAATCGTCGTACAAATATGCGGTCGAGGATCTCGATGCTCTCGCGAAACGCTGCAGCATGCGACGCGAACGAGATTGGTTCGATTCGGAACGCCGCTTCGTCGTGACGCTCTGGCGGGTCGGGTAAGGCCTGTGGAGCCGACCGTTCGGGGTGCGGAGGAGAGGTAGATAGGTTACGCCAGCGTGTGGCCGGCCTCTGCGGAGTGGATCGTTTGGGGTACGGAGGATAGACCGGGCAATCGGCAAACCAAGCAATCGAACGATAGCCGCTTCCGTGGAGGGTGAGCAGCATGATTATGCGTTCGATACGAGGATTTCTTTGTGTCGTTGCCGGCCTTGCGCTTTCCGGATGTCACGCGAGCATCGTGTACGGTCTGAACTTCATGCCGAACGACACGGCCGCCCTCGTGATCCAAGGGCACGTGGACAAAGAGCTCCTGTAGATGTATCAGATGGACTCGGGGTCGGCGGATCCGCTCGCCGGAAATGCGCAGGGAGACGATCCGTTCGGCGTCGCAGCGGCACGCAAAGCGGGCATGCACGTTCAAACGAAACCGGGCGGACAGGGAGGAGAGATCGTCGTCCTTACCGTGACAGTGCCGCTGAACAGACTGTCTGCTTTGGTCAACACCTACCTCGAATCTCGAACGCTGCCACCATCACACATCACGATCAGCGAACACCGCGACGACCGCGGCGAAGGCATTCACCTCCGCTGGGTCTTCCCGCAGTTGGGATCGCAATTCGGCGCTGCCATGTACGGCGGCATGGTCAGCCTCGCCGTTCAGATGCATGCCGACGGCGGATCGGTGAGTGGGAACGGTACGCTGCGCAAGGACAGAACCATGGAATGGCCGATCGATCCGGCGAAGCCGAAAGTCATCGAGGCGACCATCTTCTTCCCGGCTGCGACGCACGTTGCGATTCGGTGGCTCCTGTTCGTTGCTCTCGGCGTCGCTGCCATCGTCGCCGTGATGCTCATCGTGCGGTCAAGGAAAAAGACGGCGTGACGCCTTACGGGATCGGCAAGCGCCGTTCTACGTATCGCAGGATCGCATCGTAGGCGAGTGCGAGGAACGCGACGGCGAGCGCTCCGGCTGCCAGCATTGCGTCGTTGCGCAGCTCGAGGCCCTCGAAGATCAGCGTCCCCAGACCGCCCGCGCCTGCATACGCTGCGAGCGTCGCCAGAGCGATCGAGGCGACGCCTGTGCTGCGCAAGCCCGCGATGAAGACGCGGAGCGCAAGAGGAACGTCGACGCGCATCAAGCGTTGTACCGGGGTCATGCCCATCGCCGTTGCGGCATCGGTCAGTTCCGCAGGGACGTTGAGCAGCCCCGCTGCGACGGCGCGAACCAAGATGAACTGCGCGTAGAGCGCCAAGACCGGCACGGCGCTCCAAAACCCCAACCCCACCACACGAACGAGGATCGCAAAGAGCGCAAGGCTCGGAACCGTGTAGAGCGCGCCGAGCACTCCCAGTAGCGGCGTGCGCAGCCGCGGCTTTCGCGCCGCGACGATCCCGAGTGGGACGGCGATCGCGCACGCGACCGTCAGTGCGACCGCGACCAATGCGATGTGCTGAAGCGCAAGGAGCGCGATGCGCTCGGGGTGCCGGAACGCAAACTCGGCGATCATCGGACGAGCACCGCCCGTAGCGCCTCGAAGTCGATCGTCCCGATGCGCGTGCCGTTCTCGATGACGGCAAGGGCAGGTGCACCGTTGAGGAGCTGCACGAGCCCCTCGCGGAGCGAGGCAGTCGCGGCGATCGTCGGAAGCGTTCGCGTCGTATGATCCGGGCGCACGGCGTCGCGCACGCGTAGTACCTGCAGACGGCGAACGGGGTCGTCGGCGTTCAGCAAGGCGCGCGCACCGTCATCGGCGGGGTGCAGCAGCAGCTCGGCCGGCGTTCCTTCTTGCACGAGGCGACCGTCGCGCAGCAGCGCGATACGATCGGCAAGGCGGAGTGCTTCGTCCACATCGTGCGTGACCAGGAGCGTCGTCGTTCCCGCGTCGTGAACGATCGCGCGCATCTCGTCCTGTAACGAGGCGCGTACGACCGCATCGACCGCCCCGAACGGCTCGTCCATCAGCAGGAGGCGCGGATAGGCGGCCAACGCGCGAGCGACGCCCACGCGCTGTTGCTCGCCGCCGGAGAGCTGGGCCGGCCGCCGATCGCGAACGCGGCGCGGGTCGAGTCGCACGAGTTGCAACACTTCGTCTATCCGCTCGGCGATGCGCGCGTGCTCCCAGCCCAGGAGACGCGGCACGACGGCGACGTTTTCGGCGACCGTCATGTGCGGGAAGAGCCCGATGGCCTGGATCACGTAGCCGATGCCGCGCCGCAAGGCGACCGGATCGCTCTCGGTGATCGGGCGGTCGTCGAGGAGGACCGTTCCGCGTTCGACCTCGATCATGCGGTTGACGGTCCGTAAGAGCGTGGACTTCCCGCATCCCGACGGACCGACCACTGCAGTCAGCGATCCGGCCGGTACGGTGAACGAGATCTCCTCGAGGGCGTTGCGCGATGCGCCGGGATAGCGGACGGTCACACCGTCGAATCGCAGCGTTGCACTCATACCGGGTGCATGCGAAGGAACTGCCGCGCGACGGAATCGGGATCGAGGTGTTCACCCTCGACCGCAGCATTCATGCGCTGCATGCGCGCGGTCGTGATCGCAGGTGCGAGTGCATTGAGGATCGTGCGGATTGCCGGGCGTTCGGCGAGGGTCCGCGCACGCACGACGGGCGCGACGTGGTAGGGCGGCCAGAAATGGCGGTCGTCACGGAGCACGACCAGCCGATCCAACACGATCTGCGCGTCGGTGGTGAAGGCCGTCGCGACGTCGGCTTCGCCGCGCAACAATGCTTCGTACTTCAGGCCGATGTCGTACGTCTCGATATGCGCGAAATGGAAGCCCCCGTAGAATCGTTGCAGTCCGGGAAGGCCGTCCGGGCGCCCGAGAAACTCGGGGATGGTCGCCAACCGAAGGCTCGGCGCAAGGACGGCCAATTGCGAGAGCGTCGAGAGATCGTAGCGCGCGGCGACGGCATGCGTCGTCGCCAGCGCCTGCGAGTCGTTCATCGGCGACGGCTGCAACCAGATCGCGTCGAAGCGACGTGCAAAGGATCGTGCGACGATGCGCAGGACCGCGTTCGGGTCGCGGATCGGCGCGTGATGAAGGACGTCCACCAGTGCCGTACCGGTATATTCGGGGTAGAGGTCGATGTCGCCGTGTTGCAGGGCCGCGAGCGCGATCTGCGTGCTGCCCAGATCGAGGCGGCGCCGCACGGGTATGCCGTGCGCTTCCAGCGCGCGCGCGTAGATGTCGGCGATGACGAACGATTCGGTGAAATTCTTCGACCCTACGACGACGGCACGGCCGCTACGCGCCGAGCACGATGGAAGAAGGAGTGCGCCAGCCGCCAGGCCGAGTGCACGGCGCCTCGTGATCACGTGCGTCCCTCGATTGCGCGTTGCAGCAGCGCGAAGGTTCCCTCGACGGCGAGGGTCAGGCCGGCTGCGGCGGCGCAGCCTATCACCAAGAGACGATCGTCGCCGGTCTGCAAGCCCTGCACGATGAGGTTGCCGAGACCACCTGCCCCCACGAACGTCGCGAGCGTCGCACTCGCCACCACCTCGACGGCGGCGGTACGAATGCCTGCGAAGAGCACCGGCAGCGCAAGCGGCCAGCGGACGAAGACGAGTGCCTGTCGTGCCGTCATTCCGATCCCGGATGCGGCATCGAGAAGCGCGGGCGGTACGCTACGCAAGCCTGCATCGGTGTGCGCGATGATCGGAGGAATCGCCAAGATTGCCAGGGCGGCGACCGCTGCGGGTGCTCCCAAGCCCACGACGGGCAGCGCCAACGTCAGGATCGCCAAGCTGGGAAGAGCGCGGAGCGCGCCGGTCAATCCCAGCACCGGCATACGCATTCGTTCGCCGCTCGCCGCGACGATGCCGAGCGGGAGGCCGATCGCGACGGCGATCCCGAGCGATGCCGTCGAGAGTTCCAGATGCGCGCGGATCGCCGCGGAGAGCGCCTGCGGCCACATGGTGTGGTGTGGTTTTGCGCGCGAGGACGCAGTCCTCGTTGCCCGCATGCTCCGGTGAGTGCTGCCGGCGCACCGATTTCCCATGACGAGATCCGTATGATGAACGTGATGGGCAGGGTTTTGCGAGCCTCGTAGATGCGTCCGCATAAGATTGGACTCGGATAATGGTGTAATCTCGTGCTGCATCCGCCGATCTTGCGCGGACTCGGCAGATGCAGCACGAAATAATCCATAGAATCGCGTAAGGCTGTTCCTATTCGGCACAGATGGCCTAGGTGAACTCATGGATAAAGAAAAAGAAGCTCCGTTCGTCGAAGGGCTCGATCAATTACGTGTACTTGCCGCCTCTCTGCGTCTCGGCTGGTGGCTCGCGGCGGTAATCGTGTGGTGTGCAGTCTTGGCAGAGTTCTCCCCTGGGACGATCGGCGCCGGTCTCGATACTCCGGGTACCTCCATTGACAACTCTTCGGGAAGTTTCTTTAACTTCTTTGTCGTTGAATCCGCTTTTGCCGTTAGCTTCATTGCGTTCGTTCTTGTTGGATTGAAAAGAAACGCTGTCAGCAAAGATACCGTCCTTGCAGTATTGCGGGGTTGCTTGGGATTCCGTAAGGCACTGCTTTCCGGTAGCATATGGGGTGTCGCGACCACGTTGGTCGCTATTGCCTTGGTGATGCTCGTGAAGCGCGGGGCAACGTTCCATCCCCTTCAAGGCTGGGAGATGACTCTTCACACACTGGGAGCATTCGGTGCAGTGGCCACCATGGCGATAGTTGCGATTTTGATTGCGTTGGCCGCATCGGCGGAGGAGATCATATTCCGTGCCTGGTTGCAGACCAGACTCCAGCAATGGCTGGGCCTCCCGGGTGCAGGCATTGCTGCCGCGGCGTTCTATGCGGTGCACCTCGACGGCATCAAGCCTGCCGTCATACCGGTAGTCATGGCTTCCATCGTTCTGACATGGCTTCGCTATCGCCATGCCGCATTGTTCGAAACTATATCTGCGCATACCGTCACAAACATAGTGATCATAGGGTTCAATAACGCGGTTTCATGGAAGGTCGTGCATCCGTGAGCGCGGCGAACGTGTAGGTACAGTCAGTCGAGCAGCCTTCGGTCAAGCAATCGTATGACGCGATCATTGCTGCGACGAAGTTCGATTTTTGGATGATCGCATTCCTCGCTCTGCGCGCCGTTGAGGTAGCCCTCGCAGGACGGCTTCACGGGAAGCTGCATCCATGGTCGGAACTTTTGCTCCTCGTGAGTCGCGCACTGTATGTCGGACTCCCGGGTAGAGTCCTGTTCGCGTTCCTCATGCGCCGTATCCGGTCGCAAGAGATCGTCGCCGTATTGAAAGGGCGTCTCCCGTGGTGGGCCTCGCTCGCCGTTGGTTGTGTCGTAGGATGGGTCGTCTACGCGCTGCTGATCCACGGGGCTCTCCAGGGCCCTGCAATTCGAGTGCATTCAGTCACCGACGTCGTGGTGGTTGGCTTCGCTATGACGCTATGGATGACCGAGCTCATTTTTTTTGGGCGCAGACGCGATTGCAACGGATGGCAGGAGTTGCGGGTGTCGCGGTTTTTGCCGGTATCCTTGCGCTCTATGAATACGCGATCGGATGCCCTCCGGCGGCCGCGATCGTAGCGGCAGTCTCGCTCGCCGTGATGCGGGGCGTCACCGGCTCGTTGCTCGCGGTCGGCGCATTCGAGGGCACCGTCATCGGGTTGGGGCTCCTCCGGCGCGTTCTGCTTCTGCCCATGCACATGTAGAAGAAAGGGAGGACGAGGTGACGCGCATGTGTGAGAGGATCGCATTTTGGAGCGCGACGTCCGCCGCCGAACGTGCATACGGGGACGCCGCCTGGGTATTCACGCTCTTGTGGGTTCTGTTGCCGTTCGGTGCGTTGGTAGTGCTCTCGCTGTTCGTCGTGCAGCGACGGGCGTCCGATATTCTCCATGATCTCGCTGATGCGTGGGGACTCGTCGGCTTTACCGTCGCACCCGTTTTCCCGCTGCTCCGAGGCGCGGTTACGCCTGCCGAGTTCCGATCCGTGGTCGGCGGGAGAGGCGGTCTCGCGCGGAGCGCGGTAGTCGGTGCCGTTGCGGGACTGGCGGTTGCCGCCATTGCGATGGTCGTGGAACGAACCCTGGGTCTCTCGGAGACGGGCCGTTTCTTCGCGATGGTTGCGAGCGGGCAGGAGCAACACCCGTTGCAGGTGCTCGAGACGGCATACCTTGCCCTCGTGCAGGTGCCTTTCATGGCATGTGCGCTCATGATGTCCGAAGACTACGCCGTTTGGAATTCGATCGTGGCGTTGGTTTTTCTCTATGCAGGAGATGCGTTTTTCGGGTATGGTGTTGCTGCGAAAATCGTGCTGAGCTTCGCCATGGCATGGCTCTTCGTTCGGTCGCGCTCGCTCGTCGCGTGCTGGTCGTTTCAGAGCGTCGCGTTCGTGACGCTCGTTGTGTCGGCGCATTGGGCGCCCTTGGCACACTCCGTGCCGTTCCTGCACCGATAGCGCTGCACGGGTGTCGGCCGGGGGGACCGGGCCGGTGTGGCCGTGACGGAGCCGGACCTCGGGCCCGGCCGCTCCCTGGAAATCAGGCGGTGCCGAGCGAATAGGCCGTCCATGCTCTCCCCTGCGCAGGCGCGCCATCCCGCCCAGCCGGCAGCCCCCCGCTCGCTGGACGACCCCTCGCTGTACATCAGCCGCGAGCTCTCGTGGCTGGCGTTCAACGATCGGGTCCTCGAGGAGGCGTTGGACACTCGCAATCCGCTGCTGGAGCGCCTGAAGTTCGTCGCCATCTATGGAACCAACCTCGACGAGTTCTTCATGATCCGTGTCGCCGCGATCAAGCAGCAGATCGCGGCCCAGGTCTTACGGCGCTCCGACGACGGCCGGCTACCCGCGGATCACCTGCGTGCGATCTCCGACCACCTCCGCGGCTCGCTCGCGCGCCAGATGCGGCTTCTGAACGAGGAGCTCATGCCGGCGCTCGAACGCGGAGGGATCGCCGTCGTACGGGTGGCCGATCTCGACGACGCACGCCAGAACGAGCTCGAGCGCTACTTCGACGAACGCGTCTTTCCCGTACTCACGCCGCTGGCGGTCGACGCGGGCCATCCTTTCCCGTACATCTCGAATCTGTCGCTCTCGCTGGGCGTCGAACTCGAAGAAGTCACCGGCGACGGGGTTCGCCTGCACTTCGCGCGCGTGAAGATTCCGCCGACGCTGCCGCGTTTCGTACCGGTTGCGGGCGGTGAAGGGCGGCGATTCGTCCTCCTGGAGGACCTCATCGCGCATCACCTAGACGCGCTCTTCCCCGGCATGCACGTCCGCGATGCCTACCTCTTCCGCGTGACGCGCGACGCGGATATCGAAGTGCAGGAAGACGAAGCGGACGATTTGCTGGAAGCGATCGAGTCGGAGCTGCAGAAGCGCCGTTTCGGCGAGCCGGTGCGCCTGGAGATCGAGCGCGGCATGCCGGAGTACCTGCGCGACTTCCTGCTGGAGGCGCTCGGACTCTCGGCGCTCGACTGCTACGAAGTCGACGGCCTGATGGGTCTCAGCGATTTGAACGCGCTCGTGCATCTCCCCGGCTACGATCACCTGCGCGATGAGCCGTTCACGCCCGCGATCCCCAAGCGCTTGCTCGGCGTCACCGATCTCTTCGCGGCGATTCGTGACGGCGACATCCTCCTGCACCACCCGTATGAATCGTTCGACCCGGTGGTGCAGTTCGTGCAGCAGGCCGCGGAGGACGAGCGCGTGCTGGCCATCAAGGCGACGCTCTACCGCACGTCGGGCAAGAACTCCCCGATCGTGCGCGCTCTCTTGGAAGCAGCAGAGAACGAAAAGCAGGTCGCGGTCGTCATCGAGCTCAAGGCACGTTTCGACGAGGAGAACAATATCGAGTGGGCGCGACGGCTGGAGCGCGCGGGTGTCCACGTCGTGTACGGCCTACCGGGCTTGAAAGTGCACGCGAAGGCGATCCTCGTCGTCCGGGAGGAGGACGACGGCATCCGGCGCTACATGCACATCGGGACCGGCAATTACAACGAGAAGACGGCGCGCCTCTATACGGATTTAAGCCTCTTCACGTGTCGGCGCGAGATCGGCACGGACCTCTCGCAGCTCTTCAACGCGTTGACCGGTTTTGCGAAGGTCACCGACTATGACGTCTTGCACGTAGCCCCGGTGACGTTGCGGCGAGAGTTGCTCGCGCTGATCGAACGAGAGATCGAGCACGCGCATGCGGGGCGCCCATGCGGCATTCGCGCCAAATTGAATGCACTGACCGACGAGGGTGTCGTGCGGGCGCTCTGTCGCGCCTCGCAGGCTGGCGTTCCCATCGAGCTCCTGGTGCGCGGCATGTGTACCCTAAAGCCCGGTATCCCGGGCGTCAGCGAGACCATCCGCATCTCCAGCATCGTCGGGCGATTCCTGGAGCACTCGCGGATCTACGTCTTCGAGAACGGCGGCGAGCGCGACGTCTTCATCGGTAGCGCCGATTGGATGGGGCGGAATCTCGATCGGCGCGTCGAGCTGGTCGCGCCCGTACGCGATCCGGCCTTGGCACGGCGGCTGGTCGAGGGCATCCTCGTGCCCTCTCTGGCCGACAACGTCAAGGCGCGCGAGCTGCGCTCCGACGGTACCTATGTCCGCCGCGAACCCCGGCCGGGCGAGCCCGTCGTGGATGTCCAGCGGCTGTTTCTCCGGCAGGACGTCCTCCCCGACCAGGAGTCGGCGACCTAAGTCGGAACCGGATATAATCTAAAATTAATCCGTAGCCGATAGGCTCAACGGTGGCGCGGCGGTTTTCCACCGCCACGACCGCGACACTCGAAGAGGAGGACGTGTGACACAATCCATGCGTATCCTGGTCGCCTGCCTTTTGATCGCCGTTCCGTGTGCCGTCGGACCCGTCCGTATGGCGGCGGCATCCCCGGCGGTCATCGCGCAGGCCGATCGAGGAGAGACTCATCTCGCCGGCACCGTCGCCGGCACGGTTCGCGACAATACCGGTGCCCCGATCGCGGGCGCCGTCGTCACGCTCAGCGGCCCTCGTAGCTATACGACGACGACCGATGCAGCGGGGCGCTTCACGATCTCGGACGTTCGCCCGGCATTCTACAACCTCACGGTGACCAAGCCGGGGTACGACACGGCGCAAGAGGCCGACCTTGCCGTCTTCGCCGGCGAGACCGCCAATCTGGTGGTCTCCATGCACCTGGCGACCCTCACCTCGCTGCGCACCATCGCGACGGTGCATGCGGCCGGGCAGGGCGTCTTCAATACCTCGACGGCCTCGGTCAACGTCGTGACCTCACAGACGTTCATCGACCAAGGCCAAACGCAGGTGACGCGCATCCTGAACCAAATTCCCGGCGTGCAGATCAGCCTACCGCAGTCGAGCGCAAACGGCGCCGTGCCTGGAGCGATCACCTTCCCCAATATCCGCGGGGCACTTTCCTTCGAAACCGCATCGTTGATCGACGGTCACCCGCTCTCGGTCGGCACCTATGGTGACTATGTCACCACCTTTCTCAACCCGTTCATGCTCGGCGACGTCGAGGTCATTAAGGGGCCGGGTGCGATGGCTCCCGAGGTTAACTATGCCATCGGCGGTACGGTGAATTTCCGCACCAAGAGCCCGACGTACGAACCGACGCCGCAATACCGCTTCGGAGTGGATAGCCATGGCGGTACGATCGCGGACCTCGGCTTTTCCGACACGCTCGGGCGCCTCGGGTTCGTCCTGGCATTCGCCAACGATGACCAACCCTCGGCGATCAAACAGTATCCGGCCAATTTTTATCCGTCCTACGGCAGCGTCACGGTCGGCGGAAGCACCGTCGGTTTCGGCGCGTCCTATACGGCATCGTCCGGTGCGTTGATTCCGGGAACGGTCAGTGGTATCAATACCAACTACACATTGTTCGCATGCTGCTTCGCAGTGAACGGCGAGTATCAGAACCAGTCGGAACTCGTGAAGCTGCAGTACAAGCTCTCGCCGGCAACGGTGGTGACCGCGAGCTACCTCGGAAGCCAGTCGTATGCCAACCAGAGCGGCAACACATCGGCGATGCAACCCGTAGCATTTGCGCCGCCGGCGGGATATACCGGTCCTTATCCAGCGGGACCACTACAGCTCCTGAGCGTCTTCCCCTATGCGCCGACACTCGAAGTGAACAACGAGCCGATCTTCCAGGCGGAAGTTCATACGCTCCTCGGCAAGGATACGATCCTCGCGCGCTTCTATCACGCCTCGATCGATCGTCTCGTCGGTCAGGGGCAGGACAACCCCGCCGTTCCCGACATCGGTTTCGCCCAGCTCTTCGGCGGTTATACCACACAGAGCGGAACCTATATCTTCAACGGCCAGTCGTACCCCATCACGTTTTTCGACTATTACCGTCAGGAAGAACTAGACAAACTCGCCGGTCTCTCCTTCGAGTACGACCATCCGATCCATGACAACGAATTGAGCTTTGCCGTCGATACCACCAACTCGCAGACGACGAATGGAACGACGGGTGGTGGACCCTACACCGGATCGGTCCCGACGGGATCGGGGCAGATCTTTACCACGCTCCTCGAGCGCGGGCGCTTCCAGGTGCGCCCCAAGCTCTCGGCCACGGTGAGCCTCTACGAAAACAGTTATAAGAGCACCGTTCCGTCGATCTGCTATAAACCCGGAAGCCCCGGCACGCCCGCAACCTGTTATTCCGATGGTTCGAATGCAATCTTCACGACGGCGACTACGACGCACTTCGACCAGCGACTGGGCATCGAGTATCGGCCGAGCGCAGATACGGCCGTACGCTTTGCGGTCGGGTCGGCGATCGCACCGCCGTATCTCGCACTCTTGAGCGTACCGACGGGTTCGATTTCGTTCAAGCAGACCTACGCGACGCAGACGGTCAACTCGGCCGGTCTCAAACCCGAGACCGCGTTCGGCTACGACCTCGGCGCCGATCATCGCTTCAAGGATGGCGTTACGATCGTCTCCGCCGACCTGTATCTGACGAACCTCTTCAACCACTTCATACAGCAGACGTACTACAGCGGCCTCACGTGCTCGACGAGTCCATGCACCAGCCCCGTTCCGCTCTACTACACGTCGAACGTGAATCTCAACAACGCCCGCTTCGAGGGTATCGAACTCTCGCTCCATCGAACCCCGGACTACGGCTTCGGCTACGCGCTTGCCGGTGCAGTCCAGCGTGGTTACGCTTACAACTTGCCGCCGAATTTCTACTGCAGCAATCCAACGGTTCCGTGTACGCCGGCAAACTACAATACCAACTTGGCGATCATCGCCGGCAATAATTTCACCGGCTACGGAATCGGGCCGTATTTCGGCGAACCGATATATGGAGGAGACTCGTTCAACGGATTCTCCAATCAGAACATTCCGTATCTCCAAGGAAACGTTGAGATCAGCTATCGCTGGCGCAATGGTATCTATGTCGCGTTCGGCGATACGCTATACGGGAAGAACAACTCGCTGAACGAACCTCCCTTTGCAATCGCGTATGCGACCCTACGATTGCCGCTGACGCAGAAGTTGGCGCTCCAGGTCTCGGGCGACAACATTTTCAACACGTATAGCGGACTCTTCCCGATCGTCGGCGGCGGGGTGCCGATCCCGCTGGCCAACGGTACTCAGGCCGCGACGACGGCCAACGTGCTCGGGCCGGCGACCTACCGGTTCGTCATCGTGCAACGACTCTGATTCGTTCCTTCTGACGCACGACACGGGCGAGGCTCACGCGAGCCTCGCCCGTGTGTTTTTGTTTCCCGTCATCATCGGGGATTCGTTCGTCGGCGACGACCAGGACGTGCATCGTCGTCGCTGCGCCGTGCGAGCGCGATTACGGTCTCCCACTCGCGCGCCGTTACGGGCTGCACGGAGAGTCGGGATCCGCGTTGCAAGAGCGCCATGCCGCGAAGGCGCGGCTCGGCACGCAGGCGTGCAAGGGTGACGGGATGGGGGAGATCCGCCTCGTAGGCCACCTCGACGGCGACCCATCCCGAACCTTCGGGAGCCGTCGGGTCCGGAAAAGCCTCGCGCACGACGCTGCAGATCCCCGCGACGTGCGGCTCGGGGATACTGCTGTGGTAGAAGAGGCAGAGATCGCCCGCGCGCATGGAACGCAGGTTGTTGCGGGCTTGGTAGTTGCGTACGCCGTCCCACACGGTGGTGCGATCCCGGCGGAGGTCGTCGAACGAATATGCGGAGGGCTCGCTCTTCAGCAGCCAATACTGCGGCATGTCATGCTCTTCGCGACCGGCGCGGCAGCGGCATCTCGCGGGCGGAAGTCGTGGCGCAGCGCCCGGAGCGTGCTATGCTGGAACGCGTATGGGGGACCAACCGAAGGTGATACGAGCGCGCCGCAACGAGGGCGGTTGGGACGGGATCCCGGTCGAGGGGTATCGCCCCGGCGCGGCGGTCGGCGTCGAGCGCCACACGCTCGTGGGGGCACGCAAGGAACGTCCGGAGGATCCCGGCCCGCGGCTGGAGGTCCGCTATTTCGAGTTGCAGCCGGGTGCGGTCTCTCGCCTCGAAAAGCACGTCCACGAGCATTACGTCATCGTCCGGCGGGGGGAAGGGTACGCGGTGCTCGGAGAGTCGGTCGCCGAAGTCGGCCCGGACGACGTCGTCTTCGTCCCGGCGCTCACCCTTCACCAGTTCGTGAATCGCGGCGCGACGCCGTTCGGCTTCTATTGCGTCGTCGAAGCCGCGCGGGACGGCGCGCAAGAGCCGTCGCCGGACGAGCTCGAGCGCCTCATGGCCTCCCCCGCGGGAGCAGTCGCGCGGCCTGGTGCCGTGCCGTTTCCCGCCCGGCGCGGCTAGCGGAGCAGCGTCAGGCGCCGCCTTTCTCGACCGGCCGGGCGGGATCGCTGCACCATTCGCTCCAACCGCCAGGATAGATCCGCGAGCCAGTCAATCCCGCGTGCTCCATCGCGAGCATGTTGACGGCCGCGGAGACTCCCGATCCGCACTGATGGACGATCTGCTTCGGATCGCAGCGTGCGATCGCGGCGAACTCCTCGCGCAGGCGTTCGGGCGATTTGAAGCGCCCGTCGCGTTCGAAGTTGTCTTTGAACCACCGGTTGCAGGCGCCGGGAATGTGCCCCGCAACGGGATCGAGCGGCTCGACGATGCCGGCGAATCGCTCGGGCTGGCGGGCGTCGATGAGTCGGAGGTCCGGCGCGTCGAGGTTTGCGAGCAGTTCGTCGGCGAGCAGGACGCACTCGGGGCGTAGCCGCACCGCGAGCGTTCCGGCCGCGCGGGGGGGCGGGGTCTCGTTACTGACCGGAAGCCCCTCCGCCCGCCAGACGCCGAAGCCGCCGTCGAGCACGGCTACCGCGTCGTGACCGATCCATCGCGTGAGGAACCACAGGCGCGCCGCGAACATGTCGCCGCCCGCATCGTAGGCGACGATCTGGGTCTCGTCGTTCGCGCCGTGGCGCCGTAGGAACGCTGCGAAAACCTCCGGATCGGGCAGCGGATGGCGGCCGTTACGCCCGGTCTTCACGCCCGCGAGGTCGCGCTCCACGTCCGCAAAGAACGCGCCGGGAATGTGTGCCTCGTTATAGGCCTTGCGACCGGCCGAAAAATCGGCGAGCGAATGCCTGCAGTCGAAGATCAGCCATCGCGGATCGTCGAGATGCTCGGCGAGCGTCCGGGCATCGACCAGCGTGCAGAACGGCTGCATCACCGCAAGGAGATCGTCGGTTTGCTCTCCGGTTCGTACCCGAACGCGTCTCGGAGGATGCGCGCGAGTTCACCGCTCTGCGCCATCGGTTCGAGAACGTCCGTATCGCCGTAAAACCTTCCGGCTATGAAGACCTTCGGAAGCGTCGGCCAATCGGTCATGTGCGAGAGATACTCGCGTTTGGGCATGTTCTCGAGGACGTCGATCACCTCGAACGGGTACCCGAAGCGTTCGAAGAACTCGATCGTCTCGAGGGTAAATCCGCAGCGCGGTTGTTCCTTCGTCCCTTTTCCGTAGATCAGGATCGTATGCGCGGCGATCTCGCGCTCGATCTCGGCTTTGAGCTCCTCGTCGGTCATGGTGTCTCCTCCTCTGCGAGGGTGGTGAGTTGCAGTGCGTGGATCCGCCCGTCGTCGAGTGCCTCCCGGAGCGCGGCATAGACGGCGCGGTGGCGGTCGAGCAACGGCATCCCCGCGAAGGTCTGCGAGCGAACGGTCACGTCCAGGTGATCGCGCGTTCCCGTCAGATCGCGCACGGAGATACGGGCGTCGGGAAGGCGCACGCGGATCAGCGTGGCGAGCGTTTCATCGTCGATCATCGCAGCCCTACGATCAAGGGTTGAGCTGCGGCGGTTGCGGCCCGCGAAGGACGCCTGCTAGTTCGCGCGCTTCCCGGAGGCTCTCCGGCAGGCGCTCGGAGGTCTTGCAGAGCGCTGCAGTGACGCCCGCGGCCAGCACGATCGCCGCCGAGCCGAGCAAGATGGCCGGTACGCCGCGCGCGCGGAGCGGGCCGCATTCGAGCGTGTACGCCTTCATCAGGCGGTGTAACCCGCGGAAGACCGCCCGCACGGTCATGGCGCGCTCATTCATACGAACGAACATACGGCGCGCAGGCGGGTGCGGCCTGGTAGCCCGCCAGGAAGATCCGCGTACGGCGCGATAGGCTCCGCCATGCCGATGCTGCCCGTCTCTGCTCTCTGCTGCTGGCTTACCGGCTTCGTGCACACGCCCGCCGGTGCACCCGTCGCCGGCGCACGCATCACCGTCGAGACACGCCCGCCTCGCTTCGCCACGACCGATGCGCGCGGGCGCTTCGCCCTTCGCACCCCGGCCGGAACGTATGGGATCGCCGTGACGGCGCCGGGATACGCGGGCGTGCAGATCGCGGACGTCCGCATCGCCGGTGCCGCGCTCGCCCAGGCGACCCGGCTCGACGTCACGCTCGATCCGCTCGACACCGGCGCGATCCGAACCGTCGCGAAGGTCACGGTGAACGGCCGTCTGGTTCTCTCGCACTCGGCGATCCCGACGGTCGTGGTGGATCGCACGCAGATGGATGCGCTCGGCGTCTCGCGCATCGTCGATGCGCTGGCAGCCGTCCCGTCGCTGACCTTCACGCGACCCGACGGCGGAGCGTCATCGGCTCCGAGCGTCGTGTCGTTACGCGGCCCCGACCCGTCGGAGACGTTGATCGCGCTCGACGGACAGTTGCTGAACGATGGAAACACGGGAGATCTCGATCTCTCACGCCTCCCGGTCGCGGCCTTCTCCGCGGTGGATGTCAGCGAAGGATTGGGTCCCGGTGACCGGACGACCAGCAATACGATCGGAGGCGTCGTCGATCTCGTCTCGCTGCAGCCGACCTTGCAACCGCATGCGGCGGTATCGCTCTCGTCTGGTTCGTTCGGCCGCAGCGAGGCGTGGACGAATGCGACGGGAACGGTCGGGCGGCTCGGGTATGCGCTGGCGCTCGACGACCAACAAGAAGCGGGGTACGTGAACCAGGACGTCCTCCTCTGTCCGCCGGGAACGACGGCCGCAACGCCGCCGTGCCCGTCTCCGGTGCCGACACATCTGGGATCGTTCGTCGCCGCGCACTCGGTGCTGATGAACCTGCGGTATCGGTTTTCACAGAGCGCCGATCTCGGGGTGCGTGTCTTCTCGCTAGGCGACGTTCGCGACGAAAGCGGCGCGCAGAATGCGCCGATCGTTCCGGCGATGCAAGGTCCCGGAGCTTATTTCGAAGGGCCGGGCGGCGCGACGCTCGCACAGACGCTGCGTGCGTACTTGCTGACCGGCCGGATGCCGCTCGGCGCGGGCACGCTGCACGCGTCGGTCTCGGCGTCCGACGACGGGGTGGACTTCACCGGAAGCGGCATCTCGCCGTACGACATCACGCATCGGGACACCAGGACGAGTATCGGTGCCGGTTGGGACCGCTACTTCGATCGTTCGTTCTTCGCGATCGACGGCGTTGTGCGTCACGAGACACTCGCTGCCACCGGCGTGACGGGCACGCTCGCGCAAGCGATCGGTGCGATCTCGGTGCACGGTGGTATCCGCCCGGTCTCGCGCCTGCGGTTGGATGCCGGGGCATATTGGTCGCATTACTCGACGTTCGGGTCGAATCTCGACGGGCGCGTGGAAGCGAGCTACGATCTCTCGGCGAATCGCGTGCTCCGTTTCTCCGCCGGTACCGGTTTCCGCGCACCGCTGCTCATCGAACGCTATCTCTTTCCTCTTTCCGCGCTACCGCCGCCCAACGCCGACAACGTGATCGTCGGTCAGGGTAATCCGAACGAACGACCGGAGCACGCGACGGAATACGAGCTCGGGTATGCACAGCGGTTCGGCGAACGCACGACGCTGGATGCCTCGTTCTATCGAACGAACCTTCGCGATCCGATCGAGACGTACTACCCGCCGCCGAATCCGAACGTCGTGCAGTTCTCCTATCCGATCAACGTCGGGAACGTCGTCTATCAGGGTGCGGAGATCCGCCTGCATCGAGCATTTCGCGATCTCTTCGCGACCGTGGGATACGGACTCAACGTGGCCTACCCGCGGAATCTCCCGGCCACCGTAGCCAATCCGACCTCCGGCGGATACCTGGTGAACGGCGAGCAGTTCCTCGGCATTCCGCAGCAGGTGGGTTCCGTCGAGCTCCAGTGGGCGCATGCCGACTGGCACGCGGCGCTCGATGCGTATGCGCGGGGTAAGAACAACGAGTTGAACCAAGGTCCGTTTGCGGTCGTGGATGCGGCGATGGGCCGCCGCTTCGGTGCGCTCGACCTCACGCTGGCCGGCACCAACCTCACCGATGCCGTCGCCGGACGCTTTACGATTCCCGGCGGGGGTGTGCCCTATCTGGGGAATGGACCGACCGGCGTGCAGCAACTGCCGACGGACGCGCTCTTTCTCGAGCCGACGGGAATCCGCCTCATCCTCACCGTACGCACGTAACGTGAGCGAACGAACGATGCGCGCCGCGCGCTTGCACGCGATCGGCGGGCCGGACCACGTACGTGTCGAGCGCGTCGATGCTCCGCAGCCGGGCCCCGGCGAGGCGTTGGTGCGGGTCGATGCGGCCGCACTCAATCGGCGCGATCTCTTCATCACGCAAGGGCTCTACCCGGGCATTGCGTTGCCGGTGATCCTAGGTTCGGATGCGGTGGGGACGGTGATCGCTTATGGCCCGGGCGCGAACGGGCCGGAGCTCGGCGCTCGCGTCGTCATCGACCCGATGTTGGAGTGGGGTGATGATCCGCGCGTGTGGTCGCCCGCGGCCACGATCCTCGGAATGCCCAGGCCCGGTACGCTCGCGGAGTACGTCTGCGTGCCGGCGGTCAACGTGCACGCAGCGCCCCCTCATCTGACGCGCGACGAGGCCGCGGCACTGCCGCTCGCGGGCCTGACCGCGTATCGAGCGCTGGTCACGCGCGGACGGCTGCAGCGCGGCGAGACCATCCTCATCACCGGCGTCGGGGGCGGCGTGCAGAGCATCGTCTTGCTCTTCGCCCATGCGCTGGGTGCGCGATGCATCGTCACCTCCGGGAGCGACGAGAAACTCGTGCGTGCGCGCGCGCTGGGTGCGGAGATCGCCGTCAACTATCGCGAGGATCCGCAATGGCATAAGACGATACGCTCGGCAGGGCCGATCGATCTCGCGATCGATTCCGCGGGAGGCGAGACGCTCGCCCGCGTGCTCGACCTGGTGCGTCCGGGCGGGCGCGTGGTCATCTACGGGGGCACGACGCCGCAGGCGACGATCCGCCCGTTCTCGATCTTCTGGAAGCATCTGGACGTCCTCGGAACCTCGATGGGAAGCCCGCAGGATTTCCGCGAGATGCTTGCTTTCGTGGAACGCGAACGATTGTGCCCGGTGGTCGATCGCGTCTATCCGCTCGACGACGTTGCCGCCGCGCTCCGGCGCTTACAGGAGGGCACGCAGTTCGGGAAGGTGGTCGTCGCGATCGCCTGACGTTCAGGCCGCGAGGCTGTACCGATAGGCGACGGCCAGGCGGACCTGCGCACCGAGCTCGGCTTCCACGACCGCCGCATGGTCGCGGCCGACGACCGTCTCCCACGAGGGATTGAGCACTGCCTCTTCGTGCGCCTCGAGCGGTCGCCGTAACGGCTCCGCGCGCACACGCCCTTCTTCTTCGAGCGGGATCAGATACGCCAGGAGCTGCCGCGCCGCTGCAGGCCAGAGCGCTCGCGGCGTGCGTGCATAGATGCGGCTCACGAGCTCGACGAGCGTCCGAGGGCCTTCCCGTAAGGCGGAGAGCAGCTCCGCTTCGCGTGCTTGCCGGTGGGCGATGTAATCGCGCACGGTCGCGCGGGCGTCGGCGATCCGCGGTCCGTGCCCGGGATGGATCGTCGCGCCGTCGGGGAGGAGCTCCAGTAATCGTTCCAACGTGCGTTGATACGGGCGCATCGCTCCGGCGGGAGGCGCGACGACGACATAGCCTTCGCCGAGGACGGTATCGCCGCTGAAGAGCGTGCGTGACTCCGGGGCATAGAAGACCAGGTGTTCCAGCGTATGGCCCGGCGCGTCGTATGCCAGCAGGACACCCTCGCCGAACCGCACCTCGTCGCCGTCGCGCAACGACCGATCGTGCGGAACGGCCGAGGCGGGATGCGCGTAGACGGGAGCGCCGGTCGCGTGCGCGAGTGCCGCCGCCGCGGGTGCGTGGTCCGGATGACCGTGCGTGATCGCGATGCCCACGATACGAAGGTGCTCGGCGCGGGCGCGCTCCAGGATCGCGGCGACGTGAAGCTCCATCGCCGGGCCGGGATCGATGCAGATCGCGCTTCCGTCCGGTGCTGCGACGAGATACGTGTTCGTCCCCGAGAGCGTCATCGGGGAGGGATTCGGTGCTCGGACGAGCGTGATGCGGTTCACCAGGAGCCCTCCAACGACAGCGGCAGCGAGAATCCGCGTTCCGGGCTGCGATCCGGCGCGATGGTGACGATCGGTTTGCGCGCGGCGAACTCGAGGAGTGCGTCGACGTCGTCGAAGGCCGCGAGGCGCTCGAGGTGTTTGATGGTCGGATAGACGAGGTGCAGTCGTCCGATCGCGTACTGCGCCAGCGCCTCTCCGGGTGCAAGCCAGAGACCGTCGTGCGTCTCGATCGCATCGGCCGTGGCGACCTGGCCGTCCGGAGCGCGCGCGACGAAAAAGTAGGCATCAAAGCGACGCGGTTCGTCCGGCGGCGTGATCCAGCGCGAGAACAGCACGAGCTCCTCGGTCGCGGGGCGCAAACCGAAGGAGGTTACGACATGGACGAACGACGGCCGGCCGTTGCGTAACGACGCGCGAATGGCGGCGCGAATCTCCGGAGCGACGACGCCGTCACTCTCGCGCACGCCCTGCGAGCGCGCGAGCACGATGCCCGCTTCCTCGAGTAATTCGCGGGTGGCGGCGATGCGCAGGGCGCCCAACGTGAGCGGATCGGGACGCGGCAGCGGCGAGGGGAGAAGCGCGCTCTCCGCGATGCGTGGTTCGGGCATCGGCAGGGCGCCTTCGCGATCACGTTCGTCGAGCGCTCCGCCGGGAAAGACATAGGCATCGGGTGCGAAGGCGCTGCGCCGACTGCGCCGCACGAGTAGGACCTCGAGTCCGGCGTCCGACGCCGACCTCACCAGGATGACCGTCGCAGCCGCACGTGGTTGCATGGTCGTGTGCATCGCCTCCTCGCTCGCGGTAGCGTACCGCGAACGAGGCGCGGTTGGGAAGCCGACGGCAGGGTGTATACTCTCGGCATGAAGATCGCACTAGGCAGCGACATGCGGGCCGAGCTCGTCGCCGCGGTGGAGGCGTGGTTGCGCCGCAACGGCCACGAGCCGGTGGCGTTCGGGGCGATCCGGCCCGGGGACGACGATGCGTGGCCCTCGGTCGGCCGGGCCGTTGCCGAGGCGGTCGCCTCCGGTGAGTGTGCGAGCGGTATCGTCTGCTGCTGGACGGGTACCGGCGTCTCCATCGCCGCGAACAAGGTCCCCGGGATCCGCGCGGCTCTCTGCTGGGACGCGGCGACGGCAGCAGGTGCCCGCAAGTGGAACGATGCCAACGTTCTGGCGCTCAGCATCCGGTTCGTCTCGGCGCCGGTTGCGGAGGAGATCCTCGCCGCGTGGTTCGGGACGGCCGTCTCCGACGACGACGGCGACCGGGCGATGATCGCCGCGCTCCGCGACCGGGACCAATCCGTCGCGCCGTCGTCCTCGTTCTGAAAGCGGACGTACTCTTTCGTCACGTTCGCTTCGTTCGAGGAAAGGAACGGTACACGCACATGAACACACGTATGATGGCCGTCGCGGCAGCCGCAGCGCTCGCGCTGGGCTCCGGAACGGCACTCGCCTCCATGGCGAGCGGCAAACTGCTCCCCGGCGTCACGATGCAGCCGTCGCGATTCTCGGGGCCCGGCGTCTATACCGGCGCCCCGGCGCTTCCGGTCACGCTTTCGATGGTCATCGCCGGCGGCGGCCCGAAAGACTTCAACTCGGTCACGCTCGTCAAGACGCTCACCGGGCCGAAATTCGGCGCCGAAGTGGGATCGCTCACGAAGAAATTCGGGAAAGCCAAGGTCGATACGTTCCTGAAGGTCTTCAATTTCGTGGTGGCGGACTCGCTGCGCATCGTGAATGAAAAGCACGTCGCGTTGCCGAGCGCGCCGAACCCGAATCCGAAGGACGGCAAGGCGCTTGCCGAGGCGTTGTGGGATGCCGGGCAGACCGGGCGCGGCTTCAACGTCGAAGTGATGCTCGATCGCGCGGTCTCGCATCCCATCCACGTTCAGGTGATGAAGGATATCGACGCCAAGTACGGCTTGGCGGCGGATGCCGACTATCACGCCGTGCTCAATCAGGCGATGCACGATCTCGCCTCTGTGTACGGATTCGAGAAGAACGACGCGGACGCGGGAATGTAGGCAGCCGCGAACGGACCCTCCGAGCGCGGGGCGGCGATGCGGCCGCCCCGCGTTTTCCTGCAAGGAAAGACCACCTGGAAGCCTAAGCCAGGCCGCGTGACGTCGTTGCGCCGCCTCGCGGGGGTCGCGTTGCTGGCGGGGTCGTTCGTCCTGGCTGCGCTGGTGATTCGCTATCAGCCGATGGTCGAGACCATCATCCGCCAGATCGGCCCTCCCGCGTATCCGCTCGCCGTGATCGTCTTTGCGATCGTGGCGGCTGCGCCGTTTTCCGTGACCGACGCGCTCGCCATCATGAACGGCGCGTTGTTCGGGCCGGTGTGGGGATCGGTCGTCAATGCCGTAGGGCTGGTGATCGCATCCGTCCTCGGCTACTGGTTGAATCGTCAGGCAGGCGATCTCCTCGACCTCGATGCGATGCTGGCGCGCCTGCCGGAATGGGTGAAGCGCCTGCGCGTCGGCTCGCCGCAGTTTCTCATCGCCGTGCGCATCATTCCGGGGTTCGGCGGAACGATGGCGACCGCGACGGCGGCCGCACTGCGCGTCCCGATCTGGATCCATACGCTCACGATGTGTGTGGTCGCGGTTCCGATCTGCACGGTGCTGGCGATCTTCGGCGATCGTGCGGTCGCGGTCGTGCACGCGTACGAGGTACGTGCAAAGGCCGCCGTCCGGCGCACCGAACTGCGCGCAAAGCACTACCTCGAGCGTCACCATCTCAAGATCCGCCTGCCCCTGCACACCGTGCAGCCGCGTTCCGAGCCGAGCGCTCCGTGAGCCCGGAGCGCGTCGTCCTGGTCGCCGATCGGCGATCGCTCGACGAGCTATGCGCGCGCATCGCGGCGTCCGATCGTGTCGGACTCGATACGGAATTTCATACCGAGCGCAGCTACGCGCCGCAGCTCATGGTCGTCCAGATCGCCTTCGAGGACGGCGTGGCGATCGTGGATCCGCTCGCGGCGGGTGATCTCGCTCCGCTCGCCGATGCGCTGCGCGAGCCCCTGGTCGTCGGCCACGCGCTCTCGGGCGATCTGCGCATCCTTCAGGATCGTTTCGAGCGATTGCCGCGCGCGGTCTTCGATACGCAGATCGCCGCCGCATTTCTCGGATACGGCATGCAAGTCTCGCTGACGGACCTCGTCCACGCGCTCTGCGGCGTGCGGTTGGCGAAGTCGCAGACGGTGAGCGATTGGTCTGCGCGACCGCTATCGTCGCGCCAGCTGGAGTATCTCGTCCAGGACGTCGCGCACCTGTTGCCGATGCACGACCTGCTCCAGCAACGCCTGCGCGAACGCGGGCGAGAGGAATGGGTACGGGAAGAATGCGCGGCCCTGGTGGATCCGCGGCGGTATCGTGCCGACGCGGAGAGCGCGTACCTACGCATCCAGGGTGCGCAACGGCTGAACCGCCGCCAGTTGGGGATCCTGGTCGAGTTGGTGCGTCTGCGCGATCGTATCGCACGCGCGCGGGACGTGCCGCCGCGCTACGTGCTGCCGGACGACGTCCTGACGGGTCTGGCGACATTGCGACCGAAGAGGCTCGAGGATCTCGCACAGTTGCGGCGGCTCGACGCGGGGACGCGCAAAGCGCTGGGCGAGGCGATCTTGCGTGCGGTCGCCGCCGGAGAGGCGATTCCTGACGACGAGCTCCCGGAAAAACCGCGCCGCCCGGAAGGACCTGCGCGCGAGACGCTCGCCGCATTGGCGAGCGTCGTCGTCGGCGAGATCGCGCGTGCGAACGATCTGCCCGCGGCCTTGCTCGTATCCCGAGCAGCGCTCGAGCGTGTGGCGCGCGAGATCCCACCGGATCGCGAGGCGCTTCGAACGGTCTTGGGCATCTCGCCGTGGCGCGCTGCGCTCGTTCTCGACCCCCTCTGGAGCCTGTTCTCCGGCACGGCGGCCCTGCGCGTCGAAGGCTATGCGCAGGGCGATCCCAAAATACGGCTCTTGCCATGACGACGCATGCCGACAGTTTCTCTGCGCTCGACACGCTACGGGTCGGGTCGCGCACCTATCGCTACTTTCGTCTCGACGCCGTACAGCGAGCGGGAGTCGCCGACCTTTCTCGACTTCCGTATTCCATCAAGATCCTGTTGGAGAACCTCCTGCGGTTCGAAGACGGGCGGTCCGTGACGCGGGACGATATCGTCGCGCTGGCGCGCTGGAGCCCCAAGGGGAATCCGGCACGAGAGATCGCGTTTCGTCCGGCGCGCGTGCTGTTGCAGGATTTCACGGGCGTGCCGTGCGTCGTGGACCTTGCGGCGATGCGCGATGCGATGGCCGAGATGGGCGGCGACCCGGCGGCGATCAATCCGCTGCAGCCGGTGGAGCTCGTCATCGATCACTCGGTGCAGGTCGATTACTTCGGTACGCCGGATGCGTTCGAGAAAAACGCCCGTATCGAATTCGAGCGCAATCGCGAGCGGTATGCGTTCTTGAAATGGGGGCAAGCCGCGCTGCGCGGTTTTCGTGCGGTGCCGCCGGAGACCGGCATCGTGCATCAAGTCAACATCGAGTATCTCGCGCGCGTCGTCTTCGGTGCCGGCGGTGCGGGCGAACCGATGCCGCCGGACGGTGCGACGGCCTATCCGGATACCGTCGTCGGGACGGACTCGCACACCACCATGGCCGACGGGCTGGGGGTTCTGGCCTGGGGCGTCGGAGGTATCGAGGCCGAGGCTGCGATGCTCGGCCAGCCGGTGAGCATGCTCATCCCCGACGTCATCGGCGTGCGTTTGGAAGGTGCGTTGCGTGAAGGCGTGACGGCGACCGATTTGGTGCTGACCATCACCGAGATGCTCCGGAAACGCGGTGTCGTCGGTACGTTCGTCGAGTTCTTCGGGCCCGGGCTCTCCACGCTCGCGGTGGCCGATCGCACGACGATCGGCAACATGTCGCCGGAATTCGGGTGTACGGTCGCGATGTTTCCGATCGATGGGCGAACGCTCGACTATCTGCGGCTCACCGGGCGCAGCGAGGAGCACGTCGCGCTGGTCGAGGCCTATGCGAAGGCGCAGGGGCTTTTCCGTGACGAGACGACGCCCGATGCGTCGTACACCGATGTGCTGCATCTCGACCTCGGGACGGTCGAACCGAGCCTCGCAGGGCCACGCCGCCCGCAAGACCGCGTGCCGTTGCGCGAGGCCAAACGCTCGTTTCTCGCGGCGATGCAGGAATGGGCCGCGCAGCGCGACGCCAAGAACGGCGCGGTTGCGCGCTTCGAATCGGAAGGGGGCGGCGGAACGGCGGTCGTCGCGCATCCGAAGACGGAGGTGAGCGACGGTGCCGTGGTGATCGCCGCGATCACCAGTTGCACCAACACGAGCAACCCGTTCGTCCTCGTCGGTGCCGGGCTTCTCGCGAAGAAAGCCGTCGAACGCGGGCTCCAACGCAAGCCCTGGGTCAAGACGTCGCTCGCACCCGGCAGCAAGGTGGTCACCGACTACCTCGCGGCATCGGGATTGCAGCGGTATCTCGACGAGCTCGGCTTCAACCTCGTCGGGTACGGCTGTACGACGTGCATCGGAAACTCAGGACCTCTCCCGAACGAGATCGCCGAATCGATCGCCGAGCACGACCTCTATGTCGCGGCCGTGCTCTCAGGCAATCGTAACTTCGAAGGTCGGATCCACCCGCAGGTGCGCGCAAACTACCTCGCGTCGCCGCCGCTCGTGGTGGCCTACGCGCTTGCCGGCAGGATGGATGTCGATCTCACGTCCGAACCGCTGGGCGACGACCGCGACGGGAAGCCGGTCTTCCTGCGCGATATCTGGCCGAGCAGCGCGGAGATCGCGGAAGAGATCGCGCGGCACGTGCGAGCCGAACTCTTTCGCGCGCGTTATGCGGACGTCTTTACCGGCGACGACAATTGGGCGAGTCTGCAGGTCGAGGCGACCGAACGCTATCCCTGGGATCCGCAGTCGGAATACGTGAAACGCCCGCCCTATTTCGACGGTATGCCGGCGCAGCCGCACGCGCCGTCGGATATCCGCGGAGCGCGTGTCTTGGCGGTGCTCGGCGATTCGGTGACCACCGACCACATCTCGCCGGCGGGAACGATCTCCCGTACCAGCCCAGCCGCCAAGTACCTCATGGAGCGCGGCATCGAGCCGAAAGACTTCAATTCGTACGGCGCACGCCGCGGTAATCACGAGGTGATGATGCGCGGAACGTTCGCAAACGTGCGCTTGCGCAATCTGCTCGTGCCCGGCGTGGAAGGCGGTTACACGCGCCATTTCCCGAGCGGCGAGCAGATGACGATCTTCGATGCGGCGATGCGCTACAAAGATGACGGCGTGCCGTTGGTGGTGCTCGCAGGGAAGGAATACGGTTCGGGTTCGTCGCGCGATTGGGCGGCAAAGGGCCCGTATCTGCTCGGGGTGCGGGCGGTGCTGGCGGAGTCGTTCGAACGCATCCATCGCAGCAACTTGGTGGGGATGGGCATCCTGCCGCTGCAGTATCCCGAGGGCACCGACCGTAGTACCTATGCGCTGACCGGCGAGGAAGTCATCGACATCGAAGGAATCGCGGGAGGCGTCCAACCGCGGATGCAGGTCACGGTCCGCGCGACCGATCCGCGGACCGGCCGTTCGCTGACGTTCAAGGCGCTGGCACGCATCGATACGCCGGATGAAGCCGAGTACTACCGTCACGGCGGGATTCTGCAGTACGTTCTGCGGCAGATACGTGCCCGCACGTCGTAACGACGGCACACGACGTCAACAGACCATCCACCACGGGGCGGCGAGAACGTTCGGTGCCAGCCATTCCACTGCCGACCCACCGTGCAACAGTAATCCCGGTCGGGTAGCGGTGCCGTACTCGGCGCAAAATGCGCGCAATGAAGCAAAGTCGCCGAGCCCCGGGTTCGTGGTCGCCTTGATCTCGATGGGGAGAAGAGAGCCGTCGAGTTCGATGACGAAGTCGACTTCCTTGCCCGTGGTCGTTCGCCAATATCCGATCTCCGGACGCATGTCGCGCGAGTCGCGCTAGCACAAGAGGTCCTGGAGAATGATATTCTCGAGGAGTGCTCCGGTCGGCTCTGCGAGACCGGCGATGTGCAAGGCCAGCCCGACGTCGCCCCAGTACAGCTTCGGGGACTTGATGAGGCGTTTCGTCCGATCGACCGCGTAGGCCGGAACGCGGAACGTGAGAAACGAAATCTCGAGAAGATTCAGGTACCGGTGAACCGTCGCTTGCGGCACACCGGTCTGGAGCGCGATCTCGCTCTCGTTCAGGATCTGTCCGAGTCGCATGCTCGCGACCCGCATGATGCGGCGGAAATCGGGGAGCGACGAAATATTGGAAAGCGCTCTCAGGTCGCGCTCGAGATAGGTCATCACGTAATTCTCGAACCAGAGGGATCGCGACCGCTCGTCGCGGAGCACGAGCGCCGGCACGGGAAAGCCGCCGATCCTTGCGGCCTCCCGCCAGTCTGCAGACGGCAGGTTTAGGCTGCGAATCAGATCCGGGCAGTCCCCGTCCTTGGTTCGAAAGAGATCTTCTCAGAGGCCGCATTGCCCGTGGTAGTATCTCGCGGTCCAAATCAGACTGCCTGCCTTGCTCTCAGAGCAGCGGCCGCTCGCCGGCATGGTGCTCGGCTTCGTGCTGCTCGCGGTAGTCGTATCCGTTGTGATTTGTATGGACAAATCTTCTTGCTTCTACGCCGCCGGATTCACCGTCGTCTGATGACGACGGTCAGAGCCGTCGGCTCCACAGGCAGACCCGGCCCAACTCTCCGGGTACCGTGCGAGGTTGCGCGCCGCGTTTATATCGCGGTCGTGGAACGTGCCGCACGATAGACACGTCCAGGTTCGTTCGCTCAGTTCTAGCGTCTCGTTCTTCGTACCGCACACCGAGCAGAGCTTACTACTCGGGAACCAGCGGTCCGCAACGATCAACGCTCCGCCTGCCATCGCCGTCTTGTACTCCAACTGCCGACGGAACTCGTAGAAGCCGAGATCGGCAATTGCTCTGGAAAGACGCCGGTTCGCCAGCATCCCGGAGACATCGAGGTCTTCGATGACGATGGTTGCTGCGGTGCCAACGAGATTGGTCGTGAGCTTATGCAGTGCGTCTTGGCGAATATGACGGGTGCGAGCATATGATCGGGCAAGCTTGGTTTTCGCTTTGGCACGATTGCGCGACCCGAGCTGCTTGCGGCTCACGGCACGAGAGAGTCTCTTGGTTTTCTTCAGATTCCTCCCTAGCAGGCCGTTGAAAAATCTTCTGCCGGCACGCCCGATGGCTGCTACGATCTGAAGGCAATACAGCACGAGGAGGAAGAGGACGATGAGAGGCAGCCAAGACTTTCAGGGGACGATGTTCAGCTACATCAGTCTCGAAGAGCGAGTGCCAGCGGCTCACCCCTTGCGCAAGCTGCGCGGCGCGGTCGATGCGCTGCTGGCGACGATGGACCGCGAGTTCGAGGCGGTGTACGCCCGACGTGGCCGGCCCTCGGTGCCGCCGGAGATGCTGCTCAAAGCCCTGCTGCTGCAGATCCTGTTTTCCATCCGCAGCGAGCGCCAGTTGGTCGAAGCGATCGACTACAACCTGCTCTACCGCTGGTTCGTGGGCCTCAACATCGACGACAAGGTCTGGGACCACTCCACCTTCAGCGCCAACCGCGAGCGCCTGTTCAACGAAGACCTCGCCCGCGTCTTCTTTGAGCGCGTCAAGAGCAGCGCCCAGTGGGGCAAGCTCGCCAGTGACGAGCACTTCAGCGTGGATGGCACGCTGATCGAGGCCTGGGCCTCGCACAAGAGCTTCAAGCGCCGTGGCGATGACAGCAGCCCGCCGCCCGGGCGCAACCCCGAGGTGAATTTCAAAGGACAGGAGCGTAGCAACGACACCCACGAGAGCACCACGGATGCCGATGCCCGCCTGTTCAAGAAGAGCCCGGGCGACAAGTCTCGCCTGTGCCACATGGGGCACATCCTGATGGAGAACCGCAACGGTCTGATCGTCGATGTGGAGATCACGCATGCCAGCGGCACGGCCGAGCGAGAAGCGGCGCTGGCCATGCTCGAGCGCCGACCCAACCGGCACCGACGCGCCACAGTGGGGGCCGACAAGGGCTACGACTGCAAGGCCTTCATCGAGGGCTGCAGAAAGCTCAAGGTCACGCCGCACGTGGCCGCCAAGGACAAGCACTCGGCCGTGGACGGCCGCATCAGGCGGCACAAGGGCTACCAGAGCAGCCTGAAGGTGCGCAAGCGCATCGAGGAGGCCTTCGGCTGGATCAAGACGGTGGGCGGACTGGCCAAGACCAAACTGATCGGTCAAGCCAAGCTCGCGGGCCAGGCGCTGTTGTGCTTTGCCACCTACAACCTGGTGCGCATGGGCAGCCTCGGCGGCTGGTGGGACCCGCATCATGCGTGAGTGCGGGGATAGGTGCGCCCGAAAGGGGCAAGATGGCCTGAAAACGGGTATTGGAGACAGCCGAAATCGCCGCGCAACTCCTTCTGAGCCGCCCCAAGCGTCGAAATCAGGGGATGCAGCGTGTTTGATCAGGACTTCTTCAACGGCCTGTTAACTGTCGCGAAAGATGATGCCGACACAAGCCAACTAAATGGGAGTCTGAGCGATGCGATGTTCTGGGATGAGCGAAGTGAGCGTCTGTTGTCGGATTTGTATCGCGCCATGAGCAGCAAATTCTGCGTTTTGTGTCAGCGTAGCGGAGAGCTCGTGCTCCTTAAGCAATACGAGATCATCTGGCATCATGCTATGACCGAGGTTGCGAATCCTAGCGAATTTCAGTGTCGTGCTGAGAGAGTTCTTGGTGGCAAGGCTTGACTGTACAACTGCTCGGATTGCTCATTGTCGGCCGATGGATATATACAGCCATGAGCGCACAGATGATCGCGACAGATAGTAGACTCGAATGACCTCGACCGTCGTGCAGTCCAGCGATCCCCGTGCCCTACCCAATCGATCGGGAAACCCTCGGTTTCTTGTGCTGGCTCCGCAAGGCTTCGGCGACTGCATCGAGGCCACGCCGCTGGTTCATGCTCTTCGAACAAAGTATGAACGGTCGGTCATTGACGTAGTGGTTACGCAGCCAACGTCTAGAGATCTATTCGTTGGTCTTCAGGCATTTGTTGATGAAGTCATATATCTTCCATATTGGGAGCATGGGCTTGCCGCATTTGCACTGGCATTGCTGAAGGAACGGCGAAGAGACCCATACGACGTGTCTTTTCTTGTGTATCCTGCTGCTCGATGGGAATACCAGCTCCTTCTTTGGTTGTTCCGGAGTAGGAAGAGAATTGCGCATGCTTATGGCCAAGTCACGTTGAAGTCGCTTTTATGGCTGCATGACACGCTGGTTCCGGTGCGTTCTGCTCCAAATGCATTGCGAAATCTCGATCTGTTGCAAGTTGTTTCTCGTATGAGAGATGCTGATCTGCAATATCTCATCCCAGATTCCTGGCGCATTACGGGAGCCGCGTCTAAAAGAAATACGATTGCACTTCATGTTGGTACAACCAAAGGCCGTGGTTGCGAGCTGAGACGGTGGCCAGTCGGTTACTTTGCAAAGGTTGCAGCGTACTTTATCGATACAGGATTTGAAGTTGTTGCTATTTGTGGACCAGACGATGTCGAAGCGGTGCAGGAACTTTGCAAATTGGTTCCACGCGTCGAAGTATTGAGAGGAGCGCTACCCGACATTGGCCGCCAACTTTCTTCTGTGCGATTGCTCATCAGTAATGATAGTGGGATTGCGCACCTCGGAGGTGCGCTTGGCATAGAGACGATAGTGCTTTTTGGCCCCACCCCTGTAGAACATGCACTGTTTGGTGCAAACGTGCATACCCTTAGGCCTTCTTTGTGCCCACCATGCTTCGATCTCAGGCGCGGTATTCGCGGATGCGTCAAGGGACTTGATTTCCAGTGTATAAGGAGCGATCTGACTCCAGAAATCGTGATCGAGCAGGCGCAGAAGGTGCTGGGTGCGGCACGATTGAGAGGGGCATGCAAGAGTAACTACGGGTTTTAGAAGTCAGTTTTCATGGGAAGGGGAGCGGCGTTGCTTCCTGATAGCATTGCCTGTGAATCGGTATGATAATGTATAGAGAAAAGTAGCGAAAACTAGCGTAGCCGAGATGGCGACTGCGACGTCGTGGTAAAGACTCGGCCAAAAATATACTGTAATTATACCGTCAAAGCCGTGGGGAAGTAGCCAACCATTCATGTTTCCGTCGACAGGCACATGATAGGTGCCGGGAATGCTAATCACCCAATCGGAAGAGAATTGCTCTCGCAACACGAGTACTGATCCTGGTTTTGCTCGAATTCGGACAGTCAGTCTGTCCGGAGACTCTGAGAGGATAGTTGCATCACCTATGGCGCCCGTCAAGTGATGAATTTGCGATATCCTGGCATTCTCCGCTATGAGAGAAATGGCTAGCGGCGGTTTTCCGTATAAGATTGGGTTTTTGTCGCAGCGCAGGATGCTCCAGTGTCCGTCGAGATGACGAACGTTTGTACAGCCTGTTGAGTAAATATGACCATCTTGGGATCCTGCGACAATCATGGCCGAGGGTGATGGGAGTGGTGCGCGGTTTTCGAGTGAAAATATTCCAGGAGGGACTGCATAGATCCATGCCGGCAGTAGCGGCCAAAAGGCTGTCCTTGCCCACCCATGGCGTGGATCAGTAGATGTAGCAATGATATTCGGATCGATGTACCGTGCTTGACGAAACGGTGAGAGGTTGCGTGATCCTATATAAGAAGATGCCAGCGTCCCCGGTTCAGCGGAAAACGGTTCAACGCGGATACGTGAGCCGGAAGGGATTTCGACGAACGGAACGGGAAGCTGAGTCGCAGATGGTATGAGCGGGCGTAAAGCCGGTTCCGCCCCCATCGCAGCGGCAATAGTGATGCCTCTCAAGTCTGGGATTGAATAGACCGACCCTATCCCCATGCGGCTGAGAAGAGGCATTAGGTTGGTTGTAAAACCGTGCAATACTAGTCGAGATGCGTATGCATCTGGAAATAATGCTAATGTGGCATCAGCTGAAGGGTGATTGCCAAAGCCGAGGAGTGCCGGAGAATAGCCCTGAGCGGGGTAGGAATCGACGCGCTGGGGGAAGATCGCAGGGAGCGCAAGTATCCTGTATCCGACCAGTGGGGAAGCCGCCGGAGGCCGAAGTTGGTGAGAATGGATTAGAGGGATGTCTTTAGTCGCTGCTTCAGCAATAAAAAGTCCGAGCACAATGGAATAGAAGGCAGTTCCCGCGGCAACGGCTCGTGCCAATGGTGCGCCTGGGTTGCTCAATACGAGGGGGATGAGAGAGGCGTATCCGAGAGCCGTCAGAGGAGAAAAGTCATAGAGCTCGCGAAACAACGAA
>Ga0080006_1168894_pt1 | contig 61642 bp, 50 predicted proteins | sample RS3BMetagenome_FD_69209 | JGI IMG/M metagenome (GOLD analysis project Ga0080006, IMG submission 69209) | Ferric oxide microbial mat and aquatic microbial communities from Rainbow Spring, Yellowstone National Park, USA - RS3B (SPADES... ...
CCCCACCCCTCACACAACAACCCAATACCACCCACCGCGGGGTGGAGCAGCCCGGTAGCTCGTCAGGCTCATAACCTGAAGGTCGCAGGTTCAAATCCTGCCCCCGCAACCAAACCCCCCATCACCCCACCATCAAAACCTTCCCACCCAGACGGCCACAGCGTCGCATCAGGGCACGACTTCGCCTTGCACAGAGGGATGCGCCTTTCTGCCCGCACCCACTTGACACCGATTGTAACCAAGGCTAAGTCAGGCCGCATAACGTTAGATCCACAGATAGGATTTCTAACGAGAAATTCAAACTGATCACATCATCAAATAGCGGCACCCTGCGGCCGAAGGAGATCACATGGAAGCGGACTGTAGTCCTAAGCCCACGGAAAGCCACAGGCGGCGCGGCGCGCTGCCTGGGCGAATTCCTGTGGGCCATATCCGCGCCCGGGTCCGGCCTGTGATCATGCCTGTGACGCTCTGACGACACACGCGCAACCAGCCTCCCGGGTCGATAAATGTTCGTCCTGAGGAGGTCTCAATGTGTTCCTGTCCTCATGTGAGACAACTGGTGTTTTTGCGTCATCCCCTCATGCGGGATCGGCGCAGAGCGTTAACATTTTATTGCGTAATCGTATCATCACCGCGGCATCATCGGCGCGTCCACCGAGGATGGTGCGGCATGTTACGGTACCTTCCTCTCACTTCCTAAAGACAACTTCATAATACAGACGTAACGGATCCGTGCCCCCGGATCCGCATACTCGAGGTTTGCCATGGCTTTTCTGTCCACTCATGGCCGCGGCCGCACGCGTTTTATCGATTCGATATCGAAATATGCTCTCGCTTCGGCACTTTCCTTCACCCCGCAATGGGCGCATGTCGCCGATGCATCGAGCCTGCCCAATTCCTCCTCCGCGTCGCCCCTTTTTCCTCTGCTCATGGCTCCTGATCCCCGTGGACCCGCGGTGCGGCTCGACGGAGAGGGGTGGACGCCGGCAGAGACGGATGAACCGGCATCCGGTTTGACCCTGGCCGCTCGCGGGCGAGTCGCCGAAGACGTTTCCATCACCCCCGTCAACCTCTCGCAAATCATCGGCGAGGTGCGCGACGACAAAGGCAAGCCGGTGGCTGACGCGCGGGTAACGCTGGAAACACTCAATGGCGAACATCTCGAACATACCTTCACCGATGCCAGAGGTCGCTATCGTTTCACCGGGATCCCGGCCGACACTTATCTCGTGGTTGTGGAAAAGATTTACTATGATACCGCGCTGCGCGTGGTCACGGCGGGAGGCCCGGCGGGCTCCGCCGACATCGTGCTGACCTACGACGTGAATGCGGTGATCGGCAAAAACCGTGCGCCATGGGACGTCAACACTTCCGGCCCGCAATATACGGGCACCGCTGATGTGGAACCGGCAGGCTCCTGCTATTTCGAGCCTTGGGTCTATGACCAGCGTACCCATTCGCAAGGAACCTCAAGCTATCACATGCCGGAACGGATCGCGATCGGGCTCGGGCATAATATGGAATTCGACTATTACCAGACGATCGTGATCAACCATGCGGGCTATCCCACCACACCGTATGGCGTGCACGCCTCGGATTGGGGATTCGGTAATGCGCACATGCAATTGAAATACCAGTTCGTCAAGGACGAAGATACCTACACGCCCTTGGCATAGCCAACCATTTCGATGGCTTTCGATCTCTTCGTGCCGACTGGGAATTATACCACCGACCTCAAACCCTCCAATTACGGCACGGATCAGTTTGGGAACGGAACGATAGACGAAGCGTTGAATTTCTACATACGCAAACGTTTCAAGCCGTTCGAATTCTACTTCGAGGTCGGTGATATCATTGCCAATCCGGCACGGGTAGGGCCGGGCTATACGTTCAATAACGGCATAGAGCAGGTTCCGCCCGGCGTTTATGAGAGGATGGTGGACGGCAATTATGTTTGGTTCGGAGCCGCTTTGGAGCACGTGCTCGACACTGAGCACGGTATCGGTTACGTGCTTGAGCTCACCGGGGCGACGCAAACCGGCAGTAGCCTTCTCTTCGGGCGGGCCAACGCGCCGGAATTCTCCTATCTCTGGGGTGTGCCCTCGATCGAGTTCAATTGGCCGAGCAGCGGGCCGCTCGTTGTGACCTGGGGCTTCGGCTTGGCTCTGCCGATTGCGCAGTCGAATACCCCGCGCACTTATACGGCAATCGGCACGGTCACCTTCTATTGGAACGGCGGCGGCCCGCGCTGAGGAGGCCCTCCCCTCCCCGCCCCGGCTGGGGCGGGAGGGGCGGCGCGCGCAGCGTTCGAAAAAAGCCTTAGAAACAATGCGTGCCGTGGGTGACGGCGGCGCCCGCGCGCAAGGCGGCCGCGACCATCACCGCCTCGGCAATCTCGCTCTCCGTCGCCCCCGCCTTGCGGGCACGGTCGATATGGATCGCGATGCAATACGGGCATTGCGTGGTGTGGGCGACCCCGAGGGCAATCAGCTCCTTGGTTTTGGCAGCAAGCGCCCCGGGCTTCATCGCCGCCGCATCAAAGGCAAGAAAGGCGGCCCAGGCCTCGGGGGCGTGTTTCTCAAGGTCCTTCAGATGGTCGAGATTTTTCATGTCATACATGGCGGTGCCCTCGGATCGGTTGCAATGGCCCGCCCCGCAGGGCGGATGAAAAAAGTCTAGCGAGATCAGGGGTTGGAGGCAAAACAAACCTTCACGCGGAGAGGGCGGTGATGGATGCGGTAAGCCACCGCCCGATCATCGCACCGTCGCGCCCGCGACGAAGACGTGCTTTCTTAGGGGCATGAGAATGCCACGCGTGATCAAGGGAACCCCGCCATGCTGATGACCGCCGCCGCCTATCGCGAGTCTCTCCGCCGCTATCAGCCGAGGGTCTTTATCAACGGCGCGCGGGTGGCGTGCGTCGCCGACGAACCCCTGCTCGAGCCCGGGATCGCCGCGGTGGGCGTGACCTATGATTTTGCTCAGAGGCCGGAACACGCGCCGCTGATGACCGCGCGGGATGCCGCATCGGGGAAAACCATCAGCCGCCTGCTGCACATCAACGAATCAGCCAGCGACCTTCTCGCCAAGCTCGAAGCCGTGCGGGCCGTCTGCAGCGTGGTGGGTTGCGCCCAGCGCTATCTGACGCACGATGCCCTCAACGCCCTTTTTCAGGCCACCAAGCGCGCGGACGATGCGCACGGGACCGACTACCATCAGCGTTTTCTTCATTATCTGCATCGGGTCCAGGAGGAGGACCTCACGCTCGGCGTGGCCATGACGGACGCCAAAGGCGATCGTTCCAAGCGGCCGGGGGCGCAGGCAAACCGCGATGTTTACGTGCACATCACGGAGCGTCGCCCAAACGGCATCGTGATCCGCGGCACCAAAGCCATCGTGACCGGCGCGCCGTATATGCATGAATTTCTGGTCATGCCCTGCCGCACGCACAGCAAAGAAGACGCCGCTTGCGCGGTCTCTTGCGCGGTGCCGGTGGATGCGCCGGGCGTGACCATCATCGCCCGGCCGGCCGGACGCCCCGGCGAAGCGGCGGCGAAGTTCTCGGCCAGGTACGGCCAGTCCACGGGAGTGGTGATCTTCGATGACGTGTTCGTGCCGCACGAGCGCGTGTTCCTGGCCGGGGAAACCGAGGCGGGCGGCTTCCTCACCACCTCTTATGCGACGCATCACCGGCATTCGTGCATCGCGGCCCGCGCCGGGTTCGGAGATCTCTTGATCGGGGCAAGCGCGTTGATGAGCGAGGCCAATGGACTGGATCCGGAACGCCATGCCCATATTCGCGAGTCCCTGGTCGAGCTCATAACCATTACGGAAAGCTTCTACGCCTGCGGGGTTGCCGCCTCGGTGTATTGCCGGAGAGATCCGGCCGGCTCCGTCATGCCGGACCCCGTGTTTGCGAATATCGGCAAGTTGCTGCTCGCCACCAAAATTTACGACATGCATCGGATTGCGCACGATGTCTCGGGCGGGTTGATTGTGGCGCTGCCCGGCCCTGAGGAAGACCATAACCCCGAAACGAAGGCCTCGCTTTTGGCCGTGCTGGGCGGACGCGCCGATATTCCGGCGGAGCAGCGCCTGGAAGTTGCGCGCTTGATAGAAGACCTGACCGCCTCGTATCAAGGGGGTTGGTATTCGGTCATATCGCTGCACGGCGGCGGCTCACCGGAAGCCATGAAGCGGGAAATCTGGCGCAACTATCCGGTTGCGGAAAAAACCGCGCTCATTGAGCGTTTGCTGGAGCGCGGGCTTTTGAACCAAGGCCAGCGCGTCTCCAAACAGCCGGACCGGTGCTGTGCCGCGGGCTGCGCGGCGCCTTTGCCGTCACCGCCGCGGGCGGCGTGCCCGCGTGAGGAAGCCAACTCCGGCGAGAACTGCCAATCCGGCGAACCAGACGAGATCCGGAATTCCGGTCAGCTCCGGCAAGCGCACGGAGCCGAGCGCGGCAATGCCGAGAATGTGCGCTTTGACCCAATCGAAGGAGAGCGCAAACAGCACCGCTCCGAAGACCATGCCGAGCGCTCCGATCAGGGCATGCAGGCTTCCGGTGCCAATCGCGGCGAGCCCGCTGCCGGGGCAGTAGCCGTAGATGACCAGGCCGATCCCAAACAGCACCGCGCCCAGACCTACCCCTAGCAGATTGGCCGGTTTGATGTGATAGGACGCAAGCCCGCCGGCGTGCAGGAAGAAGACGCCAAGGCCGCCGACGATGATCGCGGTCAGCATCACTTTCAGAACGGTGAAGTCACGAAAACGGAACTGGTTGACGATGACATTCGTGTCCGTCACGCGCGCGCGGTGGAGAAGCCAGCCGAAGATGAAGCCAAACAGCAGGGCGCTGACGAGAAGCGCGGCACCGCTTAGAGGGAGTGACATGTTGCATCTCCCCTCTCGCCGGCGCGCCGGTTGCCGAAGAGCAGCAGGCCGGTCGCCGCTGCGCTTGCCACCATCACGATGGTGAACAGCCAACTCGACAGCGCAAGTTGCAGATTACCGGAAATGGCATGCCCGCTGGTGCAGCCTTCTGCAAGCCGCGCGCCAAACATTTCCACGGCACCGCCGCCGAACGCAGCGGCAAAGCGGCGCAAGATCGAAGGGCCAAAACGTTCGCGCCAAAGGCGGGGAACCGTTTCGATGGAAAAACGCCGTGTGGCCATCGCCGAAGCCAGAGCACCGAGCACGACGCCAAGCAAGAACAGGCTGCCGTAAGAAAGGCTCGGCGGGGTTTTGGCCCAATAGCTGTTCTGCCAGACGCCATCGATGCCGAGAAACGGGATGGCGGCAATGCCAGAGAGAGCCGCAAACGCCGTGGTAATGCCGAGCGGGTCATCGGCGAGTGCGAAGACGGCCCAGCTCAAAATCCCGATCCCGACCCCCGCCAGGTAGGGAGTCCAATCCACTTCGGAACGGATCACGACCCGTTCTGGCATCGCTTTGGCCTCGGAATGCATCCGGCTTACCTCCTGATCAGCGCAGCCATCGGAATGGAAAGCGATGAGACGGGAAAACAGAGGGCAATGCGTTGCGCGAAGTCAACACAATACCGTTTGCCCTTGAAAAAAGTTATGCGCCCGTCCTTGCCGCCTTCCCCGCTGGAGACGGCCGTGCAGCTCGATTGCCGGCCTGCCAGCAGCCCATGCGTGCCCGATAAGGCGCGGTAAGGGTGGCGTTCGGCAACTCCGCGATGCGCGGAGGGCTAGGCTTTCGGCCGCGCGGGGTTTGCCTGGCTGATGATGGCCGGGGGTAGCGGAGGATTTTTTTCGGCAGATTTTTTTCGGCAGATTGATAGCCGTGGAACAACTCTATAAGCTGGTAACATAGGCTGTATGGGGGCGCCACTTGAGTGGTAAGAAACATCCATGGAACTTTTTCGAAGAAAGCCAACCCCGGTTGTTCAATACATCGCCGGCAGGATTGAGAAGTTCACCCTGATCGATGTGGGGTGCAGCGGAGGATTGGATGCGGCCTGGCGAAATTTCGGCCCGCGATTGCAGGCCTTCGGTTTTGATCCGATGGCGGAAGAGATCGAACGCTTGACGCGCTTGGAAAGCAATCCGCAGGTCAAATACATTGCCGGCTTTGTCGGCAGAAAGAGTGGGGACTTTTGGCGACGTAACCACAGTGACCGCGTAGCGTACAATCGAACGGCCCAAATTCGCGAGAAGGGCCAGTACACTTTACCCCCGGTCAGAGACATAACGCAGCTGCCACCGCTGCCGCCGCTCGGCCCGTCGGACGACGCCATCCATTTGCCGGACTTTTTCAAATCCGAAGGGATTTCCGACATCGATTTCATCAAAATCGATGTTGACGGTGCAGATTACTATATCCTCCATTCCCTCAAAGACTGTTTCAGAGATATGCGCGTTTTGGGCCTCATGGTGGAGGTCAACTTTTTCGGCTCGGAGGAGCCGGATCATCATACCTTCCACAACACCGACCGATTTCTCCGTGCGCGAGGTTTCGATCTGTTCGGGCTCACCGTGCGCCCGCACTCCTCGGCTGCTTTACCTTGGCCGTATGTGTATCCTTTTCCAGGCCGAACCTTGGGCGGCCGTCCGTACCAAGGAGATGCGCTCTATCTTCGCGATTTCGGCTGGAAGCTGAAAGAGGCCGACCCGGCCGATTACTCCCCAGCCAAACATGCCAAGCTTGCGGCGCTGTTCGCGTTGTTTAACTTGCCGGATCAGGCCGCAGAGACGATCTTGCGGTTCCGGCCGCAGTTGGCGGAGGTGCTGGATGTGGATGAGGTATTGGAAATGCTTGCCCAACAGATTCAGGAAGGCCAGCCCAACCCCCGCAGTTACGCAGACTATGTTGCGGCATTCGACGCCGATTCCCCCGAATTCTATGACCGTATGAATAAATAGCATGCGTTCTCAAAGCAATTCGGAACATATTTTCCGATCGCTTTGGCCCGCAGACAGGTCTTTATGATACCCAACGCAATGGGGTTTGCGGCAGCTTTCCGGTGATGTCGACCCCCTTTGTTCTCGTGAGCCCGGTTTGCACGCGCTTCGAAAACGCGGCGCTAACGCAGATAGGGCCGCAGTCCTTCAGCCCAGATTTGTGCGATTTTCGCATAAGATTTTGGCCTTGGATGGGCGGGATCATAGAAATCCTTGTTAAAATCTTCCAATGAGGTTGTGCGCATTGCCGCAAACCAATCCAAAAGCGGGATTTCCTTTTCCTGTGCCACACGACGGATGATCGTATTGCGCTCAAGAAGGCGTTCATACACCGATTTCATTGTCGATGGGCTGAGATCTCTGCCCCATCCCCAGAATTTGGCTGGATTGTCAGCGCTAGCTGGGCCGTCGGCGTTTTCGTACGGTGTCAAATCGGTATCGAGAATTTGCTCATTGAGCGCGGTCGGCACAGTGGAAAGGATGCAGTTGGGGATTTTTTCTACTCCTTCCCTCAGTACCTTTTCGATGGTGGTGTTCACCGAACCGACCGGACTGGAAGGATGCCAACCCGGGAAAAGCACGTTCACGTCAATCGGGTGCTCTTGGTTCACCCGGATCGCTCGTTCCACAATATCGTCCGCGGTGGTCCCCTCAATTCCGCCGTTGAGAAACTGATACTGCGCAAAATGCTCACCGATCATGTCAACCCAGGTAGGGCTGCCGATCCCGAAGACCACGCTATCACCCCATATCACCACCAATTTTTTCCCGGGCTCCGGCTCGGCACCCTTCAGGCCCCAGGAATTCGTCTCAAACCATTTGCGCCCTGCCTTAACCACAACCAAATTCGGAACAAGCCCTACCCTTCGGTCCTTGATATAAAAGGACTGCATTGTTGACAGCGGCTCATTTTGGGAAAATTCAATGACTTCCCTCATAAAAGGACTTCCTTCATCGCCTGTCTTACGCCAGCGGGTAAGTCAAAATTCGTTCGTCGGTATTCTCCGCCACCGAAAGGGCGCTGATCCGGCGCACGTAGATCTTACGCATAATCGGCTCGGCCACGGCCAGCACCCCGAGCACCGCCCCGAACACTATAATTACAATTACGGCCGCCAAGACCATCTCTGTGCTCCCTTCGGACTTAAAAACGAAATCTAGCTTGCCGGAGGCTTCTGTTCCACCAAAAAATTCTCGACTGCGAGACAGTCGATGCCCGAAGCGTAGAAGGTTTTCAGCGCATCGGAAGGGCTGCTCACAATCGGTTCGCCCTTGAGGTTGAACGATGTGTTGATAATGACCGGCACGCCGGTGAGCTTTCGGAACTCATCGATAATGTCATAGAGATAGGCGTTCTGCGTGCGCGAGACCGTCTGCACCCGGCTGGTTTGGTCCACATGCGTGACCGCAGCGGTTTTTTCCGGCTGCAGCGATTTATGGGTATAGAGCATGTGCGGGCTGGAAGACATGCCGAGCGTTTCGAAATATTCGGCATAATGCTCTTCCAGCACCACCGGCGCGAAGGGACGAAACTCCTCGCGGAATTTGATTTTGCGGTTGAGGTGGTCCTTCATCTCCGGTGCACGGGGATCCGCAAGGATGCTGCGCGCCCCGAGCGCGCGCGGGCCCCATTCGTCGCGGCCGTGGAGAATGGCTACAATATCGCCCGTGGCGAGCTTTGCCGCGATCTCGCTAGCAACATTGTTGCTTCTCCGGAATGGGATGTTATTGGCTGAGAAGGTGAGCTCGGCTGACGCCTCGCTATATTGCACGCCAAGATACGGCGAAAATGGAAACCGCACCACGCCGTTGGGCGGGGCGCCCCGCACCACGGCATCCAAGGCCGCACCGAGCGCGCCGCCGGCATCGCCGGCCGCCGGGTGGATATGCGAGCGAATGCCGAATTCGCGAATGAGATCCGCATTGGCGGTGCAGTTCAAAGCGACCCCGCCGGCAAAGCAGAAATCCTTGATTTTGTATTCGGCGATCAGCGCCCGTATCATGTTGCGAAGCGCCGCTTCCAGCGCACGCTGCATGGAGGCGGCGAGATCCATGTAAGCTTCCGTCATCGGCCCGCCCGGCACGCGCGGGGGTATGCCGAGATGGCGAATGAGGCGCGGGTGGTAATGTCTCGCCCGATCGCTGAACGTAAAAAAGGAGCGATTGAGCGTAAACGAGCCGTCTTCGGAGAGCCTGAGAATCGGCCCCAGAATACGGTCAAGGTATTTGGGCTGACCATACGGGGCAAGCCCCATCACCTTGTATTCGCCCTCATTCACTTCGAAACCGAGATATTGCGTGAACACCGAATAAAGCAGGCCAAGCGAGTGCGGAAAGTGAATGGATTTGAGTTTGCGCAGGCTGTTGCCTTCGCCCAAATGCACCGCAACCGTTTCGTATTCGCCGATCCCGTCCAGGGTCACCACAAGCGCGCGCTCGAACGGCGAGGTGTAAAAGGCCGATGCCGCATGCGAGCGATGATGCTCGTTGAACGTCACCGGGCCTTTGTAGGTGTAATGCTCGCGAATCTTTTGCTCGACCGGGCGCCGCTGATGCCAGAAATAGGGCGCATGCGTGGTGTAGAGCTCTTTCGAATTCGGCCAATCATGCAGGATCTGAAACCAGATGCGATCAAATTTCAAATCAGGGTTTTCGTAGAAGGCGATTTGATCCACCCCTTCCCAGTCCCCCGCCACGGCAAGTGCCTTGGAAAGCGCTTTGGCAGGAAACCGTGAATCGTTTTTGCGTCGGCTGAGCCGTTCTTCCTGGATGGCGAATTTGATCTCCTGCCCCTCCACGAAAGCGACGGCGGAATCATGGTAAAAACAGGAGATGCCGATGACACGCTCGGCCGGCGCCCCGTTTGCGCGGGCTGCGGGCTGGGGCGAGGGATACTGCCAGCCGCTTTTGCGATCTGTGAGGCGGCGGGCCAGCGCGGCCGGGCCCAGCAGCCAGTAGCTGGCATCAAGCATATCCATTGGAGACCTCCCTCAGCATCAACGTGACATCATTTTCAGACAAGGTTTTCATGTGCTTTCCTATGACCAGGTTTCCGGCACTTCGCGTTCCAATTCGGCAAGCCAGACGTGGGCGTTGCCGTCGGAGGGCGCGCGCCAATCTCCGCGTGGGGATAACGCGCCCCCTGCCGTGACCTTCGGCCCGTTCGGCAGGGCCGAGCGCTTGAACTGGCTCTGCGCGAAAAACCGCCGCAGGAAGACCGAGAGCCAGTGGCGGATCTCGGCCAAGGTGTAAGAGCGGCGGCGTTCCGGAGGAAACCCCGCGGGCCAGTTGCCGCGGCCGGCATCACCCCAAGCATGCATGGCCAGAAACGCGATGCGCGAGGGCCGGAAACCGTACCGAAGAACATAATAGAGGTTGAAATCCTGCAGCTCGTACGGCCCCACGTGCTGTTCCGTGCTTTGCGGCCGCTCGTTCTCCGCCACCGGCACCAATTCGGGAGAAATCTCGGTCTCGAGAATGGCCTGCAGAATGTCGGAAACCTCCGCGCTGAACTGCCCGGACTGAATGACCCAGCGAATCAAGTGTTGAATCAATGTCTTCGGCACGCCGGCGTTGACGTTGTAATGCGACATGTGATCGCCCACGCCGTAGGTGCACCAACCCAGCGCCAATTCGGACAGATCCCCGGTGCCGATCACCAGGCCGTTGTGCTGGTTTGCCAAGCGGAACAAATAATCCGTGCGCAGCCCGGCCTGCACGTTCTCGAAGGTGATGTCATAGACCGGCTCACCGCGCGCGAAGGGATGCTCGATATCCTCGAGCATGCGGCGGGCCGCCGGGCGAATGTCGAGCTCGCGATAGGTCACGCCCAGCGCGCGCATCAGCCGCATCGCGTTGGTCTTGGTGGCGGCGCTGGTGGCAAAGCCGGGCATGGTGTAGGCCAGGATATCGGTGCGGCTGCGGCCCAGCACATCGAACGCCTTGGCGGTGACGATCAGCGCCTGGGTGGAATCGAGCCCGCCGGAAATGCCGAGCACGGCGCGCGGAATGCCGCTGGCGCGCAGGCGCTGGATCAAGCCGGCCATTTGAATGTTGTAGGCCTCGTAACAGTCTTGCGCTAGGCGCTCGGGGTTTTCCGGCACGAAGGGAAAGCGCGCGATGCGGCGCTGCAGCCCGAGATCTTGCAAGGGCGGCTCCAGGCGAAAAGCGATGCGTCGCCAGTCTTGGCCGGCAGGGCGGGCGCGGCGGCGGTTGTCCTCGAAGGTCCCCATGCGCATGCGTTCCTGCCGGAGCAGGACGAGATCGATATCCGCAACCGCCATTTCCGCATCGGCCGGAAAGCGCTCTGTCGCCGCCAGCAGCACCCCGTTTTCGAAGACCTCGGCCTGGCCATCCCAAGCGAGATCCGTGGTGGATTCGCCCGCGCCCGCCGCCGCATAAACGTAAGCGGCCAGGCAACGCGCCGATTGTGATTGGCAGAGCAGCCGGCGGAATTCGGCCTTGCCGATGGTAATGTTGCTAGCCGAAAGATTGGCCAGCACGGTGGCCCCGGCGAGCGCGGCCTCGGTGCTCGGCGGCAGGGGAACCCAGATATCCTCGCAGATTTCCGCATGCACGATAAGGCCCGGCAAATCCTCCGCTTCGAACAGCAAATCGGTGCCGAACGGGGCAAGAAAGCCGCCGACGCCGATGTGTTGGCTGACAATGCCATCGCCCGAGGCGAAGTGACGGCGCTCGTAGAACTCGCGGTAGTTCGGCAGATGGATTTTCGGCACCACGCCCAACAGGCGGCCTCGGTGCACGGCCAGGGCTGTGTTGAACAAAGCGCCCTGATAGCGCAGCGGCGCCCCGATCAGCAGCAAGGGAAAAAGGTGCCGGGATTCCAGAATGATTGTCTTGGCGGCGTCTTCGACAGCATCCAGCAGCGCGTCCTGCTGCACCAGATCGCTGATGGCGTAACTGGAAAGGCAAAGCTCGGGAAAAACGGCAAGCGCCACGGCGCGATCATGGCAGGTCCGCGCAACGGCGAGAATGGCGTTGGCATTGGCTTCGGGGTCGGCGAGGTTCGTTGGCGTGGTGCAGGCGGCCACGCGCGCAAAACCGTGCCGGTAAATGGACCGAAACGCGGCGGATGCAGAAGCAGCAGAACCTTGGCTCACCGCGGAAAACACTCCTCTCTGCCCATTTTATCCGCCCCTAGCTCAGCGCTGCGAACGTCTTGCGACTTTCGTGAAAACCCAACCCGCCCCAAAGACGGAACAGAATTGGGAAAAGGTCGGGTTGATATGTTGTGAAGCGGATCGTGCATTTTCATCCCAAAAACGAACATAACAACCCCCATTTGCAAAAGCCAGGGCGGAGGTGTTTGCGACCAGTTGCAAAAACAAAACCATCTATGCGCCGTCATTCTGGACCACCAGGCCGAGCTCGAAGAGCCGCCGGCGATAGCGCGCGACCAGCTTTTCCATGGAATAGAGGGTGCGAACACGCGTTGCGCCATTCGCGGCGCGCCGCCCTGCTTCGGCGGGATTGGCCACCACCTCGCGCATGCGCTCGGCAAGGTGATTCTCGTCGATCTCTGCCCAATAGCTGCCTTCCGGGCAAAACAGAAACTGCCCTTCTTCGATGGGCGAAGGTGACCAACGGACGGGGTATGCGGTTTCTTCATCACAAAAGTCCCGGGTACCGGAGTAATCCGTGCAAATCACCGGCCGGGAAAGAGCCATGGCATAGGCTGGGAAGTAACCGAAACCTTCCGCCCGATGCGGCGAGACGAGGCAGTCACACGTGGCAATGAGCGCCATCAAGGTTTCAAACCTTACGGTCTCCGTAATGATTCGAATGCGTTCGTCAAACGTTGCTATTTTCTCAATCTGTTTGAGTTGTGCTTCGCTATCTCCCCATTCAATCTTTGCATAGTCGGTCGTTTTGATGACCAGGTATACACGTTCATGCGCGGACGGGAACGCCGCCTGAAATGCCCGCACGGCCGCGAGGAAATTCTTTCTGGCCAAGCCTGCACCGAGATCACAGCAGAGGAGAAAGCAAAATCCGTCTTCCGCAATCCCCAATCGCGCCCGCTCCAACGGCACAACCGAATCCGGCAGTTGAATCCCTTTCCCCATATTCAAGACAGGGCACGTGCTGTGTTTTGCATATGCCTCGCGAACGAATTCCGAGGGTACCCAAATTTCGTCAAGCAGCTCTATTCCGAGCATATGCGCTTGCGGAAGTTCTTCCAGCTCCCAAAGCAAAAAGCCGATTTTGAATGAATCTGCAACGCGTTTGGAGCGCGTCGCCAACAGCGCTTGCGGGATACTGTCTGCATTCAGATGGAACAACGTGATATCACGCGTGAGAGAAAGTCCTCTCAAGGAGACGGGAGAGGCATAAGGCTTCTCCCAGGTGCGGCTTTCGACATCAAATAGAATGGGCGATATATCGAGCTTGGAAAAAGCTTGCACCGACATCCGCAAGTTTTCGCCCAAGCCCGCAACAGTACGAGGAAAGCCCGCAATCACCAGCGCCGGCGGGGGACTGATCTCAGCGGGCTGAACGGGGCTCTGCAGAGAAGAAAATTCTGCAAATTCCGGATACTGGGCTGAGATCCGGTTTTTGAACCACTCCCGCACGGTACGCGACTGCCATGCGTGGAGATCTTCTTTGCCGAGCTCTGCGGTTCCGACCGCGCCTGCCAGAAGGAACTCAAGCCTGCTCAAATTCTCCTTGCGTGAGCCGATGTGCTGCTTGAAATATTTTCTCATACCGTTGGAAATAAGAGGGCCGATGACGGGGTCGTTCAAATAGGTCAATATTATTTCGAGACCGAAAGCGACGCGATGCACCGGATTGCTGAGATCATACCGCGCTCGGTAGCGCGGCTCGATGGCAGAAAGTCGTGCAAAAAATTCCGTGATCGGGATGCCGGTTTTGGGGGTTAGCGCATCGTTTGCCATAAGCGATGCCTTTACATTCTCGGGCACCAAACCCGTGGTTCGGCATCGCTTGCTTTGCAGGTATTCGACCCAGAGCAATCCGAGCTCCACGGGATCTGCCAATTTTCGCGTGTTGACCAATACTTTGCCGTCGAAGAGCACGCTGAATAAAAGCCGCGAGAGCGAAACCGGCGATAGCCAAGGGTCATAAGCGGATGAATTGAGATATAAACGCAACTCATTCGGAATCGGGAGCTCGCCGGAGACAAGCGACGGAGCTTCAAACAAATACCACTTGATGAATTCGAACAAATTGGAACTCTGCCGCAGATCCCACCGCTGCGGCGGGCGCAGCGCAAAATAAAGATGCAGCATAAAACGGCTAACCGGAACCGCCTTGCTGAGATTGGGAGAGGTTTCTAAACTGTTGAGAATTTGAAAAGCAGGATGCGTGCCAAGCGCTGCCGGATTTAAAAATAGATCGTCCTCCGGCCACTTCGGTTCCGCTCTTCGGGTTTTCAAAGATAAAACCAGCGGATGGGACGAAAAATCGAATTCGGCCGCAACGGCGGAAAGCAACGCGACATCTTGCGCCGTCTCCGCATCGTCGTCGGCACGCAAGGCCTGCGCTGCTTGCTCCTTGGCGAGCTCGGAAAGCTGCGCCCAGGTCAGGCGCCGGTCGGACTCGATGCGAAACGTAAAACCGAACGGCTCTTGGCCGAGATCGGCAAACCAAAAAACGTTTTCCACAACAAGATCCAGCACTGCGACGTATCTGCCGGATTCCAGCGCGAATGTGGGAACCTCGATTTCGAACCGAGCGCTTTCATCCATTGCCAGCTTTGCCGCCGCTACCGTGCCTCGCGCCCATGCCAACGGCTCCTGAACTAGCAAATCGCGAATCTTGCCGCTTTCCGCCACCCGATACACTCTGGCGCCAAGCCGAACTTGATCATCCGCATCGGCTGTGAAATTGAGCACATTGGCCCCGACATTGGTGATCGTACCCTGCAGAAGAAGATAGCTTCCGGCCTCGATATCCGGATCATAATGCGCGAGATTCAGACGATAGCGGAATTTGGCCCGATCTCCGGTATCGGCACAGCGAAAACGAAACCAATAGGGTTTTTGCCCCAAATCGGCAAACCAGAAAGCAAATTCAATAACCAGATCGAGCACCCCGACATACTCGCCGGGATCGAGCGCTGCGCTGGGGATCTGGATCTCAAAAGGAGTCTGCTCATTGGCCAATAGCAGAGGCTTTTGCACGCTCCCGCGGACATCCAGAAGCGGGGAAGGGAGTGGCTCGGCACTGTCGCCGCTAACGGCATTGGCCGGATAGACGCGCGCGCCGATCCGCACATCGTGTTCGGTGGCAAAATTCAGGGCATTGCGGCCGGTGTTGGTGATGGTACCACGCAGGCGGAGGACACTGTCGACCTCGGCATCGAGATCGAACGGGGCAAGGTCGAGGCGATAGCGATATTGCGGCCAGACTTTCGGTGGGACACAGCGGAACCGAAACCAATAGGGCTTCTGCCCCAAATCGGCGAACCAAAAAGCGTGCTCGACAACCAGATCCAGCACGCCGATATACTCGCCCGGCTCGAGAAATGCCGTGGTAATACGGACCTCGAAAGAAGATTGTTCCTCGGTCAACAATAGGGGTTTTTGCACAATGCCGCGTGTATCGAGAAGCGGCACTGCAGCCGGCACCACGCCATCACCCGCAGCAGCCTGCAGCGGATAGACGCGTGCGCCGATGCGAAATGGTGTTCCGTGGCGAAATCCAGAGCGGTGCGGCCAATATTGGTAATCGTGCCCTGAAGATGAAAAAAACCTCCGGACTCCACCTCCGGTTCAAACCGCGCCAGCGTGAGGTGGTAGCGATAGTCTGTCTGTTCTTGAAGCGTCTCGCTCATCAATTTGGTTTAAACGTGCCCGTCAGGTTGGTTGCCGGCAAAGATGTTCGGCGTTAGCGCGCGTCATGATACAATCTATAGTTGCATTCTGTTTTTTCCAATGCACGCGAAGAATGGTCTGGTGCCGCCTCAACCCCGCGCAAACGTCGTCCAACCGTCCCCTCCCTGGTTGCAAGTTGCCGTTCGTGCCCTGCGCATGCCGCTCCACCTCTCACGCGTTATTTCCCCATAATGGCTCCTTGGCGGTTTTCTCAATTCCAAGCCCAAACATGATGGTACGAAGAACCTCAGCAATCTATAACACTTTAACAATATAATACATCGCCGTCAAAGAGATTTAACGTTGACTTAATTTGGCGCGCAAGGGTTGACAGTTTACGTGAAAACGTTTATAAGCGGTTCACAATTTCGTCAAGGTGTTAAGAGATGCGGGGGGAGTTCGCTGGGAGTGAACACGCGCAACTGAGACAGCGTTTGCGTTTTTGCTCCGGAGATAACGAGAGTGAATGCCGTTTAGGGCCGCCTCGTCAAATCGTCTCAAATCGTTAGTTACCCATGCAGGAGAAGGAGATGGTCGAGAATTTTCTGCCGCGATTGTCCGTGGTCGGGCTGGGGAAGCTTGGCGCGCCCATGGCGGCAGTGCTGGCCTCCAAGGGGTTTGAGGTTGTTGGGGTTGACCTAGAGCCGCGCCATGTTGAAGCCATCAATGCGGGGAAGGCTCCGGTGGTGGAGCCGCAATTGGAGCAATATATTGCAGCCGCCGGGCACAGATTGCGGGCCACGCACGACTATCGCGACGCCGTTCACAATTCCGATATTTCCTTCATTATTGTGCCCACGCCGACCGGCGCGGATGGCGCCTTTTCCAACCGCTTTGTTTTGTCCGCGGTGACGGAAATCGGCAAGGCGCTGCGCACCAAAGACGGTTTTCACAATGTTGTGATCACCTCGACGGTCATGCCGGGCTCCACCAACGGAGAGATCCGCAAAACGCTTGAAGAGCACTCTGCCCGGAAGGTCGGGGTCGACCTCGGGTTGTGCTACAGCCCAGAATTCATCGCGCTCGGCAGCGTCATTCATGATATGTTGAACCCGGATTTTGTTTTGATCGGGGAATCCGATCCGGATAGCGGGGCGATGTTGGAGCGGGTCTATCGAAGGGTTTGCGAAAATGCTCCGTCTTTCCGGCGGATGAATTTGATCAACGCCGAAATTTGCAAAATCGCCGTGAACACCTTCATTACCACCAAGATTTCGTTTGCCAACATGCTGGCTGAAGTGTGTGAGCGGTTGGACGGCGCGGATGTGGACGTGGTCTGTGCCGCCGCGGGAACCGATAGCCGAATCGGACGGAAATATTTCCGCGGAGCGATCGGCTATGGCGGGCCGTGTTTCCCGCGCGACAACCGCGCTTTTGTAACGCTTGCCGAACGTCTTGGCGTCGTCTGCGACTTGCCCAAAGCCACCGATAAAACCAATGATCATCAAGTTACGCGCTTGCGCTTGGCAATTGAGCAGCATGCCAAACCCGGCGATCGGGTGGTGGTGCTTGGGCTTTCCTATAAGCCGGATACAAATGTCGTCGAGCAAAGCCAAGGAGTGGCGCTTGCACGCCAACTGGCCGATAGCGGGCGGTTTGTCACAGTTTATGATCCACTCGCCAACCCAACCGCCGAGGCAGTGCTCGGCGATCAAGTCGTGTACGCGGAAACGCTGGAAGAAGCCATCGAAGCAGGCGAGGTGATCGTGATCACCACAGCGTGGAAGCAATTTGCCAAGCTTGGCAATGACATTCTTTCCGACAAATCCTTGCTCATTATCGATCCTTGGCGGGTGGTAGATCCCAAAAGCCTAAAGAGCTCGATGCAAGTGATTTATCCGGGGCGCGGGAGCCTGAGCGCTGAATCAGGCATCACCAAGCAAGCGGGGAGGGAAAATTCGTTATGATGAATCTTTCCGAAGCGGTGTCTGCCAACACAGAACCTGAAGCCGACATCGTTACGGTGCAGATGTTTTGGGACCGGCGGCCGTGCAACATCCGCCATTCCAACAAAGAAGTCGGCAGTATTGAATATTTCAACGAAGTTGAAGCCAGAAAATATTTTGTCGAGCCGCACATTCCTGAGTTTGCTGAGTTTCCGCGTTGGCAGGGGAAACGCGTGCTCGAGATCGGCTGCGGGATCGGCACGGATGCGGTGAACTTCGCGCGCGCTGGCGCCGATTATACCGGAATCGAACTGTCAGAGGCGAGTCTTAATCTCACCCGCCGGCGTTTTGAAGTCTTCGGTCTCAAGGGACGCCTGATCGCCGGCAATGCCGAAGAGGTCGACCGTTTGGTAGAGCCTGCCTCGTTCGACCTTGTTTATAGCTTTGGCGTGATTCACCACACGCCCAACCCCACCGCGGTCATTGCCGGCATCCGCAAAGTGATCAAGCCCGATGGGGAGTTGCGCATTATGTTGTATGCCAAGAACTCCTGGAAGGCTGCTATGATTGCGGCCGGGTTCGACCAGCCGGAAGCGCAATCCGGCTGCCCGATTGCGCGCGTTTACAGCGATGATGAGGTTCGCGATCTGCTCAAAGGGTTCAAAATTATTTCGATAACACAGGATCATATCTTCCCCTATGTGGTGGAATCCTACGTGAACTACGAATATGAGTTGCAGCCGTGGTTCAAGCAGATGCCGCACGCCATGTTTCGTGCGCTGGAGAAGGCTTTCGGTTGGCATAAGCTGATTGTGGCGACGCCGGAATAAGGAATGAAGGTTAGGAATTTTGGGAAGCTTTGTAGGCGAGAAGCGTTGGCTGTGTCTGGGATGTTGTTGACCGGCCTGGGGAGAAAAGAACCATGGATCGTCGGGTAGCGTTGGTTTGCGGTGCAGGTGGTTTCATCGGATCGCATTTGGTTAAGCGTTTAAAGCGCGAAGGTTTCTGGGTACGTGGCGTGGATCTCAAATACCCGGAATTCTCAGAAACGGAAGCCGATGATTTTGTTATCGGCGATCTTCGAGATCCATATCTTTGCCGAGACGTCGTTGATCGCAGTTTTCATGAAATTTATCAACTGGCAGCCGATATGGGAGGGGCCGGGTTTATCTTCACCGGCGAGAATGATGCGGAAATTATGCATAATTCCGCGACCATCAACCTCAATATTCTCGAGGCTGCTTATCGCAGAAATTGCAAGCGTATTTTTTATTCCTCCTCTGCTTGTATTTATCCCGCCTACAACCAAGAGGATCCAGACAACCCGATTTGTGTGGAATCTTCGGCTTACCCGGCCGCACCCGATAGTGAGTACGGCTGGGAGAAACTGTTCAGCGAGCGGCTTTATCTCAGCTATCAGCGCAACCGGGGGATTACGGTACGCATTGCGCGCTACCATAACATTTTTGGACCCGAGGGAACCTATATGGGTGGCCGCGAGAAGGCTCCGGCAGCGCTTTGCCGAAAGGTTGCAGCAGCCCCTCCCGATGGTGAGATCGAAATTTGGGGAGATGGTCATCAAACGCGCTCATTCCTCTATATCGATGAGTGCATCGAAGGCACGATCCGCCTGATGCGCTCCGATTTTACCGGCCCGGTCAATATCGGATCGGAAGAAATGGTGACCATTGGGCAATTGGCGAAAATGATTATGCAAATTGCGGGAAAACAGCTCCGTATTCGCTATGTTCCAGGCCCGACCGGAGTACGCGGACGCAATTCGGATAACCGATTGATCCGCGAAAAACTGGGATGGGCGCCAAGCCAACCGCTCGTGGCCGGGCTGGGAATTACTTATGAGTGGATCAACCAACGCGTGGGCTGGAAAAGCAATCAATTGGCGTTTGCGTGAAGAGCGAGTGGGTGCCGATCCGCCTTTCCTAAATTCCCGGCCCAGCGTAGGGAGATGCGAAACTTGGGAGAACTGAGAACAGTGACGCCGGTGCTTGGATTGTTCTCAGAACGAGTGGTTTTGAATCTGGCCGGGCTGCTGCCAGCGATCGTTATGGCTTCCGCTCTGCTTTTGTCGAACCCGGCGCATGCGCAGCAAGCTGTAGCGTTGACGGTTCGGGGTTGCTCCCATCAGCCCCAAGCTTGGTGCCTTGAAGTCACGGCCGGAACCACGCAGCGCGAGTTTCAGCTCTCTCCAAACCGCGCGGCCCATGCCGTGTTGTGGGGCACCATCGGCAATCATTTTCCCGGATCTCTCCCTGCGGCCTACGTTTATTGGGAAACCGGAGCGCCTGAAGGCGGGGTTGCACCATCCATCGCGCTCTCGATCTTCGACCTCAACGGCGCCGGGCTTGTGGCACAAACGGTTGCGCCTGGCGCGGATCCATCGCGGAATTTTGAGGCCTATACCATTCACGATACCTATTTCGGAATCGTGCGGGGACCGCAAGGAAAAGAATACCCGTTTCTGGCGCCCGGACAACGCTACCTGAACAAACCTCATTGGACTTATCTCTGCATTTTCGATCCTACCGCGATTGACAGCCTCAACCCGTCATGCGGACGCGGGTTTAAACCCTATAACGCAACCTTCCCCAATGCAGAAAGGCTTGCCGGCTTTCGCCACAATGGCGGGTGGATCCAGGATACCAACAACGATGGATGGGATGACATAAATCTCCCGTTTCTGCACGGATATATTCTTGTCATTGAAGGAAGAACCGGCGCGCATATCGCCTTGAACCACATCGAACCGGCAAAATCAGACCCTTATTATGCGGTTGATCCGGTTTTTGATTCGGGCCGTCTCTATGGGAGCTACACACCCTTCACCTCGGTAGAGGGAAAGCAAGACGTGCTGATCGCTGCCGGCAATCCGGTCGGCTCGTTTGACGATGTTGATTGCAATGTCAGTAGATATTTCGCAGTCCTGGAGACGGAAGTGCCCAATGATCCGCAATCGCGGCGTCTCAAGTGGTCGGATTATATCTCGTTTATGAGCACCATTTTTCAACATCCTCCTCATGCGACAGGGGCGGAAGCAGTTATCGCGCGCCCGGGTGATTTCATCAACAAATGCGTACATCGGATCTCCGACTCAGTTTTTCATGCAGGGCAACGCCTGATCACGATCTACAATTATTTTACCCAAGTTCCTTTGGTTCCCGAGCCATGCCTTGATCTGAGATTGAGAGAGTGGAAAGAGCATTTTCCTCCCGCCCTAATGAAGGCGTGGCGAGCGTGTGCCGATAACACCGGGCTTTCTATGACGGGTACTTGGTCTGCGCAGGTGCTGGATCTTGAGAATGGCAGAGGCATAAATCAATGGCCAAATGCTTACTTTTGGGATCGGGTCTATCATTTCGTTCCGGGACAGCGCGAAGTTTTTCTGGTCGAGCCGATGCCGAACAAGGTGCGGTTCGACCAAAAAGGGTATAACCCCCAACCACTTATGGTTGCGGGAATTGATGCCAATTTTCGCTGGCAACGGTTTGGCGCGTTCCCCGTTGCCGGACGCCCGCGTATGCAACCCTCTACGCCATATCAAATTCCGATCGGTATAGGGTTTGGCGCGAGCTGGCGCGATGTGTGGAGCGTTGTCACCAGGCCGCGCCCGGATGGTTTGGTGGATATTCAATTGCAGGATGGCCGTTGGATCGGCTATTCTTCTGCACAACACACATTCGTCGTACAGCCTTAAATGAGCCTTGAAATGGCGCACTTCGGTCATAATCCGAAATTCACCGCCTGTCTCGGTAGCCCGTACGAACAATGATTTCCATTGTCCTTTACGGCCGCAACGATAGTTACGGTTATAATCTCCACAAGCGTGCAGCGCTTAGCCTAAATTGCATGGCCGAGGTGCTTACGCACAAGGACGATGAAATTCTCTTTGTTGATTACAACACGCCGGATGATTTTCCGACTTTTCCCGAAGCCATTCAGGATACGCTCACCGATCGCGCCAAGCGCGTGCTGAGAGTGTTGCGCGTGCGCTCTCGGCAGCATGAACGCTTCCGCAACCGGACGCATTTGGTCGCTTTGGAACCCGTTGCACGCAACGTAGCGGTTCGCCGATCGAATCCGGCCAATCGTTGGATCTTGTCCACGAATACCGATATGATTTTTGTGCCGCGCAAGCGGCGCGGGCGTACTTACAAAAGTTTGAGCGAAAGCGTACAGCCTCTCGAAGACGGGTTCTATCACCTCCCGCGCTTCGAAATCCCCGAATCGCTTTGGGAGATGTTTGACCGCCGCGCTCCGGATTTGGTCATCGAGACCGTTCGCGCTTGGGGAGAAGCATTTCATCTCAATGAGGTGGTGCTCGGGCCAGAAATGATAAGATATGACGCGCCCGGCGATTTTCAGCTGATGCTCCGGTCGGATCTTTTCGAGATGTGCGGCTTTGATGAGCGGATGATTCTCGGGTGGCACGTCGATTCAAACATCGCCAAGCGTCTGTTCTTGCGCTACGGCCGCGTGGGCGACGTTTTGTCGGAGTTCTTTGGCTATCATTGCGATCACACAAGGCAAGTAACCCCAGCACATCGACCCGGCGCGGTTGCAAATGATATCGATACGTTCGTTACTTCCGTTGCTGACCCCAAGCTGTCGTTCCAAGCAGATAGCTGGGGAATGCCAGAGGAAGTGATTGAAGAAATCAGGCTTAAGGATTTAAGCAGCCTTTATACCTTCGCTCTTCAATCGGCGATCGGCGAAAGCATGCGCGAACCGAGCGAATTGCGCTACACTCCGGATGCTTACGATCGCATCGATTACGATCCGAAGCATGTCCTGCCATTCCTTGCGGATATTTTCGTCAACTATCCTCGTACCACCAAGCTCGGTTGGTTTGGATCCCGACGCGATCTTTTAGACATGTTCTGTATAACCTGGCGAACACTCGGTTATTCCGAGCCGATTCTGCTCGATGAGCAAGCCGATCTGGGAAAGAAGCTCCCGGCGACCGTAAAACGCGCGAGCCGCCAGCATATCTCCGAAGCGGCAGAGGTATTCGTGTTCGATTTCGGACTCCCGAAAGAGACAGAATCCAAGCCCATGGCAGAAACCGGTCCTGCCTCCGCTTTAGCCGCGGTGGTCTCGGGATTTCGTGCCATGGCCAGAGCGGAACATCGCCGATTGGCAAATGGCGGCGCCCTGCCGCGCCGATTTATTACCATCAACGCCATTCATAACCGGTTTGAACCGCTCGTGCGCGAAACCATTGCAGCAGCGCAAGCGCCGATCGCCACACGCATGCGCCAGGGATATTTGCTTCCGCCCATGCCGCGCAAGCTACTTGCGATGATGCAGGTTGGAGGAGCTGGGATCCGAGACGGTACCGTTGTGCGTAGTGCAGCCAATATTCCAGGCTACATTGTTTATGGGCCGCCTTTGCAGCTTCTTCCGGCAGGCCGTTATCGGCTGCGCATGGAAATGGAAGTCAGCGATGATGGAAATGCGGATCCGCCAATTATTTGGCTTGAGGTCTTAACCGGGCCATACTTGCTGGCGCATCACCTGCTCAGCGCGTTGGAACAGCAAAGTGGAATCGCTGAAATAGTCTTCCGAATGGAGGAGCCGATCGACGACGAACCGGAAGCCACAACGGAATTCCGGGTATTTACGGACGGCCGGGCGGAAATTTGTCTCAAGGAGCTATCTCTGGAACCCATTGCCTTGAACGCGCCAGGAGAAGATGCCAATGCATTCGATTGGCTAGTGTTAATGAAACCTTCCAAAGCAGGTCAGAGAGTATTCGATCGTGCAAACAACCGGATAAGGATTCAGGCTGACCAGGGAAGGGTTGGTTATGTGGCGTACGGCCCACGCTATCCATTTACACCTGGGGTTTATCGGTTACGCTTTCGACTTGCCGCGACGGAACAAGTTCCCCTCTTAGATGAGCAAGAACTTGGACACGTGGATGTGTTCATTGGGCAAAATAAGTTAAAACACGAGATATTTACGATGCGTATGCTGCGCGCCGGCGAATTCCACTTTGTTGTAGAAGTGCCCGCCGTTGAGCAAGCGGATCTTGCTTCCAAACGGGTGGATATCCAAATTTGGACGAATGGCAAGGCAAGCTTCGATCTTGTTTCTGTTTTCGCAACCAAGATCACGGCGAAGCATCAGGCGCAAGCCGGCGCGATCAACGGCGTTGCCTCTCTTACCAATCAAGCAACTCCGCCGCCACAGGTCGGCCTGGTGTCGAAGCGCGCTGCCCCGACCGATGCTGCTGCCCAATGGTATCGCTATTGGACTGAGCGATTGGAGCTATCCGCACGTTCCGCAGCCTCCTGGCAGTATTGTTTCGTCATGCAGGTGCTCCATGAGCGGAATGTCCTGCGGCTTGGCAAACGTGGATTGTTCCTGGGTAAAAATGCCGAAAATCTCCTCAAATGGGTCGAATCGTTCGGCACGCGGATGGATCGATTGAGCCTGGACAAGCTTGCTGCGTTCAGCATTCACCTTCGCGATGATGTCTCTGAACCATCTGTCTTTTTGCCTCCAATTCCAAAAGAGGAAGATTGGGTCAAGGATCTTCGAAGAAGGCTTGGTACATACGATTTCGTGGTTTCTGTTTCGGAGCTCTCCGCAGGCCCCATGGCTGAGGAGATGGTATTCGGGGCGCTTACCACTTCCGCACGGTTCCTGCACCAAGGCGGCGTCATGGTTCACACCTTGGCGTTTGCCTCTGACAAAAGCGGAAGTCAGGAGCCCCAACCACGCGCGTGGATCCCCGGTCGCGAGCAAATGGAAATCCTCGCCGCGCGGCTGAGTGTGTTGGATGTTCACTTCGCCGGGCAGGAGTTGGCCTCTGATACATCTTCCCTTGCTTTCGAGGAGAGAACCGAAAGACGCCATATGATAAATAGCGCACGTAAACAGCGCAAAACAACTTCCCGATCTCGGGTTTCCGGCAGCCACGCGGATGAAGCTTTTTTGATGACGTTCGGGCTGGTTGCAGAGCGCATATGGTAACAAAGGATACTACAAAAATCTTGCTAATCTGCTTGAAGTCCTCTATACAGAACTGGTTTCCGGATAGGGGAATGGAAGAAATCGACTATTGTGATCAACCTCGCGAGGAAGGGTAGAAACTATGGCTGAAGACAGGGGTAAAACCGCGGAATATGATTGGTCTTGGGGATACTTTATTTATCGGATCGCTTACGATATCGCAAAAAGCGAGGGGAAACAGCTGGACCAGCTGAAGCGCGCCGAATATCTCACCCTTATACGGGAAATCGTGAATGCCGTGGGAGGTGTCGAAAAAGGCTCGATAGAAAGTACCCGCTTCTCTCGATGACAAACCGGGGATCGTAAAAGCGATCCTCGGCAGGATTCTGAGCAAGAGGCAAGGGAGGACGGGCCAGGAGTAAGCTTTGCGCCGCGATTTGACAAATTGTGGGCAGCAAGGCAGTGGGCGTTGATCTGTTGCACCAAGCGCTTCTTGTTGGAAATGGGGAGGAGAGAGTTGGTCAATCCGCTCCTCCCTTTCTGTCCTTTCTGTCTTCGCAAAAGCTGCAAGATTTTCTGAAAGCCTATTCCCGGAGCATGATGAAGGGGGCTTGGGGGTATTATGCACCCACGGATGGGTTCGCCCCGTTGTCTGCATGGAGCATGACCAAAAAGCTCAGCTCCGATGCCGCAACATACCATTCCGCAAAGGCCGCTCCAGCGGAGCCTTTTCAGGAAGCCATCCAAATTCCTTGGATAACAGCGCGGGCCGGTAGGCCGCCTTCGGTCCAGTTGTCGAAAATCAAAGCTCCGCCCTTGGTTCCTGCCGGGATCACGAGAGATACGTCCTGAAACTCCGGCGTAGGTTTTGCCGAGGTTCTTGTGATCCATGCGGAAAAGTCTTCACTGACCCAACCAATCCCCATGAGGCCGGTTTCGACCTTCAGCCGCACCGTTATCACCTGCTCGGCTTTGTCAATTCCGGGAAGCGAAAAACGCAGCGAAGCGGCGTACGCCCATTGCTGAGGTGGAGTCTCCAGCGCGGTAGCGCCATGTTTGACCCAAACAACCCCAGTGTTCATGGGCTTTAACTGCCATATCGGCACAGTGCGACGAGAAGCTTCGTGTTGCTCTTCTAAGTTGCTTGTTTGAACAGTCACGAATTCCGTTGCCGCCGACGGAGGGCCCTGATCAACGATATCAATGGAACGAATAATCGCTTGGCTAGCCGATGAATAAAGGTTCCGAAAGCAGAGACTGCCAGACTTGAATTGCGCAGGCAGATCAAGACGGACTTCAACCATATCCGAGCTTGGCAGCACTTGAATCTGCCGGGTCAACATTGTTGTGTCCCCGGCATCCATGACATAAATACCGATTCGCCCCCGTTCTACCTTGAGATCAACTTTTATCGCCGGGCGTTGTTCCGAAGGAAGCAGGGGTAATACCAATGGAATTTTCAACGCTCTGCCAGCTACTTGCTCACCGGTTTTGAGTCGCCAAACATTCCCATCCTTCTGCAACATAGAACCTGAACTAAGATACTTTTCGTTGGCCCAATCCGGTAATGGAACGATTACAGGCCGCTCGGGCCAAGGTGGCGGCAGGTGTTGGAAAATTGCTTGATAATCGTCTTTGGCCGCCCAGGATTCCGGAGTTCGCCCAAGGACAACGGCTCGCGGAATATAATCTGGTGGATAAACGCGGGTTCGTTCGCGGTAAACGTTCAGTCGCTCACGATAACGTTCGGCAAGAGCCTGCATCTCTGGTGTTACCAAGCGACGATATTGCGACGAAAAATCATCGCGAATAATCTCATAAAGACGGATATCCAAACTGTTCCGCTGCCGAATGGCTTCAAGATCGGCTTCTGTCGGTTCCACCGTATGGCCGCGTCGGGTATTTCTGTCATCAAAAAGGCACAGAGGCATATTTTCCGTGAAATGCAGGTACATCACAAAACCGATAAAGTCCTCCGTCAACCCAACGAGGTGAAAACGTTCTCGAAGACGTCCTTTTAGTTCCGCATCGGTGAGATCTTCATAATTTCCGCCCAACAATGTTTTTGCTTGTTGATTGGATGGCAAGACATGCAGAGCGTAATCCCGCAAACTGACATGATCACCAAACTGCTCGCGGGCCCACCGATTTAGACTCGGATCACTCAAGAAATGCCGATACGCAGAAATGACGCGCTGAATCGGGTCCCGAACGAGGCTGATATACCGGGCTTCCGGCTCAACCAAGCGAAACATTTCCAGATAATGACCCGCAACCATGCGCAGTTTGCGACGCTCGCTTTCAGGCATGCGCATCAGCTGCTCCATGTCACGATCATGTTCGTCTGGCTCGCCGGAGACAATGAACCTCTCCTGCGGACAAAACGCTGCGCGGAGATAGGAGACAATAAATGTCGTCCCCGCGGTTTTCGGAATGTGCTCAAAGACAAGCATGGACCCATCCTCTTCAGAATTTCAAACATTATATCGTAAAATAAATATCAAGGCAACATAAATGAAATTGGCGGAAGGGGACCAGCATGACCCGTGCTCCGCTCTCCTTTGCATCGCCCCCACTTTCCAAACCGTCCGAAACGGCGCATTTTCACGAGGAACGCCTCCCGCAAGGCGCGATCGGAATGTATTTGTCACAGGACCACTCTATCAGTGGACCGCAACCGGAGGAACGCGATGCTCAACCCAGCCACAAAGCTGCCCTTGAAAGACCCTTCCCTGTTCCGGCAAGCGAATTACGTCGGCGGCAAGTGGATCCAAGCCGATTCCGGCCGCACGCTCACCGTGGTGAACCCGGCAACCGGAGAGACGCTGGGCGAAGTGCCGGCGCTCGGCGCTGCGGAAACCCGCCGCGCCATTGAAGCCGCCTACGCCGCGCAGCCCGCCTGGCGGGCGCTCACCGCCAAGGAGCGCGCCGCCATCCTCCGCCGGCTCTATGAGCTGATGATGGCCAATCAGGAAGACCTCGCCGTGATCATGACCGCCGAGCAAGGCAAGCCGCTCGCGGAAAGCCGGGGCGAAATCGCCTATGCGGCAAGCTTTGTGGAATGGTTCGCCGAAGAGGGCAAGCGGGTCTACGGCGACGTGATTCCGCAAAACCAGAAAGGCCGGCGCATTCTTGTGCTGAAGGAGCCGATCGGCGTGTTCGCCGCGGTAACGCCGTGGAATTTCCCCTCCGCCATGATTACCCGCAAAGCCGCGCCCGGATGGGCCGCCGGCTGCACCGGCGTCATCCGCCCGGCGAGCCAGACCCCCTTCTCGGCGCTTGCGCTTGCCGTGCTCGCCGAGCGCGCGGGTTTTCCGCCCGGGGTGTGCAACATCATTACCGGGCCTTCCGGTGAAATCGGGCCGGAGCTCACCGGCAACCCGCTGGTGCGCAAATTCTCCTTCACCGGCTCAACCGAGGTGGGGGCGAAGCTTCTTGCCCAATGCGCGCCGACCATCAAGAAAACCAGCATGGAGCTCGGCGGCAACGCGCCCTTCATCGTGTTCGACGATGCCGATCTCGATGCCGCTGTCGCCGGCGCGATGGCCAGCAAATACCGCAACACCGGGCAAACCTGCGTCTGCGCCAACCGCCTGCTGGTGCAGGATGGCGTCTATGAGGCGTTTGCCCAGAAGCTGAAGGCCGCGGTTGAGCAAATGAAAGTGGGCAACGGCATGGAGCCCGGCGTTACCCAAGGCCCGCTGATCAATGCCGATGCGGTCAAAAAGGTCGAGGAGCATATCGCCGATGCGCTCGCACGCGGCGCGCGCATTGTCACCGGCGGCAAGCGGCATGCCCTCGGCGGCAATTTCTTCGAACCCACCATCCTCGCCGATGTGCCGCCGCAAGCGCGCATTTTCCACGAGGAAACCTTCGGGCCCGTGGCGCCCCTGTTCCGTTTCAAAACCGAGGAAGAAGCGATCCGCCAAGCCAATGATACCGAGTTCGGCCTTGCCGCCTATTTCTACGCCCGCGATGTGGGACGCATTTTCCGCGTGGCGGAGGCGTTGGAATACGGCATCATCGGCATCAACGAAGGCATTATTTCCACCGAGGTGGCCCCGTTCGGCGGCATGAAGCATTCCGGCCTTGGGCGCGAAGGCTCCAAATACGGGATTGAGGAGTATTTGGAGATCAAATACCTGGCTCTCGGCGGGATCGGAACCTAAACGCATTTCGCCTTTAGGGGTAGAAAACAGCGGGGGCGGTTACCCCCCGCTGTTTGCATATGAGGTGCTCCGTTGAGTGGATTTGACTTTGATTTGTTCGTGATCGGCGGCGGCTCGGCCGGGGTGCGTTGCGGGCGCATCGCCGCCGGGCTTGGCGCACGCGTCGGCGTGGCGGAAGCGCGCTTCTGGGGGGGCACCTGTGTCAATGTCGGCTGTGTGCCGAAGAAGCTTTTGGTGCAGGCCGCCGAATATGGCGCTTTTGCCGCCGATGCGCGGGGCTTCGGCTGGCAGGGGCCGCTGCCTGAGCACCATTGGGCCAGCCTGATTGCCGCCAAAGATCGCGAAATCGCCCGTCTGAACGGCGTTTACAAGCGGTTGCTGGAAGCGGCCGGCGCGGAAATTTTCGAGGCTCGCGCCCGCTTTATTGACCCGCACACGCTGGAGGTGGGCGGGCGCCGCGTCAGCGCGGCCCGGATCGTTATTGCCACGGGCGGACGCCCGGTCCGGCTTCCCATTCCCGGGGCCGAACACGCCCTCGTTTCCGACGATGTCTTCTTTCTCCAGGACATGCCGAAACGGCTTGCCATAATGGGGAGCGGCTACATCGCCATCGAGTTCGCCTGCATTTTTCACGGCCTTGGCGCGGAGGTTTTTTTGATTTACCGCCAGCCGCAGCCTTTGCGCGGGTTTGACGGCGATTTGCGCGCAGCCCTGGCCGAAGCGCTGGCAGATGCCGGCATCCGCCTGTATCCAGAGGCCGCCATCACCGAAATCAACCCCGAGGGAGACGCCAGACGCATCCGGCTTTCCCAGGGCGAGGAGCTTTGCGTCGATGCGGTGCTGCTTGCCACCGGCAGAGCCCCCAACGTAGAAGGCTTGGGGCTTGCCGATGCCGGCGTTGCGGTCGGCGAAAACGGGGCGGTGCGGATCGATCACGAATGGCGCACCAGCCAGCCGCATATCTACGCCATCGGGGATGTCACGGATCGGCTGAACCTGACCCCGGTGGCCACCGCGGAAGGGCACATGCTGGCCGAACGGCTCTTCGGCCGCGGAGAGCGCGCCTGGAATTTCACCCAGGTGCCCACCGCCGTTTTCTCGATCCCGCCGCTGGCAACCGTCGGCCTGACCGAAGAGGAGGCAGCCGCCCGGGGCCCGACGGAAATTTTCCTCACCCGCTTCACGCCCATGCGGCATACACTTTCCGGGCGCAAGCGCTTTACACTCATGAAGCTGGTGGTAGACCATGCAAGCCAGCGCGTGCTCGGCGCGCATATGCTGGGCGAGGATGCGCCGGAGATTATGCAAGGCATTGCGATTGCCCTGGGCATGGGCGCACGCAAGGCGGATTTCGACCGCACAGTGGGCATTCATCCCACCGCGGCGGAGGAATTTGTTACTCTTCGCACGCGCACCCGCCTTGTCGGAATGAAGGAAGCGGCGGAGTAGCAAAGTGGTAAAAGTAAGGGCATGACTCGAATTATCGCACCCGAAGCAGCTTGGAGCCCGGAATCCTGGCGCACCAAGCCCGCCTGCCAACTGCCCTCCTACCCTGATGCCGCGCACCTGGCGGAGGTGGAGGCAAGGCTTCGCCGCTATCCGCCGCTGGTGTTTGCAGGCGAGGCCCGGCGGTTGCGCGCCGCCTTGGCAGAAGCGGCAGAAGGCCGAGCCTTTGTACTGCAAGGCGGCGATTGCGCGGAAAGCTTTGCCGATTTCACCGCCAACATCATTCGCGACACCTTTCGCGTGCTTTTGCAAATGGCCGTGGTGCTGACGTTCGGCGCACGCGTGCCGGTGGTGAAGCTGGGGCGGATGGCCGGGCAATTCGCCAAGCCCCGCTCGGCCGAGACGGAAACGCAAGACGGGGTCACGCTGCCGAGCTACCGCGGCGATATGATCAACGGGCCGGAGTTCACCGAAGCAGCCCGCACCCCGGATCCGACGCGGATGGAAACCGGCTACTTCCAATCCGCCGGCACGCTTAATCTGCTCCGCGCCTTTGCGTCTGGGGGTTATGCAGATCTGCACGAGGTTCATCGCTGGAACCTCGATTTCGTCTCCCGCTCGCCGCTGGTGGCGCGCTACCAGGATCTGGCCGCGCGCATTGACGAAACCCTGGGCTTTATGGCCGCTTGCGGCATGACCAGCGAAACCACGCCGCAAATTCGCGAAACCGATTTCTACACCAGCCACGAGGCCTTGCTTTTGCCTTACGAGCAGGCGCTGACGCGCATCGATTCCACCACCGGCGATTGGTATGCGTGTTCCGCGCATTTTCTCTGGATCGGTGATCGCACGCGCCAGCCCGACGGCGCGCATGTGGAATTCTTGCGCGGGGTGAAGAACCCGATCGGTATCAAGCTTGGCCCAAGCACCGAAATCGATTCCCTTCTGCAACTGATGGATATTTTAAATCCGCAGGGCATCCCGGGGCGATTGACGTTGATCAGCCGTATGGGGGCGGAGCGTGTGTTAGAAAAACTGCCGCCGCTGGTGCGCGCGGTAAAACGCGACGGGCGCCCCGTGGTTTGGGTGTGCGATCCGATGCACGGCAATACCATTACCACCAAAGCGCGAATCAAAACCCGCCGGTTTGATGCCATTCTTTCGGAAGTGCGCGGCTTCTTTGACGTGCATGCCGCCGAGGGCACCTGGGCAGGCGGGGTGCATGTGGAAATGACCGGGCGGAACGTGACCGAATGCATCGGCGGCGCGTATCATCTGACGGAAGCGGATCTTTCCACCCGCTATGAAACCTTCTGCGACCCAAGGCTGAACGCCGAACAATCTTTAGAGCTTGCCTTTCTTCTTGCCGAAGAGCTGAAGGCCAGACGCGCCAACGGCGAATTCAATATGATGGCTGCGCAATGACGGAATCTGCCGACCCGCTCCACCAAATTACTATGTGGACGGATTCATATTTCAATCGAACCCGCGCTATTGTGAGAAAATACGGCGATAAGCGGGTTACCTATGCGGTGTTTCTCCGTCGCCCCGTTATTTCTGCACCGAAATTTATGCTGGAATGGCTTGAGGCGATCGGCCAAGCGCGGAAGAGCCCTTTCACGCTTGATGTGATGTATCCGGAAGGAAGCTGGGTCGGCGCCGGCGAGCCGATTGTTTATATCAGCGGAAGCTTCGCCAACCTGGTTGATTTGGAAACATTGTTTTTGCAAAAAATCGGCGCGCCTTGCGTGGCCGCTCATAATGCCTATCAAATGTGCTTGGCGTTGCCGAAGGTCGCGTTTCTGGCCATGGAAGCGCGCCACTGCGCCGGGCTTGAGATGCAGCAGATGATGGCCTATGCCGCAGCGGTCGGCAGCGAAGCCGCAAAGCGTGAAGGCGCGCGCGGCTTTATCGGTAACGCGAACGATGCCACCGCGCATTGGTTCGGCGCGCGGCGGGGTTATGGGACAATGCCGCATGCGTTGATCGGTTATGCCGGCTCGACAGTGCGTGCGGCTGAGATGTTTCATGAGACCTTTCCCGATGAAAATCTTACGGTTTTAGTCGATTATTTTGGTAAAGAAATTAGTGATTCGCTTGCCGTTTGCCGGCGTTTTCCCGATCTCGCCGCTGCCGGGCGCTTGGCCATGCGGCTTGATACCCATGGCGGCCGTTTCATTGAGGGGCTTGACCCCGCCGAAAGCTATGCCGTGTTAGAGCGTCATGCGCCCGGCGCTATTCGCCGCTATCGCAGCGAGACCGAACTTCGCTATCTGGTGGGCACCGGGGTTTCCGCCGCTGCCGTCTGGCGGCTTCGGGAAGCGTTGGACGAAGCAGGTTTCCCACGCGTGCGCATTGTCGTCTCTTCCGGCTTCAATGTCGAGAAATGCCGGGTGATGGCGGATGCGAATGCCCCGATCGATGTGGTGGGCACCGGAAGCTTTTTGCCAGAAGCATGGGCGGAGACTTACGCCACCGCCGATATCGTGGAATACGACGGCGTCCCCATGGTCAAGGTGGGACGCGAGTTTCTCTTGCGCCGCAATGGCGCCCGGCGAAATAACGCCGGCGGCGAAAGAAAAACTAACCGCTAAGCGCCGCCCGAAGTGGATCCGCTTGCGGATTGCGAACCATCCCTTTTGCAATTTCCGCGGCATTCACCGGCTTGCCGTAATAGGACTGATCGAGATCAAGCCGCTGCGAGACATCGCTGCCCGAGAGCGTGAGCCCGGCGAAAGCGCCTTCCGACTTTGACCAAATCACCACATCGGCGCCTTCAAGCTCTGCCTCTGTGGCTTTGTTGAAATCGACAAAAGTAAAGCCGCCGCCTGCTTTCAGTGTGAAGTTGCTCGCTTGCATCAGCGTATCCAGTGCGCGCTGTTTCATGACGAACATCACCACCGAGCTTTCCTCAAAGCCAAGCTGAACACCAAGCGAAACCGAGGTGGTTTCGTAAAACGCCGGATAGCTCCAGCCCTGCGGGCCGTGCACGAGCATGACGCCCTGGCCGCGCGAGCCCCCGAGACCAATGCCGCCTTTGAGAATGTCAGGAAAGATCACCACCGCTTTGGCCTTTTGCAGCAGCATGGCGATCTTTGTGCCGCCGTGCGCCTTCATCACCTGAACTGTTGTAAGAGCTTGGTTCACGATCGTGCGTTCATCGGCGTGCATCTCCTTCCGGCTCTCCGCACAACCGGTCAGCGCAAGGCCGCCAAGCGTGACGCTACCGAGAAGCAGCAAACGTCTGTTCATGTGTCACTCCTTCTGTCATGGTCTGTCATTGTTAAATTTTATTTTAATCAATGGCATATCGGAATTTCATCGCGCTTAAGTTCTCCCAGAGGGAGAAGATTCTGTCAAGAAAACACCGCCGTGCTGGCAAATCAGCAAGAATTCCTGTGGGTTTCCGCTCTCTCTATTAGCTTCTGAAGAGAAAATACCATCCCGCTTTCGTTCGGTACCATACCTGCGGAATGAAAAGCCTGCGCAATCTGGAAAACGAGATTATGGCAGGTGCGATAACGTGGATGAATTAACCCACGCGCAATCGTGTTCCTGCACACTCGTTGCGGCCGCCAGGGAGGGCCGCAATGGACGGGGGTTCGCTAGTTTTACCGGCACCGGAATTGCTCAAACGCGGCAAGGCGCTGTTCGCTCGGGCCAATGCCGCGGCAGCGGCAGGAGAGAGAGAAGCGGCGATTACCCGTTATCGCGAAGTGCTTGCGCTTTTGCCCAACTGGGCGGAAGCGTGGATGAATTTTGGCGTCGTGCTGGCCGAAGCCGGGCAAACGGCAGCCGCGATCGCGGCCCAGCGCATGGCGCTTGCGCTCATGCCGGAACATCCGCAGGCGCTCGGCAATCTGGGCAACGCCTTGCAGCAAGCGGGCCGCTTGAACGAGGCCGTGGCCACGTTCCGCCGGGCGCTCCGCGTTGCCCCGCACGATGCGGCATTGCACTTTAACCTCGGCAATGCGCTCGCCGCACAAGGGGAACTTGCGGAAGCCGCCGAAGCGTATCGTCAGGCGATCCGGCTTGCGCCGAGGCTGACGGCAGCGCACCTGGCGCTGGGCAATGTGCTGCAAAGGCAAGGCCGGCATGGAGATGCCGTTCAAGCCTATGAAACCGCCATCCGCATCTCTCCCGCCGTGAGCGCCGCCCATCTCCAATCCGGCAACGCACGCCGTGCCCTGGGGGACATCAAGGGGGCCGTGGCTGCCTATCGCCGCGCTTTGAACATGAACGGCGATTTTGCACCCGCTTGGTGCAATCTTTCCGCCGTCTGTTACCAGCAGGGACTGCTTGAGACGGCCATTATTTGCGCACGCCAAGCCATCGCGCTGGCACCCGGCTATGCCGATGCGTTCTGCAACCTCGGCAACGCGCTTTTGGCGCTTGGGGCGTTTCGCGATGCCGAGGCGGCCTATCGCGCTGCCATCGCGAGCGCGCCCAATCTTGCCGCTGCCCACGCCAATTTGGGAGCGGCATTGCGCGACATGGGGCGCCTTGCTGAAGCCGAACACGCGCTTCGCACGGCGCTGGAACTTGCCCCGCAATCCGCCCCGGCCCACTTCAACCTCGGACTCGTGCTGCTTTCCGCCGGAAAATGGGAGGAAGGCTGGCCCGAGCATGAGTGGCGCTGGCACACCGGGGCGATGCCGGCGCTTCGCTTGAGCGTTCCGCAGTGGGAAGGGGAAGATGCGCGCGGCCGCACCATCCTGCTGCACGCGGAGCAAGGCCTCGGCGATACGTTGCAATTCGTCCGCTACGCGCCGCTTCTGGCCGCACGCGGCGCGCGGGTGATTCTGCAGGTGCAGCGGCCCCTCGTGCGGCTGCTCAAGCACCTGCCGGGGCCTTCGCGCGTGCTGGCAGAAGGGGAAACACCGCCGGAATTCGAGCTTCATTGTCCGCTAATGAGCCTGCCTTACGCATTCGGGACAACGCCTGCCACCGTTCCGGCCGGGCCTTACGAAAACGGGGCCTATCTTCGCGCCGATGCTCTCCTGATTGCCCGCTGGCAAGCCCGCCTTCCGCCGCGTCGAGGGGCCTTGCGGGTCGGGCTGGTTTGGGCTGGCGATCCTCGCGCAGGCGAGCCGCGTGCGCATTACGCCGACAAACGCCGCTTGATCCCGCTTACTGCTTTCGCCCCGCTTGGCGGTGTGAAAGGGGTGGAATTTTTCAGCCTGCAATGGGGCAAAGCGCGGAAAGACGCCGTACCGCCCGGGCTTGCGTTGATCGATCTGATGGGCGAGGTTTCCGACTTTGCCGATACCGCCGCGCTGATCGCCGGGCTTGACCTTGTTATTTCGGTGGATACCGCCGTGGCCCATCTCGCCGGGGCCTTGGGGAAGCCGGTGTGGTTGCTGTCGCGTTTCGATGGGTGCTGGCGCTGGCTCACGAAACGGGAGGATTCACCCTGGTACCCCACCATGCGGTTGTTTCGTCAGCAGGCTCCCGGGAACTGGGCGCCGGTGATTGCCCGTGTGCGCGCCGCCTTATCCGCTCTGGTTCCCGCTTGACCGGGCGGCATGCTTTTTTCTTCGCCGCATCCGCTCGACGTGGCACCATAGGCGCCATGCAGGAAGCCCCCGTCTGGCGCAATGAGCGCACCGTCATGCGCAAGCTCCGCTCTGCTTCGGAGGAGGAGGCGCTTGCCCCGCTGCTCGATTCGGCCGAACTGCCCGAGGCCGCTTTTACCCGCGCCCGCTGGCTGGTTCGGGCGGCGCGCCGCAGCTTGCGCCCGGGCATGGATGTCAGTTCGTTCCTGACCGAATTCGGGCTTGATACGCGCGAAGGGATCGCGCTGATGTGCCTGGCCGAAGCGCTGCTGCGCATTCCCGATGCGGCCACCGCCGACCGCTTGATCGAAGACCGCATTGGCACCGCTGCTTGGGAAGAGCATTTGGGCCATGCCACGAATTTTACCGTGAATGCCTCGGCCTTCGCGTTTATGCTCACCGGCCGCGTGCTCTCGCTGGAGGAAGCAAGCCACGTGCCGCGGACGATCGGCCGGCTGATCCGCAGGCTCGGCGAGCCGGTGATTCGCGCGGCATTGCGTCAGGGCATGCGGTTTTTGGCGCGCCAGTTCGTGGCCGGGCGCAACATCGAAGAAGCGTTTGCGCGCCTGAGCGAAGCCGAAGGCAGGCGCTGGCGCTACAGTTTCGACATGCTGGGAGAAGCGGCCAAAACCGCGGCCGACGCTGCGCGCTATATGCGCGCGTATCAAGACGCCATTGCCTATATCGGCAAGGCGAGCAACGGACGCGGCGTGATCGAGGGGCCGGGGATTTCGGTGAAGCTCTCCGCGCTTCACCCCCGTTACGAGCCGTTGCAAGCGGCGCGCTGCGTCCCCGCCTTGGTGGAAGCGCTGAGCACTCTCGCCGAGGCCGCCAAAGCCGCTGATATCGGGCTGACGGTTGACGCCGAAGAGGCCGATCGGCTCGAGCTCAGCCTGGATATTTTCGCCGCCCTCCGCCTTAACCCCGCGCTTGTCGGCTGGCATGGCTTGGGGCTTGCTGTTCAAGCCTATCAGAAATGCGCCCCGGCAGTGATTGGGTGGGTGGTGGAGCTCGCTCGGGCAACCGGCCACCAAATCCCGCTGCGATTGGTCAAAGGCGCCTATTGGGATAGTGAGATCAAATTCGCCCAAGTCCAGGGCCTTGCCGAATATCCGGTGTTTACCCGAAAGGCGGCCACCGATGTATGCTGGCTGGCGTGCGCGCGCCAGATGCTGGCAGCCGGCGATGCACTTTACCCCGCCTTTGCCACGCACAACGCGTTGAGTCTTGCCGCCATCTTGGAGCTCGCGGGCTCGGCGCGGTTTGAAATGCAGCGTTTGCACGGCATGGGCGAGGCGCTTTACGAAAACGTGGTCGGCCCTTCCTGCCCCGTTCGGGTCTATGCCCCGGTCGGCTCGCATGAAGATTTGCTTGCCTATTTGGTGCGGCGGCTTCTGGAAAACGGCGCCAACACCGGTTTTGTGCATCGGTTGGTGGATCCTGCCGTGCCGGAGGAAGCCATTGTAGCAGACCCGGTGGCCAAGCTGCGCGCCGCGCCGGGGCGAAATCGGCGTATTCCGCTTCCGCGCGCACTCTACCCGGACCGCGTGAATTCCGCCGGGCATGATTGGGCGGATCGCGAGCAGACTGCGGGGTTGCTGGCTGCTGTCTTGCGTTTTGCGGGCAGCGAACGGCACATTCCGGGAGAAGGGCCTACGCGGGAAATCCGAGACCCCGCCAATCGTACACGTCTGCTCGGCGTGGTGCATGACGCCACAGAGCAGGAGATCGACACCGCGCTTGGCATGCTTGCCGGTGCCTGGCGCGCGTGGGACGCGCGGGGCGGCCAAGCGCGCGCCGATATTCTGGACCGCGCGGCCGCGCTGATCGAAGCCAATCGGGCGGAATTTCTTTACTTGCTTGCGCGCGAAGCGGGCAAAACCCTGCCCGACGGAATTTCGGGAGTGCGTGAGGCGGCGGATGCCTGCCGCTGGTACGCCGCCCGCGCGCGCGAGCAATTCGCCGGGCCTCGCGAGCTTGCCGGCCCGACCGGTGAACGCAACACATGGGAGCTGGGCGGGCGTGGTGTTTTCGCTGCAATTTCGCCGTGGAACTTTCCGCTCGCGATTTTCGTGGGCCAAATTGCCGCCGCATTGGCCGCCGGAAATGCCGTTGCCGCCAAACCGGCGGAGCAGACCCCGCTGATTGCCGCGCGCGCCGTAGAGCTTTTCTACGAGGCTGGGGTGCCGAAAAATGTTTTGCGCCTGCTTCCTGGCGATGGGCGCGTCGGCGCGGCCTTGGTGAAGGATCCCCGCATTTCCGGCGTGGTCTTTACTGGCGGGACGGAAACCGGGTGGGCGATTGCGCGGGCCCTGGCTGCCCGCCCCGGCCCGATCGTGCCGCTGATTGCCGAGACCGGCGGGATCAACGCCATGATCGTGGACAGCTCCGCCTTGCCCGAGCAAGTGGTCACGGACGTGATTGCCGGCGCCTTTCAATCTGCCGGCCAGCGCTGCTCGGCGCTGCGCCTCCTTTGCCTTCAGGAAGAAATTGCCCCCAAAGTGCTGGCGATGTTGCAGGGTGCAGCGAAAGCCTTACAGATCGGCGACCCGCTGGAGCTTTCCACCGATATCGGACCGGTGATCGATCAAGAGGCGCTGCAACGCCTGTCCGATTATTGCGCGCGCATGCCACAGCCGCTGTTTGCGCTTTCGCTCCCCGATACCTGCGCCCGCGGCACGTTCTTCGCCCCACGCGCCTATGAAATTGCAAGCCCCGCCGACTTGCGCGAGGAAGTCTTCGGCCCGGTTTTGCACGTGGTGCGGTTTGCCGCGGCCTCTCTTGACGCGATACTCGATGCCATCGCAGCGAATGGCTACAGGCTGACGCTTGGGGTGCATTCACGCATCGAAGCGGTGCAAAGCCATATCGTGCGCAGGCTGCGAGTTGGCAATGCTTATGTGAACCGCAACCAGATCGGTGCGGTGATCGGCGTGCAACCCTTTGGCGGGCATGGGCTGTCGGGCACCGGACCCAAGGCGGGAGGCCCCATTACGCTCTATCGGTTTGCGGAGGAGCAGGTGATAACGGTGAACACGGCCGCGGTGGGGGGCAATGCTGCGCTGTTCGCCACCGACGAAGGCTAACAAGCACCGGAAGCCGCATGATCCTTCGCAAAAAAGGACCCGATCCCCTCTGGGAGGGGATCGGGTGGCCTAGGAAGTCAAGCCAAGGGAGAGATGTTAGTTCGAGTGGCCGAGGCCCGGCAGGCCCAGCAAGCCGTTCAGCACCACCACCGTGGCAAAACCGACGACGAAGGAGTCCTTCACCTTCGGATTGTAGACAGCAGCTGCGGCCTGATCGGGGTTGGTGAAGTACTGGATGAAGGGCTGGAACGAGAGCCCCGGGGCAAGTGCGAGAGAGTAGCTCACTTCCACCCAGTTTTCCGTTTGCGCTATGAGAGAAGCCGCAATTCCGGAATCGAACGCTGCGGCATCCGCAAAGCGGTGGTTGTACGCCGCCCAGTCGAACGCGACGTTGAACGTATCATGCGGCCGCGATGCGAACGGGCCTTCAAATACCGCGCCCGCCACGAATGAAACGGGGATCGGCGTTTGGCCTTCTACAACCCATTGTGGCTCGAAAAACACCAGCAACTGACGAGAGCCTTTCGGATCCGGCTTATAGACGGTCTGCTCGATGCCGAAATAGAAGTCCGTCCGCCCGCGATCCATATATGAGAACTGGCTCGCCGTCGCCGGAACGATATAAGGAGAGCTGTCGTACCATCCGCCGATGAACAGGTGAGTCGGGTAGTTTTGGTTAATGCTGTCATAACCGATCTGGAACGGGACGAACACGCCATTCGCATAATGCAAACCCCAGTCGGTGAAACCGTGGTTTGTCGTGCTATAGAACGGATCCCCGCCCGCCTCGTTCGCATAGATACCAGCGCGGATATAGGTGGAAAGCGTGGGCTTTACGCTGGCCCGGAAACCCCAGGTCGCCATCGGGTTTAAGATCGAGCTGTCATTGAAGTAGTAGCCGGGCGGACCGTTGCCGCAGACGCCGATCGAATAGAAGTTACAGTAAACGTCGAAGGTGGAGAAATCCCCCAACGGGCCGATACGGCCGAAGAGCAACCGCAGGTGATCGTCGAACAGCGACTGCTCCCACGACAATTCCGAAAGCTGGAATGTTTCAATCGGACCGTATTCCCCAGAAATACCCCACAATGCTCCGGTAAATTTGGCTGGGAAAGCCGACGCCCGATCGTCAAACAGAATGTGCGCCTTGGCACCCGGAATGCCGGCCAGCTTCGTCATGTCGAAGTCCATGCCGGCTGAGGCATCATTGGTCCACCACCCGCCTGTCTGCAGTCCGCCGGAGGCGTTGTCATAAAAGATGCCCACGTTTGCGCCGTTAAAATAAATGCCCTTATCCGCAAGCTGCTGGCCGGTCGATTTTAACGGATCGCCCAGCGTAAAGAAATAGCCGGGCGGCGTATCAGACGATGTGCCCTGGGCTTGCGCTTGCGTGCCGATACCCAGCACCAGCGAGCCAGCCAGCACTGCCGCCGAAAGCGCTGTTGCGCCCCGTAGGCTTCTGGCAAAAGAAAATCCCATCGCGCTTCTCCTCCTCCCACGAAGTCGGGATGCATTACCTGCCGGCAAGGCCACCACGGCCTGCTCATTGCGGTTTTGTGATACGCTTTTATTTTTCCGTCTACAGATTTCCGCCCCATTGGGAACAAAGACTCTGCCCCTGTAGCAGAGTTGCAACAGCAATGGGTTTCGGATGCAACGCACGCGCGTTCGGAAGCAGTTTTCAGCCCAGAGTAAGGGCGATCTCCGCTTTCCGCGCGTTCCGGATATCTTATGTGGTTTGAATCACATTGCTTGCCGGCAGATTGGAAAGCCCCAAGAGCGTAATATGCGTATTGTCCGGCAAAGTCAGCATCACCCCGCCGCTGACCGGCTGCTCATGCTGCACGACATTGGTCGCCGTCCCTGCCGGGTAAAGTTGCAGCATGATCGAATCCAAGACCGGGTTGAACCCCTGGATCGTCATCTGCCCGCCGGCGAAGCCCTGGGCGAATCCGAACACTTCCGTCCCGGAGCCCGCCTGGACAAAGGTCGTGCCGCTGCTTCCCTCAATGAAATCCCAGGACTGCCCGCCGATCACCGTGTTTGCGCCGGGGCCGGTGAACATCACGTCGGTATTGATCGGTCCGCCTCCGGCAAGGGTCACCGCCCCGCCCCCGGCTACGAGAAGATCGGTGCCGTTGGGGCCTCCATGAATATAGGTGTTCGTGCCGGCGGCTGAGCCGGCCAGTGTTTCATTGCCGGGGCCGGCCAGCAGCACCGATGGCGCCGTGCCGCCGAAAATCGAATCCCCGTAGCCGCCGCCCTGAAGCGTCTCTGCCGCAAAACCGCCAACCAGAAGATTGTTGCCGAGCGCGCCGCCGACAATATCGCCCGAGCTTTGGCCCCCGAACACAGTCACGCTGGCATTGCCGCCATCGATCGAAGAATTGCCGGAACCCGCGAAAATCGTGGCGGCACCGCTTCCACCGACAAAATTCAGCGCCCCCGTGTTCCCCGCGATGAGTACGGAATTGCCGACATAGACGGTATCGTTGCCGGTTCCGGCCCAGACGGTGTCGGTTCCGTCGGAATAAACGAGATCGTTCCCCGAACCGAGCGCAATGAGGTTGTTTCCGCCGACACTGTTAATGGTATCGTTGCCCATATAGGCGCCGATGAAATTGTTCCCGCCGGCAAGGTAATAGTACCACGCCTCGGGCTGCACCGGGCCGAAATTGGTGGGAGCAGTCTGCTCATACACCGCGTTGTTGCCGCCGCCGAGCGCAAGCTGGCCGGTCGGTGCGGCAAGATCGAGCGTCAGGCCGCCGGTGCCGCTGATGATGTCTTGGTAGGTTGTGCTCGCATCGCCGATCGTGATCGGCACCGGGCTCGCATTCACCACGGCAAAGGGTGGAGTGCCTCCCACATAGAGAGGGCTGTTGCCCGGATCGGAGGACAAATCCACGAACAGAACCGTGGGTTTGCCTTGGTAGTTGATCGGGGTGAAGAGTTGCTGCGGATCGTTGATCAGATAAGCGATACGCTCGCCATAGTAGGCATTCTCGATCGGGTTAACAAAATTCACTTCAGCGAAGTTGATCCCAACGTCTGGGAAAGGAACCAGAAACGGGTTGGGCATGCCATCCGGCACAATGAGGTCAGACATCGATCACCTCCCGAAAATGGAATGGCGTTTTCGGGGGCAAAGCGCAAGTTGGGGCGAGATTACAGTTGCGTCATCATCGGCCCGGCGCAGCGTTCACCGGAGCGTCACACCGAGGCTATGGGTTTCGGCGGCATCCAAGATGGCCTCAACCAAAACCCGAGGCAGGCGGCGCAGAAACCATCGTCGCCGTGGGCGCAAACGGAGCGCACGGGCACGCGGGCCGGCGAGTTCTTCCACAAGGCCGTCGACATCGGCAAAACCGTCGATCAGCCCGAGCGCCTGGGCTTGCTCTGCCAGCATGAAGCTGCCGTCAGCCCAGTGTTCTTCCTCGGCGGCGAGCCGCGTCCCGCGTCGGAGGCGGACCCAGGCTTTGAAGCGGGCGTGAATATCGGCAAGCAGCGCCTCGGTGAAAGCCACGTCTTCGGCGCGTTCCGGGCGAAAGGGATCCAGCCGCAGCTTGTTCTTTCCCGCTACATAGGCGCGCCGCTCGATCCCGAGGCGCTGGATCAGCTCGACAAAGCCGAACCCGCCTCCGACCACGCCGATCGACCCCACAATGCTCATCGGATTGGCCAAGATCCGATCCGCTGCACACGCGAGCCAATATCCTCCCGAAGCGCCGACATCTCCGATGACCGCATGCACCGAAACCCCGCTGCTTTCGGCACGCCGGCGGATGAGGCTGGCAATAAGGTCGGATTGCACCGCCGAGCCGCCCGGGCTGTTGATGTCCAACACGACATGGCCGCCGCGGCGCTGGGTATGAAACGCCCGTTCAATCAGGGGCCGCACGGCGGTGATGTTCAATGCGCCTTCGCGCGCGGCAAGAATGCCGTGAAGCTCGATCACCGGAAGGCGGGGCCGCCGCCATGGCAGGGCGATGGGCATGGTGCTGAACCCCCTTGCTTTAAGGGGTATCCGCTGCCCTTGTCGGGGCAGGCGGGACCAGCGCAAGCACGAGCAACCCCAGAAGCGCCGAGAGCACAGAAGCGACGAACACGCCAAGCTTGACCATCATCAAAGCGGTTCCTTCAAAAGCCAGATCACCGATAAACAAACTCATGGTAAAGCCAATGCCGCACAAGAGTGCTCCGCCGTAAAGATGCGCCGGGCGGAGATCCGAGGGCAATTGACAGAGACCAAGCCGTACGGCGATTGCAGCCACGCCGGAGACGCCAAGCTGCTTGCCGAAGAAAAGGCCGAACAAGATCCCAAGCGGGATCGGCGTCCAAAGTGCCCCTGACGGAATCGCACCAAGAGAAAGCCCAGCATTCACCAACCCGAAGGCCGGCAGCACACAGGCGGCGACCACCCAACCAAGCCGTTGTTCCAGCCGCTGCGCCAGGCTATCGCCGCCGCCGGGCGGAGGTGTGGCGGGAAGCGCAAAGGCCAGCGCGACCCCGGCCAAAGTGGGATGAATGCCCGAGCGCGCCAGAAGCAGCCAAAGCGCAACCCCGCCCGCGGCGTAAAGGCTCCGCGCCGCAACGCCCGCGCGGGCGCAGCCATACAGAGCAAGCCAGACCAACGCCGCAATGCCGAGCGGCAACCAGGCGAGGTTATGGCTGTAAAAGACGGCGATGACGAGGATGGCGATCAAATCATCGATAATCGCCAGCGCCGTGAGAAAAACCTTGAGCCCTTCCGGGGCGCGTCGGCCCAAAAGCCCGAGCATGGCAAGCGAAAAAGCGATATCGGTGGCAATCGGCACGGCCCAACCGCGCCGCGCGAGCGCATCCCCCCAAGTGAAGGCCAAATAAATCGCCGCGGGCAAGATCACGCCGCCGCCGGCGGCCAGCACGGGAAGAGCGGCGCGCGCCGGGCTTGCCAAGGCCCCTTCCCCGAGCTCGTAGCGGATTTCCAGAGAGGCGAGCAGAAAAAACAGGCTCATCAGCCCTTCGTTCACCCAAAAGCTCAGCGGCTCGACGAAGTGTTGAGAGCCCAGTGTCAGCCCAACGGGGAATGACAGCAACCGCTGGTAAAGCTCGGCGGAAGGGCTGTTCGCCCAAATAAAGGCCGCCGCCGAACTGAGCAGCAGCAGCATGCCGCCCAGGCTTTCCGACTGCAGGAACTCCGGCAATGCCGGCAGCGGCCATTTGCGCCAAAACTTGCTTTCCATGTTCGCGCAGGTGCTGTTCAGCCCCCGCGCGTGGACGGAACGGACAGTAACGCCTCGGCCACCTGCTGCTTGAGCTCCGGCGAGCCCGCGGCCTCGATCACCGCGCAAACTGTACGGAGTTGATAGCGAAGCGTATGGATATGGTCGAGCAGTCGCAAAACCACCGGGATCGCTTCCTCATCGATCCCAAGCTCGGTATTCAGCTCGAAAATCAGCCGCACGCGCGCAAGATCGATTTCGCGAAATAAAAATTTGCCCTCATGCTCTTCGGGCCGCACCCAGGCTTCGGCGATCCAACGCTCAAGGCGGACGCGGTCAAGCCCCGCAACAAGCTGCAACAAGGCGTCTTCGGTAATCATGCGTTCTCCGTGAGGTGCCGACGTGGATCAAACGCTCCGGCCGGCTGCCATGTTTGCAGAAATGCCTCCAAGGCCGGATCCTGCGGCCCGATGACGACTTTCAGGGTCACGTATTGATCGCCGGCCGGCTGGCCGCCATGGGCCGGAACGCCGCGGCCGCGGAGCCTGAGCCGCGTGCCGGTATCGGAACCTTTCGGGATGGTCAGCTGCACCGTGCCGGAGGGGGTCGGCACCGGCACTTTCGCGCCGAGCACCGCTTCTTTGAGGCTGATCGGAAGTTCCAGATGGATATCCCGGCCCTCACGCCGAAAATACGGGTGCGGCGCCACGGTCACTTCGATCAAGGCATCGCCCGGCGGCCCGCCATGCAGCCCGGGGCCGCCCTGCCCGGCCAGGCGCAGCACTTGGCCGGTTTCGATTCCCGGTGGGATGCGCACCGTGAGCGTTTTGCCGTTCGGCAGCTCAACGGTTCGCGTGGTGCCGTTCACCGCCTCCAAAAATGAAACCGTAAGCCGATAAAGCTGATCTTGCCCGCGCACCCGCAAACCCTCGCCGCCGAAGAATCGGCCCAGGATGTCGCCCAAATCCTCCGGACCGAAACCGCTTTCGGCGCCAAATCCGCCCATGGGGCGATAGCGTGCGCCCTCGCCGGTTTCGGCATAAGTGCGGTAAAAGCGTCGCTCCGGACGTTCCTGCCCGGAGGCGTCGATCTCGCCCCGATCATAACGCGCCCGCTTCTCCGGATCGGAAAGCAGCTCGTAGGCGGCAGAAATGGCTTTGAACCGCTCTTCCGCGGCAGCATCACCAGGGTTCAGATCGGGATGGTAGCGCTTGGCAAGCTTGCGATAGGCTGAGCGGATCTCCTCCGCACTGGCAGTGGGCGCTACTCCCAGGATTTTATATGGATCGGTCTCGGCCACCTCGCTGTCCTTCCCGGCTGATACCAAGCTCTATCAAACGATTCGTAACCGGACATCGTTACGACAAAACCACGTCATGACAAAGGAAGCGAAACAATGGTGCACAAGAGCGTGGATTTCAGGATTGCAGATCGCGCGCCACCTTGGGCGAGCGCAGTAAAGCCTCGATCCGGGCCGCCTGCTCCAGGGCGAGATCCGGCTCAAAAGAGAGCTCCGGCGTGAATTTCAGCCGCAGCGCATGCCCGACTTGGCCCCGCAAATACGGCGTTGCCCGCTGCAGCGCCGGCAAAAGCGCCGCGACATCCGCCCGCCCCAGACGCGCCACATAGACCGTGGCATGGCGCAAATCCGGGCTCATACGCACCTCGGTCACGGTCAGGTTCGCAGACGCAAGCTCGGGATCCCGAAAATCCCGCCGGGCGAAAAAGGCAGCCAGTACGTGGCGAATTTCCTCGCCTACCCGCAATTGCCGCTGGCTTGGCGGAACTTTTGGCATCTTTAGGCCGGAACCACCTCCGTCTCAAAGCATTCCACGACATCCCCTTCGCGGATATCTTGAAAACCCGCGAAGGAGAGCCCGCATTCGTAGCCGCGTGCGACTTCGCGCACGTCTTCCTTGAAACGCTTCAGCGTGGAAAGCTCCCCTTGGTGGATCACCACGCCGTCGCGCAGCAAGCGCACACCCGCGCCGCGCTTGACCACGCCTTCGGTGACCATGCAGCCGGCGACTTTGCCCACTTTGCTGATTTCGAAGACTTTGCGCACCTCGGCATAACCCAGGAACTTCTCCCGTGCTTTGGGCGCGGTCTTGCCGGCGATGAGTTTGGAAATGTCATCCGCTACGTCGTAGATGATATTATAGTACCGAATTTCCACCCCTTCACGCCGGGCTAGCTCGCGTGCCTGCGCGGTGGCACGCACGTTGAAGCCGATGATCACCGCCCCGGAAGCTTTGGCAAGCTGCACGTCACTTTCGGTGATTTGGCCCACGGCGGCGTGAAGGACCCTGAGCTGAACCTCTTCCGTGCCCAGCTTCTGCACGGTTGCCTCAATCGCCTCAGCGCTGCCTTGGACGTCGGCCTTGATGACCACGGCCACCTCTTTTTGCTCGCCTGCCTGGATGCGCGCGAGCATCTGGTCGAACGTTCCGCGCCCGGCGAGGCTTCCCGCCGCCGCTTTCTCGCGCAGCTTGCGCTGGCGGAATTCGCTGATCTCGCGGGCGCGGGCTTCGCTTTCCACCGCAATGAACGGCTCGCCCGCGCCGGGCACGCCGGAAAGGCCCAAAATCTCAACCGGCGTGGCCGGCCCGGCGGAAGCCATCGGGCGCCCCTTGTCATCCAGCATAGCCCGGATTCGCCCCCATTCGGCTCCGGCCACGACAATATCGCCCTGATGCAGCGTGCCCCGCTGAACCAGCACCGTGGCAACCGGGCCGCGGCCGCGATCGAGCCGGCTTTCCAATACGGTGCCTTCACCCGCGCGGTTGGGATTGGCACGAAGATCCAGAATTTCGGCCTGCAGGAGGATGGCCTCCAAAAGCCGATCAAGCCCAATCTTCTTGGTGGCGGAAACCTCTACGCATTGCGTGTCTCCGCCCATGCTCTCGACCACCACTTCGTGGTTGAGAAGCTCGGTGCGCACACGGTCGGGATTGGCATCCGGTTTATCGATCTTGTTGATCGCCACGATGATCGGCACACCCGCAGCCTTGGCGTGACGAATGGCCTCCACGGTTTGAGGCATCACGCCGTCATCGGCGGCGACCACCAGCACCACAATGTCGGTCACGCTGGCACCTCGGGCGCGCATGGCGGTGAACGCCTCATGACCGGGCGTGTCGATGAAGGTCACCCGATCGCCGGAGGCAAGGTGGACCTGATAAGCGCCGATATGTTGGGTAATGCCGCCGGCTTCGTGTGCAGCCACGTCGGTCTGGCGCAAGGCATCCAAGAGCGAGGTTTTGCCGTGGTCGACATGGCCCATGACGGTGACCACCGGCGGACGCGGCAGAAGCTCGGCCTCGGTATCTGGGGCCCCTTCCAAGCCGAGCTCGACATCGGCTTCGGAAATGCGCTTCACCCGATGCCCGAATTCCTGCACCACGAGCTCGGCAGTGTCGGCATCGATCGTTTGCGTGATCGTGGCCATCACCCCGAGTTTCATCAATGCCTTGATCACGTCGGCCGCACGAACCGCAATGCGGTTGGCCAGCTCTTGCACGGTGATCGTCTCGGGCAGCACCACCTCGCGCACCACTTTGACCTGATCGGAGCGCAACCGCTCGAGCTCCGCCTGGCGGCGTTCCCGCTCTCGCTGGCGGCGAACCGAAGCAAGGCTGCGCACGCGCTCATCTTCATCTTCCAGTGCCGCAAGCACATCGATCTTGTTGACCCGGCGCTTTTCCTCAAGCCCTTTCTTGGCCGGCGCCAAACTTGGCTTCCGTGCTGCCGCGCCGGCACGGCGGGCGGAGCGGCCTTCTTCCTCTTCCTCCAAAATCGCGCTGCGGCCAGGACGGAGGTGCAGCGTTTCCGTGGGTTTCGGAGGCGCGGGTTGAGGAGTGGGCTTGGCAGCCGAACGCAAAGCGGCGGCAGTGCGTTGGGAGCCCGGCTTGGTGGCGGGCGGAACGGCGCGCCCTTTCGTTTCTTCATGAACTTGTTCAACTTGCTTCGCTTCTGCTTCGGCCTTGCGGCGCTGTTCTTCTTTGGCTTCTTCTTTGGCTTTGCGCCGGGCTTCCTCTTCTTCCGCGGCCTTTCGCCTGGCTTCCTCTTCCGCTGCCTTGCGGGCTTCTTCCTCCCGCCGACGCGCCTCTTCGGCCGCGGAGAGAATGGCAATTTTCTCGCGCTCCCGCGCCTCAGCTTCGCGGCGCGCGGCTTCCCGTTGTTGTTCGGCAAGGGCGCGCTGCCGAGCCGCGAGCTCGGCCTGCGTGAGGGTCCGCCCTGCCGCCCCGGCCCGAGGCGGAGATGTCACGCCAAGGCGTTGTTCGGCAGCGGCGGGGGCGGCCTGAGCGCCGCCCGCAACAGAGGAAGGCTGGGCAGCCCCGGCTCCTTGTGCGGGGGCCGCCGCACCGGGCGCAGCCGGGTGAGATACGCCGCGCTTCTTGCGCACCTCGACCTGAACGACCTTCGATCGGCCATGGCTGAAGCTTTGCCGCACGGAGCCGGCTTCCACCGTTCGGCCTAAATCGACTCGCCCAGTGGGGCGCAGCGATAGCCGACCTTTATTGCCGTCTTGTTCTTTGTTTTCCGTCATCTACCCGTTTGTCTCTCCACGTCCTTGCCCGGCAGAGATACTCTCCGTGCCGTTGCCTTCAATGCCCTTGAGCCTCAGCGAGTCCCACGCAAGGGCTTGCGCCAACCTGCCTTTGGCCACCGCCACGTGCACCACGTGGGGGCGGCCGAAAATCTCACCCAATGCCGCGGCGCTCAGCGGTGCGAATACGGGAACATCGCGCGCGCCGCTCAAAAATCGTGCCCTTTCTTCGTCACTCCCGTCGTTTGCCTGCAGCACAAGGCCGGCCCGACCGGTCGAAAGCCATTCGCGCGCTTTGGTAAAGCCAAAGACCGCCTGCCCCGCGCGACGGGCAAGCCCCAGCGTTTCCAATATGCGTCGGCGCAGCCCCACGACGACAATCGTCGTCAGATCCTTCGGCACCATAACCTTCCGTCGTGCCGCACGCGCGAACGCATTTTCCATCCGCGCCGTTTCTAACACATCCCGCCGTGCACTCAACCATAATCCCCGGCCGGGCAGCCGATTGGCGAAGTCCGGCACCACTTGGCCGGCGGGATCAATCACAAAGCGGAGCATGGTCTCCTTCGGTTGAACAAGGCGCGTGACGATGCATCGGCGCAACGGGCCGCGCTCTTCGTCTTCCGACGGATCGAAAGGGGCGTGTTCAAGCGCGACGGCCATCTCCGCTGACGTTCTTGGCTGCGCCCGGTTCGTTCTCGAACCAATGCGCGCGCGCGGCCATGATGATCGTGTTGGCGGTTTCCTCATCGAGGTTCTCTGCGCCGACGATTTCGATGAGCTCGTCGGAGGCAAGATCCGCGAGATCGTCCAAGGTTTTGATCCCTTTCTCGCCGAGCGCCACCTGCATGGCCGGCGTCAATGCCTCGATCGCGGCGATGTCATCGCTCACCCCCAAAGCGCGCCGCCGTTCGTCCAATTCGGCAGCATGCCGAGTGAGATAGTCTTCCGCACGGCGGACCAGTTCGGCGGCGATGCTCTCATCAAAGCCTTCAATTTCGGCGAGCTCCTCAACCGGCGTAAGGGCCAGCTCCTCCACCGAGGTGAAGCCTTCGGTCACCAACAGCCCGGCAATCACGTCGTCCACGTCCAACGCATCCACAAACAGGCTGGTGCGGCGGCGGAACTCCTCCTGGCGGCGTTCGCTTTCTTCGGCTTCGGTGAGGATATCAATATCCCAATGCGTGAGCTGGCTTGCCAGGCGCACGTTCTGGCCGCGCCGGCCGATGGCGAGGCTCAACTGATCATCCGGGACCACGACCTCAGCGCGTTTGGCATCTTCATCGATCACCACTTTGGTCACCTCGGCCGGGGCAAGCGCGTTGACGACAAAGGTTGCGGGCTGGGGAGACCACGGAATGATGTCGATTTTCTCGCCCTGGAGCTCCTGCACCACAGCCTGCACACGCGAGCCTTTCATGCCCACGCAGGCACCCACCGGATCGATCGAGGGATCGCGGCTATAGACGGCCATTTTGGCGCGCGAGCCGGGATCCCGTGCCACCGCCTTGATTTCGATGATGCCGTCGTAAATTTCCGGCACTTCCTGCGCAAACAGCTTGGCGAGAAAGCCGGGATGCGTGCGGGAGAGAAAAATTTGCGGGCCGCGCGGCTCTTCGCGAACGTCGTAAATATAGGCCCGCACGCGGTCGCCGTTGCGAAAACTCTCGCGCGGAATGAGCTCTTCCTTGCGCAAGAGCGCTTCGGCGCGGCCGAGATCCACCATGAGGTTGCCGTATTCCGTGCGCTTGACGGTGCCGTTTACGATTTCGCCGATGCGGTCTTTAAACTCCAGATATTGGCGTTTGCGTTCGTATTCGCGTACCTTTTGCATAATGACCTGCTTCGCCGTTTGCGCGGCAATGCGACCGAAATCGATCGGGGGAAGCGGGTCGATCAGATATTCGCCCACCTTGATGTCGGGCTTGATTTTGCGCGCAATGGCCAGCGGAATTTGCGTCTCTTCGTTCTCGACGTGCTCGACCACTTCGGTCCAACGCGAAAGGCGCACCTCTCCGGTCTTGCGGTCGATGCTTGCGCGGATGTCCTTGTCATGGCCGTATTTGGCGCGGCCGGCTTTTTGAATCGCCTGTTCCATCGCCTCGAGAACCTCTTCACGGTCGATGGACTTCTCTCGGGCGACGGCATCCGCCACCATCAGGAGTTCGGGTCGGGCGACGGCTGTATCCATGGTTTTCATAAACTCTTTCGGCTGTTCTCTGTGTTCGTATCTCAATTGCTCTGCGGTGCCTCAGCGGTGGCCGCGATCAGCGCCTCGGTCAGTACGAGCTTGGCGCGGCGAATGGAAGCCAGCGGCAAGCTTATCTCGGTTTCGTCATCGAGGCGCAACCGTGCCATCGTTTCATCTGCACCAAGCACGATCCCGCTGAAGCGTTTGCGCCCCGCGATCGGGGCCGCCAGTTCCACTTGCGCAAGATGGCCCGCGAACCGGTTCCAATCTTTCACACGCACCAGCGGCCGGTCGATGCCCGGCGAGCTTACCTCGAGCGTCCAGGCGTCCGGCATGGGGTCGGCCACGTCGATCACGGGGCCCAGAGCATAGCTCAGGGCTTCGCAATCGGCCACGCCCATGGGCTTTCCGTCCTGACGCTCGACCATGATCTGCACCGTCGGGCGTTCCCGGCCCAGGATCAAAAGGCGCACAAGCTCGTAGCCCATATGGTCGATCGTCGGTGAGACGATGTCCACAAGCTTTGCTTGAAGAGCAAACAGACGCGGATCTTCGTTGGTCAAATGAAAAAGGCGGCCAGTAAAGGCCACCCTCCCGTTGAACACAGCAGAGAATGTTGCTCCATAGATAGAGCAGTGGTTCGTCTTTTGCAAGCAAACACCGCAAAAAGAATGCACGCCCGCCGTGCTTTTTCGGCGTGCTAGCCGAACCGGGTCTTCGTCGCAAAAGCGGTTTGCGCGCGCTGGTGCGAGACCCGCACCATGCGGGCAAGTGCCGTAATCGCCAAAACGGTTGCACCATAAGCCACAAGTTGCAGCCCGTCCGGCTGATCCGTATAGCCCACCAAAGTGTGAAAAAGCCGGCCCAAAATCGAGTCCTCGGCAAGCAGCCAACGTGTATCCCAGAGCGGCTCGGCAAGGATGGCGGCGTATCCGCCTTGCTGCAGAAAAACCACGGCCTGACTAGCCATACCCGCGGCAAGCAGCGTGATCAGCCATCCGGTGACGGCAAACAGACGACCGGCCGGAATGGCGAGCAGGCCCCGATACATCAGCACGGCGACGAGAACGCCGCCGGCAAGGCCGATCGCGCCGCCGCCAAGAATGCCAAGGCCGGAAGCCCCGCCGGCTGCGGCAACCCCATAAAGAAACAGGACAACCTCGGACCCCTCGCGCAGCACCGCGATGCCGACGACCATGCCCAACATCCGCACCGAGCGGCGCCCTTCACTGACCTCTGCGCCAAGCGCCCGCACCTCCCGCGCCATGGCGCGACCATGGCTTGCCATCCAAATGTTATGCCAGGCGAGCATCACAACCGCGGCCAGCAGGATGGCCGCCTGAAACAGTTCCTGCCCGGAGCCGACAAAGGCTGCATTCAGGCGATCGGCAAAAGCCGCAAGCAACGCGGCTCCCAACACCCCAAGCGCAATGCCCGCGCTGACCACCCGGCCGCGCCCGGCCACCCCGTGCGAGGCCGCCAGCACAATGCCCACGATCAGGCCGGCCTCTATCACTTCCCGAAATGTAATGACCGCTGCGCCCAACATGAGCGGATCCCCTTCTGCAATGCCGGGAAGGCTATTTCACCACCACGACACCTTGTGCGGTTGCCTCGTGATACTCGCCCTTGAAGGGGTAGCGGCCCGGCGCCAGCGGGCGAAGATGCACGCTGCCCTCGCCGTGCCCCGCGATGACCTTTTCCACTTTCAGCGCGGAGGAGTCGAATTCCTCGGCCGTCGCATCCAGGTTTTTGATGTGAATCACAACCGGCTGATGCGCGGGAACCACAATTTCGGCGGGGGTGAACCGATGATTCTCGATGCGCAGTTCCACGCCCGGAGGATCTCCCGCCCAAACCGCAGAGGCGGCAAACGAAGCAAGGCAGGCGGAGAGAAGTGCTACGCTTCTAATGCTCCGCGGTAATTCACGAAAAGAGAGAAGAGTTTTGCTCATGGTGGTTTTCAGATGCCGTCGCGGCCCCTCCGGTGATTGCAGATGCAACGCATTCTCATTTGCAAGTAGAGATACGCCGCACGACAGCCCGCGTCAAGCGCAAAGCTTCTTCCCCGCTTGCTATGCTTGCTTCAATTCGATCAGGCTCTTGCGGATACGTCGGCCGCGTTGGATCTTATCTTCGATATAAGCGGCGTCCCCCCATCGCACCGCACGCGCCATGGCCTGTGCATCTTCCATGAAGCGTGCGAGCATTTCTAACAGCGCTTCCCGATTGTTGAGAAAGACATCACGCCACATCACCGGATCGGAAGCGGCGATACGGGTGAAATCGCGAAAGCCCGAAGCCGCGTATTTCAGGACTTGCTGGCGGCTTTCATCGGCCAGATCATCCGCGGTGCCGCAAATGGTAAAGGCAATCAAATGCGGAAGATGGCTGACGATAGCCAAGACGCGATCATGATGGCCGGCGTCCATCAGCTCCACCGTCGAGCCGCAGCGGCGCCAGAACTCCGCCATGCGCTCCACGGCTACCGGGTCCGTTTCGGGAGCAGGCGTCAGCAAGGTAAACCGCCCCTCAAAGAGGCTTGCAAAACCCGAGTCTGGCCCGGAATATTCCGTGCCCGCAAGCGGATGGCCCGGCACGAAATGCACCCCTGGCGGAATATGGGGTGCCACATCCCGCAGCACGGATTGCTTGGTGGATCCGACATCACTCACAATCGCGCCTTGGCAAAGATGCGGCCCGATTTGCTCCGCCAAAGCGCGGAAGGTGCCGACCGGCGTGCAGAGAATCACACAATCGGCGCCGGCCACGGCGCCTGCGGGATCCGCCTCGATGCGATCGACAATGCCGAGCTCGGCCACCCGCGCCCGCGTCTTCTCGGTGCGCGCGGTTGCCACCACCTCGGCGGCGAGCCCGCCGCGTTCGCGGTTGAGGCGGGCAATCGAGCTGCCGATCAAACCGATGCCGATCAACGCGAGGCGGCGGAAGAGAGGCTCAGCCATCCGCCTTTTCCTTTTCCATGCGGACAAAGTGCGCGAGCGATTCGGCGACCAGGGTGCATTCCTCCGCGGTGCCGATGGTAATGCGCAGGCATTGCGCAAGCCCGTAGGCCGCCACACGGCGGACGATGATCCCGCGCGCACGCAAAAACTGATCCGCCGCTTGCGCTTTGGTCGGGGCGCCGAAATCGGCAAGGATGAAATTTGCCTCGCTCGGCCAGACTTTGATGCCGAGATCGGTCAGCATCCGGGATAGGCGCGCCCGCCATTCGCTGTTGTGGGCACGGCATTTTTCCACCCATCCCGGTTCCGCCAAAGCGGCGATGCCGGCCGCCTGCGCCGCCGCATTCGCGTTGAAGGGGCCGCGAATGCGGTGCAGCACATCGACGATGGCGGGCGGCGCATAGGCCCAGCCCAACCGCAAACCGGCAAGACCGAAGATTTTGCTGAACGTGCGCGTCATCACGGTGTTTTCCCCGGCGGCAACGAGGGCGCTGCCGGGGTCGTAGTCGGCATTGTCCACGTATTCGGCATAGGCAGCGTCGATCACCAACAGCACCTCTTCCGGCAAGCCGCGGCGGAGCCGCTCGAGCTCGCGTTTCGGCAACAAACTCCCGGTGGGGTTGTTGGGATTGGCGAGAAAAACAAGCCGTGTCGCGGGAGAAACTGCCGCGAGAATGGCATCGACATCCGCGGTCAAATTCCGCTCGGGGGCTTTCACCACCCGGCATCCTGCCGCGGTGCCGGAAATGGCGTACATGAGAAAGCCGTGCGCAGACATGACGAGCTCGGTGCCGGGACCGCCATAAGCATGGCAAAGCAGGCTGATCAGCTCATCCGAGCCGGCGCCGCAGACAATGTGTGCGGGATCCAACCCAAAGCGCGCCCCGATCGCTTCCCGAAGCTCCCGTGCATCGCCGTCCGGATAGCGGTGCAATTCGGAGCCAAGCCGCTGATACGCCGCCTGCGCCGTGGGTGGGGGGCCGAACGCTCCCTCGTTGGATGATAATTTATAGACCCGATTCGCCCCAGGCAGCGACGATTCGCCTCCAACATAGGGCTGAATACTCAGAATCTCGGGACGAGGCTTTGGGCTCATGCGCTCTCCGCTTGAATAGGAACGGCATAACCGCCGAGCACGACCGCGGGGCCAAGCTCCCGCGCCAGCACCGCCAGACGCGGGTCATCATTTGTCACATGCCCTGCGACATCGACCAGGAGGCGCGCCAAAGCCTCGCTGCCCGGCCGGCAAAGCAGGATTTGGCCGACCGAGAATCCGGCGGCTTGGAAAGCGGCGGTCACCCGCGCGCGGCTCAGCTCGGCGGGAACTTCAAGGCCCAACAGGGAGCGGTCGTCGCCGGAAGGATCAGGCGCCAGCGCCGCGGCCACAAAAGCTGTCACCCGCGGGGCCCCTTCCGGCCGATTCAACCAAAACGGAAGGCGCCCGACAATGTAAATGCGCGGGTTGTCGCGATGCAGCAGGGCTTGCCACCAAGCCCCCGCGCCCTGCGCCGCTTCTTCGGGGGGCGGCAAAATCGCGAGCGAGGCCGAGCCGGCACTGACTTCGGCAATCGCCTGTGCGGGACTGGGGTGCTGGCGCAGCGGTGTGAGCGCACCGAAATGCTCACGCGCAAGCTGGGTGAAGGCATACGCCTCTCCCGGTTCGCACACGGCAAGCACGAAGTTTCCTTGCATCGCGCAGGTTCCGGCAAGCAATTCCCGCCAAATCCGCAATATGCTGTGTTGCGGGAGCCGTCCGGAATGACGCGCGAGAAGCCGGCGGATGATTTGCGCCTCGCGACCGGGACGCAGCGCTAGCCCGCCTCCCTTCACGGCGGCCACGCGTTCGACCACCGCCGCCCGTTGCATCAGAAGCTCGTGCAAAGCGTCATCCAGCCGGTCCACTTCGGCGCGAAGCGCCGAAAGACCGTTCTCGAGGGAGAGATCTGGGTTGGTAGCAAGAGGAGGGGGTGTTGAGGACATCGGCGTTTGATTTGATTCTCTAGACCAAGAGATAGCCGATCGCGCGGCCTCTGCAAATCTGCGTGGCAGCTTTGCCGGTAAAAGGATATTTCCATGGGGGCAAGCAGTTGCGATGGCGCGCAGCTCTGCTTATGCAGCAAGGTAGGATGGATCCGACGATCGATATCGCCATCGAGCACACCCATGTGCGGTTTGCGGACGGGCTCACGCTGGAGTGCGGTACGCATTTGCCAAGCTTGACCTTGGCCTATCGCACGTACGGCCGGCTCAACGAGGCCCGCAGCAACGCCATTCTGGTGTGTCATGCGTTGACCGGAGACCAGTATGTTGCTGAGCGCCACCCGCTGACCGGCAAGCCCGGCTGGTGGGAGCTGGTGGTGGGTCCTGGCCGGCCGATCGATACGGAACGCTTCTTTGTAATCTGCTCCAATGTCTTAGGCGGCTGCATGGGAAGTACCGGGCCGCGCAGCGTGCGCGATGACGCCGCAGGCGATGGGAGTGCGCTTTGGGGCATTGATTTTCCTCCGGTCACGATCGGCGATATGGTTCGGGCGCAAAAGAAGCTGATCGATTACTTGGGGATTCGCCGGCTGTTTGCCGTGGTCGGCGGCTCCATGGGCGGGATGCAGGTGCTGCAATGGGCCGCTTCCTACCCCGATGCCGTCTTTGCCGCCGTGCCCATTGCCGCCGCCGCCCACCATTCGGCGCAAAACATTGCATTTCATGAAGTGGGCCGGCAAGCGATTTTTGCCGACCCGGATTGGCAAGGCGGGCGCTACTGGCAAAGCGGGCGCGTGCCCGCGCGCGGTCTCGCGGTTGCCCGGATGGCCGCGCATATTACCTATCTCAGCGAGAAGGCATTGACGCGTAAATTCGGCCGCCGCCAACGCTCGGGCGAGGCCGCCGCCGGCTCGGGTTTCCCCTTCTTCGGGGACATTTTCGAAGTGGAGAGCTATCTCCGGCATCAGGGCAGCACGTTTGTGAAAAGATTTGATGCGAATTCCTATCTGACCATCACCCGCGCGATGGATTATTTCGACCTCGCAGCAGACTACAATGGCGATCTTGCGGCGGCGTTTCGCCATTCGCAAACCCGGTTCTGCCTGGTTTCATTCAGTTCCGATTGGCTGTTTCCAACCGCGGAAAGCCGCGCCATCGCCCAGGCTCTCAATCGCGCGGGGGCCAATGTCAGCTTCGTTGAAATCAAAACCGATAAAGGGCACGATGCGTTTTTGCTTGATGAGCCGGATTTTCATCGCACGCTGGCGGGTTTTCTTGCCGGCTGCAGAGAACACGCGGGACTGTTGTGAGCATCCCTCGTCATCGTGAGACAATTCGTTACGTTGCCAAAAATATGCGCGTTGATCTTCGCCTTATTGCGGAGATGATTGCGCCGGGATCGCGCGTTCTCGATATCGGCTGCGGCGACGGCACGTTGATCTCCTATCTTTTTCACACCAAGGGCTGCGATGCCCGCGGCATTGAAATCGATATGGCCGAAGTGACGCGCGCGATTGCGCATGGCCTGCCGGTGATGCACGGCGACGCGGACGTTGATCTTGCCTACTATCCCGACGGCGCATTCGACTATGTGGTGCTCTCGCGCACCTTGCAAGCGGTGGGGCGCCCGCGGGAAGTGCTGCGCCAGATGTTGCGTATCGGCGCGCGTGCCGTGATCAGCTTTCCGAATTTCGGGCATTGGCTAGTGCGCTGGCAATTGTTGGCGCATGGCAAAATGCCCATGACCGCGATTTGGGATCGGCCTTGGTATGAGACGCCGAATATTCATCCTTGCACAATTCGGGATTTCTTCGAGTTGTGCGAAACCGACGGATACATTGTCGAACAGTGGCTCGCCGCCGACGAAATCGGTCGGCGCGCGCCATGGCGACGCTCGCGCTGGCTGGCCAACATTTTCGGTCAGCAAGGCTTGTTTCTTTTGCGCAGCGCCTGAATCGGGTCGGCCGCTCAAAAATAATTCTATAACGCAATGAATGGCGGAAAGGAATTGCACGCTTCGATTCGCTTGCGGCACCGCTTTTCGGACGACAACGGGCCGTAGCGGATTGATCTAGATCAAAGCCGAAGACGGCCTGCCGTGTTGTGCCAACGCATCGCTTCTGCCTGAGGATTCGGTAAAGCACGCGGGTGTGAAGCACCAAGACGGGAGGAGAACAGGCTTCATGGCCGAAGGGGAATTCCCGGTTCTACTTGTCAGCAATGCGTTGGCATTGCTTCCTGCCCCGATTTTGGAACGCGCTATCGGTTTGCTGTTGGCTGTGCTTGCCCGCAAGCACCCGCGTCTGTTTCGCACGCTCGCAGCGCATCCGCCCTGCGCAATCGGCATCGAGCCCATCGACCTTCCGCATCGCTTCGTGCTCCGCTACGGCGGCGCGCTTCCCTCGCTCATACCGACAGGGACGCTCGATCAACCCCTCAATGCCCGCGTCAAAGGAAAGCTTGAGACGCTCATCGGCCTGCTGGAAGGCCGGCTGGATAGCGATACTTTGTTCTTTTCTCGCGAGATTGTGATCACCGGCGATACGGAAACGGTCTTGAGCCTTCGCAACGCGCTCGAACGTGACTCGGTCGATCTCTTCGCCATAGCAATGGCCTTGTTCGGGCCGGCAAACGGGCTTGTGCGGCGCGCTGCGCTCACCCTGGAACGGCACCTGATGATGACGCGCCAGCACCTGATCGCCTGGCACGAAGCACTGCATGCTTCGCGACGTGAAGAGGCTTCGTTAGCGGCGCGTTGCGCGCGGCTGGAAGCCCAGTTGCAGGAGGCGAATGCGCGCCTGGCCAAGCTGGAAGCAAGACTAAGGCAGCGACATCTGGCGCGGGAGACATCATGAAAACCTATCTTGAGCTTGTCTGTCCGGCAGGCACGCCGGCTGCCCTGCGCGCAGCGGTGGACGCAGGCGCGGATGCCGTTTACTGCGGGTTTCAGGATTGCACCAATGCCCGAAATTATCCGGGTTTGAACTTCAATCGCGAGGAGCTTCAAAGCGGCATTGCCTATGCACACGCGCGCGGCTGCCGCGTTTTTGTCGCCGTCAACACGTTTGCCCGCGCTGGAGATTTCGGCCCCTGGCAACGCGCCATCGATGATGCGGCAGCCCTGGGCGCTGATGCCGTGATTGTCGCGGATCTCGGCGTGCTTGACTATGCCGCCAGCACTTATCCGCAACTCCGGCTGCATCTTTCCGTTCAAGCCGCCGCCGCAAGTGCGCTGGCGATTCGCTTTTACCGCGAAACGTTTGGAATAAGCCGCGTCATCCTACCGCGTGTGCTGGCTGTGGAAGAGATTGCCGCGCTCATCGGCGAAACCAACATCGAGGCCGAGGTGTTTGCTTTCGGTAGCCTCGGCACCATGGTGGAAGGTCGCTGCTATCTCTCCTCTTACATGACCGGGCGTTCGCCCAGCATGGATGGCGTCTGTGCGCCTGCCGAGCATGTTTCCTATCAGGAGGAAGGTAACTGTCTGGTTTCGCGCCTGGGCGAAGTCATGATCAACCGCTTCGGACCGGACGAACCCGCGGCGTATCCCACGCCGTGCAAGGGCCGATATCTTGTCCAGGGCCGGCCGCTTTATCTGTTTGAAGAGCCGATGGGGCTTAATGTCATTCCTTTGTTGGCCGAACTCAAAGCGGCGGGCGTCACTGCGTTGAAAATCGAGGGGCGCCAGCGTAGCCGCGCCTATGTGAGCAAAGTTGTCGGCACCTTTCGGGCAATTCTCGATTCGATCGCGCAAGGCAAACCGCTTCCCGCCGAGGCTGCCGAACTTGCCGTCATGGCGGAAGGCGGGCGGGAGACCTTCGGCGCCTACGTGCGAGGCTGGCGATGAGCAACCTGCCGAAAAGCCGTTTAACCTTGGGGCCGATCCTCTTTCATTGGCCCAATCCGCGCCGGCGCGATTTTTATGCGCGTATCGCCGATGAAGCGCCGATCGATTGCGTCTATCTGGGCGAAGCGGTGTGCAGCAAACGCTTGCCTTGGTTCGAGAAGGACTTGCCGGAAATTGCCGAGCGACTGCTTCGGGCCGGCAAAGAAGTGGTGTTCTCCACGCCTGCGTTGATAACCACCGAGCAGGAAGCGAAAGAGGTTCAGGCTTTCATAGAAGCGGGGAAGACCGTCGAAATCAACGATCTTGCCTGCCTCGCTTTGGTGCGCGGGCGGCGGTTTGTCTCGGGCCCGCTGATCAACGTGTTTCATGAACGGGCGCTGGATGTTCTGCGAAACCACGGCGCTTGGCGCGTGAACATGCCGGTGGAGCTTACTGCCGGCCAGATCGCCACGCTTGCGCGGCATCATCGAACAGGCGAGACGGAAGTTTTTGCCTTCGGCCGTCAGCCGCTTGCCATTTCGCAGCGCTGCTATCATGCCCGCGCGCACAATCTGCACAAGGATAACTGCCAGTTTGTCTGCGGTTTGGATGCCGATGGGCTGGAAGTCTCCGAACTCAATGGGCGGGCGTTGTTTGCCATCAACGGCACGCAAACCCTCTCTCATGGCTTTCTCGTCCTGCTGGATGCGCTGGCCGAGCTGCAAGCGGCGGGGGTGAGCCATTTCCGACTTTCCCCGCACACGCTGGATATGGTGGAAGTTGCTTGGATTTACCGCGCCGTGCTCGACGGCACGTGCAGCGTGGAGGAGGCGAATGCGCGCCTTGCCGAACGCATTGCGCCGATCCCGTTTATCAACGGTTATCTGCATGCGCGGCCCGGCAGGGAATGGCAGCCTGCCCGGCCGAGCGCATAGGCGTTACGTTCCTCGGAATTTCGGCGCGCGCTTTGCGTGGAAGGCTTCGACGCCCTCGCGAAAATCGTCCGACTGGCGCAAGCGGCTGTAGCACTGCCCCTCCAATTCTATCGCAATCGAAAGCAGGGCGTCTTCGGTATCGTTCAAGAGCTTCTTCGCCGTGCGCTGTGCCAGGGGGGAAAAGCCCCGCAATTCCTCAACCAGTGCATCCACCGTCGCCTCCAACTTCTCATCCGGCACGCATTCCGTGGCGATACCCCATGCCACCGCTTGGGGCCCCGGGATCCGTTTCGAGCGCATGACAATATCTTTCGCCCGCGTAATGCCGACAATCTTCTGCAGCCGCGCCGAGCCGCCGGAGCCCGGGATTTGACCGAGTTTTTGCTCGGGCAAGGCGTAGAGGCATGTTTCGGAGACGATGCGAAAGTCGCAAGCAAGCGAAAGCTCGAACCCGACGCCGAAGCAATAACCGCGGTTTGCCGCTATGACAGGTTTCGTGCAGCGGGCCGGCGCGGCGATATTCCAGGCAAGCTTGGAGACATGCTCGGGCGAAGCCTCAAGAAACCCGCGAATGTAACCGCCGGAGGAAAAATGCTCTCCCTCCGCACGAAGCACGATGATCCGAACGCGCGGATCTTCATCGAGCGCCTCGAACGCCCTTCGCAGCTCATCTCGCTGTCGCATCGAAATCGTGTTCATCGGCGGTCGCGCAAGAATAACATCCCCGCGCTCGCGCGAGGGATCGATTTCGACGCGAAAGCCATTGAGGTTCTGGAATCTTGGATCGGTAGCGTTTTGGTTTCCGCTCATGGGTTGAGCCTTTCGATGCGTTTCAATTTTTGTAAAGAATCGGCGATAAGCCGGATTCGAAGAAAACTGTCAGCCTCATCTCTCTTCGCTGGTTTCCTTTGCCAAATGCAGAAGCCGGGAGGGGCAGGGACCTGCGATATCGCCCCGGGAAGAGGAAGGTTCAATCACCTCGCAACGACCATCCGGGCTAGGCGGTCTTGGTCACGCTCGCCTCGGGCGCATACTCGCCTGCCACGAGTTTGCGACGGAGCAGCTTGCCCCCAGGAGAGTTCGGAATTTCCTC